>Ga0310329_10020_pt1 | contig 19862 bp, 20 predicted proteins | sample LakSupDCLTotalD7_FD_195543 | JGI IMG/M metagenome (GOLD analysis project Ga0310329, IMG submission 195543) | Enriched freshwater cyanobacterial communities from Lake Superior, Ontario, Canada - SU02.DCL.Total.D7 (v2) (version 2) | ecosystem: Environmental > Aquatic > Freshwater > Lake | place... | reverse complement strand
TCTCCGAGACAGCGCCCAGATCGTTACGCCTTTCGTGCGGGTCGGAACTTACCCGACAAGGAATTTCGCTACCTTAGGACCGTTATAGTTACGGCCGCCGTTCACCGGGGCTTCAGTCGCTAGCTTCACTTACGTTGACCAGCTTCCTTAACCTTCCGGCACTGGGCAGGCGTCAGCCCCCATACGTCGTCTTACGACTTAGCGGAGACCTGTGTTTTTGGTAAACAGTCGCCTGGGCCTCTTCACTGCGACCACCTTGCGGTGGCACCCCTTCTCCCGAAGTTACGGGGCCATTTTGCCGAGTTCCTTAGAGAGAGTTACCTCGCGCCCCTCGGTATTCTCTACCACCCTACCTGTGTCGGTTTCGGGTACAGGCAACCATGCCTTAACGGGTATAGGGCTTTTCTTGGAAGCATGACATCATCCACTTCGCTCCCGTAGGAGCTCGTACTCACGCCTCAGCTCAGAATGTTTTCTCCACTCCTCAACGCCTCGAACGCTTGAACCGGTAACCAACATCCGGCTGAACTAGCCTTCTCCGTCCCCCTTCCCAAAACATGATCGGTACAGGAATGTTGACCTGTTGTCCATCGACTACGCCCTTCGGCCTCGCCTTAGGTCCTGACTAACCCTCCGTGGACGAGCCTACCGGAGGAACCCTTAGGGTTTCGGGGCATGGGATTCTCACCCATGTTTTCGCTACTCAAGCCGACATTCTCACTTCTATGCAGTCCACGCCCGCTCACGCTAACGCTTCGCCCCACATAGAACGCTCCCCTACCATAAATCCACAGCTTCGGTATACCGCTTAGCCCCGTTCATTTTCGGCGCAGGATCGCTCGACCAGTGAGCTATTACGCACTCCTTTGAGGATGGCTGCTTCTAGGCAAACCTCCTGGTTGTCTGGGCAACCCCACCTCCTTTATCACTCAGCGGTAATTTTGGGACCTTAGCTGGTGGTCTGGGCTGTTTCCCTCTCGACCATGGAGCTTATCCCCCACAGTCTGACTGCCTGGCTACACACAGGGTATTCAGAGTTCGTATCGATTTGGTACCGCTCTCGCAGCCCGCACCGAAACGGTGGCTTTACCCCCCTGTTGGAGCACCAGACGCTACGCCTCAACGTATTTCGGGGAGAACCAGCTAGCTCCGGGTTCGATTGGCATTTCACCCCTAACCACAGCTCATCCGCTGACTTTTCAACGTCAGTCGGTTCGGACCTCCACTTGGTATCACCCAAGCTTCATCCTGGCCATGGTTAGATCACCCGGGTTCGGGTCTATAAACACTGACTATCGCCCTATTCAGACTCGCTTTCGCTATGGCTCCACCATTCCCGGTTTAACCTGCCAGTGCCTATAAGTCGCCGGCTCATTCTTCAACAGGCACACGGTCATCCGATTAGTCGGACTCCCATTGCTTGTAAGCTCACGGTTTCATGTTCTATTTCACTCCCCTCCCGGGGTTCTTTTCACCTTTCCCTCGCGGTACTGTTGCGCTATCGGTCACACAGTAGTACTTAGCCTTACGAGGTGGTCCTCGCGGATTCACACGGAATTTCACGTGCTCCGTGCTACTCGGGATACAGCTAGGCCTGATCCATTTTCGGATACGGGGCTTTCACCCTCTATGGCGCGCCTTTCAAGCGCTTCTCCTAACTTCACAGGTCCACGTTGCTGTCCCACAACCCCGATGCTCGGAAGCATCGGTTTAGGCTCTTCCCCGTTCGCTCGCCGCTACTCAGGGAGTCGTTTTTACTTTCCTTTCCTCCAGCTACTAAGATGTTTCAATTCGCTGGGTTGGCTCGAGCTACCCTATGTATTCAGATAGCCGTTCTAGGGGTTGCCCCATTCGGAAATTCCCGGATCAAAGCGTGTTTCCAGCTCCCCGAGACTTATCGCAGGTAACCACGTCCTTCATCGCCTCTGTGTGCCAAGGTATCCACCGTGAGCCCTTTGTAACTTGACCATTTATTTACCTAACTAATTACTTTCATCCCCTTCGTGAAAAAAAGATTTCCGTAACTAATTAGATCTCGGCTTTCTACAGAATTGATTGATACAAATTATACTTAACCTAAACCTTCGTTTAAATTAAATACTCTCTGTATCATCTGTTAGATGCTTATTTACAGATTCACCTATGCAGTTGTCAAGGTTCTTTGCTGAACCCATTGCTGAGCCCAGCATCGTTTAAACTCTATAATCTTCTAATTATAAAAATTAAACGAGGCTGGTTTCACCATTACCTTCTAGATCACTTTTCCATGGAGGTTAGCGGACTCGAACCGCTGACATCCTGCTTGCAAAGCAGGCGCTCTACCAGCTGAGCTAAACCCCCCAATCACCTTTTTCAGATGTTGAATGGGCCATCCTGGACTTGAACCAGGGACCTCACCCTTATCAGGGGTGCGCTCTAACCACCTGAGCTAATGGCCCAGGAACCCTTTCGGGCCCATCGTCCATAGCCTAGCAGCCATGGGTGTGACCTAGACAAGCTTAAGGACCGAGATAATGTCTAAACCATATTAACTTCACTAAATTAATAGTAAAATTAAAGATTTATTATTATTGAGGTACCGATCGACCTAGAGATGAACAGTTAAACGGACTACACAAAAGTGGTAATCATCATTCAATGTTTATTATCCCTGTTAGGAGGTGATCCAGCCGCACCTTCCGGTACGGCTACCTTGTTACGACTTCACCCCAGTCATCAGCCCCACCTTCGGCATCCTCCTCCCTTGCGGGTTGAAGTAACGACTTCGGGCATGGCCAACTTCCATGGTGTGACGGGCGGTGTGTACAAGGCCCGGGAACGTATTCACCGCAGTATGCTGACCTGCGATTACTAGCGATTCCTCCTTCACGTAGGCGAGTTGCAGCCTACGATCTGAACTGAGCCACGGTTTATGAGATTTGCTTGCCCTCGCGAGTTTGCTGCTCTTTGTCCGTAGCATTGTAGTACGTGTGTAGCCCAGGACGTAAGGGGCATGATGACTTGACGTCATCCACACCTTCCTCCGGTTTGTCACCGGCGGTCTCTCTAGAGTGCCCAACTAAATGCTGGCAACTAAAGACGTGGGTTGCGCTCGTTGCGGGACTTAACCCAACATCTCACGACACGAGCTGACGACAGCCATGCACCACCTGTCTCTGCGCTCCCGAAGGCACTCCCTCGTTTCCAAGGGATTCGCAGGATGTCAAGCCCTGGTAAGGTTCTTCGCGTTGCATCGAATTAAACCACATACTCCACCGCTTGTGCGGGCCCCCGTCAATTCCTTTGAGTTTCACACTTGCGTGCGTACTCCCCAGGCGGAACACTTAACGCGTTGGCTACGACACCGAGGGGGTCGATTCCCCCGACACCTAGTGTTCATCGTTTACGGCCAGGACTACAGGGGTATCTAATCCCTTTCGCTCCCCTGGCTTTCGTCCATGAGCGTCAGTTATGGCCCAGCAGAGCGCTTTCGCCACTGGTGTTCTTCCCGATATCTACGCATTTCACCGCTACACCGGGAATTCCCTCTGCCCCTACCACACTCGAGTCTTACAGTTTCCATCGCTGAAATGGAGTTGAGCTCCACGCTTTAACGACAGACTTGTAAAACCGCCTGCGGACGCTTTACGCCCAATAATTCCGGATAACGCTTGCCACTCCCGTATTACCGCGGCTGCTGGCACGGAATTAGCCGTGGCTTATTCATCAAGTACCGTCAGTTCTTCTTCCTTGATAAAAGAGGTTTACAGCCCAGAGGCCTTCATCCCTCACGCGGCGTTGCTCCGTCAGGCTTGCGCCCATTGCGGAAAATTCCCCACTGCTGCCTCCCGTAGGAGTCTGGGCCGTGTCTCAGTCCCAGTGTGGCTGATCATCCTCTCAGACCAGCTACTGATCAATGCCTTGGTAGGCCTTTACCCTACCAACTAGCTAATCAGACGCGAGCTCATCCTCAGGCGAATTTCATTTCACCTCTCGGCATATGGGGTATTAGCGGTCGTTTCCAACCGTTATCCCCCTCCTGAGGGCAGATTCTCACGCGTTACTCACCCGTCCGCCACTAACCCGAAGGTTCGTTCGACTTGCATGTGTTAAGCACGCCGCCAGCGTTCATCCTGAGCCAGGATCAAACTCTCCGTTGTAAACACATCCTTTTAAACAATCAACTAACCACAGAATCTCAATTAAAATCTTGACCCCTTAATTAACTGATAGCTTGCAATGTGCACAGCTAGTCCTACAAATTAAAAAAATGCAGTGCTTAAGCTCTCTTTCTCTCGAAAGGTTCAGAAAAGTGCCATGTTTCAGCCGCACTCCTCAGCGCGACCCACAGCTCTCCGTGGAACTCAGTTCCGGTGCGTCCACTACCTTGCTTTACCTCAATTCGTAGTTGTGAGAACCACAAATTGATCCACAGTAGTTTTCGCTTGTTTCTTTTTGACGGGACCTCACACCTCTATCGCATATCTGTTCCCAATACCGCTTTCGCAATATCGAAAACGCGACAGAAGAGTCGGTTCCTTAAGCTTTTCGGTTGTCCAGGTGCGTCGCCTTTCGACGACTTGTGAACCGTATCACAGCAAGATCAACGTCCGAACCGATAAATCACCGGTTCTTAACGAAATCGTGCTGAACACAACCACTCCAAAAACCTAGCAGATGGGGGCTTACTCTCTCCGCCATGGAGCTACTGCAACTGACTTTGACTTTTTTCGCCCTAAGCCTTGCTGGCCTTGGGCTTCTATTGCTTTGGCTTGAAGCAAGACATCGCCTAGAGCCGAGTTCACCACTAAAACTGAAATTTGAAGCTTGGAGCGTGTCGATAACGCCTGGGCGTTACTGCGTTGAAGGTTTTGTAACCATCAACAACCCCCATGGCCAGATGGAAGTGTTTGTACCGGAACTCAGGGCAAAACCGCGTTTACTCGCCAGTGAAAGCCTTAAAAACATCACACTCACCACAAGGGTGGAACCTCGTCATCCCGATGAGGAAAGCCGCGCTGATGATTATTGGTTTGCTTACATCGTTAAAGGGCACAAGAGCACCCAGGCAAAAATTTCCGTTTGGATTGAAGGTGAACAGCTAGAGCAACGGCTTGATTCGCTTTGGGTAGATATCCACTGGGTGAATTACGGCCCCTTTGGACGCCTAAAGAAACATGATGGTTTACTTGTGCCCCTCAAGCACCCTGCCCCAGTTCAACCTCAAGACGCCAAATGGAGAGAGGGCGATCACTGTTATGTGTTGGCAGTACCCACCCATCTGCTTGGGGTACTCGACAACGTTGAAACAATCCTTCGCCACTACGCCGGAGCGGTTTTACAACCGGGCGACATTCTCACCATTGCCGAAAGCCCCTTAGCTGTAATGCAAGGAAGATATCAGCATCCATCTGAAATAGTTCCCTCGGCATTAGCCAGGACACTTTGTCGCGTATTTCATCCCACCAGCAGTCTTGCCACCGCTTGCGGCCTGCAAAGCCTGATCAATTCAGTTGGGCCTACAAGGGTATTGATGGCATGGTTGCTTGGCGCTCTTTTAAAACTTGCAGGTATTAAAGGTGGGTTTTATCGATTAGCAGGCCCCCAGGCGCGATTAATCGACGACGTAACTGGATCAACCCCTCCATACGACCAAACAATTGTGATGGGTCCTGAAGATCCTGAAAAAGTGGTGCAGCTAATGGCAGCAGCCTTGGGCCATGGGGTGGCTGTAGTGGATGTGAATGATCTGGGCCGAGTAAAAATATTGGCCGCCAGCAGGGGGTGCGATCTCAAGTTGCTTGAGCGAGCCCTGAAGCCAAATCCAGCTGGCAATGCCAATGAACGCACGCCGTTAGTGGTTGTTAGGCCCCGATCCTGAACACACCTAGATAAAGTTTCGCAATATGGGCTACGCCATGGAGTCTCAACTGCAGCACCAAAACCTGCAGGTTGAGCTCTTGCAGCTGAGCCACCTTGCTGAGTTGCAAAGACCAGAGCTGCAATATCTAGCAACTCAACTGCAGAAATTAGTTTTTTTAAGACCCATTTCCGCCCTTAAACCGTGGCTTGCCCCATCAAGTTCACCTGCACCCTTGGCCCTTGTTGCTGTTAGCGATGACGGAGCATGTGTGGGATTGTTGCTTGCTGAACCCTGCAATCGCAGAGGAAGTTGCTGGCGACTTGAGGTTTTGGAAAGTTGGGGGGATGCAGTATCTCCGTTAGATGTAGAGAGCTGTCTTTTAAAAGCGGCTTTAGAGCAAGCTCCCGGTGCCATGGCCTGGGTTGCAAGGGCTGCCAGCAACGCTGAACAAACCTTGGCGGCTCTGAGGGAACAGGGTTTTCAAATCCTCCAACATCAACAGGCATGGCTGCTTAATTCGCTACGGAAACTAAAAGCTGTTGCGGTATTGCCAGAGCCCTTTCAGTTTCAGCCCCTAAGCCGGGCCAGTGCAGTGTTGCTGTTGCAGCTTGAACTTGCAGCAACACCAAGCCACTTGCGCCAAATGCAAGATCTGCGCAGCGAAGATCTTTTGGCTGATTCCCAAGTGGATTCCCTTTTGTTGGTAGATCTCCAACGCCACCAAGCGGTGGCTGGAGCAAGGCTGCTTAGGCGCCGCCATAGGGGCCCCACTGAAATTGAATTAAGCCTTCATCCCGGCTGGAAACACCTGCTAGGAGACATCCTTGGCTTGTTACTCACTAACGCTGCCGATAAACACCTGCCCGCCTTAATTCGCTGCGACATTAGTAATTCTGAAGGTAATGAATGGCTTGCTCAACAAGGAGCACTGCAAATCCAAGAGGAGCTTGTGCTCGCCCGTAGCCTTTGGCGCCGCAATGAATTGGTACCCCCCCCCGGACTTGCCAGCCGCACCATCGAACGCTTGGTTGGGCAATGGCAACCAAGGCAACGGCCAGTTCCAGAAGCAATGCGTTGGCGTTGAAGCAGCCACCCCAGCCCCGTTCAGTTCTGGCAATCGATGTGGGAAAAAAACGCATCGGTTTAGCTGGATGCGATCCTCTTGGGCTAACGATTTCGCCATTACCTGCAATTGCCCGTGGAATTTTCTCTCGAGATCTGCTTATTTTTAAATCCCTGGTGCAGCAACGCCGCTGCGAAGCATTAATCGTTGGAATTCCCCTAGATCAAGCCCAACAACCAACCCCCCAAGCTGAATATTGCAGGCGTTACGGCAACCAGTTAGCACAGGCGTTAGCAATGCCCCTCGCTTGGGTTAATGAACATTGCAGCAGCTGGTGTGCAGCTGAAAGTTTGCAGCTCCATGGCGATCGCAGCGGAGCTTTAGATAGTGCCGCTGCTGCCTTGTTGCTCGAGCAATGGCTGCAGGAAGGACCTGAACCGGTCTATGCGGCGGCCATTAGTGACAGCACAGCAGCGAGCCTTGAGGGATCCTGATGTAGTTGCAACAGAAACGATGAGCGAAACCTCCCCTCTTTCGGGATCAAATGATGTGCCCACAATTGTGGTGCGCGATGGCCAAGGTAAGGAACTGCTGTGTTTCTTAGAACAACTGATCCCCCTTGATGGCCACGACTACGCCTTGCTCACACCAGTGGACACCCCCGTTTGCTTATTTCGCCTTAGCGACGATGAAGAGCCAGAACTGCTGGAAGGTTTAGAGGCCAGTGAGCCAATACTTTCAACCGCCGAAGTAGTGCTCCAGGAACATGAACTTTCTTTGGTGCGTTCGGCCGTAACCCTCACCGTTGTTGGAGAGCTTGAAGAACCAGATCCAGACGACTTCGACGAAGATGAAGATGCCGATGGAGATGATGACGATGATGCAGAAACCTACGAATTATTAGTTAGTTTCATGGTGGCAGAAGAGGAATACGGTTTATACATTCCCCTTGATCCTTTCTTTGTGGTGGCCCGCATGCAAAACGACCATGCCCTGCTAGTGGAAGGTGAAGAGTTCGAGCGGGTACAGCCACGCATCGAAGCTGAATTGGAGGAGCGGGAGTCTCAGGATTGAACCTGCGTGAGTTGCTAGAGCCCAATTGGGTGGCCAAGGGCAGTGTTTGTGATTTGCCCTTGGAGGTATTCGCTGATCTAAACATCAAGGCCTTAGTGCTCGATGTGGATTGCACCTTGCTGCCTCAACACAGCCAAGAAATCCCAGCAGATGTATTGGTATGGCTAAATAAAGCGCGCCATCAATGGCGTTTGCACCTATTCAGTAACAATCCAAACCGCCGCAGAATTGAAGCAATTGCTAATGCCTTTGATCTGCCTTTTACCGCAGGGGCAGGCAAACCAAGACGCGGCCCTCTAAGGCTTGTGCTTAATCAATTGAAATTGCCTGCTGCTCAAGTTGCCCTTATTGGTGATCGAGTTTTCACAGACGTGCTTGCAGGAAACCGTCTGGGGCTATTCACAGTTCTGGTACATGCCGTTGGCAGTGATGGTAAACCGAGCAATAAAAACACTTTGCAACGCAGCGAACGTACATTGGCACGCTGGCTGGGGGCCCGGATGGATCAGGGATTGCCGCATAAGGGATTGCCGCACTGATGAGTCGCACCTTGGTGGTGAAAGTGGGCACCAGTTTGTTACGGGGCAATAAAGGGCTCAGCACAGCTCAGTTCATCGCAGGATTAGCCGCAAGCCTTAGTGCTGAACGAGCAAAAGGTCATGGTGTTGCCCTTGTAACCAGTGGTGCTGTAGGGCTTGGCTGCCAAGAGCTAGGGCTCGAAACAAGGCCCAAACTCGTTGAGGAATTACAAGCAGCGGCGGCCATCGGTCAAGGTCAACTGATGGGGCTTTATGCCCATGCTTTCAGAAGCCACGCTCAAACCGTGGCCCAGGTGTTAATTACCCGTGGCGATCTGGCTTCAAGGCGTCGTTTTTTAAGTGCTAGCCGCACCCTTCAGCAACTTCTTAGTTGGAATGTGGTGCCGATTATTAATGAAAATGACACCCTGGCCACTGAAGAGCTGCGTTTTGGAGATAACGACACCCTTTCAGCCCTAGTGGCCGTAGCTCTACAAGCTGACGAATTAATTTTATTAACAGATGTGGATCGTCTTTATTCCAGCGATCCGCGCCAAAACAATGGGGCAACACCAATCGATGAAGTGCAAAACCTTGCTCAACTAGATGCCCTTCAAACTGATGCCGGCACTGGAAATGTATGGGGCACTGGGGGGATAACAACAAAATTGGCGGCAGCCCGTATTGCCACCGCTAGTGGCATCCAAGTGAGGTTGGCTGATGGACGTGATCCGCTTGTTTTATCCGAATTATTAGCTGGGCACTGCCATGGCACCCGTTTTTTAGCAAGCCTCTCACCCATACCTGATCGCAAACGCTGGTTGGCCCACGCCCCAGTGCCCCAGGGCGATCTACTGGTGGATGAGGGGGCAGCAAGAGCCTTGCTCGATAAGGGCGCTTCCCTGTTGGCTATCGGAATTATCAAAGTTAATGGGGAATTTGAACGTCAAGCGCCGGTACGCATCCTTACTAGTGATGGCCTTGAATTAGGACGCGGTCTTTGTGCTTACGCCAGCAAAGAACTACGGCGCTGCCTTGGTTTGAGCTCTCATTTAGTTCAACAGTTTGAGCCTCAGTTGCCGGAGGTGGTGATTCATCGCGACCAACTGGTAATTACTGCCGTTTCAAGCATTAGCACTACGATCCCGGCCAAGCTCTGAGTTATGAGGCCTGCCATGCAATTCAGCACATTGCTAACGCATCTTTCTGGGGGAGAAAATCAGCCGCTCTTTCTAGGCGATGATCCCAAATTAAAGGCCGCAGCAGCCCTTGATCAAGCAAGCCAAGGGGACTTGAGTTTTCTTGAACCCGGCAATGCCCTGTTGGCTGCATTGGCTGAAACAAACGCCTCCGCCCTGCTGCTGCCCCCAGATCCCGAGCTCCATGCAAAAGCAACTGAAAGGGGAATTGCCTGGATTTCACTAAAAAATCCAAGGCTTGGCTTTGCAGAGGCCTTAGAGCAGCTCTATCCCAAAAGCCCACTGCCCTGCGGGATTCATCCCACAGCTGTGGTGGATTCCACTGCGGTGCTCGCTGAAGGAGTGCATGTGGGAGCGCTTGTGGTGATTGGTGCAAACAGCCGCATAGGGGCCGGCTGCATCTTGCATCCAGCCGTTGTGATCTATCCAGATGTAGAAATCGGCCCGGGCTGTGAACTGCATTCTCATGCGGTGTTGCATCCAGGCAGCCGGCTTGCAGAAGCATGCGTTGTGCATTCCCATGCAGTTATCGGCAGTGAGGGGTTCGGCTTCGTACCCACCGCCAGCGGCTGGCGCAAAATGCCTCAAACCGGTTTAGTGGTGCTGGAAGAAGGGGTGGAGGTGGGCTGCGGCTCCACCATCGATCGCCCAGCAGTGGGAGAAACCCGCATTGGTGCTGGAAGCAAAATCGATAATTTAGTGCAGGTTGGCCACGGCGTAGTAATTGGCAAAAATTGCGCAATTGCTGCTCAAGTAGGTATTGCCGGCGGAGCAAAACTGGGCAATGGCGTAATTCTTGCTGGCCAGGTGGGGGTAGCAAATCGCGCTGTTATTGGTGATGGCGCCATTGCTTCTTCTAAATCAGGAATCCACGGCGAAGTAGCAGCTGGAGAAGTTGTTAGTGGTTATCCAGCAATACCAAACAGACTTTGGCTGCGCTGTTCTGCGGTATTTAGCAAGTTGCCCGATATGGCTCGCAATCTGCGACAGCTGAATCAATCGAACTGACGCGATAGGTTGCGACTAGCTACCAACACTTAAGCGGCAATGGGCAATTACCAAATCACCCTTCTGGCCGGAGATGGGATCGGCCCTGAGATCACTGCTGTTGCGGTGAAATTACTGGAAAAAGTGGGCCACCAATTTGGCTTCCAGTTGAATTTCAATCGTCAACCGGTGGGTGGTGCGGCGATAGAGGAATTTGGGCAACCTTTGCCGCCCAGCACTTTGGAGGCTTGCAAAAACAGTGATGCTGTGCTTTTGGCCGCCATTGGCGCCCCTAAATACGACGCTTTAGCTCGGGAGCTAAGGCCGGAATCCGGCTTGCTTGCCTTAAGGGCTGGCCTTCAGTTGTTTGCCAACCTCAGGCCTGTTGCGATTGTGCCGGCTTTATTAGGAGCAAGCAGTTTGCGGCCTGAAGTGATTAGCGGCGTGGATTTATTGGTGGTGCGTGAACTTACGGGAGGGATCTATTTCGGCCAGCCAAAAGGCAGAGTGCAGCTAGAGAACGGAGAAGAGAGGGGCTTCAACACCATGACCTATTGCAGTTCTGAAGTAGATCGAATCGCCAAGGTTGCCTTTGAGCTGGCTCAACAAAGACGTGGAGAGCTTTGTTCTGTAGATAAAGCAAATGTTTTGGATGTAAGCCAGCTCTGGCGTGACCGGGTAACTGCCATGGCCGGTTCTTACCCAGATGTGAAGTTATCGCATATGTACGTAGATAACGCTGCAATGCAATTAGTACGGGAACCGCGTCAATTTGATGTGCTGCTTACCAGCAATTTATTTGGCGATATTTTGAGCGATGAGGCAGCAATGCTCACCGGTTCGATAGGCATGCTCCCCTCTGCTTCCTTAGGAAGTTCAGGCCCCGGTTTGTTCGAACCCGTGCATGGATCAGCCCCAGATATTGCTGGGGCAGATGTGGCCAACCCCCTAGCGATGGTGCTATCGGCGGCAATGCTTTTGCGGATTGGCCTTAAGCAAGAGGGGGCAGCCAAGGCCCTTGAAACCGCTGTTGAATCTGTGTTGGGAAAAGGTTTTCGCACCGGTGATCTGATGGCTGACGGTTGTAAAAAGATTGGTTGTGCAGCAATGGGGGAAGAACTGCTCAAGGCTCTTGTTTAGTCAAGTAGCCGAATTTGGCCGATGCTCTGACAAAATTTCCTTAGTTAGTAGTGCTGCTGATGTCCAAGCTTCACCCAATCGTTGCCGTTACCGGATCCTCAGGAGCTGGCACCAGCACTGTTAAACGCGCTTTTGAACATATTTTCACCCGCGAAGGGATCACACCAGCAGTGGTGGAGGGTGATAGCTATCACCGCTACGAACGCGCTCCCATGAAAGAGGCAATGGCCAGCGCCTTGAAAGCAGGTGAAAACTTCTCCCATTTCGGACCGGAAGCCAACCTTTTCGACAAATTAGAAGAGCTATTTCGTAATTACGCTAAAAGCGGCGGCGGCGAAAAGCGCTACTACTTGCACAGCCCCGAGGAAGCAGCTGAACATAATGCACGCCTTGGCACTGAGTTGAACCCAGGCCAATTCACCCCTTGGGAGCCAATTCCAGGGTCTACAGATTTACTGTTTTACGAAGGGCTGCACGGTGGAGTGGTGGGAGATGGCTACGACGTGGCAAGCCTTGCCGATTTACTTGTTGGTGTAGTGCCAATCACCAACTTGGAATGGATTCAAAAGATTCACCGCGATAATGCTGAGCGCGGTTATTCAGCCGAAGCAATCGTTGACACAATCCTGCGCCGCATGCCGGATTACATAAACCACATCTGCCCCCAATTCAGCCTCACAGACATCAACTTTCAAAGAGTGCCCACGATCGATACCTCAAACCCATTTATCTGCCGCAGTATTCCCGCCCCAGATGAAAGCTTCGTAATCATTCATTTCCGCAAAGGCGCTCGCGATAAGTTTGATGTTGATTTCACCTACTTACTAGACATGATCCACGACTCCTTCATGTCTAGCCCAACTTCAATTGTTGTGAACGGAGGCAAGATGGGATTTGCGATGGAGCTTATTCTCACCCCAATCATTCATCGCATGATTGAACAAAAGCGCCAAAAAGCTTGATATTTACTCATTAAATTAGCTAAGCTTCAGTGGTGACAATTCCATCTTTTGCCATCGATGGCGCTTCGGGGCATTTCGATGCCGCGATGTGGCGCTGTCCCCCTGAACAATTGGGGAGAATGCTTCATATTGCCCGGCGCTTGTATTTGCATTATTTGGAACGCTCCGGCAGCCCCGACCCTCTAGGGGTTGTGATTGTTGCCGGCGGTAGGTCAGCCCGCTTAATTTTTGAAGCGCCAGTTTTACTACCCCAGGAGCAATTTGTGCCATTGGATTTGTTACGGCTTAAGCCGCAGCAAAAAAACCGCTCGCGGCGATGACAGCACAATTAGCGCTTACGGCAGCCTTATTTGGCTTGTGTGTTGGCAGTTTTATAAACGTAGTTGTATGGCGCATCCCTAGGGGGGAATCATGCGTTTGGCCGGGCAGCCATTGCCCAAAATGTGGCAAAAGCCTGGCATGGCATCAAAACATTCCGGTTTTGAGTTGGTGCTTGTTAAAGGGGAAGTGCGCGTTTTGCTTTAGCTCTATTAGCCCCATTTATCCGGCGGTTGAATTATTAAGTGCAGGGTTGTGGGTGCTGCTGGCACTCCCTGGGGTAGGCCGAATGGGAGCCCCTGATCAATTACTAAATCTTTTGGCTGGTGCAATTTTTGTGAGCTGGTTGCTGCCGCTTGCCTTGATCGATTTAAAAACGATGCAACTACCTGAATCCCTTTGCAAATGGGGGGTAATAACTGGTTTGTTATGCAGTGTTGGCCTCGGTGCATTGCAGGGTGCTGGCGCTGAAATGCTTTTGTATCACTGCCTTGCTGCGGTGGTGGGCTTGCTGACTTTTGAAAGCGTTAGCGCTGGCGCCGAGAGAATCATGGGGGTGCCGGCTTTAGGGCTAGGGGATGCGAAGTTGGCGGCGCTGCTTGGGGCCTGGCTTGGCCTCAAGGGTTTAGGGGTTGCGGTTGCCCTCGCTGTGCTGCTTGGGGCAATGTTTGGAGTGATCGGGCGCCTTAGCGGCAAACTTTCAGCTCGAGAGCCCTTTCCTTTTGGCCCTTTCTTGGCAGTTGGTGGATTTCTGAGTTGGCTTGCCTGCGACAGCTTTTGGGGATTTGTTATCAGCCCCCCCTTCAGGATCCTTTAATGGATAAGTGTTAGCAAGTCCATTGTGTCGCTGCTCGACTGGTTTGCGGATCGCCGTAAAACTGCCCCTTTAGTGCGGGCAGCGCCTGAAAATGACGAAGGCGATGGCTTATGGAGCAAATGCCCTGAATGTGCAGAGGTTGTTTACCGCAAAGATTTGCTAGCAAACGCAAGTGTTTGTTCTGCCTGCGGTCATCACCACAGGATTGACAGTGAAGAAAGGCTCAGATTATTGATGGATCCAGACAGTTTTGTTGAAAGCGATGCGGGCCTGAGCCCAACCGATCCACTCACTTTTAAAGATCGAAGAGCTTACGCCGATCGGATTCGTGATAGTCAACAAAGCACAGGCATGCGCGATGCCGTGGTTTGCGGAATCGGCAGGCTTGAGGGATTTTCCCTCGCAGTAGCGGTTATGGATTTCCGCTTTATGGGGGGAAGTATGGGTTCGGTGGTGGGTGAAAAACTAACCCGTTTAATCGAAACAGCAACTGCCAAACGTTTGCCGGTTTTAGTTGTATGCGCCAGCGGAGGTGCCCGGATGCAGGAAGGAATGCTTAGTTTGATGCAAATGGCAAAAGTGTCTGGCGCATTAGAGCGCCACCGCAGCCAGGAACTTCTTTACATTCCATTGCTCACTCATCCCACCACCGGAGGCGTAACGGCAAGTTTTGCAATGTTGGGAGATTTAATCCTTGCAGAACCGAAAGCACTTATTGGGTTTGCCGGCCGTCGTGTAATCGAACAAACCTTAAGAGAAAAACTACCCGACGATTTTCAAACTGCTGAATACATTCAAGACCACGGATTTGTTGATGCAATTGTTCCCCGCACCAAGCTGCGTAGCACTATGGCAAGCCTGCTGGAATTACATGGTCAAGTTGCATGAAGTTTCTAAAGGGGCTTCTGTTTACTGCTGCATTGCTGTTTTTGCTGAGTTTAATTCAGCCGTTGCCGGTATTTGCTGGCCCGGTTGATTGGCAGGAGGTAGTACCCACCAGTGCTGGCCGTCAATGGTGGGACAAAGGCAGCTTGAGGCTTAACCGCAAAGGCGAATTAACAGTTTTAAGTAGATTTAGCGCCACTCCCGATGAATCAGGAAAAACAGCAACCGGTTCTCTTTACGTGATGGCTTTAGATTGCGATGAAAAGCTTTATAAAGATCTGCAAGTAAATGGATTACCAAAACCGAGGGCTGATTGGCAACTCGTGGGATCGGAAGATTTAATCGCTGAGGTGCTTGAGCAATCTTGCGCAGAGGCCATTAGCCAGGGATTAAGGGAGGCAAGCAAAGCTTGAAAGCTTCTCAATTAGGTGTTGCAATCGCCGGTTTGGGTTTTGGTGAAAAAGTGCACCTTCCGGCTTTGTATGCATGCCCTGCCACAACACCAGTTGCCCTTTGGCATCCGCAAAATGAGAAGTTGCAGCAATCTTGCAGCAGAACAGGGCTTTGGGGTAGCTCAAATTTCAAGGAGCTTTTGGCCAATCCCGAGGTAGAGGCATTAATCATTGCAACTCCCCCAGGAGCTCGTTTCCAGCTAGCAAAACAGGCACTTCTTGCCGGTAAGCACGTGCTGCTGGAAAAACCAGTTGCTCTCAATGCCACAGAAGCGCTGCAATTAGAGCAACTAGCCCTTGCCCAGGGATGTTGTTGTGCCATTAATTTTGAATATCGGGCAGTGCCCGCATTTCAACAACTAGCGGAACTGCTTAGGGCTGGTTGGATTGGGGAACCGTGGCTAGTGCGTTTCGATTGGCTGATGGAGAGCCGCAGCGATCCAAAGCGACCTTGGAATTGGTATGCCCAACAGGAGTTAGGGGGGGGTGTTTTAGGTGCTCTTGGCAGCCACGCCTTCGACATGATGGAGTGGCTAGTGGGGCCGATCGTGGCGCTTCAAGCTCAGTTATCTGTGGCGATCAAGGAGCGCCCAATACCAAACGGCAATGGTTTTGCAGCGGTGGATGCAGCTGATACAGCCCTAATCCAAATGCAACTGCAGCCCCATTGGAGCGCTTCAAAGCAATTTTTATCTGCCCAATTAGCTCTTTCTTCAGTGGCCCGGCAGGGAAGGGGATGCTGGCTTGAGTTTTATGGATCAGAAGGAACATTGGTTTTAGGTAGCAGCAACCAAGCCGACTACGTGCATGGCTTTGGTTTGCAGGGATGCCGCAAAGGAGAAACGATGGCAGCTATTCCCAATAATCCGGCCTTTAGATACAACCGCACCTGGGAAGACGGCCGCATCGCTCCGGTGGCTCGGCTCATCGGCTGGTGGGCGGAGGCAATTAGAGAAGCGAAACCAATGGTGCCGGGTTTACTTGAGGGCTTACAAAGCCAGATTGCTATGGATGCATGCCAAAGCAGTGATCTGAGCGGAAACAGGGTGTTTCTTTAAATCAGAAAGATTTGGGCGCTCGAGGGGGTTTACAACCGTCTTGTTATTGGGACAAGACCGGCAAGACTTTATTGAATAAGTTTTGCTTATCATCCAAGGTTATCCCCAGCTCTCAAGTCTTTTCCACAGCTTTAACCATCTTTTCCACAGGGAAATAGCATTTGCTTTTAAAAATCTCTGGCAGCGAGCCGGCAATTTCAAAATCCTGTGAAATGTAGTTGTGCATACCAGCTGCCCTTGACTAATGCTGCCAGCCACTCAAGCCAACTTGCTTCAAGTGCTTAGAAAGGCAAGCATTCAGTGATTGCAATTGATCTCAGCGATAAGACAGCTAATATGAAGGCGATGCTTCCGTTTTGACGAAACCACCGGAACTGTGGCTTCATAGTTTCAATCGAGCGAATTAGGAATTTGACGAGCGTTAGAGATGCAAACGTGGGAACAGACAATTTTGATGTGGTGAGCATGGAAGCAGAGCTGCCAGAAGCGTTATTTGAGCGCATGAAAGATTTTCTGATAGTTCATCCTCACTGGGATCAATATCAATTGGTTAGTTGCGCAATTGCAAATTTTTTATACCAAAACGGAAGCACTGATAAAACAATTGCTCAACATTATCTAAACGGTATTTTTAACAAAAAATGTTAAATAATTATCCAACCAAAAGTCTTAGCAAATTACTGAATAATTAATTAATAAACAGAATATATTAAAGAAATAAAAACTTTGGTGAATTGGTGGCGGGGGGGAGATTTGAACTCCCGACCTTCGGGTTATGAGCCCGACGAGCTACCAGGCTGCTCTACCCCGCGGAGTGATCACCAAGACTTAATAATACGGTATCGACTCCCTAAAAGTAAAAGACTCAACGCAACAGACCGCGTACCTCAAGCCGTTGCCCTGCCATTGGAATCAAAAATTGTTGCTCCAATTCCTCGAGAGCTGATGGGGTTAACCAATCCAACTGTCTAAGCAAGTGCAGCGCCACCGCCCATTTCGCCCGGCTGGAGCCATCCTCCACCTTGATAGCCAGGCCAAGGCCTTCTCCCATGCGGGCTAAGCATTGAATCCCTTCTGCTCCCCCCTTACTTACAAGCAAACCCAGGCTGCGCCGCATTAATTCTGTATCAAACCGGCCTTCCCCTGCCACTAATTCTGGATGGGCTTGCATCGCCCGTGCCAATCGCTCCAAAATGGCCGATTGAGCTCCACCGAGATGGGCATAAAGCAGTGCCATTTGGCACAGGGGTAGATGCAGGGTGGGGGCGCCGCAATCGTCGCAAGCAAAAACCAATTCCGCCGCTTGAATTCCTAATAATTCAGCCACTCGGTTAAAAACCTCTTGCTGTAAAGGATGCTCACGATTTAAATAGCCCTCCAAAGGCCACCCCAACCGACGGCAACTAGCCAAAAAGGCAGCGTGCTTCCCGGAACAGTTGTGCTGCAGGGCACTTTCTTTATCTAAGCCGCAAGGGCAGCGCAAAAAACTCACATCTACATCTGCCCGCCATAACACCTGAAAAGCTTCACGCGCTTGCTCCAAGGTGCCGTCGTGGGAGGCGCAAGCAATTGCCATTGCCCGATCGCCACCACCCTGGGCATCCACTGCACCACTGGAAACAAAAAGCTGGGCTTGAAAAGGTTTCAAGCTGGAGCGAATAAAGCTGAGGTGCTGAGGATCCCCTACCCGCATCAATAATCTGCCGCGTTGATCGGTAACTACCGCATGGGCCCGATGCAGGGATTCAGCGATGCCATTGCGTAAGAGAACCACCTCTAGAGGTGAAGTGCCCTGGCGACTTGATCCACTGAGCCCCATGGAGGAAGTCATATCAAATAAATAAAAAGTTAGGTTTCAAAGAGCCTGGCAGATGCTCGAGCCAAAGCAGAGCAGCACCAGCACCAACGTGAGTGCTTGGCCAAGGCGCACCAAGATTGGTTTTACCTGATGTTGTGCCACCAATAAATCCTGCTGGCGCCAATCCAACGGTTTTTCCCATTCTTGTCCGTCGTACCAGCCCGATTCCTCATAGATGATTTTTTCTCGCACTAGGCGGCGCTGCACATAAGACCAACCAAGCCACTGGCGAGTTAGTAAAAGTAAAGGCAGAAGCAATGCCGCAACAGCTGCTGCAATTACCAGCTGCACTGGGTTATGGCGAAGTGGCACGCTGCCGGTGGCAACGATTATTGCGATCGGCAACAGCAAGATCCATCCACCGCCAAGGGCCGCAACCAAGCCTCCCAATGAATGAATAGGCCATCTAAAAAACCAGGATTCGCACAGCTGTTGATATTCCTGCAAAGGACGCTGCTCTTGCGGCACCGGACAAACGCCCATCACGTAACAGCCCGATAATTAAGTGGTAGGGGTGAAAAGAATGGTTTCACCATGACCCCAAAAAGCCTCTAAATCGTAGTAACTGCGCTCCTGAGGGGTGAGTACCTGCACAATTAAATCGCCGTAATCAAGTAATACCCAACGACCTTGGGTAACACCCTCACGCCTCAAGGGCAGCCTTTCACAATCCAATTCGAGCCGATCTTCCACAGAGCGCGCAATTGCTCTCACCTGCACATCAGAAAGGCCACTGCAAACCACAAACCAATCCGTGAGTGTGGTTACCTCTTCCACCCTGAGCAAACGAATATCTACCGCCTTACGGTCGTCGGCGGCTTCGGCCGCGAGGCGTGCCAACGATTCGCTATCCATACACATTCTCACTGGAAACTGAACGGCTACTGCCTTGTTGCTGAGCCATATCAGCTCTTGCTTTGCCAGCGCTTTTACGCAGGGCTTCGAGGCGGTCCTCAAAAAAGCTGCGTTGGCGTTTTTTACGGGTTTGCTCGATCCGTTCCTTTAATGCACCCCCCAAACTTTTGTAAGCGTTGGGAAGGGTATAGCCAAAACGGGTGGCAAGCCCAATGGCCCGTTCATCGGCTGAAATTGCATCCCGCAACCGTTTTTCGGAATTGTTTTTTAGATAAAGCCGGTAACCGGCAAATCCAGATAATCCCACTGCTAGCACAAGTAAAAGACCGTCTTGCACCCACAACTCGCCGATTGCACCACCAAGACCGATTGCAAGTGCTGCCATTTCCCAACCATCCCGTGGAATGGCATCGTTTTGGATACGGCCCACCTCATGCCAAAAAAGAAGGTTGCGGTGATCGAGAGCTAGTTCGTCCCATTTATCCAAATGCAACTGGATTTCCACTTCATCTCTACCTATTTCCTCGAGGCTGATCAAGGGAGGATCTGCGGAAGCAGCTGCTTCAACAAACACCCAACTCTGCATCTCTGGCGGCAGCAGCCCCTTCAGGCGCTGGAGCTCACTCATGAACACAGACGTTTAATAACGTCGGATACAACCCACAGCGTAGCGACCCCTCTGCTTCGGGTGCTGGTGGGTTGGCCGACAAGGTGAGATGCTGTGAACGTTTTGCTGTAATCACCGCCCATGCCCCGCCGCACGGATTTGCATCGGATCCTGCTGCTGGGGTCTGGCCCCATTGTGATCGGCCAAGCCTGCGAGTTTGATTATTC
>Ga0310329_10018_pt1 | contig 20315 bp, 20 predicted proteins | sample LakSupDCLTotalD7_FD_195543 | JGI IMG/M metagenome (GOLD analysis project Ga0310329, IMG submission 195543) | Enriched freshwater cyanobacterial communities from Lake Superior, Ontario, Canada - SU02.DCL.Total.D7 (v2) (version 2) | ecosystem: Environmental > Aquatic > Freshwater > Lake | place... | reverse complement strand
CCGGCGGCGGCGGCCGGGGCATGCGCCTGGTGCCCTCCCGCGACCAGCTCGACAACCTATTTAGGGCTGCCCAGGGCGAGGCCGAGGCGGCCTTTGGCAACCCAGGGCTGTACATGGAGAAGTTCATCGACCGGCCGCGCCACGTCGAGGTGCAGGTGCTGGCCGATCGCCACGGCAATGTGGTGCACCTGGGCGAACGGGACTGCTCAATCCAGCGCCGTCACCAGAAGCTGCTCGAGGAAGCCCCTAGCGTCGCCATCGACCCCGAAGTGCGCCGCCGCATGGGCGAGGCCGCCATCGCTGCAGCCCGCACGATCAACTACGAGGGCGCGGGCACGGTTGAGTTTCTGGTCGATCGAAGCGGCAGCTTCTATTTCATGGAGATGAACACCCGCATCCAGGTCGAGCACCCGGTCACCGAGATGGTGACTGGTATCGACCTGATCGCAGAGCAGCTCCGCATTGCGGGCGGCGAGCCAATCAGCGTCAGCCAGGACCAGATCAAGCTCTGCGGCCACGCCATTGAGGTGCGCATCAACGCCGAAGATCCCCGCCAGAACTTCCGGCCGGCCCCCGGCAAGATCACCGGCTGGCTGCCCCCGGGGGGCCCCGGCGTGCGCTTCGACAGCCATGTGTACACCGGCTACGAGATTCCGCCCTTCTACGACTCCCTGATTGGCAAGTTGATTGTGTGGGGGGTGGATCGGGACCACGCCCTAAGGCGCCTGCGCCGGGCCCTATCGGAATGTGCCGTGACTGGCATTCCCACCACAATCGAATTCCACCTGGCCCTGCTCGATCGGCCCGAATTTCAGCGGGGCGATGTGCACACCAAATTTGTGGAAGAGGAGATGCTGCACCAGATCGGCGGCGGCCCCAAGTAAGGGCACCAGCAAGGAGTTGAGGAGTCTGTGAGGAGCTGGGAAGGCCCCGGGAAGCCCCCCGTTGCCTAGGGGGCTAGAAGAAGCCCCCTTAGCCGGCGGCCGCGACCAGCCCCTGGGCCCGCAGGGCGATCAGGCTGAGCAGGCCCTGCTGGCCGACCAGCAGTTCGCGCAGCAGGCTGATCAGGCCCACCCAGATCACCGGGGTGACATCAACCCCCCCTATCGGCTGGATCAGGCGGCGGCTAACGGCCAACAGCGGCTCGGTGGGGATCGCCACCAACCGCATCACCCCCTTGCCCAAATCCACCTGGGGATACCAGGTGAGCACGATGCGAAACAGAAACAGCAGGGTCCAGAGGGCAAGAGCCAGTCCCAGCAGCAGGTTAAGACCGGGCAACAGGCTGGCGATGGCGACCCCCGCACCCCCCGGCAGAGGCAAGTCAGCCAGGGGCAGTTCAGCCAGGGGACCCAGCAAGGGGGCAAGCAATGGCACCGGGATCCCCGTCACAAAGCTCTAAGCAGCAGGGCTTCGATCGTAGGGATTCACCATCACTGCCTAGGATCCCAGCCGGATCCCCCGGTGCCATGACCCCATCCCTTGCGAACTTCCTGAGCAGCCTCGCCTACGGAGCCGTGATCGTGGTTGTGCCCATCACGATCGCCCTGGTCCTGATCAGCCAGAACGACCGGCTCGACCGTCGCCTCTGATCGGCAGGCGGTGCTGGCCAACGGCTGCCCCTTGGCACCGTCCTAGACTGGCTCAAACTGTTGACCCCGGTTCATGGCCTTTGCGCCCTGATCTGGGGCCTTGTCATTCAGCGTTGCGACTGAGGGGTCGAAGCCGTGGTTAATGCCAGCCTCAATTGGGCCAGCATCGTCGGCATCGTGCTGGCGGTTGGGGGAGCTCTGCTCTATTTCATGAGGAGCTTCAAGCCCGCCTTGGCCCGGGACTACGACGTGTTTTTTGCGGCGGTGGGCCTGCTCTGCGGCGGGATCCTCTTTTTCCAAGGCTGGCGGCTCGATCCGATCCTGCAGTTCGGCCAGTTTCTGCTTGCTGGCACCACCGTTTTCTTTGCCTACGAAAGCGTGCGCCTGCGGGGGATCACCACCGAGCAGGCTCGCCGCTCCTCCTTTATTGATGACGAAGACGGGGTTCCGGTCGGACCGCGCATCGGCGGCCGCGATGCCTGGGGCAACGACCTCGACCGCCTAGACGAACCGGAACCATTGCGGCGCCGGATTCGCTCCCGCCAGGGCATGGATGATCGCACCGATGAGGAGGACTTCTACCGGCCCCGCACCACCCCAAGGACCGCCATTCCCGAACGGGCGGTCTCCCGCAGTGGCCGCGGAGCGGCTCCAGATGACTGGAACCCGGGCCCGTCGCCGGCCGGCCCTAGGGACCTGCCGGCCCGCACCAGTCGCTATGGCCCGGAAGGGGCTGGTAGCGATAGTTTCGGCAATGGCCCCGCTCCAAGGGCGGCCTATGGCCGCAGCGGCCCTGGCGCATCGGCCGACGCCGCCCCTGGCTTCGGTGCCCGGCGCCGCGATAGAGATGAGGGCCGACGCGGCACCCGGCCCAGTGCCATCAGCAGCGCCGACGACATGCCCCGCTCGGGACGCCGGCCTGAGGCCAGCCCAAGCGGGACCCCTGGCGGTGCTCCGCTCGGCAGCCGCGGCGCAGCGCCCCAGGGATCTCCGATAGGCGGCGCCAGCGCCTACGGCTTCCGCCCTGGAGCAGGCCCGGAGCCTGGCCTGGGCAACGGTTCTGGCCCCCTAGGTGCCGCCCCCCGATCCAATCAGCCTCCCCTCGGTCGCAGTGGCATTGATAGTGACCGCGGCCGTGGCCGTGACAGTGGCAGTGGCAGTGGCCGTTCGTCCGGTAAGGCAATGAGCGATGCCGAGTTCCAACCCCTACGCCAGGTCGAAGGCCCGGCAAACCCTTCCGCCGACGGCCCTGGCGCTCGCGGCGATGGCCGCCCGCCAGCCCCTGGTTTCGATTCCCCGCCTGGACGCAGCGGCACCTCCGCAGCTTCAACCAGCCTGGGGAGGGATAACAGTTCCCGGTTTGACGACTGAGTGCCCACCAGAGCGGGCCGATTCCATGCGGGCAGCCTCTGGCTGGGCCCGTTGCTCCTGGGACCCTCGCTCCTAAGCCTGCTGCTCCTAGTGCAGGCCTGCTCCCTGCCCTGGGGAATTCGGCGCCAACCCAGCCCTAGGGGTGTCCTTGGCCTGGGGGCTGAAAGCCGCCAAGATCCCGCCCTCAGCGGTGATGGCCGCCTCCTAGCCAGCCTGGTGTTGCGCTCGGGCCGCAGCACGGTGCTGCTCCAGGACCGCCGCTCCGGCCAGACCATGCCCCTGCCCCTGTTGCGGGGCCAGCAACCGCACAGCTCCCCCTCCCTGAGCTGGAATGGCCGTTACCTGGCCCTGCTGGTCTGGCGGGGCGGCAGGCGCCAGGTGGTGATCAATGACCGGGCCACCAACCGGCTGCTGCCCCTGCCCCTGCGGGGCGACCAGGAGGCCCAGCGGCTCAGCCTCGCCCCCGATGGCCGCCATCTCGCCGTGGAGCTCGTGGAAGACGGCCAAAGCCGGGTGGAGGTCTTCAACTTGGGGGAGTGGCTAGAACCCGATCCGGTTCCAGGGTCCCTACTAGGGCAGGCGCCTGGCTCGGGGTCCCGTCCATGAGCGCCGTTGGCCTACGGAGCAAGGGGGTCTTCGCCGTAGCGCCCGGGTTTGCGCTGGCCCTGGGCCTGTTGCTGGGGGGCTGCCTGGACAACGGCGCCCGCCCCCTGATGGGCCTGAACCAGCAATTGGCCCATACCGCCGTGAACCGCGACCCAGCCCTGGGCAGTGACTGGCTGGCCGTAATCGGAGGCCGGGAAGGCCGCGAGCAAGTGCGGCTCGTGCGCCTCAGCCAGGGGGCGCCGGTACCCCTGCCGGGGCTAAACCGGCCCGATGCCCGGCCCGTGAGCGTGGCAGTGGACCAATGGGGCGAACGGCTGGCCCTGATTCGGGAACTGGAAGGCCGCCGCGAGCTGGTGCTCTACCGCCGTTCCCTACAAAGCCTGCAACTGATCCCGATCGAACCGGCGGGGGTGCCCCATCGCCTGGCCTTGAGTGCCGATGGCCGGGTCTTGGCTGTGGAGGTGGGCCGGGGCGGCCTTAGCCAGGTGGACTTGCTCGAGTTGCCCTGAGCGGTGCCGACCCAGGCAAGCCAGCCAGCGCCCTGCCTATCCGTGAGCTCAGGGCACCAGCCCGGCCCAATGCAGAAACGTCTCGCTGCTGAGGGCCTCAATCACCAGGATGGCCGTGAAACCCACCATGGCAAAGCGACCATTGATGCGCTCGGCGTAGCCACTCCAGCCGAAGCTGGGCACATCGAGGGTGGTGGCGCTGGTGGCCGGCGGTTCGGGCTTAGCCGAGGCTGGCTTAGCCCCCTCTTCCTGGGAACTCTCGTCTTGGGGACTCACTGGCTGGGGCACTTCTGGGTGGATGGCATCAGAATTGGGGCTTGCCATAGCTCTTAGGCTCCGCTGTTGAAGTCATAGCTGGCGACCGGAATCAACGTCCAGCCCCCCTGGCCATCGAGTGCCAGCACCGTGTCGTGGAAGTCGCGCAGGGTCGGACGGTGGCCAACGCTGACGAAGGCCATCTCCCGCTGGGTCAACAAGTTGTAGAGATGTTTTTCGGTGATCACATCGAGGGCGCTGGTGGCTTCATCGAGCACCACAAATCGTGGCGAATTCAGCAGCAGGCGTGCAAAGGCCAGGCGTTGCTGTTCACCCAGGGAAAGCAGCCGAGGCCAATCCTGCTTGATGTCGAGGTCGGGATAGCGGTGCACCAACTCGGGCAGACGCACCTCCTCGAGCACATGGCGCAGCTGGTCATCACTGAAGAGTTCGGTGCTCTGGGGATAACAAAGTTGCTCCCGCAGGCTGCCCAAAAGCATGTAGGGCTTCTGGGGAATGAACATCAGCTCGCCCACGGGGGGCCGGTGCACGCGGCCGGCGCCAGCGGGCCAGAGGCCACTGACCAGGCGCAGAAAGGAGGTCTTGCCACAGCCGGAGGGGCCCACCACCAGCAAGCGCTGGCTGGGGGCCACCTCCAAGCTGAGGTCATGGATCAGCCGGCGGCTGCTGCGCGGCGGAATCAGATCTACATGGCTGACCAGGATCGAATCGGGTGATTCATCCCCCAAGGCCGATTCCGCGCCCAAGGGGGGCTGGACCTGCTCAGCGATCGACTGGGCCAGGATCTCACCGCTGATCGCCTCCACCTTGCCCTGGAAGCCCTCCAAACGGCTAATCGAAGCGGAGAAGGCCGCCAAGCGATCAATGTTATTAACGATATAACTTACGGAGAACAAGACCTGGGAGAAGGCAATGCTGGCCTGGCCAAACACACCAAAATCGACTTCCTTAGCAAAGTAAATCGGCGCAATTACCAACCAGGGCAGGAAGCGGGAGAAATAATCGTAGGAGCGCTGGATGACTTGAATCAAGGCCTCCCACACAATCAACTTATTACAGTTCTGAATGACACCGCTTAGCCGCCTGGTGCCTTCTTTCTGCTCCTGTTGCTCGCCGCGATAGAAAGCGATTGACTCGGCATTGTCTCGAATGTGCACCAGGCCGTAGCGAAAATCAGCCTCAAGTTTCAGCTGCTGGTAATTGAGGTTCACCAACTTTCGGCTGGCAAAAATGATCAGGCTAGTACCCCCAACCGAGTAGGCCAAAAGCCAGAGCGCCAGGGTACCATTGATACTCCAAAGCACAATAATGAAGCTAAAAAAGGTAAGCAGCGCCGAAATTATTTCAACAGTAATACTTAGACTGGTGGTCGTGAAGCTTGCTGCATCTTGGGAAATTCGCTGGTCGGGATTATCGATTTCCTCAACGCTTTCATCATTGGGATTGAGAACATAATAGGCGCGATTCGTCATGTATCGGCCCAACATTCTTTCGCTCAACCATTCGCGCCACATCAAGCCAAGCTTGGGGATCAGGTAACTCTGCAGGGCCCGAATTGGCAAGGCCAGAACCAGGCAAAAGGCGTAGACCGCCACAATCTTCCAGAAGTCTTCAGCCTTATAGCCGACCAAGGCATTCTCGATGTTGCGGGCAACAAAACTGATGCCCACATTGATGCCGTTAATCACCAGGATCAGCAGGGTGATCACCCCCAGAAGCAGCCAGGGCAACCAGCGCCCCTGGCGCAACTTGGCGCGCAAGGCCCAGAAACAGGCCAGGCCGGCACCAAACAGCACCATCACCACCTTGCCCCCAGGCCCGGCCCAGATCGACGCCACCTGATCCGCCACCCCTGGCACGAACCGGAGCTGCAACGCGGGGATCCAGGCGCTGCTGGCTGCGATTGCAGCCGTCAGCAGCAGCAGGGTGAAGCCCACCACCACGGCAATTAGGGCCACCACCAGCACCAGGAACTGGCCGGAGCTGGCGCCGTTATCCAACGGCAGGAAGTAGGGCTGGGCCAGGCGCTGCAGCTTGCCGAGCTGGCTGCGGAGGGCCTTCAAGGGACTCATGATGACGCTCAAGTCGACCTATTCTGGCCACCTGAGCGCCCGCAGCGCAGGCTGGCCCAGGGATTGCTCACCCTGGCGGCCATTGCAGGGGCCGGCCACCGATGACATGCACATGCAGATGGAAGACCGTCTGTCCCGCATCGGCGCCGCTATTGATCACCGTGCGCCAGGCCGTGAGTCCCTCCTGGCGGGCCACTTGGGCGGCCACCAGCAACAGGTGGCCGAGCAGGGGCCCATCGGCGGCGCTGGCGTCGGCCAGGTTCACCAGGGGCTGGCGCGGGATCACCAACAGGTGCACCGGCGCCTGGGGCTGGACATCGCGGAAGGCGATGCAGAGGTCATCGCTGTGGACCTGGTCCGAGGGGATCTCGCCCCGCAGGATGCGGCCAAAAATCGTGTCGGCGGACTGGTCCATGGCGGCGGGGAAGCAATTGGCGAGAGCGGGTCGGCCTTGAGATAAGCAGGCCCGGAACAGCGGTGGCACTGGTCAGTGAAACCCTGCCCTGGCTTGATGTTGGCACGTTGCAGCGGTGCGGCCCTGGTGGGTCTCGATGCGGTGGAAGTGGCCGTGGAGGTGGACATCACCCCGGGATTGCCGGGCGTGCTGATGGTGGGCCTGGCGGATGCGGCGGTGCAGGAATCGCGGGAGCGGGTGCGCTCGGCGCTGCGCAACAGCGGCCTGCGCATGCCCCTCACCCGGGTGGTGGTGAACCTGGCGCCGGCGGATGTGCGCAAGGAGGGTCCGGCCTTTGATCTGCCGATCGCCCTGGCCCTGCTGCTGGCCAGTGGCCAGCTCGATCCCAGCCGGCTGGCGGGGGTCTGGGCGGCGGGCGAGCTGGGCCTTGACGGCCGGCTGCGGCCCGTGCGCGGTGCCCTCGCCATCGCCCTGGCTGCCCAGCAGGCGGGGGCCCGGGCCCTGGTCTTGCCCCAAGCCAACGGAGCCGAGGCCGCCTTGGTGGAGGGGCTGACCATCTGGCCGGCAGCCAGCCTGATCCAGGTGCTGGAGCTCCTGGCCGATCCGTCCCGGGCCAGCCTCCCTAGCCCTGCAGCCCCCGCGCCACCCGCCCAGGACCTGGACCTCGCCGATGTGCGGGGCCAGCCCCATGGCCGCCGTGCCCTGGAGATCGCCGCAGCTGGAGGCCACCACCTGCTGCTGGTGGGCCCCCCGGGCAGCGGCAAGACGATGCTGGCCCGGCGCCTGAGCGGCCTGCTGCCGCCCTTGCAACGGCAGGAAGCCCTGGAACTGGGCCAGCTCTATTCGGTGGCCGGCCTGCTCGGCAGCCAGGGACAGCTCCCCAGGCAGCGGCCCTTCCGGGCACCCCACCACGGCTGCTCGGGTCCGGCCCTGATCGGCGGCGGCCCAATCCCTCGGCCGGGCGAACTGGCCCTGGCCCACCACGGCGTGCTGTTCCTCGATGAACTGGCCGAATTTCGCCGCGATGTGCTCAACCAGCTGCGCCAGCCCCTCGAAGAGGGGGAGGTGTGGATCAGCCGCACCCGGGCGCGGCTGCGTTTTCCCTGCGCAGTCACCCTGGTGGCCGCCACCAACCCCTGCCCCTGCGGCTGGTATGGCGACCCGGAGCGGGCCTGCGTCTGCGGCGAGGCCCAGCGCCAGCGCTACTGGGGCAAGCTCAGCGGCCCCCTGCTCGATCGCCTCGACCTGCAGGTGATCCTGCGCCGGCCCGACGTCCAGGAGCTCGGTCCCGATCGCCAAACCGGCAGCCTGCCCCGATCGCCTGGATCTGGGGAATCCAGCAGATCCTCTGGATTGGTTGGCGCCCCTGGATCAACGGTCCAGGTGGCCGAAAGGGTCTGCCAGGCCCGCCAACGCATGGCCGAACGAAACCCCCGCGGCAGCGCCAACAGCCGCCTCAGTGCCAGGGACCTAGCGGAATGCGGCCACTTCGAAGCCGAAGCCCTGCAGCTCTGGCGCTCTGCCCTACAGCACCGGGCCCTGAGTGCCCGGGCCGGCGAACGGGTGCTGCGCATCGCCCGCACAATTGCCGACCTAGCCGGGGACAGCAAAGTGGACGGCCAAGCCATCGCCGAGGCCCTCACCTACCGCAGTTTTGATCGCGACCAGCAAGCCTCCCCCAAGGGGGGCCCTTAGCGGCAGCCCCTATCGGCCACGGCGTGACCTCTCCCCCATGTAAGGCTGGACGCCAATCGGCGGCGGTAGGTGCTGCTGCTCTTCCCTGGGATTACCGAAGGCATGGGCCAGGGAGCCACCAAACCAATGCCCAAACTGGGCTAACAGGCGAATCATGGATCCAGCTCCGCAAAGAACTAGTCCCAGTCTTGAGAGACCTGGGCGACTTGCCAACAGGTAGAAGCACGGATCCAACAAAAAACCGGTAGCCCCTTCAATGAGCGACCGGATTCATTGACAACCCATAACTAGGCAAGGGAAAACAGGCGTCATCAATAGCAAAACCATCCACGGCCCCGGCTGTCTGCGGAGGGCTGGGTGTCCGCTATCAACGGCGGCGGCGGCGCTGTTGGGCCTTGCGCTTGTACTTCTCAACGGGCGTTTCGTGGTGACGTAGGCGCTTGAGGTCAGCGAAAATGCCTGCCTTAGAGACCTGGCGCTTGAAACGGCGCAGGGCCGATTCAATGCCTTCGTTTTCGCCGACGGTGACCTGGGTCATGAAGCGCTTTGGTGCTCAGCAATGGATAGATCGTAGCAAGTGCCCCTGCCGGTTTCCGTGGGCCAACCGGACCCAAAGCAAGCCTCCCCTAGCGCTGGCTCAGCGCTAGGGCGCTGCGGGAACAGGGGCTGCGGCCGGCAGGGCAGGCAGGTTGGGAGCTCCTGCAAGGGGCACTGCAGCCCTTGGCTTGGACGCCGCGGCCACCGGCCTGGGTCGTTTGGAGGGTTCAGCAGCCTTAGTAACCACAGCAGCCTTAGTAGGCACTCCAGCCCTCGTGGCCGCGACAGCCTTGGTGGCTTGAACAGCCTGGGTGGCTTGAACAGGATTGGCGGGGACGATTGGCTTAGCGACAGCAACCGGCTTGGGGTTCACGGAATGGGGGACCGGAGCGGAGGCCCCCAGGCCTGGTTTTTGCGCTGCTCCCTGGCCTGGGGCCTGGGGTGGGCTGCCTGCCTTCTGCTCCGCTGGGGCCTTGGGGTCCAAGGGAAGCTTGGCGGCCGGCGCAACGGGCTCGGGCGAGGGGCGGCTGGCGGTGCCCCCCTCTGGCCAGCTGTCGCGATACACGTAGACATGGCCGAGGGCCCGGCTGCCGAAGCTGCGGCGCATCACCCGCCAGCCGGGCTCGGCCACAAGTAAAAGAAAGCCATTGCCCTGGCCGCCCGTGCGCGCCACCACCATCTCGGGGCCAGCGTCGGGCCGGGTGGGTTGGGCCATCAGCAGGGTTTCCGCCGAGTCCTTCACAACGCTGAGGCGATAGACCGTGCCCAGATCAGCCGTGCCGATCCTCAGCGAATAGCCATTGCCATCGATGAAGCGGTTGCAGATGCCGGTGAAATCGAAGCTGGCCAGCAGGGGATCCACCACCGCCGGCCGGCTGCCGGACACCGCATAGCAGGGGCGCTGGGCGCTGCGCTGCTCATAGATGTTGAGCTGGCCGCGGCTGCCATCGCCAATCGGTGCCGCCACGATGATGAATTTGCCCTGGTCCACCTCCTGGGTGCTGAACATCGAGGCCTGGGCGCGGGCTGGGGGCGCTGCGGCCCAGCCGGCCGCCGTAAGGCCCACCAGCGATAGCAAAACAGCCAGGGGACGGACCAGGCGCGTCATGGTCAGGGTTCGGGCTAAGGGGAAATCGTAGAAGTGGCCCACCCGCAAACCAGCCCGATCAGGCCGGTTGGTTGAGGCGGATCGCCACCACCAAGGCCACCAGGGTGCCGGGGATCGAAGCGCCCAGGATCCAGCGGGTGGCGGTGACACCCAGGTCGGGGTCTCCGTAGGCGAGTTCAAAGACGCAGCCTGTGGCGGCAATGCCCAGCAGGCAAGCCAGGGCTAAAAACAGGCCAGCTAGGGGGTTCATCTGCTTGGGAATTCAGGTGATCAGAGCAGGGAGCGGACATGGGCCCGATCAAAGCCCTTTTCTTTGAGGCCTTCCTCCAGGCTCGCCCCATCGCTAACCCGATCGACAAACAGCACGCCGTTGAGATGGTCCATTTCATGCAGGATGCAACGGGCCAGTAGCCCATCGGCCTTGAGCCGGCGGCTGCGGCCCATCTCGCAGCGGTAGCTCACCTCCACCACGCTCGGTCGCACCACATCGAGGTACACCCCCGGAATGCTGAGGCAACCCTCTTCGTAGGTGCAGATCGAGCCCCCTTCGGCGGTGATTTCGGGGTTGATCAACACCATGGGAGGGGTGGCTGGATTCTCAAGATCGAGGTCGATCACTAGCAGTTGCTGGTGAACACCCACCTGGGGAGCCGCCAAGCCGATGCCCTTGGCCGCATACATGCTCAGCAACATCTGGCGGGCCAGCTCCCGCACCGATTCATCCACCTTGCCGATGCGCTTGGCCGGCGTGCGCAGCACCTCATCGCCCAGGGTGTGGATCGCCATGGGCGGCGTGTCCAGGGGCTCCTTGGAGACATGCACCCCCTTACTCGACTGCTCCGCAGAACGCGCCATCCTGGCGAAGCTGCTGGCCAAAGGACAATCCCGTTCCGACTGGGGGCGATTCTAGGAGCCGCGGCAAACAACCACCGGTGACGCCAACCCCTGCAGGCCTGCCTGCGACCACCGTGGAGGGACGCATTCCCAGCCTGCTGGAGCCAAAACTCCTGGCCGGCCAGCTGTACTGGCTAGAGCAACGGCCGGATCAACAGGGACGCACCACGCTGATGGGGCGCCCCTTTGGCGCGGAAACCGCACGAACGGCCGCGCACCTCCCGGCCGAGGAGCTCACTCCAGGCGACTGGAACCTGCGCAGCCGCATCCATGGCTATGGGGGCGGGGCCTGCGCCCTGGGGCAGGTCGCAGGACAGGCCATCGCCGTCTTTGTCGATGACCGGGACCGCTGCCTCTGGCGCCTGGACCTGGGCCCTGCTGGGGCCGCCCTAAACGAGCCGATCCAGCTCACCCGGCCCGCCGCCCGGGCCTTTGGCGGCGGCCTGATCGATCCATGGCGCCAACGCTGGATCGGCGTGGTGGAGGTGGACGGCCGCGACCAGCTGGTGGCGGTGTCCCTTTTGGGGGGCGAACCGGTGACCCTGCACCAGGCCGCCGATTTCTGCGGCTATCCAACCTTGAGCCCCAGGGGCAGCCACCTGGCCTGGGTGGAATGGCAGCAGCCCCACCTGCCCTGGGAGCGCAGCCAGCTCTGGCTGGGCTGCTTCGCGGCGGCCGGGGCCGATGGCACTGGCGAGGGTTTAGGCGAAGGGCTGACGGCCTGCCGCCCCGTGGCGGGCTCAGACAACACCAGCCGCCAGGCAATCTCCGTATTCCAACCGCTTTGGACCGGCGCCCCTGGGGCCCTTGCAGCCGATCTGCTCGTGGCCTGTGATCGCAACGGCTGGTGGAACCTGGAGCGGCTCGTGGCGGCGGAGGCGCTCCAGATGGCCGACCTGGTGCAGCCCCTTGGGGAGGTCTTCGCGCCGCCCCCGGCCTGGCAGCCGCTCCTACCGATGGAGGCGGAATTTGCCACACCCCAGTGGGTCTTGGGCCTCTCCACCACCGCCTGGGATGGCAGCCAGCTCCTGGCCGCAGCCTGCTTTGAGGGGAGCTGGCAGCTGGGTCGGATCAGCTGGCCGAGCGCCCCAGCCCTAGCCCCCAGCCCCCAACCAGCCAGCTGGATTCCCTTCGATCTGCCCTTTAACGATTTCAGCGGACTCTGCGCCGAGAACGGCGTCCTGGCCTGCCTGGCCAGCGCCGCCACCAGTCCCGCCGGACTGCTGGAACTGGAGCTCGCCGGCGGCCAATGGCGCCACAGCCCCGCCACCGCCAGTCCCCTGGCGGCCGAGGCGATCAGCCGGCCGGAACCCCTTTGGTTTGCCGGCTACGGCGGCGCCCCCACCCACGCCTGGTACTACCCCCCAGCCGGGGGCGCCACGCCGGCCAGTCCCCTGCTGGTGAAGGGCCATAGCGGCCCCACGGCCATGGCCCGCTGCGGCCTCAACCTGGCGATCCAGTTCTGGACCAGCCGCGGCTGGGGGGTGCTCGATGTCAACTACGGCGGCTCTACGGGCTTTGGCCGCGCCTACCGGCAACGGCTCGATCGCCGTTGGGGCCTGGTCGACAGCGCCGATTGCGCCGCGGCGGCCCAGGCGGTGGTGGCCTCTGGCCAGGCTTCGGCCCAGCGGCTTGCGATCGAAGGGGGCAGCGCCGGCGGCTTCACCGTGCTTTCAGCCCTCTGTTTCAGCGATGTGTTCCGGGCGGGGGCCTGCCGCTACGCCGTCAGCGACCTGGAGGGCCTGGTGGCCGATGGCCACCGCTTTGAGGCCCACTACCTCGACAGCCTGGTGGGCCCCTGGCCCGAGCAGCGGGCCACGTACCAAGAACGCTCCCCCCTGCACCACGCCGGCCGCATCACCGCACCGGTGATCTTTTTCCAGGGCCTCGATGACCAGGTGGTGCCCCCCGCCCAGACCGATTCGATGGCCGAGGCCCTGGGCAGCCGGGGTGTGCCAGTGGAGGTGCATCGCTATGAAGGCGAGGGTCATGGCTTCCGCAGTGGCGCCGTACGGGTGGCCGTCTTGGAGGCCACTGAAGCCTTTTTCCGCCACCACTTCGCCCTGGGGTGTCCCTGATGGGGATCCCAATGGCGACTGCATGGCTGCAAGAACCGGCCCGGGCCCTGGCCTGGCTGCTGCTGGCGATGGCCGCTCTGACGGTGTTGCTGGGGCTGGGGCGGGCGATCGGCCAGCGGCTCCAGCTCAAGTTAGTCGGCATCCCCGAGGCCCTGGTGGCCGGCCTGATCGGCCTGGCCCTGGCCCCCTCCGGGCCCCTGCCCCTGCTGCCGGAACCCGTGATGCAGCTCTGGGCCGACCTGCCCCTGGCGCTCTTGACCCTGGTGTTCGCCACCCTGCTGCTGGCCAAGCCACTGCCGAAGCTGGCGGGGCTGTGGCAACCGGTCTCGGCCCAAGTGCTGCTCTCGCTGACCCTGGCCTTTGGCCAGTTTCTGGTGGCGGGCCTGGCGGTGTTGTTTCTGCTGCAACCCTGGCTCGGGGTAAGCCCGCTGATGGCCTGCCTGATCGAGGTGGCCTTCGAGGGCGGCCACGGCTCCGCCGCTGCCATGGGGCCCAGCTACGCGAGCCTGGGCTTTCCCACCGGCGCAGCCCTGGGCCTAGCCCTCTCAACGGTGGGGCTGTTGACCTCCACCCTGGTGGGCGGCGTACTGGTGGTGGTGGGCCGCAGCCGGGGCTGGACCAGTTCCTGGCCGGCCCCAGCCCCCCAGGGGGCCCCAGACGCCGCCGGCCCAGGGCCCAGCGACCAGGCCAGGTCGCCGCAGCATCCGGTCCCACCCCAGGGGCCCCTGCAACAGCTGGCCGCCTGGGCCGTAAATCTGGCCCTTGCCGGGGTGGCGGTGCTGGTGGGTGTTGGCCTGCTGGCCCTGCTCCGCGGCCTGGCCGAGCGCACCGGCGGCGGCTTCGCCCTGGTGATCGATGCCCTGCCCGTATTTCCCCTGGCCCAGGTGGGCTCGATCCTGGTGCGACTGGTACTGGAGCGCCTGCACCTAGACGGCTGGGTGTCGGCGCCGATCCAGGGCCAAACCGGCACCCTTTCGGCCGACCTGCTGATCACGGCGGCCACGGCGGGTCTGGACCTGGCCCTGCTGCGCCAGGACTGGCTACCCCTCTCGGTGCTCTCCCTGGCCGGACTGCTCTGGAACCTGGCGGTGATTTTGCTGCTGGCGCCTCGGATCCTGCCCAAGGACTGGTTTGAGCGGGCCGTGATCGAATTCGGCCAGGCCACGGGCGTGGCGGCTAGTGGCCTGCTGCTGCTGCGCATGGCCGATCCGGACGACCGCAGCGAAGCGCTTCAGGCCTTTTCGATCAAACAGCTGCTGCTCCAGCCCCTGCTTGCCGGCGGGGTGATCACGGTGGTCGCTCCCCTGGCGATCAGCGGCTGGGGCCTACCCGCCTGGACCGGCCTGTGTTTTGGCCTGGTGGTGGTCTGGGCCAGCCTGGGGCTGGTATTAGCCAGCCGGCGGGCCTAGGCGCCGGGGCAGCGAACCGGATGCAGGCCGCCAATGCGGCGCTTAGCGCACCATCGCCGCCACGTTCCCCCCATCCACGGTGAGCACCACGCCGGTGCTGCGCTCCAGCAGGGCCAGGGAAACAAAGCCCTCGGCCACATCACTGGCGCGCACCTCCCGGGAGAGCAGGTTGCCGGCCATGTAGTCGGCCTCGCTCAGGCCCCGGGCGGCGGAGCGGCTGCGGATCATGGCGTCATCGAGCAGGCCGGAGCGGATGCGATCGGCATTGATCGCATTGGAGCGGATCCCTTCCGGGCCGCCTTCGAGGGCGTACTGGCGCATCAGGGCCAGCAGGGCCGCCTTGGCAATGCCGTAGGCGCCGAAGTTGGGGCCCGGATTCAGGGCCTGCTTGCTGACGTTGAACAGCAGCTGCCCCCCCAGCACCGGCCGGCTGGCGGCCTGGTCGGCATCGCCCGAATCCTGGGCCCGAAACACGGCCATGGCCGCCTGGGCCACGGCCTGATGGGCAAACAGATTGAGCTCGAAACTGGCGCGCAGGTCGGCATCCGGCAGGCTGGCCATGGCGCCGCTCCAGGCGGCTCCGGCATTGCTCACCACGAGATCGAGGCCGCCGAAGCGGGCCACCACCTGGTCCATGGCCTCCCGCAGGGCCTTTGGATCGGTGAGGTCGCAGGCCAGGGCCAAGGCCTGGCGGCCGCAGGCTTTGGCCGTGGCCGCAGCGGCGGCGCCATCGCGGTCGAGGAGCGCCAATTCAGCCCCTTGTTTGGCAAAGGCAAGGGCCGTGGCTGCGCCGATGCCGCCGCCAGCACCGGTCACGACCACCACTTGGCGGGCCAGGGGCTTCTCGCTGCCCTTGCCGAGCTTGGCCTGCTCCAGGCTCCAATACTCCATCGCAAAGGTATCGGCCTCATCCACTGGCTCAAAGCGGCCCACGGCTTCCGCCGCCAGCAGGGTGCGGGCCCAGGCCAGGCCGAGGTCGGCCACCACCGAAGCCTCCGCCGCGCTCTTGCCAATGCCCACCAAACCCAGGCCCGGGATCGCCACCAGCCGCGGCAGCGGATCGAGGGGGGTTTTGGTCCCACCGGCCCGGGCATTCTGGCGCTGGACATAGGCCTGGTACGCGGCAATGTAGGTGCCGAGGGCCTGGTCGATCTGGACGGCCGTGGGCTGGGCTGGCAACACCAACGGACTGGCCTTGGTGCGGATCACATGGTCGGGGGTGGCAACGCCGCGGCGGGCCCAATCGGCCAGGCGGGGATCGTTGACCAGCTCCAGGACCTGGGGCGTGGCGCGCAGGTCGAGCAGCCAGCGCAGCGGCGCCCCTTGCGCCTCGGCGGCCCGGCCCAGGGCCCCCCGCAGCACCGGCAGCACCGCCGCCGCAGAACTCTTGGGCGCCGGCCCGGGGGTTGGCTGGCGGGAAACCTGGGCGCCCTGCGCCAACCCAATGCGCTCCTCGGCTTGGCGCACCAGCGCAATCATCCGTTCGTAGCTCTGCTGGGCGGTGGCTCCAAAGGAGAAAAGGCCGTGCTTGAGCAGCACCATGCCCTCGAGCTCGATGCCCAAGGCAGCGGCGCGGGCAGCCGCCTGCTCGTAGGCGGCCGCGGCGGCCAGGGCCAGGTCAAAGCCGGGCATCACATAGGGCACCAGGGCAACCCGTTCGCCATAAACCTGGCGGCAGATCGCTTCGGCATCGGGCTGGTCGGCCAGGGCCAGCAGGGCGATCGAATGGGTGTGGTCGACGTAGGTGTGGGGCAGAAAGGCATGCAGCAGGGCCTCCACCGACGGGTTAGGAGCGGCCGGATCGATCAGGTTCTGGCGCTGGGCCGCCACCATTGCTTCATCGCTAAGGCGCTCCAGGGCCCGCAGGGCCTGCAGGGGCTCCAGGCGCACGGCTGGATGGCCGGGGGGCTCGATCGTGGCCAGGTCCCAGCCAGAGCCCTTCACACACAGCACCGGGATCGTTTCACCCAACAACCCCGTGATCGTGGTTTTAACCGAGGTGTTGCCGCCGCCATGGAGCACCAGGTCTGGATCGGCCCCGAGCAGGCGGGCCGAATAGGTCCGCAGCGCCAGGGCTTCTGGGACCCCTTGGGCCCCATAGGCAGCCACGGCCTCAGCGGCGGCAGCGTCCGACCAGCGGTTGAGCACGGGCATGGGCGAGGGCTGGCGGCGCAGCCGGGAGGCTAGGTGGCAAGGGGGCTATCGCCTAGCCAACGGCCCAAACCGCTGTTACGAAGCCGATCTTTTCCAGGCCCAACCTCTCCGTCAGTTGCCAGGAAAACAACGATCCTGTCCATCGGCCAAGGCTGGGCGACGGCGTTCAGATGCACAAGAACAGACAAAACCTAGTCAGGCCTACCCGTAACCAGCACCGGAGAAAGCCAGCGAATCCATGGTGCTGGCAATCGAGCGCATCACCACATGGACGCAAATTAATCAGAAAACAAGTTACAAATTTATTATTATTTGGAATTCAAAATCTGATCCATTAAATTACCCCTAATTCTTCAGCCCAACTTTATCAGCCTAAAATTTAGACATGGCCGTAATCTTTTCAATTTTTTCAACCTCGAGCCCCGACAATTCATCGAGGCCGAGAAGTTTATCCTTCACCAAGCTCGCAAATACAAACAAGATGCCATCAAGACGAAAATCGAAATGGCCCTCGATCGAATGGCGCTGGATGCTGAGAAAGTCGTGGAGCTGCCAGAGATCCTCTGCGCCCTGAAGGGCCCCGACCCGCTCGCGCAGGGATTCGGTCAACTGGGCAATGGCGCGGCCGTAGGCCAAATCAAAGGCCTGCTTGGCGATGGCCTGCTCCTGATCTGTCCAGCCCGCCAAATCCGTTTCCATCGTCATAAATCAAGTTGGTAGGGACGCTATCGCACTGTCCTTGCTGCCGCGAGTGACAGGGGCCAAGCGGCAGCCCGATAGATCGGACCGTCGCTGGGCAGGCAAGGCAAACCAGGGCAAACCTGGCGATTGATGGTGTTCGCGGTGGTACCCGAAGTGATAGCAGGCAATCAACGATAACCAGACTGGCAGATCAAGGCTATGGGCCTGGTGGCCAGGCGCCCAGGCCTGCCCGGCCCCGCGGTGAGGTAGGTAGGTGCCAAAGGCAAACAACTGCAGCGAACTGAGGATCAGGGGCAGGATGCAAACGAGCCCCACAGCCAATGCAGGGTTAGCTGTGTGGGGCCAGGCGAACAGCAGACAGATCGCCCAGGTTGTTAAAAGGGATGCCATCTGGCCTACCCCCAAATAGCCCGCCATGAAACGGCCGTACCACGCCAAGGGCCCAGCCCCAGCCAGGACATCAGGATCTTGGTGACTGCCCGGGTCTAGGTGGTGCTGGCGATGATTGAGCAGGCAGTGCTGGTAAGGCAGGCAGGCATAAAGGGCCAAAGCGAGTTGGCCCAAGCGTTGATTGGCACCAGAGTGCAAGGGCAGCAGTACGCCGTGCATGGCGTCGTGGCCAATAATGAACAGTCCCGTTTGCAGAAATGTTCTTAGCCCAATCGCCAGGACCACTAGGGAGAGGGATTGGCTAGCCAGATCCACGCTCAACAAGGCAAGCAGGGAAAACAACCACGCCGCCGTGATAGCTGTAGCTAGGGCAAGCCCCATGCCGGCCTGGCTCAACGGCCGAGCTTCAGCAATTCTGCCGGAGAGGCCAACAGGTCAATCGCCACAAAGTAGATCTTGCCTTCAGGATTGAGCAGGAAGCGCCAGGCCACATTCATGCCTACACCAGCTCCGAACCAGGGGGTTTGAACCTTGCCGGTGACCTTGATCTGGTTGAAATTGCCTTCAGCCGGCTCTGAATATCCCCGCTCGGGCAGCAACTTCAGATTTTGGCAATCTTCACGGAAGAAGCGCAAAATGGCATCCGTGCCCACAATCGGCTTCTGGAACGGAGCCTGCAGGGCGCCATCGGGCAAGAAGAGCTCGATCAAGCTATCGAAATCGTTGGCATTAAGCCGATCCATATAGGCATTGACCGTGGGATTGATCACGCCCTCAATAAACACCTTTTTGCGCAAGTCCTCAGGGGTGGGTGCCGCCACTGGCTCCATCACCCGTTGGCCTTCTCCCTTGGCGGGATCGAAGCCCATGTCCACCACAAAGTTGCGCAGCAAGGTGATCTGCTGACCCTGCTCAACGCCCTTGACTGAACCCAACACTGCCGAGGCGTTGGCCGAGAGTTGATAGCCCTCAGGAATGGGGGCCACGAGGCCAACTGCCATCCATTCGCCCAGCTGATACCAGAAGCCCAACTTGATATTCACCGACCAGTTGGCGTAGCTGCGGCCAATGGGAGTGTCGGAGCGGTTGGCCAGATCACACATCACCTGACTTTGTTCAGCAAAGCCCATGGCCTTGATCTGGTTCATCACGGGTTCGGCGAACTGCATCCGGGCCGCGCCCGGGGCCGCCACCGTGATCGTGGAGCCCATCTCCAGATAGGCATACCAAATCAGGGCCAGCTGATCTTCAGCGTTGAGCAGGCGGAAACGGGCTGTGACCGCTGGAACAACGTCTGCTGAAAGGGTGTCCGGAAAAATCTGGGTGGCCTTATCAAGCGTGAACATTGGCAGCCGCTCCAAGTGTTAAGTAGGTTAAAGAACTCTAGCACGAACCCCCTAAGACCTGTAGGCCCGGGTGTTTTACCTCTTTCCCCCGGTTGCCTCAACGGGGCTCAGACTCGATCCTCCCCCCTAGGGAACAGCTCCTGAACCCAGGGTGGGGCCGCGGGGTCTTTGCGGGGTTTACCCGATGGGTCACCTGACTTTACGGCGGTCTAGCCGAAACCAGTTAGCTGCGCTGCATTGCTGGCTGGATTGGTGCCGCCCATGCAGCCAAGCAAGCCCGCTCAGCCCACCCCATAGAGCTGCTTGAGGCCCTCTTCACTGGCACTCACCACCCCCCGTTCCGTGATCAGGGCCGTCACCAGGCGGGCCGGGGTGACATCAAAGGCGGGGTTGAAGCCCTGGCTGCCCGTGGGCGTTAACTGCACCTGGGTGAGAGCCCCTGACCTGGCATCGCCCCTGGGGCTGTCCCCCCGGGCGGCGCCATCGGCGGGGCTCACCAGGCCCTGGATATGGGTGACTTCCCGCTCCGAGCGGGCCTCGATCGGGATCTCCGCCACCCCATCGGAGATGGACCAATCAATCGTTGAAGCCGGCAAGGCCACATAAAAGGGCACGCCGTTGTCATGGGCGGCGAGGGCCTTGAGATAGGTGCCAATTTTGTTGCACACATCGCCGCTGCGGGTGGTGCGATCGGTGCCGACGATCACCGCATCGACCTGGCCGTGCTGCATCAGGTGGCCGCCGGCGTTGTCGACGATCACCGTGTGGGAGACGCCCTCGCGGCCCAACTCAAAGGCGGTGAGGCTGGCGCCCTGGTTGCGGGGCCGGGTTTCATCCACCCACACATGCACCGTCATGCCGGCGCGGTGGGCCTTGTAGATCGGCGCCAGGGCCGTACCCCAATCCACCGTGGCCAGCCAGCCGGCGTTGCAATGGGTGAGCACGTTGAATGGCTCGTTCTGGCGGTGAGCCGGGCGGCGGGCCGCCAGCTCCTGGAACAAACGCAAGCCGTGGTCGCCGATGGCTTCGCACATCAGCACGTCCTCCTCGGCGATGGCGCCTGCTTCCTGCTGGGCCGCCAGGGCGCGCTCCGCCGGCGCCAGCGGCAGCACCCGCTGCCGCACCCGTTCCAGGGCCCATTGCAGATTCACGGCCGTGGGC
>Ga0310329_10017_pt1 | contig 20949 bp, 18 predicted proteins | sample LakSupDCLTotalD7_FD_195543 | JGI IMG/M metagenome (GOLD analysis project Ga0310329, IMG submission 195543) | Enriched freshwater cyanobacterial communities from Lake Superior, Ontario, Canada - SU02.DCL.Total.D7 (v2) (version 2) | ecosystem: Environmental > Aquatic > Freshwater > Lake | place... | reverse complement strand
GACTGATCCTCACAACGGCCCGAGCCCTGGGAGAATTTGGCGCCGTTTCGGTGGTGAGCGGCAACATCCGCGGCGAAACCCAAACCTTGCCCTTGTTTGTGGAGGATGCCTACAAGCAGTACCAAACAGAACTCGCTTTTGGCGCTGCTGCCGTACTAGGGGCGGTGGCCCTGGTGTCATTGCTATTAAAGTTTGCTGTGGAATTGCTGTTGGAACAGGACAAAAAAGCCCAGCAAGTCAAGCCAGATGCCTGACACCTAAGTTCTTCAATTTTAGATTTTGAAATCCTCTAGATCCCAAGATGCCCCTTGAAAAGAGCAGGGGAAAGCTCTTGCCCGTGGCCTTGAACCCAATCCACCCAATCGCTCGAGTACGAGGTTGCTCAGGCCCGATCAGGGCGGATAACGGAGTTGCCTTGGACACTTCACGGGCAGCCGGCAAGATGGGCTTCGCCTTGACAGGATTGGGCCATGGTTACTTTTCTGCGGCGTCTCCCCCCCCTGGGCCAGCTGCTGCTGGCGGGGTTGCTGGTGCGCGGACTGCTCGCCCTGGTCCTGCCGCCGGGCTACGACGAGGCCTATTACCTCTTCTATGGGCGCCATCCCAACCTCAGCTACCTGGATCACCCGGTGGGGGTGGGGATCTGGTCCCTAATCGGTAACGCTCTGGGGGGGTCGATTTTTGCCCTTCGTGTGCCCTCGCTGCTCTCCTACACGGCCGCCCTAGCCCTGCTGGCTGCGGCGACGGGCCGCTGGTTTGGGCCGAAGGCGGGCTTGTGGTCTGTGGCCGTGGGCAGTGCGTCCCCCCTGCTGTTTGCCTGTGGTGGCCTGTTGCTGCTGCCAGATAGTCCGCTGCTGTTGGTGTTGGCGGCCCTGATGTGGTGGCTATCGCGCCATCCCCTAGTCGTACCGCGCAACGCCAGGGAGGCCGCCGGCCTGGGACTCTTGCTGGGGCTAATGAGCCTGTGCAAATACCACTCCTTGCTGGTGTTAGTAGCACTGCTGGGTTGGTGCCTGGGAACGGCTGAGCGCCGGGCAGCCCTACTTAGGCCCTGGCCCTGGTTGGGTCTGATGGTGTGGGCGGGCGTCTCCAGCCCCCTGTGGATCTGGAACCTGCAGCACCACTGGGCCTCCTTCCTGTTCCATGGCGGCCGAACCCTGGCCGAGCACACCTACAACCTGTCCGGGCCGCCCCTATTCCTGCTGACCCAGCTGCTGCTGCTGTTTCCGACGATCGGGATACTGCTGTGGGCGTCCCTAGGGCCCCAGGAGCGAACGGCGGCCAACCCACAAGCACGTCAACTGCTGCGAACCTTGGCCCTGCCGATCCTGGTCACCTTTACGTTGCTATCGGGGCGCATGCAGGTGCTATCGAGCTGGCTCGTACCCGCCTGGTGGTTCCTCTTGCCCCTTGCTGGCGACTGGCTAGCCCGCAGGCCCAGCCCCTGGCCCCAGGGTTTGGCCTGGAGCCGAATCGTCACGCTGGCAGTGCTGCCACCCCTGCTCTCGGTAGCGGCGTTGCAAATGCGCTTTGGCGTGCTGGATCAAGTCCTGCCGGCGGGGGTCGATACCTCCAACCAATTGATGCCAGCGGCCAGCTTGAGGCAGGCCCTTAAAAGCAATCCCCGCGTCTGGGCCGCCCTGGGATCTGCCGATCTGATCGCCAGCCGTCGCTATGAACTGCCTGGCTTTTTGGCCCTGGCCCTGCAACAGCACAGTCGGGCTACTTACACCAGCTTCAGTGGTGATCCCCGGGGCTTCACCTACTGGCAACCTGCCAATGGCTACCAGGGAGCCCGCGGTGTGATTTTTGCCCTCGAGGATCCCAACCATCCGGAAGATCGGATCGAATGGCCAAAGGAGGTGGGTCCCCTAACGCCCCTGGGCTCCGTTCAGCTGAAGCGAGGCGGCCGTCCATCCGTGCGGCTGCAGTTCGTGGGTTTTGGTCCCCTGGCCCAGCCCCTACCGGGTCCCCCTAGCCCCTAGGCGCCCCAGCCCTGGCTGCATCGGGTGCGCTGGCTAACACTCGAGCGGTCTTAACCGAGACAACTGTGGCAAGAGCTTTGGCCCCATGGTGGGCTTTGTTGGGCCGATGCCATGGGGAGCGGTATACCACGCTGGTCTGGCGCAGTGGGATCCTGCCTAGCCATCCAGGCGTCGATTTTGATCGTGGGGTTTTTACTGGGGCCTAGCCAACGCTTCGAGGCCAGGGGAAGGGTTACCGCCACCAGCCAGCAGCCAAAACTCCAGGACTCCCTAATCAATGAAGGGGGCCGAACGATGGCAGCCAAACTTTCCCCATCCATAACCGAACGTTAATCCCACGATTTGATCCGGGGCCCAGAGTGACGTTAGGGCTGGCTGTGATGATCCAGGCTCGACCAAATCCTTGAGGTGAGCGACATGGCAGGCGGTTCCAGTGCCGGCGCCTACGCGACGGGCCTGCTTGCAGAGCACCTCAAGGCGATCGTCTCCCTTCAGGCCGGAGTTCTGAAGGACCAGGACCCGGAACCCTTGCACCAACTGCGGGTGCGCTTCCGCCGCTTGGGCACCCTGCTGCTGCAATTTGGGCCAGCCCTGCAGTTACCCGAGCGGGTGACAGAGCAAACCTTGGCCAAAACCGGCCGCCGCCTAGGCCTGGTCCGCGATCTAGACGTACTGACTGGGCAGCTGCAGCACCAACTTGGCCTCGCGCTGCCAGCCGATGAACTAAGTCGCTTGAAACCGGTGCTGAAAACCCTGGTTCGCAGCCGCAAGCTGGCCTTTGCGGAGATGGTGGAAGAGCTGCGGAGCCGCCGTTACCTGCGCCTACTGGCGAAGCTTCAGGCCTGGTTGCGCCAGCCGGCCTGGACGGCCCTTGGTGAAGAGGATGCCAGGGACTGGCTGGTCGAATGGAAGACCCCCGTTCTGGCTGGGTTGCTGAGTCAACCCGGCTGGCGCGTCAGTGATCCGGATCGCGATCGGGCCTGCTTGCACGACCTACGCAAAAAAATCAAGCGGGCCCGCTATGGCATGGCCAATCTCAAGGAGCTGGCAGGGGACTCCCTAGGGACCTGGATGGAGCGCTTTAAAATCCAACAAGACACCCTTGGTGGCCTCAACGACCTACAGGTGCTGGAGCAGGCGATCGAAGAGCAGTTGGTCGGCGAGCTCGCCCAGGCCTTGCCGGAGCTCAGCCTGCGGCTACAGCAGCAAAAGCGCCTGCTCTGGCAGCAGTGGCAAGGTCAGGCCAGCTTGATGCTGAGTGAACCGGGGCGCAACGAGCTGCACGGCCTGCTCGGCAGGGGCTGGATTGGCCCAAATCCGCCTCCCAACACCGGCAAGGCTTGAGTCCAAAGCATGGTGAAATCTGGCGCCGGATCCCTTCAGAACCGTTGAAGTAGTAGCGGCTGGATAACCAGCAAAACCAGCCCTGATCGGGCAGATGGGGGCTTAGGAGCAGATTTGAAGCAGTCTTAAGCAGTCCATAACGACAGATGCAGGCAAGTAAGGGTAAACATATGAAGCTCATAAAAGGCCGATCCCATGACCTTCGCGAAGAAGGCCCTGACCCTGACAGCTCTGGCTGCCGTCGCCGGCGGCGGTGTTGCCACTGCTCAATCCACCAACCTCAATGGCGCGGGAGCCACCTTCCCGGCCCCCATCTACCAGCGTTGGTTCGCTGATTTGGCCGCCAACGGTGGTCCCAAAACCAACTATCAAGGTGTGGGTTCCGGCGCCGGCATCCGTCAGTTCATTGCTGGCACCGTTGATTTCGCCGCCAGCGACGAACCGATCACTGCGGCCCAAGCCGCCAAGGTGAAGCGTGGTGTGGTGCAGTTCCCCGCCGTGGGTGGCACGATCGCCATCGCCTACAACAAGCCTGGCTGTGACCTCAAGCTCACCCAGCAGCAGGCTGCCGATGTTTTCCTCGGCACCATCAATGATTGGAAGCAACTGAAGTGCGGTGCCGGCAAAATCACGGTGGCCCACCGTTCTGACGGTTCCGGCACCACCTTTGCCTTCACCAACTCCCTCTCAGCCTTCTCACCCGCCTTCAAAACCAAGCTGGGCGTTGGCAAATCGGTGAACTGGCCCGTGGGCGTGGGCGGCAAGGGCAATGACGGCGTTGCCGGCGTGCTCAACAACACCCCTGGTTCGATCGGTTATGTGAACCAGTCCTTTGTTAAGGGAGTGCTCAAGGCAGCTGCCGTCCAGAACCGGGCTGGTAAATTCGTCAAGCCTGATTTCAAGAGTGGTAGCGCTGCCCTGAACGGCATCACCCTTGATAGTGACCTGGCTGGAGAAGAGCCCAATCCTCCCGGCGCCCAGAGCTACCCGATCAGCACCCTCACCTGGGTTCTTGCCTACAAAAACGGCAACGGATCCAAGGCTGGTGATTTGAGGGAAGTGTTCGCGCACATGCTGAACAACAAGTCCCAGGGCCTCGCCGATAACTTGGGGTATGTGCCTCTCCGCGGTGACATTCTCAAGAAGGCCAAGGCTGCTATTGGCAAAGTTAGCGATTGACCGGCAAGTGGATCTGAATCTATCCAGCTCCTAAATAGCTGCTTAGAAAACTTTTTCCTTCCCCGGAAATTTCAACTGATCCATCCTTCAATTAAGGAGCCTTCACTGGCTCCTTTTTTTTTGGCCGGCTGCTTTTACCTTGAAGCGCTAACCAGAACTTAACCAGGCGCACACCAGGGCTTTGCTCAGACAGAAGTGTTGCTCCATACAGTATTACGATCCCACTGCAAGGATGCGCCATGGTGTTCACGCCACCCCGTGACTCCAGCCGCCAAGACCAGCTCCGTGTCCTTCTGGAAGACACCTATCACAAGCGCAACCTGGTCCACCTCTCGGCTGGAAGCGCGGTTCCCTTACTGCGCAACAGCATTTGGCTAGTGGTGCGGGGGATGGTGAAACTGGGCGCCATTTCCATCCATGGCGACGAACTGCTCCTGGGCCTCGCCGGACCGAATGAACCCTTCGGTGAGCCGATGAGCAATGTGGAGGCCTATGAGGCCAGAACCCTGGCCGATAGCGATTTGCTCTGCTTCAGCCTCGATGAGATCGAGCAAACCCCCTACCTGGCCATGGCCCTGCTTCGGGCTACCACCAGTCGCATGCGCCAATCGGAAGCCCTGATCGGTCTCCTGGGATTACGCCGGGTTGAAGAGCGCCTGCGCGGCTTTCTCGAACTCCTGGCAGCAGATTATGGCCAACCCTGCGATGAAGGCTTAAAGCTGAATCTGCGCCTGACCCACCAGGATCTGGCTAGCGCCCTGAGCACCACCCGGGTGACCGTGACCCGGGTGCTCGGCCAGCTGCGCGAGGAAGGCTGGTTGCAAATTGATAGCCAGCGCCATCTGGTGGTGGCCAACTTGCCGAAACGCTGGGTGGGCTGATCCACGCCCCAGCATCATCAAGATGGGGATCCGCAGGGTAGCAATACCCTGCTTTTTTTTGGATTGAACGAGGGCAAGCTCAGTTTTTGCGGATCCGTCAATGGGTTGCGCAAACCAATGGGTTGCGCAAAACAATGGCTGGACGATCAGCTTGTTTGGTCCAAGCCCTGCTCCTGGCTCTTACGGAGCCCCAGACGCCGCGCCAACCGTTCCGCAAGCACATAGGACACGGGGGTGATATACAGCGTAACGAGCTGGGAGAGAATCAAGCCCCCCACTACTACAAGGCCAAGCGAGCGGCGGGTTTCAGCGCCGGCTCCCCAACCGATTGCGATCGGCAGGGTGCCCACAATTGCCGCAAGAGTAGTCATCGTGATCGGACGAAAACGCAGCATCGAAGCGCTGAGAATCGCCTGTTTGAGGCCAGCCCCTTGGCGCCTTTTGCTAATAGCAGCATCCACCATCATGATCCCGTTTTTCTTGACAATGCCGATCAACAAAACCAGGCCGATGGTGCTGTAGAGATTTAATTCTGAGCCAAATAGCATTAAGGTTGCCAGCCCGCCTACGGCCGCAGAGGGGAGACTGGTGAGAATGGTGAGGGGATGGATTAGGTCTTCGTAGAGAATGCCCAGCACCAGATAGATCACCAACACGGCGGCGAGTAGCAACCAGCCCAGACCCGAGACGGACTGTTCAAACACCTTGGCTGACCCCACAAAGGCGCCGGTGGTTCCAACGGGCAACAACTGCTCGGCAAGGGCTCGAATTTCGGCAGTCACCGTATCGAGGGAGACTCCAGGATTGATATTGAAGGAGAAGGTGACCGATGGCAGCTGGTCGGTGTGATTAACCGTAAGGGCCGTGGCCGTGCGGCGACTACTGGCCAGGGTGGAAAAGGGAATCAGGCGGCCCTGGGCATTGCGCACCGTTAACAGATCCAGGTCGGCTGGACTGTTCTGGGCATCCAGATCGACCCCCAAAATCACCGGAAATTGGCCATCGGAGCGGTAGATGGTAGATACCTGCTGGTCGCCATAGGCACTGCGCAGGGCCGTTTGCACGGCGCTGGCGTCAACGCCCAGGCTGGCGGCCCGATCGCGATCAACCGTGATCTCGAGCTGGGGGTTATGGGATTGCAGGTCGCTACTGACATCACTGAGGCCTGGGAGCCTGCGCAGGCGCTGCTCAAACTCGGGAGAGGCTTCGAGCAGGGCGTCTTGATCGATCGCCTGCAGGCTGTATTGATATTGGGCGCGGCTTTGCACGGCCCCCACATTCACGGCCGCCGGCACTCTGACAAAGCCGCGCAGGCCCGCAATGCTGTTCACCTCCCGGCGCAGGCTGCGGGCCAGGGCCGCCGCAGACTGGTTGCGTTCGGAGCGGGGCTTCAATTTAAGGAAAAGCCGGCCGTTATTGGCCGTGGAATTGGGTCCACCCGAACCCACCGTGTTGTTCACCCCAGCGATCGCTGGATTGGCCTGAAGCTTGCGGGCCAGGATGGTCTGCATGGCAGCCATCTCCTCAAAGGAGGTGCCCTCAGCCGCCTGGGTGTTGACCGTGAGCTGGCCGGTGTCGGCATCGGGAATGAACCCCTTAGGCACCAGCAGGAACAGCACAATGGTGAGTAACAGCAGGCCGGCCGACACCATCTGCACAAGCCGGGGACGGCGCAGGGCCGTCGCCAGGCTGAGGCCATAGCCGCGGCTGAGCTGCTCAAACAAACGATCAAACCGCTGCAGCAGGGGGTTGCCGCGCAGTGCAACGCCGGGTTCGGGCAGCAGTCGGGCCGCCAGCATCGGCGTGAGGCTGAGGGCCACAACGCCCGAGAGCAGGATCGCCAGGCTGAGGGTGACGGCAAATTCCCGGAACAGGCGGCCCAGCAAGCCACCGAGAAACAGGATCGGAATAAAAACTGCCACCAAGGACAGGGTCATCGACAGGATCGTGGGGCCGATTTCCCGGGCGCCTTGTAAAGCCGCCTGCCAGCGGTTCTCGCCCTCCTCCTGGCGCCGCACAATCGCCTCCACCATCACGATCGCGTCATCCACCACAAAGCCCACGCTGAGGGTGAGGGCCATCAGGGACAGGTTGTCGAGGGAGTAGCCCAAAAGGGCCATCCCCCCAAAGGTGCCGATCAGGGACACCGCAATTGCCAGGGCCGGCAGGGCGGTGGTGATGCCTGTGCCAAGGAAGAGGGCGACAACAGCCACCACCAGGGCGACCGTCACCACCAGGGTGAATTCCACATCGTGGATCGCCTCGCGGATCCCTTCAGATCGGTCAAACAACACCTGCAGTTCAATCGCGCCTGGTAATTGGGCCCGCAAGCTGGGCAGCAGGGCATGCACGGCATCGGCAATCGCCACGGTGTTACTGCCGCTCTGACGTTGCACCGCCACCACAATCGAGCGGCTGCCGTTATACCAACTAGCGCTGCGATCGCTATTGACGCTATCCAGCACTTCGGCTACCTCGCCCAGCTGCACCGGCGATCCATTGCGGTAGGCCACCACCAGCTGGCGGTAGGCAGCCGCATTATTGAGCTGGCCGTTGTCCTGGACACTGACGGTCTGGCGTTTGCCGAAGAGGTTGCCGGTGGGTTGGTTGGAATTACCGGCCCGCACCGCCGCATTGACCTGGTCGAGGCCAATGCCTTTAGCGCTCAAGGCCTGGGGATCAACGCGAATGCGCACGGCATATTTCTGGGCGCCAAAGAGCTGCACCTGGGAAACCCCATCGAGGGTCGAGAGCCGTTGGGCGATCCGCACCTGGGCCACCTGGGTGACCTCGGAGAGGGGCAACAGATCGGAAGTGAGCACCAAATAAAGGATCGGTTGCTCAGCCGGATTCACCTTGCGAATCGAGGGGGGCGAGGGCAAATCTGCCGGCAACTGGCGCGCTGCCTGGCTGATGGCCGTTTGCACATCCTGGGCGGCCGCATCGATATCCCGATCCAGGTTGAACTGGAGGGTGATCTGGCTACTCCCCTGGCCGCTACTGGAGCCCATCTCGGTAATGCCGGCGATGCTGGAAAACTGCTGCTCCAGGGGGGTGGCCACCGAGGTGGCCATGGTGGTGGGACTGGCCCCCGGCAGGGAGACATTCACCTGCAGGGTGGGAAAATCGATGCTGGGCAGGTCGCTAATCGGCAGACGGGCATAGCCCACCACTCCAAAGATCACTAGGGCGACCATTAACAGGATCGTGGTGATCGGTCTGCGAATCAGCCGCTCACTAAACGAGCCCATCACTTCGAACCTTGCCCGCTCTGTTGTTTGGCCAGGCGAATCGTGGAGCCAGGGCTGAGGGCAAACTGACCCTTAACCACCACCATCTCCCCCGGGCGCAGGCCGGCCTTGACCACCACCTGCTCACCACTTGTGGGACCGAGCTGGAGCTGGCGGGGCTGGGCGACCATGCCTTTGGCTTCTTTGCCTTTGGCCTCTTTGGCTTGGGCCACATAGACAAACGGACCCTTTTGGCCGCTCTGGATGGCGACCTGGGGAATGAAGACCACCTGCAGGAGGCGCTCCAGCTGAAGGGAACCCTTCACATAGGCACCGGGCACCAGGTGCTGGGAGCGGTTGGCAAAGGTGGCCTTAACGGCCGTGGTGCCCGTGCTCGGGTCAACGGCGTTATCGATCGAACTCACCTGGCCCCAATCACCGGCAGCCAACTTCACCTTGAGCCCCAGCTCCAGGCGAGGGATCAGCCTTTGGGGCACGGCAAATTGCACCGTGATCGGCCGAAACTGGTTGACCACCAGGAGGGGCCGGTCCTCGGCCTCGCGCACCAGGTTGCCGGCGGTCAACCGCAACTGGCCGGCCCGGCCCCGGATCGGTGAGCGGATTGTGGTGCGCTCCAGGTTGAGCCGGGCGTTGGCTTCGGCGGCGCGGCCAGCCGCCAGGTCGGCCCGGGTACTTTCCACCTCGCTTTCGCGGCTGGTGACCGTGGCTTCCAGGGAGAGGGCCTGGCTACGGAACTGCTCAGCCAGGTCAACACTGACCGCCCCCTGGGTGCCAAGGGAGCCATAGCGGTTGGCCCGTTGGCGGGCAAGGCGGGCTTCAGCCCGGCTGCGTTGCACTTCAGCCCGGGCTACCCGTTCCTTAGCGATGGCCTTATTGCGGTTGGCGATCGCCTGGTTGAGGGCCGCCTGCCAGGGGCTGGGGTCAATGCCAATCAGGGGCTGGCCGGCTTCCACTTCTTGGCCCTCGCGGAAATAGACCCTCTGCACCACCCCCGAAACTTGGGAGCGGATCGCTGCAGAAGCCAGCGGTTTGACCTCGCCCGTGATCGGGAACGTTTCATCGAAATCGCCCAAGCCCACCGGCGCCAGGGACACCAAAACCGCCGGTTTGCGCTTGGAATCATCCCCCTGGGGCCAGCAGCCCCGGGTAAGCAGCAACAGCACCACAATCCCCCCACCAAGGAGGGCCAGGCTGCGGGGTCGGATCGGGATAGTCACACCCCAACCCTAGGGAGCGAAAGGGCTGGCTCCGGGTATGGCTGGACACGCTCTTATTCGCAGAAAAAAGGCCAACCAGGTCACGACCCAGCTGGCCCGAAAAAGGACTGGCCATCCGTTGAGCAGCACGGCAGAGAGGTTCTGTCCTTAGGACCGCTGGGTAGGGTCAGACGCCGGTACAACCCTGCACGGAGATGCGGTAGCTAAAGCCCAGGGAGCCGGGATCATCACTGTTCCCCACCTTGAAGTTCATTTGGCTGGCCTGCTTGCCTGGGATAGCTGGGAAGGGGCCAAACATGCGGCCCGTGCCGATCGGCGGATTCATCGTTTCGTTGATGACCTGGAGGTTGCTGCCATCGCTGAACTTCATGAAGCCAGAAACGGGATATAGGGCGCCAGGATCAGCTGAATTGGCTGTGAAGAAGAATTTGAAGCTGCTGTAGGGCTGGTTAACGATGAAATCGGTGTTCCAGTTGGGACGGCCAATTAGCTTGCCGCGGCTCACCGATTTGGCCACAATTGGGGTAACGCCGTTGCCGCCAATGGGCTGCAGAAACTGGCACTTTGGGGCCGCTTGGGCAGCCGCGCCAAAGGAGAGCAGCAAGGGGGTGGCAGCCAGCAGCAGGGAGCGGGTCAGCATGGGCAGAACCAACGGGACCGGCAAGGCTACGTCCCGAATCCAGGCTTGCTGGAGCCAACGGCGCCAATCCACCGGAGGCAGCTCGTCGTCGTAGCCCCATCTAAGGGTGGTATTGGCTGGACTGAGATCGGACCAGGTACCGGGGCCAAAGGACTGGGGCCAAGGAAACGGGGGATGGGACCGGTGGATGGGGCTGGGACCTTGGGGCTAGCCGGATCGTCGTCATCATTGCGACCCCCCACTGTTATGGAGCCAACGGCCAGGGCCGTCTGGCTTTGCCAGCATGGGAAAAATCCTGGCCGTTGGCCCGATGCCTCCCCTGTTTTCAGCCCCTGAAGTCAGGCGTATTTATCGGTTTGTCGACCGCAGCGGCCAGCCCCACCCGATCCTCGATGACCAGTTCGAGAGCCTGGATGCGGCTTGGGAAGCCGCCCAGGCCTGGCTGGAGGACCGGGGCCTCTGCGCCGAGGCGATGCCGGCAGCCCTGGCCGAGGAGTTTGGCATCGAGGTAACCACCGCCAACGGCCACTGGCGCACCCTGCGTCACCCGGGGCAACGATTCCTACTGGCCCCCAGCGGACCTCTGCCCCACCCACCCCTGGCCTAAGGACGATCAGTCCAGAAAGGGCTCCAGTTGCAGGGTGCTGTGGGCGATACCCAGCTCGGCTAGCCGCTGTTTGGCCTGGTGCAGCAGCTGCATGTCATCGGTGCTGCCAAGACGGCGACTGAGGTGGGCTGTTAGGGCGTTCTGGGACGTGCTCATGGCCCACACATGCAGGTGATGCACCTCCACCACTCCCTGCAAACCGTTGAGGGCCAGGCTGACCTCCTCGAGGTCCACCCCCGGCGGCACGGCATCGAGGGCCACGAGCAGGGCTTCACGCAGGAGTTGCCAGCTGCTCCAGGCCACGGCCAAACCGACGGCCATGGCCATGAGGCCATCGAGCCGGTTCCAGCCCGTGAGCCCCACCACCAGGGCACTGAGCAGCACAGCGGCCGACACCGCCGCGTCGGTGAGCAGGTGCACCACCGCCGCGCGGCGATTGAGGTCATGCTGGTGGGGATCGCCAAACAGGCGGGCCGAGAGCAGGTTCACAACCACTCCCGCCGCCGCCGCCCAGGCCACTGGGCCGCTCTGGACGGGCACCGGATCATGCAGGCGCTGCAGGCCTTCGACAAACACCACACTGGCTGCCATCAGGATCAGGACCGCATTCAGCAGCGAAGCCAGCTGGGTACTGCGACCAAAGCCATAGGTGAAGCGCTTGTTGGGCGGGCGACTGCTAAGCCTTTCGGCCCCCCAACCCAGCAGCAGGCCTGCCACATCGCCCAAATTGTGGACCGCATCTCCGACAAGCGCCACCGAACCAAAGCCAAAGCCGATCACCAACTGCAGCCCGGAGAGACCACTATTGAGAACCACACTCCAGCGGAAGGCAGCAGCCGAACCAAGGGAATGGACATGCTGGACCTGATGGGGCAGCCGCTGGATGATCACGGCGGGGTGGCAGAGCGGCTCGCCGTTTGGGGGGGGATGGGCTCCCATGGAGATTGGGTGGCGTCAGGCCGCTGGTGGGGTAGGCGAAGAGCGTGGGACAGACGCAGGGAACGGAGCCCCGGCAAGGGAATGGCCTCGACCTAACCATGGCAATTTTGACCGACCTTGGCCAGCAGAACCGGCCTTAATCATGATCGCCGCTGAGATCCGCAAAAGGGTCACAGCACCAGCCCTGCAGACCACGAACAACGGGCGCTAAGCCCCAGACCATCGACGCCTAGAGCTCCACGGAAGCCGGTTTCTATTAACCAGATCTGGGCTCGAACCAATTGGCAGCCTCCCGTTACTGACCATCCCTCGCAGCGCCATATCGCTAGGTCTGGCCGTCCTCCTGCTGCTCGAGGGCATCACCAGCCCGGAAACGATCCTGCTCCCGGCTGTAGCGGAACAGCCCGCAGGCCCGGATCCAACTCACCAGGGTTTCAAACATGGCCTCGGCCTCGGGCTGGGTGAACTGCTCACTCAGCAGGTCGAGCACGAAGTCGCCTTCGACCTCTGCCTTAGGGCTTGCCTCCAGGGCCTCCTGCAGGCGCCGCACCAGGGGCACATGCAGCAGCAACTGGCTGCGCAAGAGACGCTGTTGCTCCTCCTCACTGGCCTCAGCCAGGGCCCGGCCCACGGGGCTCAGGCCCAGGCGGGCCCCATCCACCGCCATCAACTCCAGCAGTTCGCCGGCATCGAGGATCGGCAGCAGGTCGTCAAGTTCAAGCACCAGCTCATCGGCCAGTTCGGCCACGCTGATGCCCTCCAGCTCCGGCACCAGGGTGAGCAGGTCCACCACGGCGCCCAGGGAAACGGGCGGCAGGGCCAGGGCGTCCTGGCTGGTGGTCTGCTCCACCGCCAGGGGGCTGGTGCCCACCGGCTTGTCGGGATCGGTCATGTAGCTGTAAAGGGTGTCCACTAGGGCCCGGAAGTCCGGCGCCGTGTCGTCGCGGGGACGGGGGAGGGGATTGGGCACCACCCCCCGAATGCGGCCCGGATTGGCACTGAGCAACACGACCCGATCACTGAGCAACACCGCCTCCTCAATGCTGTGGGTGACGATCACGATCGAGCCGGCCGGGAAAGTACCGCCAGCCCAGAGTTCATCGATATCGCGGCGCAGGTTTTCGGCCGTAAGCACATCGAGGGCGCTGAACGGTTCATCCATCAGCAGCAGGGCAGGCTCCATCACAAAGGCGCGGGCAAAGCCCACCCGCTGGCGCATGCCACCGGAGAGTTCGCGGGGAAAGGCCTCGGCGCTGCCCTCCAAACCCACCATCGCCAGGGCCCTCAGGGCCCGGCGCCGCACTTCCTTCTCGCCCAGGCCGCGGGCCTCTAGGCCCACGCCAGTGTTTTGCAGCACCGTGAGCCAGGGCAACAGGGCAAAGCTCTGGAACACAATCGCCACATCCCGATTGACGCCCCGCAGCGGCTGGCCATCGCGCTCAATCAGGCCTTCGCTCGGGGCGATCAGGCCGGCCATCAGGCGCAGCAAGGTGCTCTTACCGCTGCCGCTGCGGCCGAGCAGCGCCACCACTTCACCGGGCTGGATATCGAGGTCGATGTCGTCGAGAACCGCCACCCGACTGCTGCCATCGGCGCTCCGAAACAGCTTGGCGACATGACGCACCTTGAGCAGGGGCTGGGAGGTCACGGGTTGGGACGCCAGCGAAGCATCAATTTCCATAACGTTCCTCGGCAAAGCGATAGAGGGGTCGCCACACCAGCCGGTTTGTGCCAACCACAAATAGGGACATCACCACGAGACCCAAGAACAACCGCGGCTGGTCACCGTGGGCGGTGGCTTCGGCGATGTAGGAGCCAATGCCGGGGGTCTGCAGGGTGTGGCTTCCCCAGGTCACCAGCTCGGCCACGATCGAAGCATTCCAGGCGGCACCACTGGCGGTGACCGCCCCGGTGATCCAGGCGCTAAACATGGCAGGCAGCAGGAAGCGCCGCCAGCGCTGGCGCCCCTTGAGCTGGAACACCTGGCTCATCTCGCGCAGGTCATTGGGGATGGCGCTGGCTCCGGCGGTGACATTGAACAGCACATACCACTGGGCCCCCATGGCCATCAACACAACGCAGCCATAAAAAAGCGGCATTCCGCAGAACAGGAACACCACCGTAAAAAAAGGAAAGAGCAGGTTGGCGGGGATGCTCGCGAGCATTAACATCACCGGCTGCAACAGGGCGGCCCAGCGGGGCCGCAGGCCAATAACTACGGCCAAAGGCAGGAAAATCAAGGTGCTGCCCCCCACCACGGCCAGCACCCGGCCGAAGGTGAGCAGGCCCTGGCCGAAAGCCTTGAGTGTCTCCCCCAAACCCACCTGCTCGAGGCTGTGGTGACAGGCCAGCACCGTGGCCACGGCACCGCCCAGCACCACCAAATTATCGACCCAGCGCGGCTCCTGTTTGTGCAGGGGCGCTGGGCCATCGCGGCCGCGGCTGCGGGTCCAGCGATTCAAGGAGGCCCCCAGGGGTAGCAAGTAGGCAGCAAGCGATTGGCCGAGCTGACGCAACAACTCCGATTGCTGCAGCGTTTCGAGGAACCAGGAGTGACTTGGGGTGGCCGCCGAGTTGGTATCCAGGCGGAATTGTTCGCTCCAGGTCACAATCGGTCGCCAGAAAAGCTGGTCGGTCACCACAATCAACAGCAGCATCATCAGCAAGGCCCAAAGCACACAGTCGAGCCGTTGCTGCGCAATGGCGGCTGCCACATAGGAGCCGATACCGGGCAAAATATAATTAGAATTATTAACGCTAATCGCCTCACTTTGGGTGGCAAAAAACCAACCCCCCGCAAAACTCATCATCGCATTCCAAACCATCGGAATGGCACTGGCTGGCAGCTCCAATCGCACCATTTGCTGCCAACCAGTGAAGCCATAGACCCGTGATGCCTCACGGAGTTCGGCTGGAATCGTGCGCAGGGATTGGTGATAGCAAAAGATCAGGTTCCAAACCTGACCAGTGACGATTGCAAATAGGGCCGCCGATTCAAGTCCAAGCAAACTCCCGGGAAACAGACCAATGAAAAAGGGCACAATCACAGCCAGAAATCCGAGCACAGGCACGGACTGGAGCACATCCACCAAGGGCAGAACCAGCCGTTCGGCCACGGGCGAGCGGGCCGTGAGGGAGCCCATGGCCACCGCAATCGTGAGCGAGATCCCCAACGCGATGAACATCCGCAGGGAGGAGCGGGCCGCGTAGTAAGGCAGCAACAGGGGGTTGAGGTCCACCCCCGGAAGCTGGGCCTGGGGATGGAAACTCACGGCCATCTGGCTGCTGAGGCTGCCGATGCCCACCACCACGGTGAGTCCCAGAAGAAGCAGGGCGAAATCAAGCAGAAGGGTGCGGCTCCGATCTGGCCTCTCGGCCGATGGGGACGCAGGCCTGGTAGAGGATCTGGCCCGTTCAAAGCGGGGAACCCTGCCGGCCTCTAATGCCATTGGCCCCCAGCCAAATTCATCACACTCTGTCACTGCATGGCCGCCGCAGAGCTGTGCTGCAGCACACCTGGCTGGGCCCTCTCCTTGGCCTTTCCCCAACCGGTGCCTAGGAATAGGGGGCAAATGCTGCCCAACCAGTGCCGATGCGGGCATGGGCCTGGACCCGGAGCCCCTACCCCGGGAGGTTGAACGCCCCGACTAGGCCACCCCGGACGGCTGCTAGGGAGCGCCGGACTTGGCCTGGCGATTGATAGGGCCAGCGGCCTCACCAATGGCGACCCGGTTCGGGTGATTAGCCAGCAGGGTCAGGGCAATTATGGATTGGTGGGCTTCTCAGCTTGCCCCCCTGACAAGGGCCCGTGCTAAATCAACCAGATCCCTTTAAAATGAAGCCTAGGAAGGGGGAATAGGCCATACCAGTTAAGCCAAGGAATACTCGGCGGCAATTCCAATTAACGCCATATAAAATTATGGCCCAATCAATCTATCAAACCCAACCAATCCAGTTACCTAAAGTCTTTAATCCCAAGGGCCCGCCAAATTGCGGTAGGGCACCCACAACCAGGCAACCGGGTCGACCTTCGGCTCCAGCTTCTACCAACAAGCTTGAACCGGCGCAACAAGTTCTGGCCAGGGGGCAAGGGCTTTCCTAAGGTAACGCCAGCTTCCGCACCCTTGGCATCCGTTGCATGGCCGCGATTTTCAGCGATAACAGCCTCACGATTGGCCGCACCCCTTTAGTGCAACTCAACCGGGTTGTCGCGCCAGGGGGCGCCCGGGTGCTGGCCAAAATCGAGGGACGCAATCCGGCCTATTCAGTGAAATGCCGCATCGGCGCCGCCATGATTGCCCAGGCGGAAAAGGACGGCCTGCTGGGCCCCGGCAAGGAACTGATCGAGCCCACCAGCGGCAACACAGGCATTGCCCTGGCCTTTGTGGCGGCGTCCAAGGGGATTCCACTCACCTTGACCATGCCAGAAACCATGAGCCTGGAGCGGCGCAAGTTGCTTACCGCCTACGGCGCCAAACTGGAGCTCACTGAAGGGCGCTTGGGCATGACCGGTGCCGTCAACAGGGCCAAGGAGATCGCCGCATCGGCACCTGATCGCTATGTGTTGCTGCAGCAATTCGTCAATCCGGCCAATCCCCAAATCCACCACGACACCACCGGACCGGAGATCTGGGCCGATACCGATGGCGAGGTGGATGTGCTCGTGGCTGGCGTCGGCACCGGCGGCACGATCACGGGGGTTAGCCGCTATATCAAGCAGACCCTGGGTAAGCCCCTGGTGTCCGTGGCGGTGGAACCAAGAACCAGTCCCGTGATTAGCCAGCTGATGGCAGGAGAGGCCCTCCAGCCCGGACCCCACAAGATTCAGGGCATTGGCGCCGGCTTTGTACCAGGCAACCTGGAAGTGTCCCTGGTGGATCGGGTCGAGCAGGTCAGTGATGAAGAGGCGGTGACCATGGCCCGGCGTTTGATGCGGGAGGAAGGAATCCTGGCAGGTATTAGCTGTGGTGCCGCCACCGTGGCGGCCCTGCGGTTGGCCCGGGAACCAGCCTTTGCCGGCTGCACGATCGTGGTGGTCTTACCCGATTCCGGCGAGCGCTACCTCAGCTCGGTGTTATTCGAAGGGGTATTCAACGAAAAGGGCCTGGCGCCAGAGCGCTAGGCCTGACCATCGACTGGGCTGGTTGCGGGAGCACCGGGTCCGGTTGCATTCAGCAGGAATAGCCCGGGTTCGGTCCAATCGCGGCGATCAGTCCGGCAAGGCTTCCACGGACTGGAGCCGTTCATTCAGCTGCATGGCCATGGTCTGGCGACCGACAGCTAGCACCTTGAGGGTGTCTTCGTGCAGACGAAGTTGGGCATCGGCCACCTGCATGCCCCGAACCAGTTCCTTCAACTCTTCAGGCAGGGTATTGAGGTCGTAGCGTTTGCCTTCAAAGGTGAGTAGCGGCTGTTGGTTCTCTTCGGTCACGCTTAGTCAGAAGTAGGCGGCCCCAGATTAGGGATCATTCGGCCCTTTTGGCGCAGGGGGTTGCCCAGATTCCTGGTCGGATTCCCGGATAGGCCGTTTGAAGAAAAACATCAACAGGGGTCCCACCTGACCGGTCTCGACCAACTCCCAACCGTCCTTGCCGAGCAGATTGAGGAAAAATTGAAGCTGTTCTGCCGGATGGCGGGGCAGGGGAGCGGCCTTGTATTGCTCGGGAAACTCCCGGGCAATGAATTCGGGGCTCAACAATCCCCCAAGGCGATCGCTCGCGACCTGGGGATCGGGGGCCTGGGGCGGTTGGCCGCTTTCTAGGTTGATATGTATGACCCGGTAATCCCACTGGGTCATGGATCCAGCTGCTCAGACAAGGGGCCAGGATAATTGGACGCGGCAGACGGGAGACCCTGGCGGGGGAGTGGTTTAGTGCCAAAAGGTGATCGAATACCCCAGGGGTTCATGGCCAGAACTCAGTTGCCGCCGCCGCGGATCAACTGGCGTTCGCACAGGTCCCGGTAGCGGCCAGGGCGACTGATCAGCTGGTCGTGGCTGCCCTGGTCGACCAGTCGGCCGCCATCGAGCACCAGGATCCGGTCGGCCTCCTGCACCGTGGCCAGGCGATGGGCGATCACCAGGACCGTGCGGCCAGCCATGGCCTGCTCAAGGCCCTGTTGCACCGCCGCTTCGGACTCGGCGTCCAGGGCGCTGGTGGCCTCATCAAGCAGCAACACGGCCGGATCGCCCAACACGGCCCGGGCAATGGCGAGCCGCTGCAGCTGGCCGCCAGAAAAGTTGCTGCCCCGCTCCTCAACCCGGGCCTGGTAGCCGCCCGGCAGGGCCTCGATGAAGCCATCGGCATTCGCCAGCCGGGCCGCCCGACGGATCTGATCGAGGCTCACCTTCCGGCCAAAAGCAATCGCCTCCATCACCGTGCCGGAAAACACATTGCTCTGCTGGGGCACCAGGGCAATCGCCCGCCGCAGGTCGGCGGCCCGCAGGTCAACTAAGTCCTGGCCATCGAGCAACACCCGGCCCTGCTGGGCGATGTTGAAGCGCAGGAGCAGCGAAAAGAGGGTGCTTTTTCCAGCCCCAGAGGGCCCTACAAGGGCCACTACCTGGCCCGGCTCAATCCGCAAGCTGAGGCCGTGGAGCACCGCTTTCTGGGGGTCGTAGCCATACACCACCTGATCGAGCACCAGCTCCCCTTGGACGGCCCCCAGGGCCTGGGCATCGGCACGATCCGGAGGTTCGATCGGCTCGGCCTCAATCGCCCGAAGACGGCGCAGGGACGCCTGGCCCTGCTGAAACTCGTTGAAGTTGGTGGTGAGGTGGGAAATCGGATCGATCAACATCAACAGGGCCGCCACATAGCTGCTGAAGCCCGCCGAGGTGAGCTCGTTGCTTTGGATGCGCGCTGCACCCATCAGCAACACCGCCAGGATCCCGGCTGCCTCCAGGAAGCCCACCACCGGGTATTGAAGGGCCAGCAGGCGCTGGGTGCGGAAGCGGGCCTGGCGATGCAGGTCGATTTCGGTTTCAAATCGGGCCTGCAGCCAGGGTTCGGCCGCAAAGGCCCGCACCAGGGGTAGGCCCCCGATCGCCTCTCCCAGCAGGGCTGCCAACTCGCTCACCTGCTTCTGGCTGCGTTCGGCGGCGCCCATCACCCGGGCCCCGAACACACTCACCAGCACCGCCACCAGGGGCGCCAGCACCATGGTGCCAAGGGACAGGCGCCAATCGAGCCACACCATGTAGGCGAACACCGCCACTAGCTGCAGAACGCAAGGGGTGCTGTCCTGAATCGTTTTGTAGATCACCTCGCCAACCCGATCGGCGTCTTCCGTGAGGCGGTAGGTGAGGTCTCCGGCGGAGAGTTTTTCCAGGGCGCCAAATTCAAGCCGCTGCAGGCGGGCAAACAGCTGGCGGCGCAGGTCCTGACTCACCTGCAGGGCCGGGCCGGCCAGCAGGGTGTCCTGGCCAAATTGGGCAATTTTCTGGAGCATGAAGACCCCCAGGGCCAGGGCCACCACCTCGAACACCTTGGCGACATCGCCCGAACCGATCGCCGGTACTAACTGACCCGCTAGCCAAGCCAAAACAGGCCAACAGCCCACGAAAACCAGCATGCAGGCACCACCAGCCCAGAGCTGGCGGTGGTAGGGCTGCAGCAGGGGTAGAAGACGCCGGAAGCCGGCCGGGGAAGGTGCGAGCATCAGGGCAAGCTATCAGCGTTGTTTTGTCCTTCCCATCAGCCCCAAACCCGAACGGGGCCTGCAGCGGGGACAGCGCCATGGCCACTGGCGGTGCCCTGGAGCAACTGAGTGAGCTGCGCCTCGATCAATTCCTAAAATGGCAGGGTCTGGTGGGCACGGGTGGCGAGGCCAAATTCCGGATCCAGCGGGGCGATGTGCGCGTCAATGACGAGCTAGAGCAACGACGTGGGCGCAAGTTGGAGCCCGGCGATCGGGTCAAGTTGGCCGGCCAAGAGCATGTAGTGCCGCCCTTTGAAGCCCGCCGCTGAACCCCTATCGGGCCCCTTGGTTGGTAGGGCTTGGAGCTGGTGGAGATAGGCGCTAGGCAAGGGTTGGAAGCCACTGCCGATGGCCCCTTAGGTTGGGAATCCAGCACTCGGGAAGGCAGTGGGCAAGTCGGTGATCGCGGGCAACTGGAAAATGCACATGACCTGCGCTGAAGCCCAGGCCTTTGCCAGCGCTTTCCTGCCCCTGGTCGCCAGTTTGCCAAGCGATCGGGAGGTGCTGCTAGCGCCCCCGTTCACGGCAATCGCCACCCTGGCCCAGGCCCTGGCGGGCAGTGGCATCCAGCTCGGCGGCCAGAACGTCCATTGGGACCGCTCCGGTGCCTATACCGGCATGATCTCGGCAGCCATGCTTCAGGAGCACGGCGTGACCCACGCGATCGTGGGCCACAGCGAGCCGCGCAAGTACTACAGCGAAACCGACGAACAGATCAACCTGCGGGCCCGGACCGCCCAAAAAGCTGGGTTGGTCCCGATCCTGTGTGTGGGCGAAAGCGACTCCCAACGGGAAGGGGGCGAGGCCGAACGGGTGATCCGCCGCCAGGTGGAGCAGGGCATCGACGGTCTGGATCCAGCCCTGCTGGTGGTGGCCTATGAGCCGATCTGGGCGATCGGCACCGGCAAAACCTGCGGCGCCACAGAAGCCAACCGCATCTGCGGCCTAATTCGCAGCTGGGTTGGCTACGCCGATGTGGTGGTCCAATACGGCGGCTCGGTTAAGGCCGACAACATCGACCTGCTGATGGACCAATCCGATATCAATGGCGTGTTGGTGGGGGGCGCCTCCCTTGATCCGGTGGGCTTCGCCCGGATTGCCAATTACCAGGTGCCCGTAGCGGCCTAGGAGCACGGCTCTGAGATCCCCAGCGATCGTGCCGAACCGCCCAGCCCTGGCCTTTGGAGGCCGAACCCATGTGATGGGGG
>Ga0310329_10015_pt1 | contig 22692 bp, 21 predicted proteins | sample LakSupDCLTotalD7_FD_195543 | JGI IMG/M metagenome (GOLD analysis project Ga0310329, IMG submission 195543) | Enriched freshwater cyanobacterial communities from Lake Superior, Ontario, Canada - SU02.DCL.Total.D7 (v2) (version 2) | ecosystem: Environmental > Aquatic > Freshwater > Lake | place... | reverse complement strand
GGCTTGCAGAGAGAGCATTTGGCCCTTGACCGGGAAGACCGGCAGCTCGGGCAGCAGTTGGCCACTCCAGGCCCCGCCCGCAAGTACTGCCTGACGGCAGGGCACGGAAAGGGTGTTCCCTTCTGCTGTGACCAGACGCACCCCCTGGAGTGCGCCGCTTGCGCCCTTGAGCAGTTCCTGCACTTCGCTGCCTTCCTGAAACTGCACGCCCAGGCGAACGCAGGCCCGCTCCAGGGCCCGCATCAGCTGGCGGCGGTTGTCAATTTGGCCGTCCTGGCTGAACAGCAGGCCTGCCTGCCAGCTGGCTCCGATGCCTGGCACTTCCCTCTCCAGGCCCTGGCGATCCAGGTTTGTGCCCCAGGCCGCGGTTGGGTAGCTGTCCCGTTCCTCCGGGGTTCGGAAGGGGACGACGATGCCGCAGTTTCTCAGCCCACAGCTCAGGCCGCTGTCTGCTTCGATTTCGCCTACCCAGGCGGGGACCTGGGCCAAGCTGGCTTGGCCCAGTTGCAGGAGGGCGCCTGAGAGTCCCTCCGCATGGGGGGCGAGCATGCCGGCGGCCACAAATCCGGCGGCCTCGTTGCGGCGGCGGCTCAGTACCAGCACGGCTTGACCCCGGCGCGCCAGCTGGTGGGCGACGGCTAATCCCATCAGGCCACCACCCAGGATCAGGATTGGTTCAGGGGAGGGGGCCATGGGGCCAACTTATCCAATTGGGGCCGTGCAGCTGGGCTGGCCCTGGTTTGGCCAAGGCTTGGGAACGGTGGGAGGGACCCATAGGATCGCTGTACGCACAGGACCAGGGAGAGCAGGTTTATGGCCTCGACCAGCGCAGCGGTTACAACGGCCCCCAGCAGCGGTGAGTTGCTTCCTTGGGAAGCTGTGATCGGCCTGGAGACCCACGTGCAGCTAGGCACGAACAGCAAGATCTTCACCAGCGCTTCTACGGCCTTCGGCGATGAGCCCAACACCCACATCGATCCGGTGGTCTGCGGGCTTCCCGGAACCCTGCCGGTACTCAATAAGAAGGTGCTCGAGTATGCGGTGAAGGCTTCGCTAGCCCTCAACCTTCAGGTCGCCGAACATAGCAAGTTTGATCGTAAGCAATATTTTTATCCCGATCTTCCTAAGAACTACCAGATCTCTCAATTCGATGAGCCGATAGCAGAGAACGGTTGGATTGAGGTTGAGGTGGCTGAGAAGGGCAAAGACACCTACCTCAAAACCATCGGCATTGAACGGCTGCACATGGAAGAAGATGCCGGCAAGCTTGTTCATGCCGGTAGTGATCGCCTTGCGGGCAGCACCCACTCCCTAGTGGATTACAACCGCGCTGGGGTTGCTTTGGCTGAGATTGTGAGCAAGCCAGACCTGCGCACGGGCCGGGAGGCGGCGGAATACGCCGCTGAGATTCGCCGGATCATGCGCTATCTAGGCGTGAGTGATGGCAACATGCAGGAAGGCTCCCTGCGCTGTGACGTCAATATTTCGGTGCGGCGTGGCCCCGATGCCACCTTCGGCACGAAGGTGGAAATCAAGAACATGAATTCCTTTTCGGCGATTCAGAAGGCCTGTGATTACGAAATCCAGCGCCAGATCAAGGCCTACGAGACCGGCGAACCGGTGGTGCAGGAAACCCGGCTCTGGGATGAGAGTAAGCAGCTCACCAAGAGCATGCGTAGCAAGGAAGGCGCCAGCGATTACCGCTACTTCCCCGATCCTGATTTGGGGCCCATCGAGGTGGGCGCCGAGCAGCGCGAGGGTTGGCGCTCCGAATTGCCGGAGCTGCCGGCCGCCAAGCGCCATCGCTACGCCGAGCAACTGGGGCTTTCCATCTATGACGCGCGGGTGCTGACCGATGAGCGGGCCATGGCTGAATACTTTGAGGCGGCGGTGGCCGCCGGCGCCGATGCCAAGGCCGTGTCTAATTGGGTGACGGGCGACATCGCCGCCTATGTGAATGCCAACCGTCTCTCGATCGCCGAATTACCGCTCAAGCCCGAGCAGCTCGCTGAGATGGTGCAACTGATCGATGGCGGTGTGATCAGCGGCAAAATCGCTAAAGACCTGTTGCCCGAGTTGTTGGCCCAGGGCGGCTCTCCCAAGGCGATCGTTGAGGCGCAGGGCCTGGGCATGATCAGCGACCCGGCCGCGATCACGGCGATCGTGGACCAGCTGCTCGCGGCCCATCCCGCCGAGGTGGAAGCCTTCCGGGGCGGAAAAACCAAATTGCAGGGCTTCTTTGTCGGCCAGCTAATGAAGCAAACGGGTGGCAAGGCGGATCCCAAGCTCGCCAACCAGATTTTGATTGAGAAGCTCAAGGGTTGAAGTTGACCACTCTGGCGCTGATTGTTGAACGGGTCTGGGCCCTCAACCTGCAGCGGAGGGCTGATTGATCTGGAACTCAGGACTGGGCTTTCCTCGTTGGCCGAAGCGCTCCTGGGCTGCCGTTGTCCAGTAGGTCTTGCAGGGTTGCAACCCATTGCCCCGCTTCGCCCCGGTTGCTGACCAGGGCATCGGCCAGGGGCCGTTTCCGTACCAAGGGCCATTGGGCGGCGATGCGGGCCCGCGCTTCGGATTCGCTGCAGTGATCGCGGGCGATCAGGCGTTGGAGCTGCTGGTCTTCATCGCAGTCCACCAGCCAGACCTCGCTGCAAAGTCCGGTGAGGCCCGCCTCAAACAACAGGGGCACCATCAGCACAAGCACCGGCGCATCCGCCCGGGCGGCCAGCTGCTGGTCGAAGCGGGCGCGCACCAGGGGATGGACCAGCTGCTCCAGCCAGCGGCGCTCGGCTGGGTCGTGGAAGACGATGCGCCCGAGGGCGGAGCGATCGAGCACCATCGCGGCTTCGCCGGCTCCAGACGGATCTCCCATTGCCGCGCCGTAGCGCTCCAGCACGGCCCTGGCCCCAGGCGAGCCGGGTGCCAGGGCTTCTCGGGCGTAGAGATCGGCATCCAGCACGGGGAGTCCCGCCACGGTGGCCAGCCAGTGGCCGGCGCTGCTTTTGCCGGTGGCGATGCCGCCGGTGAGGCCGATGCGCCGTTGGGGGCCTGGCCAGCGCGGTAAGTCAGCCATGGGCGGGTGCCGGTGGGGCTAGGTCTGTCCGATGCTCAGGGTCGCAGCAGAGGCGCCCCTTGACCCATCCCTGGCACCCCACCCCCGGCGGCGTCACTGCCCCCAAAGGTTTCCTGGCCGCCGGGATCACGGCCGGCTTGAAGGCCTCGGGCAAAGCCGATCTTTCCCTAGTGGTGGCCCCACCAGGGGCGGTGTGCGCCGGCACCTTCACCACCAGTGTCGTGCGGGCGGCCTGCGTTGACCTCTGCGCCGACCGGTTGGCTGCGACTGGCGGCCGGGCCCGGGCCGTGCTGACCAATTCCGGCCAGGCCAATGCCTGTACGGGCGACCGCGGCCTGGTCGACAGCCTGCGGGCCACGGGCTCCCTGGCGCAGCGATTAGGGCTTGATGACGACGAGGTGCTGATCTGCTCCACCGGGGTGATTGGCGTGCCAATTCCGATGGAGATCCTGCTGGCGGGGCTGGACCCCCTGGTGGCCGCCCTCAGCCCCGAGGGGGGCGATGGCGCAGCCCGGGCGATCCTCACCACCGACCTGGTCGACAAACAACACGCTCTTGAGGCCAACCTGGGCGGGCGGCGGGTGCGCATTGGCGGCATGGCCAAGGGATCCGGGATGATCCATCCCGCCATGGCGACGATGCTGGCCATGCTCAGCTGCGATGCGGGGGTGCCCGCCGAGGTTTGGCAGGCGATGGTGAAGCGGGCGGTGGATCGCTCGTTCAATGCGATCACGGTGGACGGAGACACCAGCACCAACGATTGTTTCCTGGCCTTTGCAGCCGGAGAGCCCCTAAATCCCGAGCACTTTGACGCCCTAGAGGCCGGTCTCACGGCGGTGTCGCAACATCTGGCCCGGGCGATCGCCCGCGACGGCGAAGGCGCCACCTGCCTGATCGAGGTGCAGGTGTCGGGCACGGCCGGTGACGCCGAGGCGATCACCGTCGCCCGCACGGTCTGTGGCTCGTCCCTGGTGAAATGCGCCGTCCACGGCCGCGACCCCAATTGGGGCCGGATCCTGGCGGCGGCCGGCCGCTCCGGCGTGGCCTTCGATCCCGGCGCCGTGGCCCTCTGGCTGGGGGACCACCAACTGATGGCCGCCGGCCAACCCTTGCCCTTCGATCGCCCTGCAGCCTCCGGCTACATCCGGGATCGGGCCGCCGCTGCCTATCTGCAGGACGACACCGTGCTGATTCGCCTGGGCGTCGGCACCGGCCCTGGCCAGGGCCGCGCCTGGGGCTGCGATCTCTCAGATCAATATATTCGTATCAACGCCGATTACACGACGTAATTGATCGTCGAAACGCCCTTGCCAGCGAGGAGATTGGCCGGCCTGGCAAGGCGGTGGGATTGGGGTCTGGGGGGGTGACCTTGGGCTGCTTGGAGAAAAGTATGAAACCCCTGGCAGGATGCCAGGGCCAATCGGTTGGGAAGGGATGGCCAAGGCCGCGCCAGCGCCGCAGCGGCGCCCTCACCCCTGGGTGGGGCCGCTGGTGGTGGGCGCCTGCTTTGGCCTGGGCTACGGGGTGAGCCAGCGTCTGTTCAATCTCCAGGTGGGCGAACTGGTGCACTTCGGTCGCAATTTCGATGTGCAGCCGTTTTCCGGGACCAGCCTTGAAAACCTGAGGTTGCGCTTCGGCTCCGGGAGCGAGTCGATCGGCGCCGATCTGGAATCCTTGGACCAGCAACGCCTGCAGGCCGAGGAGGCTGCCAAGGCGACGGCCGAGGCCAAGGAGGCGGCCATGTTTCCGGATGGGGGCCTGGCTCCCCTGGAGCCGGCCCCTGGCCCGGGCACCGACCAGGAGCCCCCCAGCGCGCCAGACCTGCCTGCGACGCCAACAGCCCCCAGCGCCCCCTCGCTGCCAGCTCCCTAGTCCGCGAGCCCCGGTAGCCGGCCCTGATCTGCCACAGTTTCGGCAGCCTTTTGCCTTGCCTGGCCGGCCCCCCATGCCTGCGCCCCAGTCCTTGATTCAGGCCGCGCTCAATCGCCTGGTGGTGCGCCTCGGTAGCGGCCTGGCCGATGCGGCCGCCGAGCTGGCCCTGTTGGCCCAGGACGCCCCCGGGCGGCTGAGCCGCGAATGGCAGTTGTTCGTTGAAGAGGTGGAGTTGGAGGCCGATCGCCTCGACCACGGAGAAGCTGCTTCGCAAACACCCGGGCCCCCAACCTGGTCAGCCGATAGCCAGGCTGGCTCCTGGGTTTCCAGCCCCAGTGCCACCCAGCCCTTAGCCGATCCCCAGGACCAGATCGACCAGCTGCGGGCCCAGGTGGCCGCCATGGCGCGCCAGCTTGAGGACCGCTCCTGATGGCGCGCCTGCTGGGGGGGCTGCGCAGCGTCCGGCGCTCCTTACGCATCTGGCTGTCGATGTTGCGCCTGCTGGCTGGCCTCTGGGCCGATGGCGCCGATTGGACCTACCGCGGCGGTGTCACTCCGGAGCGCCGGGCCGCCCGCCAGCAACGGCGGGCCCATTGGCTCACCGGTGAGTTGTTGGGCTTGGGATCGGCCTTTATCAAGCTCGGGCAACTCCTGTCGGCCCGGCCGGATGTGTTGCCGGCCGGCTATGTGGAGGAACTAGCCCGGCTGCAGGACCAGGTGCCCGCCTTCCCGTTTGCGGTGGCCCAGCAGTTGCTCGAGCAGGAGCTGGGGGAACGCTGCGTTGAGGTGGTGGATCTCGAGGAGAGCCCCCTTGGGGCCGCCAGCCTCGCCCAGGTGCACCGGGCCAGCCTGCGCAGCGGCCGCCAGGTGGTGTTCAAGATCCAGCGGCCTGGCCTGGAGCGCCTGTTCCGTCTCGACCTGGAGGTGTTGCAGCAGATCGCCGCCGTCTTACAGCGCCATCCCCGTTGGGGCCAGGGCCGCGACTGGGTGTCGATTGCCCAGGAATGTCGGCGGGTGCTGCTGCGGGAGCTGGATTTCCGCCTGGAAGCCGAACATGCGGCCCGCTTCCGCCAGCAATTTCTCGAGGACCGCGGCATCCGCATTCCGGGGGTGGTGTGGGAACTCACCAGCCGGCGGGTGCTCTGCCTCGATTACGTGCCCGGCATCAAAATCACCGACCGCCAGGCCCTGATTGAGGCCGGCATTGACCCGGCGGCTGTGGCAGAAAAGGGGGCGGCCAGTTACCTCCAGCAGTTGGTGCGCTTCGGCTTCTTCCACGCCGATCCCCACCCGGGAAACCTGGCTGTGGCCCGCGATGGGGCCCTGATTTACTACGACTTCGGCATGATGGGCCAGATTTCCCAGCGGCTGCGCAGCCGCCTGGGACGGATGGTGACCGCCGCCGCCGCCCGCGATGCCGGTGGCCTGGTGAGCGAGTTGCAGGCGGCCGGAGTGATCGCCACGGGCATTGATCCGGGGCCGGTGCGGCGGCTGGTGCGGGTGATGCTCACCGATGCGCTCACGCCCCCGTTCGATTCCAACGTGCTGGCCAAGTTGTCGGGGGATCTCTACGACCTGGTGTATGGGCAGCCCTTTCGCCTGCCCTCGGAGCTGATCTTCGTGATGCGGGCCCTCTCCACCTTCGAGGGGGTGGGCCGCAGCCTCGATCCCGGCTTTAGCCTGATTGCCATCGCCCGCCCCTACCTGCTTCCCCTGATGACCGCAAGCGGCAGTGGCCCCAATGACCTGATCAACCAGCTCGGTCGCCAGGCGGCCGAGGTGGGCAGCCGTGCCCTGGGGATTCCGCGCCGCCTCGAGGAAAGCCTGGCGCGCATTGAGCAGGGCGACCTACAAGTGCAGATTCGCGCCGGTGAAACCGACCGGCTGCTGCGTCGTCTGGCCGTGGCCCAGCAGGGGACTGGCCAATCCTTTCTGCTCGGCGCCCTGGCCATGGCGGCGGCCCTACTGGGCGCCAGCACCCGGCCAGCCCTAGCGGCGATCCCCCTGGTGGCAGGCCTGCCGGTGGGCCTGGGCTGGCTGAAGTTGCAGGGCCGGCTGAAGCGCGATCTGCGCCTGGACAAACTGCCCGGGGCCCCTGTCCCCGCTGGCCCCGATTCCCCAACGACCTGACGGGTAAGCCGGATTCAGGTGACGTTGGACCTTGGGACTTGGGAGCCTGGCGGCATCACCGGGCTCTGAGTCAAGGGGATTGCCGGGATAGCGCTGGGGATCCCTTGGGCCCTCAACCCTTGCCGCGGGGGCCCCGGTCTTCGGCGCCGGCGTAAACGGCCTGGCTGCCCAGTTCGTCTTCGATGCGCAGCAACTGGTTGTATTTAGCGACCCTGTCGCTGCGGCTGAGCGAGCCGGTCTTGATCTGGCCGGCCCTGGTGGCCACGGCCAGGTCGGCAATCGTGGTGTCTTCAGTTTCGCCGCTGCGGTGGCTGATCACGCTGGTGTAACCGGCCCGGCCGGCCAGGTCGATCGCCTGCAGGGTTTCGGTGAGGGTGCCGATCTGGTTGACCTTGATCAGGATCGAGTTGGCGATGCCCTGGTCGATGCCCCGCTGCAGGCGGCTGCTGTTGGTTACAAACAGGTCGTCGCCGACGAGTTGCACGGTTTTGCCGAGGCGCTCGGTGAGCAGGCCCCAGCCCTCCCAGTCGTCTTCGGCCAGGCCATCCTCGATCGAGATGATCGGGTAGCGACTGACCAGCTGGGCCAGCTGGTCGACCATTTCGGCGCTGGTATAGCTGCCGCCGCCAAAGGCGTAGCGGCCCCCTTTGTAGAACTCGCTGCTGGCCACATCGAGGGCCAGGGAGATCTGGTCGCCGGGGCGGTAGCCCGCCTTCTCGATCGCCTGGATCAGCAGCGCACCGGCGGCGTCGTTGCCAGCCAGATCCGGTGCAAATCCGCCCTCATCGCCCACGGCTGTGGAGAGACCTTGGGCCGAGAGCAGGCCCTTGAGGGTGTGGAACACCTCGGCGCCCATGCGCAGGGCCTCGCGGAAGCTGCTGGCGCCGTGGGGCACGAGCATGAACTCCTGGAAGTCCAGGTTGTTGGAGGCGTGGGCGCCGCCGTTGATCACGTTCATCAGCGGCACCGGCAGCAGGGTGGCCATCGGGCCGCCTAGGTAGCGGTAAAGCGGCAGGCCCACCCCATTGGCGGCGGCCCGGGCCACGGCCATGCTCACGGCCAGCACGGCGTTGGCGCCTAAGGCCGATTTGTTGTCACTGCCATCGAGCTCGCGCATGGCGGCATCGACGGTGCCCTGGTCGAGGGCGCTCAAGCCGAGCAGAGCCGGGGCTATCTTCTCTTCGACATTGCTAACGGCCTGGAGAACTCCCTTACCGAAATAGCGCTTGGCATCGCCATCGCGCAGCTCGTGGGCCTCGTGGGCGCCGGTGCTGGCGCCACTGGGCACAATCGCCCGACCGGTGGCACCCCCTTCGAGCAGCACCTCCGCTTCGACGGTTGGGGTGCCACGGGAATCGAGAACTTCCCGGGCCACGATGGAATCGATGACGAGGTCGAGGGAGTCGATCACAACAGGCCAAAAGGGATTGAGCCGATCCTATGGGCCGCCCCCCTCTGGCCATTTGTGCTGGTTGGCACTGAATGGGCGCTGGCTGCAGGCAGCCGGCTGGACAGAATGGAGCTACCTGTGCCGGCTAGCCCCATGCGTCTGCTCCACACCATGCTGCGGATTACGGATCTGGAGCGGTCCCTCAGCTTCTACACCGAAGTGATGGGCATGGAGTTGTTGCGCCGCCGTGATTACCCCGGCGGCCGTTTCACCCTGGCCTTTCTGGGCTACGGCAAGGAAGCCGACACGGCCGTGATTGAGCTCACCCACAACTGGGACACCAGCAGCTATGACCTGGGCACGGCCTACGGCCACATCGCCATCGGTGTCGACGACATCGTGGGCACCTGCGAAGCGATCCGCAGCAAGGGGGGCAAGGTGGTGCGTGAACCGGGGCCAATGAGTGAGGGGGGCACGGTGATCGCCTTCGTGGAGGATCCCGATGGCTACAAGCTGGAGTTGATTCAGCTCGCTTCCCGCGCCCATGCAACCTGATCCCATGGCGCAGGGCCAATGACTTCAGGACTGACCTCCACTGGCAACGCCGCTGGTAGCCCCGGCGCCGATTCGGGGCGGGGCAGCCTCACCGCCGAGCCGGATCGCTTCAGTGAGGCGGCCTGGGAGCTGCTGCTCGCCAGCCAGGACCAGGCCCGGCGTTGGCGCCATGGCCAGATGGATGTGGAACACCTGATGCAGGTGTTGTTCAGTGATCCGCGCTACGGCGCCTGGGTCGATCCCCTGCCGCTGCAGCCTGAGCGCCTGCTGGATCGGCTCGATGCGTTCTGCGCTGACCAGCCCAGCAATTCCGGCGCCCAGCTGTTCGTTGGTGATGCCCTCGAGGACCTGCTGGAAGCGGCCGACCGGCGCCGGGCCAGCTGGGGCTCCCGCTGGCTCGATGGGCCCCACCTGCTGCTGGCCCTGCTTGATGAGCCCCGTTGCGGCGCCTCCCTGCTGGCCGCCGAGGGTCTGAGCGAGGAGCTGCTGCTGCGCCAGCTGCGCAGCGCCGGCGGCGCCAGTGAACGCCAGGAACCCCAGGCCCCTCCCCAACGGGCGCCAGCCCAGCCCTCCGTGCCCCCCCGGGCCCTTGAGCCGGGTCGCCGGCCGGAGTCCGGCTCGAGCCTGGAGCGGGACCGCCGGGCTGCCGACGACTGGATTGATGCTCCTGAAGCGGGCGGGGCCGCTAAGGCGGGTCGTTTGGGCGGCGGAACCCTGGTTCGCCCATCGGCCAGCTCCCAGGGCCCAGCTTCCGCTGCGGTGGCGGAGCCTGGCGAGGGGCCTGGCCTGCGCCTGGAGCGGGAAGCCGGCGCCCTCGAGGCCTACGGCCGCGACCTCACCGCCGCCGCCCGCGCCGGCGAGCTTGATCCGGTGATCGGCCGCGACACCGAAATCCGTCGCCTGATCCAGGTGTTGTCACGCCGGGGCAAGAACAATCCGGTGTTGATCGGTGAGCCCGGCGTGGGCAAAACGGCGATCGCCGAATTGCTAGCCCAGCGGATCGTGGCCGGTGAAGTGCCCGATTCGCTCAAGGGCCAGCGGCTGATCGCCCTCGACCTGGGGGCCCTGATCGCCGGCGCCAAGTTTCGCGGCCAGTTCGAGGAACGGCTGCGCAGCGTCTTGATGGAGGTGGCGGCCAGCGAGGCCACCGAAAGCGGCGCCGGCGTGATCCTGTTTATTGATGAGCTGCACACGGTCGTCAGCAGCGACCGCTCCAGCGCCGACGCGGGCAGCATCCTCAAACCGGTGCTGGCCCGGGGCGATCTGCGCTGCATCGGCGCCACCACCGCGGAGGACTACCGCCGCACCGTGGAGAAGGATCCGGCCCTGAACCGCCGCTTTCAGCAGGTGCTGATCAAGGAGCCGGGCCGGGAGGAGAGCACCCAGATCTTGCGCGGCCTCAAGGAGCGCTACGAGCTCCACCACGGCGTCACGATCACCGATGGGGCGGTGGTGGCCGCCACCCAGCTGGCCGACCGCTACATCAGCGACCGCTGCTTGCCCGATTCGGCCATTGACCTGATCGATGAGGCCGCCGCCCAGTTGAAGATGGAGGCCACCTCCAAGCCCCGGTTGGTGGAGGAGGCCGAAGCCGAGCTGCGGCGGGTGGAGCTGGCCCTGCTGGCGGCCGAGGCAGCGCCGATGGCGGAGCGCTTCCAGCTCCAGGAGCAGCGCCAGCTTGCGATCGAAACCCTCCAGGACCTGCAGCAGCGCTGGCAGGCAGAGCGGGCCCAGCAGGCCGAATGGCGCCAACTGCTGGCCGATGACGGCGAGCTGCGCCAGGCGATCGCCGAGGCGGAGCGCGATGGCGACTTGGAGGAGGCGGCCCGGCTCGAATATGGCCAGCTCCATGGGGTGCAGCAACGGCGCCTGGACCTGGAGCAGGAGCTCCAGGCCGATCGGGCCAGGGGCCTGTCCCTGTTGCGCGAGCAGGTGGAGGCCGATGACATTGCCGATGTGGTGGCCCGCTGGACGGGCATCCCGGTGCAGCGGTTGCTGGCGGGCGAACGCCAGAAACTGCTGGAGCTGGAGCAGCGCCTCGCCGAACGGGTGATCGGCCAGCCCGAGGCGGTGGCGGCGGCGGCGGCGGCGATCCGCCGCGCCCGGGCCGGCATGAAGGACCCGCGCCGGCCGGTGGGGTCGTTCCTCTTCCTTGGCCCCACGGGGGTGGGCAAGACGGAACTGGCCAAGGCCCTGGCCGCGGCCCTCTTCGATGAGGAGGAGGCCCTAGTGCGGCTCGACATGAGCGAATTCATGGAGCGCAATGCGGTGGCCCGGTTGCTGGGGGCCCCCCCTGGTTATGTGGGCTACGAGGAGGGCGGCCAGCTCACCGAGGCGGTGCGGCGCCGGCCCTATGCGGTGTTGCTGCTCGATGAGGTGGAAAAGGCCCATCCCGATGTGTTCAACATCCTGTTGCAGGTGCTCGATGACGGCCGTCTGAGCGATTCCCAGGGGCGCACGGTTGATTTCCGCCACACGGTGGTGGTGATGACCAGCAACCTGGCTAGCCGGGCGATCTTGGACAGCGCCCGGGCCGGCAGTGGCGCCCGCGCCACCCCAGAGGAGCTGGCCGAGCGCGATGCAGCCCTGGGCGAGGCGGTGGACCGGGCCCTGGCCCAGCAGTTCCGCCCGGAGCTGCTCAACCGCATTGATGAGGTGATCCGATTCCGGCCCCTGCGGCCCGAGGACCTGGCCCGGATCGTGCAGCTGCAGCTCGCCGAACTGGCGGCCCTGCTCCTGGAGCAGCAGCTGGTGTTGCAAGTGGACGAGGCCGTGGTTGGCCGCCTGGCCCGCCAGGGCTACGAGCCCGAATACGGGGCGCGCCCCCTGCGGCGCCTGCTGCGTCGCAGCCTGGAGAATCCCCTGGCCACCGAGCTGCTGGAGGAGCGCTATCGGGGCTTCTGGGGGGTGCGGGTGAGTGGGGCCCCCGGCGACGAGCAGGGCCTGGAGCCCTTGCTATTCACACCCCTGGTCGAACCCCAGCCCCCGGCCGGGGAGGAACCCCTCGATGGGCCAGGAGGCGGGTTTGCGGGGGGGGGGGAACCAGATCCGGTAGGGTGATTGTTTGCCGGTGTGTCAACCCTCACCGGTGTGACCCCCTGCCGTGGATCAGCGCTCCCCCTCACCCCAGGCCCCGGACGACTCCCTGCCCCAGGCAGAGGGGGATGCCGCCGTGGCCACGGCCAGCGATGGCGACGGGCCCGAGGGGGCTGATGACGGCTTCGTTGCGTCGACCCTGGCCGAGCTGGGCAAGGTCGTGTGGCCCAGTCGCCAGCAGCTCTTCAGTGAATCGGTGGCGGTGATTTTGATGGTGACGGTTTCCGCCTTTGCTATTGCCGCCGTCAGTCGCTTTTACGGCTGGGCCGCCAGCCAGATCTTCCGCTGAATCCCCCTTTCCCGACTCCCGTGTCTGACGTCGATTTCGCCACCGCCGATCCGGCCTTCGCCGCCGCCCCCGGGCTGGTCGAGGACGAAGCGCTTAGCCCGGCTACTGCTGTGGTGCTCGACCTGGGCGCCCCATCGGATAGCGCTGGTGAGGAGACCCGGCCCCTGGTGGCCCGCTGGTATGCGGTGCAGGTGGCCTCCAGCTGCGAGAAAAAAGTGAAGGCCACCCTGGAGCAGCGGGCGGTCACCCTGGGCGTTGACAGCCGGATCCTGGAGATCGAGATTCCCCAGACCCCGGCGGTGAAGATCAAGAAGGACGGCAGTCGCCAGTCCACCGAGGAAAAGGTATTTCCGGGCTATGTGCTCGTGCGGATGATCCTCGATGAGGACACGATGATGGCGGTGCGCAGCACCCCGAACGTGATCAACTTCGTGGGCCAGGAAGAACGGCGCGTCACCGGCAGGGCGCGGGGCAACATCAAACCACGCCCCCTTAGTCGCCAAGAGGTGGATCGCATCTTCCGCCGCGCCGCCGAGAAGAAGGCCGTGGTGAAGGTGGATCTCACCGAAGGTGATCAGATCCTGGTTACCGCTGGTCCGTTTAAGGACTTCCAAGGCGAAGTGATCGAAGTGTCGGGGGAACGCAGCAAGCTCAAGGCCCTGCTTTCGATCTTTGGCCGCGAAACCCCGGTGGAACTCGAGTTTTCCCAGATCAGCAAACAGAGCTGATCCGCAGCGGCCGCCTCCCTGCGGAGGGCGGCCCTTGGCGATTCACCCCCACCGGGTGCTTCGCCCCAGCGCCAGTCCTTCCGGGCTGGCGATCCGCAGCTCCCAGCCCTGGGAGGTCCGATCCGCACTCCCGCTGGGGAGTCCTGTCCCGTAACACTGCCGATGGCCAAGAAAGTCGTTGCCATTATCAAGCTGGCGCTCAATGCCGGCAAAGCCAACCCCGCACCACCGGTGGGCCCAGCCCTCGGTCAGCACGGGGTCAACATCATGGCCTTCTGCAAGGAGTACAACGCCCGTACCCAAGAGAAAGCTGGCTATGTGATCCCGGTTGAGATCTCCGTTTACGAAGATCGCAGCTTCACCTTCATCACCAAGACGCCGCCCGCGTCCGTGCTGATTTCCAAGGCCGCCGGGATTGAAAAAGGCGCCCCTACCTCCGCCAAGGGGTCGGTGGGAGCCATCAGCCAGGCCCAGCTCGAAGAGATCGCCAAAACCAAGCTGCCCGACCTCAACTGCACCACAGTTGATGCCGCCATGCGCATCATTGCCGGCACAGCCCGCAATATGGGCGTCGCAGTTAACGACTAAAGCGCCGGCACCGAACCAGGGGCTCCTTGGGCCGCTGTCTCGATCCCGCTCCAGTCATCCAGCCCAAACCTGCGCAGTCCAAACCTCTCTAGCCAAAAGCTTTCCAGCCAAAAGCTTCCAAGCCAAAAGCTGATTGGTGAGTCGCTGCCAGACCAAGGCTGATCCGTTCCCCATTCACCCCATTCGGGGGAGACCTCTCCGGTCGCCCGCACCCCGTTCCCGCCATGCCAAAAATTTCCAAACGGTTTTCAGGCCTGCTCAAGACGGTCGAAGAGCGCATTTACACGCCCGTCGATGCGATTGCACTGGTCAAGCAGAACGCCACAGCCAAGTTTGATGAAACGATCGAGGTCCACGCGCGCCTCGGCATCGATCCCAAATACACCGACCAGCAGCTGCGCACCACCGTCGCCCTGCCCCACGGCACCGGCCAGGCCATCCGCATCGCCGTGATTGCCCGGGGCGAGAAGGTGGCTGCCGCCAAGGCCGCCGGCGCCGACCTGGCTGGTGATGACGAGTTGGTCGATGCGATTGCTGCCGGTCAGATGGACTTCGACCTGCTGATCGCCACCCCGGACATGATGCCCAAAGTGGCCAAGCTGGGCCGGGTGCTCGGTCCCCGCGGCCTGATGCCCAACCCCAAGGCCGGCACCGTGACCGCCGACCTGGCCGGCGCCATCAAGGAATTCAAGGCCGGCAAACTGGAATTCCGGGCAGACCGCACCGGCATCGTGCATGTGCGCTTCGGTAAGGCCAGCTTCAGCGGCGACAACCTGCTCGACAACCTCAAGGCCCTGCAGGAAACGATCGACCGCAACAAGCCCAGTGGCGCCAAGGGCCGTTACTGGAAGAGCCTCTTCATTACCTCCACCATGGGCCCCTCGGTCCAGGTTGATGTAACGGTCCTCCAGGACATCAAGAAGGAAAGCTGAGGCCCGAGGAGGGGGGGTATCCCCCCCATGTTGTAAATTGACCCACTGGCGAAAGCCAGAGGGCACGCGCCCTACCCAAGACAGCAGGTGAGCTGGGTGTCCCTGATTTCAGGGTTGCCAAGGTCATAAGTCCTGCCGAGGTGCTCGCAAGACTTTTGGACCCGATCGGGGCTTTGCCCCGGAACGGACGGAACGATAGGCGGCCTCGACAACGGGTTCCTTAGGGAACGCTTTGTTTTCTGGGGCCGCGTTCCCGGCTTGTTCCCCCGATCCGTTCCACTTCCTATGGGCCGCACGCTGGAGAACAAGCAACAGATCGTCGAAGAGCTCAAGGGGCTCCTCGGTGAGGCCGAACTGGCGGTGGTCCTTGATTTCAAGGGTCTCTCCATCAAGGAAATGTCTGATCTGCGGGTTCGCCTGCAGCCCAGCAAAGGCACATGCAAGGTGACTAAAAACACCTTGATGCGTCGGGCCATTGATGGCAACAGCGCCTGGTCGGAACTCGATTCCCTGCTCACCGGTACCAATGCGTTCGTCCTTGTTAAGGGCGATGTCGGCGGTGCGGTGAAGGCCATTCAGTCCTTCCAGAAGGACACGAAGAAGTCGGATGTGAAAGGAGGCCTTTTCGAAGGCAAACTCCTTTCGCTCAAAGACATTCAGGCCATCGGGGATCTGCCCTCCAAGGAGGTGCTCATGGCCCAGATCGCCGGTGCGATCAATGCCGTGGCCACCAAGGTTGCAGTGGGCATCAACGAAGTTCCATCCGGTCTTGCTCGGGCGCTCAAGCAGCACGCCGAAGGCGAAGGCAGCTGAGATTGCCCTCTGCGTTAACGCAGATTGTGATTCCACTGAGCTCCACCGATCCAACTGTTCACCCAACAGATCTGTTGCTGATTCCCAACCATGTCTACCAAAACTGACGAGATTCTCGAATCACTGAAAACCCTTTCGCTGCTTGAGGCTTCCGAGCTTGTTAAGCAGATCGAAGAGGCTTTCGGTGTGTCCGCTGCCGCATCCGCTGGCGTCATGATGGCTGCGGCTCCTGCCGCCGCCGCTGAAGCCGTTGAAGAGCAGACCGAATTCGACGCCATCCTTGATGGTTTCGATGCGGCTGCCAAGATCAAGGTCCTCAAGGCCGTGCGCGAAGTCACCGGCCTCGGCCTGGGCGAAGCCAAGGCCCTGGTGGAAGGCGCTCCTACCCCCATCAAGGAAGGCGTGTCCAAGGCCGATGCCGAGGCGATCAAGAAGGCCGTCGAAGAAGTCGGCGGCAAAGTCACCATCAAGTGAGCTTGGCGAGCTGGTGAACGGTCCTCCGGGTCCCTCGCCAGCCCCAATTCCACCTTTGTGGCCATCGGGGCCAGTCCTCCTGGGCTGGCCCTTTTTGCTGGACGTTGCCGGCCGGCCTGGGGGAGGGAACACGGACAAAAAAAAGCCCCGCCGAAGGCAGGGGCTTTGAGTTAGGAACGGTTTTCGGGAGTCTGTCCTCGTTTCGACCCCGAAAAGTCGTTCTGCACTCCTCACACCAGAACCTTAAGGGGTTGGTAAAGGGAGTTGGGCTGGCCCTAGGCCGCTGTGGCAACTGTCCGCCGGGGGCCTGGCTGCCTCACGGCTTGAATGGAATCACCTGCAGGGCGATCGGACCTTCGCCGCCGCTCCGCCCCCCCTGGGAGCCTGGTAAGGAGGCATGGGGCGGAGGCAGGCTGCTGGCGGCGCCAGCTGCTGGGTAACCCGGCGCCTGGGCATTGCTGGCAAGCAGGCGGGCCAGGGGGGTGGCGTTGGCGAAATACACGTGGCTCAAGGCCTGTTGGCCATAGAGGCGGCGCTGCAGTTCCCAGCCTGGTTCCAGTTGCAGGGCAACGAAACCATCGCGGTCGCGCCGGCTGATGCGACCCTTGCCCACGACCAGTTCGGTGGCCTCGTTCGGGTTCATGGCCAGCAGCTCCAGGCTGGTGCCCTGTTGTTTCAGCCGCAACCGGTAGCTGCCGCCCAGGTCGCTCTGGCCCACCCGCAGCGAATAGCCATTGCTATCGAGGTAACGGCTGCAGATGCCGGTGTAGTCGAAGCGGTTCAGGGCCGGGTCCACCAGTCCATCGGCGCGGCTTTCCCAGCAACGGGGCAAGGGCGCCAGCTGCTCCAGCACCAGGAGGGTCCAGTCGCTGCGGCCCACAGGCTTGGCCAGCACGGCAAAGCGGCTGTTGTCGAGCGGCTGGCTGCTGAACAGACCGGCGGCGAGGACCTGGGGAAGCAGGCTGACACTGGCGCCCGCCGCTAGGGCCGTCAGGCCCAGCCATGGGAGGTAGGTTCGCTGCATGGGGAAGGCTCCTCACCGACGCACTAGACCCGCTTTGTACCAGACCCTGCCGGAGGGGCCCAGTGACCCCTGACCAGTCGACGCCCCGGGTGGTGGCCGCGGCCTGTGATGGGGCCTGCAGCGGTAATCCCGGCCCGGGGGGCTGGGGCAGCTTGCTGCGCTTTGAGGACGGCAGCGTCCAGGAATTCGGGGCGGCCGACCCGGCCACCACCAACAACCGCATGGAGCTCAAGGCAGCCCTTGTACTGCTGGAGTGTCTCAAGGATCTGCCCTGTCACCCCAGCCTGACGATCCGCACCGACAGCCGCTACGTGATCGATGGCTTCTCCAAGTGGATGGCGGGCTGGAAGCGCAAGGGCTGGCGCACCGCGTCCGGGTCACCGGTGCTGAACCGGGAGCTGTGGGAGGCCCTCGATCGGGCCCGTTTGCCGGGGGTGCCGTTCAGCTATGTGAAAGGCCATAGCGGTGATCCCGACAACGATCGCTGTGATGCGATTGCGGTGGCCTTTGCCAAGGGGGGGCGGCCCGCCCTGGCCCAGGCCAGCCCGGTTGGGGCCGAACCCGTCCCTGATGGGCCGGCACCAGTAGCCCTGGGCCAGCTGCTCAGCCGCCTGGAGTTGGCTGACCGCCTGGCGGCGGGGGGCTACTCCCTCAGCCTGGTGGAACTGGCCCAGCTGGTGCAAGTGCCGATGAGGCAGCTGGCCGAGAAGGCCACCGCCTGGACCTGGCGGGATTGGAGGGTGCTGCCCGATGCCGATGGTCGCTGGCGCCTGGAGCGTGACGCGGCAGGATCGGAACCAATGATCCCCGGGACCTGAGGCCATGGCCGTGCCAAACCCGGCGGGAGCAGCGGTTGCCACCAGCACCGCTGGCCTCTACAGCCAGTGGGTGGGCCCCCTGCTCAGCCGTGATGACGGCGCCGATGCCGAGCAGCTCAGCCAGCTGACCTTGGCGGCCCTGGGCCAGGCCTCCCTGCGGCGCCACTGGCCCCTGGTGTCTGGCAGTTTGGCCGGCCTGGGGGCCGAGCTGCAGCGGCGCGATCTGCGCCTGGAGCAGAGCCTGTTTGGCTGCCGCTTTGCCAATCCGGTCGGCCTGGCCGCCGGCTTTGACAAGAACGGCGTGGCCGCCGGCATCTGGCACCAGTTCGGTTTTGGCTTTGCCGAACTGGGCACGATCACCTGGCAGGCCCAGGCCGGCAATCCCAGGCCGCGCCTGTTCCGGCTGGCGGCAGAGCGGGCGGCCCTCAACCGGATGGGCTTCAACAACATCGGCGCCCAGGCGGTGCTGCGCTCGCTGGAACGGCAGGCCCTGGAGCCGCCAGGCCAGCGGCCGGCGGTGTTGGGCCTCAACCTGGGCAAATCCAAGGCGACCCCCCTGGATCTGGCTGCGGACGACTACGCCTCCTCCCTGGAGTTGCTGGCTCCCCTGGCCGATTACGCCGTTATTAACGTCAGTTCGCCGAACACGCCGGGGCTGCGGGAGCTGCAGGGGGAGGCCCCGTTGCGTCGGCTGGTGGAACGGCTACGGCGGCTGCCGGCCTGTCCGCCCCTGCTGGTCAAGATCGCCCCCGACCTGGAGGACGAGGCCATTGATGGCATTGCCCGCCTTGCCTACGAGGAGGGCCTGGCCGGCGTGATTGCGGTGAATACCAGCTTGGATCGCTTTGGCCTCGAGGGGCGCCGCCTGGCCCAGACCGGCCGCAGCCTGGCGGAAGAAGCGGGCGGATTGAGTGGGGCGCCCCTGCGGCACCGGGCCCTGGAGGTGATGCGGCGGCTGCGGGCGACGGCGGGCCCTGCCCTGCCCCTGATTGGCGTGGGTGGCATCGATTCCCCCCAGGCGGCCTGGGAGCGGATCACGGCGGGGGCCTGCCTGATTCAGGTTTATACCGGTTGGATCTATGGCGGCCCGGCTCTGGTGCCGGCGATCCTGGAGGGGTTGCTGACCCAGCTAGATCGCCATGGGTTCCGCTCCATCGGCGAAGCGGTCGGCAGTGGCGTGACTTGGCGCTAAACAGCCGATAATCTGTAGAAACTTGGTGGTAGTCGCTCTTGGTATTTGCGGGAGTCGTTGATCGTCTGATTCCTCTCCAAACCTGGTTGTTTCCATCACAGGTATTGCTTGAGCTGGACGATCAATTTGTGACCCTGCTGGCCTTGCACCATCGGGGCCCAATCCCCACCGTTAAGTGGCTCGAGCGGGTTCCCTTGCCGGCTGGCACCTGTGAGCAGGGCATCCCGGTGCGAACCGAGGCCCTGGCCGATTTCATCGGCGACTTGCTGGTGGAACGGGGTTTCACCGCAGCCCGGGTGGCGGCGGTGCTGCCCGCGCTGGCGACCGAATGGCACCTGGTGCAGTGGCCTGGGCCTGACTGGCCCGAGGATCCCCGTCGCCTGTTGATCGAGCGGGGCCGGGAGGCCGGTTTCCGCCTGCCGATCCAGTCGGCCGATCTGCGCGTGATGCGCCTGGAGCCGGCCGCCGGCGCGACCGCGCCCAGCTCCCTGGTGATTGCGGTGCGCAAGGCGTTATTGCAGGGCTGGATTGACACCTTTGCCACCGCTGGCCTGGGCCTCGATGGCCTGGAGACGGGCCAGGTTTGCGTGCTGCGGGCCCTGGAGCCCTTCCTGGGCGAGACCCCAGACGGCCAGGTGGTGGTCGTGCTCGAACTCTTGAAGGACAGGGGCCATCTTTTATTAGTGCAACGGGGAATTCCGGTCTATGAGCGGCGCCTATCTGGCTCCCTGGCTGGAATCGAGGCGATTGCCGACGAGCTGCGGCGATCGGTTGACTACTGGCGCCAACAGGAGCTGGGCGTGACCTCGGTTCAGCTCGTGCTGCATGGCTCCCAGGCCGCCTTAGCCGAGGCGGTGGTGGAGCCCCTGAGGCAGCTCCTACCGGCTTGGGAGCTGGTGGTGGCCGATCCCTTCGCCCTCGGCTGGCTGGCGGGTCCAGCCGAACCGCAGATCGCCGAGGAGGGGGCCATCCCGGCTGGGGTGGAGTTGCTGCGGCTCCTGGGGCTGGCCCTGGTGGAGGCCTACCGATGACCAGCCTGTTCCAGGGGCCCGTTGATTTGTTGCGGCAGCGCCGCCTTGCGGTCGGCTTGCCCGGCGACCGGTCCAGAACCAAGCCGGCCTGGCAGTTGATGCTGGTGGGAGGGCTTTTCGGAGGTGCCCTGCTCTTACCTGCCCTGGGACTGCAACTAGCCCTGGGGTATTGGGATTCCCAGGTGGCCGCCAAAATGGCGCAACTGACTGCGTTACCCACCCGGGTCCAGGCCCTGGAAGGGCAACTCAAGGGCGCCCTGGCAGGGGCCAAGACCCTGGAGGCCAGTAACCAGGGTTTGGCGAATGGGCTGGTGAGCGTGTCATCCGGTTCCGCCTTGGTCGCCAACCTGTTCCAGCTGGCCCCCAGTGGCGTGGAGCTGAAGGAAGCCTCAGTTGTTGGACCGGTTTTTTCCCTGAAGGGTGGGGGCAATGATCCGGGCGCCTTCCAGCGCATCAATGCCCTGCAGCTGCAGCTGGCCTATTCGCCCATGTTCCAGCCGGAGTCCGTCAAGGTTGTCAAGGTCAGCCGCGAGGTGGGCAAGGCAGGCGTGGCCGCCGGCCAGGTCAGTTTTGAACTGGCCAGCAGTTTCAAGACCCTGGACCCCGGGGCCAAACTCAAGCAACTGCAACGGCTGGGGGCTAGCGGCATGGCCAGGCGCCTGGAGATCCTCCAGGCCGCAGGGGTGCTGCAATGACCAACCTCCAGGCCCAGGAGCCCAAGACCTGGCTTGAGCTTGTGTTGACGAGGGAACGGGTGCTCTGGGCGGTGCCTGCCTTGGTGGGCGGTTTGGCGGCCCTGGGCACGGGTCTGTTTCTGGTGTTGCCCAGTTGGAACAAGCTTCAGGAAGATCAGGCCCAACTGACCCGGCTCACGGCCCTGGCCCAGAGCGTTCCCCAGTTTCGACGCAAGATCGAGCGGGCCGAGCGGCGGCAGAGCGAGGCCCAGCTGCTGCAATCCAAGCTGCTGTCGTTGATTGCCGGCAGTGGCGATATCTCCACCTTTATGGCCCAGATCGGGGTAGAGGCCAGCCGCAGCGGCGTGCAACTGGATAGCTATGAACCGAACCAAACGGGCGTTCCTGGCCAGCAGGGGGCCAGCCCAGTTCAGCCTGCGGCAGCGCCAGCGGCTCAAAAAGCGCCCGAGGTGCCCGACCCCCTGCTGGCTCCAGGGCTGCAAAAAACCTCCCTGCTGATCACGGCCCATGGCCCAGCTCCCAACCTGTTGACCTTCCTGCGCCGGCTGGAAGCGCTGAGTTTGTTGGTGGTTCAGAGCGATCTCAGCCTCAAACAGGCGGCAGGGGCTGCCCCGGCCGGCTCCAGCGCTGTGGCCCAGGGCACGACAACCTTGAAGCTCAATTTGACCCTGTATTCCAAACAGGCTGCCGCATCCGCCCCCCAGCCCCCAACACCAGCCAGGTCATGAACATGCCTTTTAGCCCTAGCCGCGGCGGCGGCGTCCCCATACGCTGCGCCCAGGATGGTGGTGCTGCTCGCGTGATTCAACGTCGTCCCAGGCGCTGGCTGAACTGGGCCTGGACGGCTGGCCTGTCCTCCCCCCAGGCGCGGGGATCCTTGGCGGCTGTCCTGGTCACTGCGGTCAGCCTGCCCATCGCGGCCGTGCCTTTGCGGGCGGCCGTTCCCAGTTCCCAGCAGGCAGCTGCCACCACCCCGGTGGCCGCGAGCCAACCCGGACCTAAGGCCCAGCTGGTTCCCCAGGGCGTTGCTTCCCTGCATCTCAGCTTGCGGCGCCAGGCCGGTGGGGTGGAGGTGGTGATCGAGGGCACCGGAGCAACGCCGGTGTTGCAGCAGGGCCGCAATGGCAATAGCTGGGCCGGCCAGCTGACCACCACCAGCCCAGCGGTGTTGCGCTACGGGGCCCAAAACCTCTCCCTGCCAGAGGCGGGGATCCAGTCGATCAGCCTGCAGGGCAGCGGCTCGACCTATCAGATCCAGGTGGTTCCCCTGCCGGGGCTACCCCTGGCCCGGCCCGTGATCGGCGCCGATGGCCGCAACCTGGTGATCAGCTTCAGCACCGTGCCCCAGCCCAGCAGCCAGAGCGCCCGGGCCGATCTGCGCACTCCTGGCACGGTGCCCCAGGCCACCTATGCCCCGGCCCTGCAGCCCCGGGCGGTGGCGCCGCCCTTGGGTGACATGGCCGTGGGCAGCATGGTGTTGCGCAATCGCGGTTTTATCAATCTCAGGGGTCCAGCCGTGTCGATGACGATGCGCAATGCTCCGGCCCGGGATGTGCTGATGGCCTTAGCCGAGACGGGCGGCTACGGCTTTGTGTTTGTTGCTGGTACCGACAAGGACGGCAAACCCCTCGATGCCGCCTCGACCCAGGGTGCACCCGTGTCGATCGCCTTTCGCGGCGAAAATTACAGCCGAGCGATTAATTCTGTGCTGTTGAGCGCAGGACTCCAGGCCAGGCTGGAGGGTAAGTTGATTGTTGCCGGACCAAATGTGCTGGGCCTGAGCTTCGGCAGCCAGCTTTCGAAGGTCTATCGCCTTAACCAGGCTTCAGCCAATTCCGCCGCTGATTACCTTGCCAGCCTGGGGGCCTCGATCACAAAAGTGTCCGTGATCACCAATGCCACCCAAACGGGCACGGCCCAGGGTAACCAGGTGGCTGGCGGCACCACCACCACCCAAACGGAAACCCAGCGGATCACCACCACGGAAACCTA
>Ga0310329_10014_pt1 | contig 23834 bp, 22 predicted proteins | sample LakSupDCLTotalD7_FD_195543 | JGI IMG/M metagenome (GOLD analysis project Ga0310329, IMG submission 195543) | Enriched freshwater cyanobacterial communities from Lake Superior, Ontario, Canada - SU02.DCL.Total.D7 (v2) (version 2) | ecosystem: Environmental > Aquatic > Freshwater > Lake | place... | reverse complement strand
GACCCTGCTGCTTGGGTGTGGGTGTGGGGCCTCGAGGTTGTTGCTGCGGTGGCGTGCCTCCGGCCCTGTCGCGGGCTCGCGCGGGGGGGGGCTCTGCCTGGTGGCCCCCGCGGGGGGGCGCCCCGTCGCGGCGGGCCGGGGAGGAGGGGGAGGGCGTCATCGGCAGCTGGCTCCTGGGGCGTTCATCGGGAATAGGTGATCTCGCTGTTGAGCTCGTTGAACTCGTTGTTGCTGCTGGTGCCTTCTCCCTGGGGCTTGAGGCCGGTGGCGAGGGTGAGGGCGGCATTGATGCCGTCGATGTTGATCGCGCCGCTTTCATCAAAGATCACCTGGCCGGCCGCGTCGAACACCACCACCTGGGGGATGGAGCCCTTCCAATAATGGGCAGGATCGGTGGGGCCGCCATCGCCCCGGTTCTGGACCAGATCGCTTTCCACCAGGATCAGCTCGGCGCTGCGCAGCCAGAGGCGCTGAAGTTCGTTGAACACCGGCGCGAAGCGTTTGCTGTCGGCGCTGTCATCGAGATAAAAGCCCAGCACGGTGACCCGGTGCTCGGCCAGGGAGTCGGCCAGGCTGTTGCGCGGGGGCACCAGGGACCCATTGCCGGCATAGAGGGCGTAGATGTTGCCGTCGTAGCTGTTGGTGTCGCGGGCTGCCCAGGCGGCGGAGCCCCCCGGCCCCGGCAGGATCCAGGTCAGGCAGAGCAGCAGACCCAAGAGCAAATGGCGGGCCGGGTAGCGGAGCATGCAGGGAGCCGGATCAAGGGAGCCGGGACGATGGCGCCATTGTGACCCTCAGCCCTGAAGGGCCCCGGCCGGATTCCTAGCTGCGGCCCAGGCTGCGGCCCATGCCCTGGAGGATGCCGCGGCCCACCAGGCCGATGGCCCGGCCGATGACCTGGGTCAGGACTAGCCCCACCAGGTTTCCCGTGCGGCGGATCAGGGCATGGAGCTGGGGGGCGATCGCATCGCGGCTTTCCAGGGCCAGGGTCACCAGTTGCTGCAGCCAGCCCAGCCGCCGCAATTCCTGGTCCCGGGGTTCCGTTAGCAGCAGGGGGGTGATCGCTCCCCCCTGGAGGCAATACAGCAGCCGGCGGCTCTCATAGAGCTGGATGGGCCGCTCGAACCAGCCACTCCAACGTTGCTGGGCATTGAGCTGGTTGCGCAGCCGCTCGAGATTGCGGGTGGCGAGCAAGTCGTGGCTGAGCAGGTAGCGGCGTAACTCGGGCCAGGTGCTGCAGCTGGCCAGTAATTCGGCGCTAATCAGTTCGGCCGTGCGGATCAGCCAGTTGCTGATCAGGGCCTCCAGTTGCAACAGGGCCGGAGGTTCATCGGGGGCCAGCAGCTGGCCGTTGACCAGCAGGGGCTGGGCCTGGACCAGGGCCAGCAGCATCGGCAGGGGCGAGGGCAGTTCGGGATCGTCGAGTTCGAAATCCCCCTCCTTGGCCAGGGTGATCGCCACGGGCAACAGGCTGCCCTCCTGGGGCAACTGCACGTAGGGGCCGGCCATGGCGCTGAGGGCTAGGCGCCGCAGTTCCGGTTGGAGTTGTTGCCAGCGCTCAGCAAGCTCTTCGCCCCGTAGTCGTTCGTGGCGCAGACGGGTCAGTAGCAGGTCCAGGTGGCTGAGCAGGGCCAGTAGTAGGTCGCGGCGATGCTTGGGGGCCAGCCCTTCGAAGGCAAGGAGGTGACCGCTGTTGTTGCGGAGTCCCACTTCAGCGGCCTGGTCGAGCCGCTGGCGGATTGCGAGCCACACCCCCAAGGCGGTGCGGTCCCGCAGGGTGATGGCGGTCGAGCTGGGGCCTTCGGTGCCATTGCTGAAGCCGCTGCTGTCCCAGTCCGCTGGTCCCGCCAACGCCAGCCCACCCGCTACAGAGGGGCTTGAAGTGGCGCTGCCCCAGGCCATGCCGAGGGGACCCCAGAGCCAGAGCAGCAGGGCCCGGGCGGCGGCCAACTCGCGCAAGCGACCCTTCAGTACCAATTCGCTGAGGCTGCTGGCATCGGCCAAGGCCAGCCATTGGCAGCAGCGGGCCTCCTCCACTTGGATTTGTTGCAGTCCTGTTTGTAGGAGCCATTGCCCCAGGCCCAGGGGTGGGCCATCGGTGGCTTTGACCTGGTCGGGCTGCAGATCGATCACCCGACCGCCTGCCAGCAAGGTGGCCACGGCCTGGCGCACGGTCTCGGCGTTGGGTTGCTGCAGGAGGCCGGCGGCGGGTAGGCCCAGCAGGACATCGGCGCCGTAGGGGCCCTCGGCGCCGAGCAGCACCATTACTGGCTGGGGATGCCAGCGCTCCATCAGCAGGCTCAGTTCCCGGGCCAGGGTTGGGGCTGGCAGGGATTGGCCCGGGGCCCAGATCACCAGATCGGGGCGCCCCACCAGCTCAGAAACGCCGCAGGCCAGCCGGTAGGACCCGCTGCTTTCAGGGGCGTCTTGATCCTGGGCAGATCCCTCGCCCAGCAGCCGTAATAACCCTTCCCGCAGCAGCGGTTCAGCCAGTAACAGCAGTTCCGGATGCGGCTTGGCCTGGCTCTGAATCACAGGGGCGGCCCAACAGGCACCCAACCTACCGAGCTTGGCTGCACCATTCCAGCTGTAGTCAGCACGTTCGCTCAGTTTTTTGGCTTCCTTGTGGCTAGAGACGCTGCTTTAGATCTCTTGGTCAAGCCGGTTGAAAGGGCAACTCAGGCAGGGCTGGATCTCAGCGGCGACGCCCGGTGAGTTGCAGGGTGTAGGACTCAATTTCAAAGCCCGTGAGCGCTTCAATGCGGGCGATCAGGTCGGCGGGGAGGTGGATGTTCAGGTCCAGGATTGCTCCTGAGTCACTGCAGGTGAGATGGCTATGGGGATCGCTGCGGTAGCCGTAAAGACGACCGCTGGCCCGATCAAGGCATTCGATCACTCCAGCCGATTGCAGGGCTTCGAGGTTTTGATACACCGAGGTGTGGCCGATGGCCCGGCCTTCGGCATTGAGCTGCTCAAAGATGTCGCGGGCGCTGAGGTGGTCCTGGCTGTCCCAGAGGAGGGAGAGCACCATCTTGCGTTGGCGGCTGAGGCGCATGCCCAAGTCACGGCAGCGCAGGAAGGCCTCGTCGAGGCAGCTTGGCCCCCCCTCATCCGTGCTGACTGTCACGGGATTGGATCCAACTGAGGGTGCCGGCTGCGGCGCTATCCCGTTGTTAACGGCCACGCCTGCCGGGTGTGACGCTGGCTTGTGGGCAGGCACCGGGACAGCAAGAACTTTGTCTATGTTATAGACCCAATCTCCAGGCCAGGTGGATCCTGCCAGCGGCCCGGTCCGATCGCCTGCAGGGCCTCGGCCAGGTCGACCTGATGGTCATAAAGGGCCCGGCCCACGATCACGCCGCTGACCCCCAAGGGCACCAGTGAAAGCAGCGATAGCAGATCGGCCAAGTTGCCGATCCCCCCGGACGCGATCACCGGAATCGAGCTGGCCTGGGCCATGGCCCGTAAGGAGTCCAGGTTGGGGCCGGCCAGGGTGCCATCGGTGGCGATGTCGGTGCTGATGATCGCCGCCACGCCGCTGCCCTCGAAGCTCGCCGCCAGGGCCGTGGCTTCCAGGGGGCTCTCGTCGATCCAGCCCCGGGTTGCCACCCGCCCCTGCTTGGCATCGATGCCCACGATGATCCGGCCGGGATGGCGGCTGGCCAGCAGGCGCACCAGCTCGGGCTGCTCCGCGGCCACGGTGCCGAGGATCACCCGGTCGAGGCCAAAGGCCAGCAGCTCCTCGGCCCGCTCAAGCGTGCGCACGCCGCCGCCAAGCTGCACCGGAATTGAGAGGGCTGAGGTGATCGCCTTGACCACGCGATCGTTGGTGGGTTCACCACTGCGGGCGCCATCGAGATCGACCAGGTGCAGCCGGCTGGCCCCCTGGCGTTGCCACTCCAGGGCCTGGGCTACCGGGTCATCGCTGAAACGGGTCACCTGGTCGTAATCGCCCTGGTGTAGGCGCACGCACTGGCCCCCCAACAAATCAATGGCGGGAATGATCTCCATGGTGGGGGGGAGTCGGGTCGCTGGCGCCATCTTGGCCGCCGGCCTGGGGGGCCAGCCGGGTTTGAATGGCGCCAGTTTTGGGCTGGCGCGGTGCGGATTTTGGTGATGGGCGGCACCCGTTTCATCGGCAGGCCCCTGGTGGCCCAGCTGCTGGCCGCTGGCCACAGCCTCAGTCTGTTCACGCGCGGCCGCCAGCCCCTGCCGGAGGGGGTTGAGCACCTGCAGGGCGATCGCACCACGGCCGAGGGCCTGGGCCTGCTGGCAGGCCGCCGCTTCGACGTGATCATCGACAGCTCCGGCCGCAACCTGGCCGATAGCCAGGCCGTGATTGAGCAGACCGGCGCCCCAAGTCACCGCTTCATTTATGTGAGTTCGGCTGGGATTTACGCCGACAGCGAGCTCTGGCCCCTCGGCGAGGATGCCCCGATCGATCCGGCCAGCCGCCATGCCGGCAAGGCGGAAACGGAGGCCTGGTTGCGGGCCGCAGCGATTCCCTTCACCAGTTTTCGGCCCACCTACATCATTGGCGCCGGCAACTACAACCCGGTGGAGCGTTGGTTCTTTGATCGCATCGTCCATGGCCGGCCCGTGCCCCTGCCCGGCGATGGCACCACGATCACCCAGCTGGGCCATGTCGATGACCTGGCCAGCGCCATGGTCGCCAGCATCGGCGTTGAGGCAGCTGCGAACCGCATCTACAACTGCAGCGGCGCCCAAGGCGTCACCTTCCGGGGCCTGGTGGCGGCTGCGGCGGTGGCCTGTGGCAAGGATCCCGCTGAAGTACAGATCCGTAGCTTCGATCCCTCCCGCCTCGATCCCAAGGCCCGCAAGGCCTTCCCCCTGCGCCTGGCCCATTTCCTCACCGATATCCATCGGCTCCAGCGGGAACTGGCCTGGGAACCCCGCTTCGACCTGGCCCGCAGCCTGGCCGATGCCTATGCCAACGACTACGCCCTGCGTCCGCCCGGCAGCCCCGATTTCAGTGGCGACGAGGCCCTGCTGGCTTAGGAATTGCTGGGATAGGAAGCGGCCCGCAGGTAGCCCAGGGCCGAGCTGAGGGCCAGCAGCAACGAGGGCCAGAACAGCAGGAACCCGCCCCAGTGCAGCCACTCCACCAGGCCGAGGGCGGGGTTGGTGCCCAGGCTCCAGCCGTTGGGCCAAAGCAGCAGCAGTAAGGAGGCGAATTGCAGGATCGTTTTGGCCTTGCCGGCTTTGGAGGCGGGACCACCACTGCCCTGGCCGGCGCGCCAGCCCGAGATCAAGAGTTCGCGGGCCAGTAGCAGCCATACGGCCCAAAGGGGTAGGAGACCCGTTGCCCCCAGCCAGAGCAGGGGCGCGCTGATCAGGATCTTGTCGGTGAGTGGATCGAGCCTGGCCCCCCAGATCGAACCACCGCCGCTGCGCCGGGCTAGCCAGCCATCGGCTGCATCGCTCAGGCCCCCGAGCAGCAACAGCAGCCAGGCCAGGGCTTCGGCCCCGTTCAGCAGGGCTAGCAGCAGGGGCAGACCGAGTACGGCTCGCCCCAGGGTGAGGCCATCGGCGAGCTGGCGGGCGCGAATCAGCTCAGCCATGACAATGCTCGGCTCATCGTCCCAATTCTCGCCGCCAGCGAGCCCCTCTTCTGCGGGCACAATGGCGGGAACCGATCCGGATCCATGGTTGTGGCCCAGCGCGTCGCCGATGTGATGTCAACGCCGGTGATCAGCGTGCGCACGGACACGCCCCTGCAGGAAGCGGTGCAATTGATGAGTGAGCACCATTTCAGTGGCCTGCCCGTGCTCGATGCCAGTGGCGCCCTGGTGGGCGAACTGAGCGAGCAGGACCTGATGGTGCGCGAAAGCGGCTTTGATCCTGGCCCCTACGTGATGCTGCTCGATGCGGTGATCTACCTGCGCAATCCCCTGCAGTGGGACAAGGAGGTCCACCAGGTGCTTGGCAATAGCGTCGGTGAAGTGATGGCCCAAAAGCCCCATACCTGCAACAGCGCGTTGGGCCTGCCCGCCGCTGCTAAGCAATTGCATGACAAGAGCGTGCAGCGGCTCTTTGTGCTCGATGGAGCCAATCTGGTGGGCGTACTGACCCGCGGCGATGTGGTGCGGGCCCTGGCAGCTACAGGCTGAGCCCGCAGGGGTCAAGCGGGATCCGTCCCTCAGCGCAGGGGCGGCGGCGGCAATAACGGCGGCGGTGGCACGAGGGGGGCTGCGGCAGGCAGCTGGTTGCTTGGCGCGCCGGCCGGGACGGCTGGGGGCTCCAGGGGCCCGATGGAGCCGCCGGCGGGAGCCTTGATCTCGCCAGGCCGCTCCTGGTTCCCCTGGCCATCGGCGGAGGTACCCGCACAATCGGCCCCCTGGCAGGGGGTCTTCGGGCTCGGCACCTCCATGGGCAGGGTCTGGCCGTCCTCCAGCAAGACCGGCGCCGGCAGGTCCGGGGCCAGGGGCAGGGAACTGGGCGAGGAGGGCTGGTTGTTTTGCTGCAACTGGCGCAGGGCGAAGGGATCGGCCGTGATCGGCGGTTCGCGCAGGGGGGAGCTTTGGGCCGGGCGCTGGGAACCTTTGCTGCCGCCCTGGGGGGCCCAGATCATGCGGGCAATCGGCTCCACCCCCTGCTCCATCAACCGATTGAAGCCCGCCAGGGCCCGATCGAGGATCTGGCTGCCCAGGGTTTTGCCGCACTGCCAGGGGTTGGGGCAGCCCGCCTCCTCCAGGTGGGGGGAGAGGTTGGCGAGCAGGGAGCCCTGCAGGGGCACGGAGCGTTCACTCAGCCGCAGCAGGTAGGGCACATGCACAAAACTGGTGGCGCCGCCACTGATCCAGTTGGCATCGTCGTCATTGAAGCCCTTGATGCCGGGGATGATGAAGCGGCTTTTGGAGGCATGGTCGGGCAGGTAGGCCGCCAGCAGGCCCCGTTCCCGGGCCATGGCCCGGGTTTGCTCCAGGGTGAGGCCATCGCGGCTCATCAACACTTCCAGTCGCCCATCGGAGCGCAGGCCAATCACCATGCGGATCCTGGGCAGAAAATAACGAATCTGCTGGCCCATGCTGATGCTGTAGGCGCCCTTATAGGCCGCTGGCGGCGCCTCTAGGTCGTTGTAAATACTATGGAGTCCGCCGATAAAAGTGTCATAGAGGCTGGCCCGTTTCGGCGTTAATTCGCCGTAGCCAAAGTCCACACGGCCGTCATGGCGGATGCCCACATAGGCCCGTTGCCGCGCGGCGGTGCGGTTGGTACCCCGCCACACCTGATCGCCCAGCTTGATATCCCCCAATGGCACGGTGGTTTCCTTGCCGTTGCTATTGACGTGGCGCTCATACATCGGCCCAGACACATAGGCCAGGGCGGTGGGATCGCGGTAGGCCTCCTGCTCCCGGTCCCAGCCCTCGAGTAGGCCAATCCGCACCTTGCGCGGATCAAAGTCCAGGGCAAAGACGTCCTTGTCAGGTAGATAGCGGAAGGCTTTGCCCTGGGGGTTGGCCTGTTGCTGCAAGCTGTTGGGCGAGGGCCGCGGCGGTAGGGGCGGCGCAATCGCCACCAGGGCCACCAGGCTGCCCAGGGGAATGGCAATCGCGAGCCAGCGTTTGCGTTGGTATTGGGGTCGCTTCAGGCGGTGGGGCCTGGCCTGGGAACTCTCCAAGAACTGACGACCCGGGGCCCAAGATGCTGCCCAACGCTGGTCGAAGGGGCCCCTCCCGTCAAGGGAGCCGCTGGGGCTAGCCCCATAGCCAAGCCCGGACCACCCCAACCCGTTAACCCACGGCCATGGCCTGCTGGTAGGCGGGGCGTTCCTGGGTCAGGCGGATCGTGGCTTCCACGGCCGGCCAGGGGGAGAGATCGATCTGGGGAAAGAAAATCGGCAGGTAGGCCAGGTGGGCATTGATGGCGCAATCGGCCACGCCCCACTCGCCACCGCTGATCGATCCGCCCGGCACTAGCAATGGGTTCAGCACCCCCATGAGGCGGGGAAATTCCGTCTCCCGTTGGCTTGGGTTGAACAGGGCCGTGGCCAGGGTGGCATTGGCAAACAGCACCCACTGCTGGGCCACGGCCCTCTCTGCGGCGCTGGCGCACTCCTGGCCATGGCGCTCCGCCAGATACAGCAAGATCGCGCCACTTTCAAATAGACGCAGCTCGCCGCCGGGGAGGGCCGGATCCGTGTCGATCAGGGCGGGCACCTTGCCAAAGGGATTGATGGCCAGAAAGGGATCGTGCTGGTGTTCCTTGGCAGCCATGTCAAGCAGGTGCCAGTCGTAGGCAATGGCTTTTTCGGCCAGGTACCAGCGGGGCATCGAGGCGCGGCTGCGTTGGCCGCCAAAGAGGGTGAGGCCCATGGCAAGGGGTGCGGGGGCTACCCATCATCGAGCCAGCAACCGCCTGGCCGCCTGGACCGCCAGCGGGCCCCAGGCCAATCGTGCGGCACATTTGAGGCGTTTGCCCACCGGTTCGCCAAGGCTAAATCAGGCTGGCGGCACTCGGGGTTGTCCCCATGGTTCCTTGTCTGGATGGGGGGCTGTTGCCCGGCGACCAGCCCATTGAGCAGTCAGTTTTACCGTCGACTCATCCGTCAAACGACCAGATCGCAGCCTTGCAGAGCTGGCTGGAACGGCGCTTGGCCACTCTTGAAAGCAAGGGAGCCTTTGAGGAGGCCTACGCCCTGCGCATGGAGATGGCGGATTGGTTGCTGGCTGAAGCCGGCTGAGGCCAGGCCAGCCAGCCCCGAGAATCGGGCCTGTGTTGACCTAATTCCATGACCCTTGCCCTGCTGATTGCCCTAGCTGGTTCCCTCGTGCTGATGACCCTGATCGTGCGCCGGCTGGAGCGGACCTGATCAAACCTGCAGGCCCTGGCCGCCTTAAAAACGCCCACCCCAGGGCCGGCTCAGCGGCTCATCGCCAGCATGCGCTCGATCGGCGCCAACGCCCGGAGCCGGAGCTCCTCATCCAGGACGATGGCGGGGGCCAGGGTCTGGAGGCAGTCCCAAAGTTTCTCCAGGGTGTTGAGCCGCATGTAGGGGCAGGTGTTGCAGCTGCAACCGTCCTGGCCGGGCACGGCATGGAAGCTTTTCCCAGGGAGGGCCCGGGCCATCTGGTGCAGGATCCCCGGCTCGGTCAGCACGATGAAAGCCGGTGCCGGGCTCTCGACGGTGTGGCGTAGCAGGCTGCTGGTCGAGCCGATGAAGTCGGCCAGATCGAGGAGGTTTTGCTGGCATTCCGGATGGGCGATTACCTCGGCATCGGGGTGATCGAGTTGGAGTTGGAGCAGGGCCTGCTCGCTGAAGGTTTCGTGCACCTGGCAACTGCCTGGCCAGAGGGTCAGGTCCCGGCCACTTTGGCGTTGGACCCAGCGGCCCAGGTTCTGGTCGGGGGCAAACAGGATCGGCTGGTTAGCGGGCAGCTGGTTGATCAGGTCCACCGCGTTGCTGCTAGTGCAGATCAGGTCGCTTTGGGCCTTCACCGCCGCAGAACAATTGATGTAGCTCACCACGACATGGTCGGGATGGGCGGCGCGAAAGGCGGCAAAGGCGTCGGCCGGGCAGGCATCGGCCAGGCTGCAGCCGGCGTTCAGATCCGGGAGCAATACGATTTTGCCCGGGTTGAGGATCTTGGCCGTTTCGGCCATGAAATGCACGCCGCAGAACACGATCACATCTGCCTCGGTGGCCGCGGCTTTGCGTGAGAGCTCGAGGGAATCGCCAATGAAGTCAGCAATGTCCTGAATAGCTGGTTCCTGGTAGTAGTGGGCCAGGATCACAGCGTTGCGCTGGCGCTTGAGCTCAGCGATCGCATCGGGCAGCTCCGCCATTGCCGGGCGGCCTTCCCGGACACCGTTAGCTGTGGCCTGGGATGCCGCGAAGACCAAGTAAAGCCTCAACTGATGCACAGTGGATCCACCCTAGGCTTTTTGGATGGCTGTGATTGGGGCATCAGCCGATCCAAACAGCGGTAAGAACCCGCGTCAGGACCTGCAGATCGCCATTGCTGGAGACCTGCACGGCCAATGGGATGGGCTGGATGAGGAGCTCCTCGACCTGCTTCGGCCCGATGCCCTGATGGTGGTCGGCGACCTCAGCGATGGCGACCAACTGATCGCGGCCCGGTTGGGACGGCTCAAGCTGCCGATGGCCTGTGTGCTGGGCAACCATGACGCTGGCCGCGACGCCAGTGGCCGCACCCTGCAACGCCAGCTCTCCCTGTTGGGCGATCGCCATTGCGGCTGGGGTTTGCGCTGCCTGGATCCGCCCGGCCTGGCGGTGGTTGGAGGCCGGCCGGCCAGTGCCGGTGGCGGTTTCAGGCTCAACCCGGGTGCCTTGGCCGTGTTTGGTCCGGTGACCATGCAGGAATCGGTGGATCGGATCACGGCGGCGGCCCTGGCGGCCGATCCGGCCCTGCCGATGGTGATCTTGGCCCATTGCGGCCCCAGTGGCCTGGGCAGCACCTGCGCCGATCCCTGCGGCCGGGATTGGAAAAAACCTGCTGTCGATTGGGGTGACCAGGACCTAACCGTCGCGATCGAGCGCATCCGCCGCCACCGGCCCTTGCCCCTGGTGGTGTTTGGTCACATGCACCACCGGCTCAGACGGGGCCAGGGGGAGCGGCTCAGCTTCTTGCGTGATCGGGCCGGCACCGCCTACCTCAATACGGCCTGCGTGCCCCGCCACGGCAACGATGACCAGGGCCGGGCCCTGCGCCACTTCAGCTGGGTCGTGCTGCGCGATGGCCAGTTGCACCAAGCCAGCCACCGCTGGTACGGCACGGGCGGCCAGCTGCTCTACGAGCAGCGCCTCTACCAACAGCCGGCCCCGCAGGTGCAGGCCGTTGCGCCAGCGCCATGCTGATCGTCGCCTGCATCAGTGGCCATGGCTATGGCCACCTTTCCCGCACGGCCTCGATCCTCACCGCCCTGCACCAGCGCCAGCCCGACTGGCGCCTAGTGCTCTCCACCCCCTTGCCGGCAGCCACCCTGCGGGGCGCCTTTGGGGCGGTCCCGTTTGAGCACCGGGCTTGCCGTTGGGATGTGGGGGTGGTGCAGGCCGATGCCCTCGGTGCCGATCCCGGCGCCACCCTGGAGGCCTTAGGGGCCCTGGAGCGCCAGCTGCCCGCTCAGATCAGCCAGGAGGCGGCCTGGCTGGCGGGCCAGGGAGAGCCCCTTCTGGTGCTGGGCGATGTGGCCCCGGCGGCGGCGGCCCTGGCCCAGGCCCTGGCGGCCCCCTTGATCTGGATTGGCAACTTTGGCTGGGATTCCATCTACCGGCCCATGGGGGGGGCCTTCGTGGGCTGGGCGGAGCGGGCTCTCCAGGCCTACCGCCAGGGGGAAGCGGTGATCGAGTGCCCCTTCGCCATGGCCATGGACTGGGGGATCCCCCACTGGCCTGTGGGGCTGACGGCCGGCCGGCCCCGCTTCGATCGCGCCAACCTTCGCCGCCTCCTGGCGATCGATTCACCTAGGGAGCGCACCGTGCTCGTCGGCTTTGGCGGCATGGGCTTTCCCCTGCCGGCGGAGCTGTTCAGCCGCTGGCCAGAGCACCAGTTCTTGGTAACCGATCCGGAGCTGGCCGCGGCGGCCGCCAATGCTTGCCTGTTGCCTGAGGGCCTGCGGCCCCTTGATGCCATGCCCGTCTGCGCCCGGGTGCTGACCAAGCCGGGCTACAGCACCTTTTGTGAGGCCCTCTCCCAGGGATTGGGGGTGCATCTGGTGCGCCGCGAAGGTTTTGCCGAAGCGCCCGTGCTCGAGAACGCCCTACAGGCCCATGGCCAGCACCGCCTGCTCAGTCGCGACCAGCTGCTGGCGGGGGACTGGCAACTGGACCAACCCCTGCAGCCCGCAAGCAGGGGCCCGGTCCCTGGGGATGGCGCCGACCAGGCCGCAGGCCTGCTAATGGGCTTCATTCAGCAAAACTGTTGCGCTGCAAGGGCTTGACCCCTTGTCAAGTCAATGATCAGCAACGCGAATCATTGACGGCGATAGCGATTGCTACTGGCGATCGCCTTTTCTCTTAGTTGCAGCTCTCAAATCAGTGACCCACGCTGATCTGAACCTCGGCGCGTAGTTCTGGTTACAAATGGACAGCTGTGTGACTGTCACTCGATAGGCTTCCTGTTGCAACTTGTTCGACAAGCTGATCGGCATCAGCAAATTGCTGGTCTTGATTGAAGTGCTCCGCGGTTTTGTGGAGCCCAATGTCTCAATTTCCCCGTTCTTTTTTTCTTGAGTCGTTTATTGCGTCGCCCTAGCCAGGTTCCCTCAAACGATTCGCCCCCTTAATCAACCCGGCTTCTGCGCACTCCAGCGTTGCCCATCGCCTTGCCCTGACGGCAAAGCCAAGCACCTTGTCGACCTTGCCTGAACCGCGTTGAATCCATTTCTTTCAACCCAGCCCAATCGAGTTCCCCTTGGCGGTGCCGCCCGGGCCTTGGGACTCTCGCTCTCGGCACTCACGACAGGTCTGCTTCCCCTTAGCGCTCCTTTGGCGGCCACGGCTTCGCCCAGGGACAGCCTGGGCACGGCCCTTGGCTATCCGACCTCGGCAACGCCGGCCCTTTTGCCAGCCGTCGCTTCTAGCCTCGATCGCCAGCTGGAGCAGCCGTTCCAGCGCCTGGCCATGCTTGATGTCGCTCTTCCTGGGCAGGCACCGATTCCGCTCGCCAGTCCCCCGCCCGTGCGGGCGAGTTATCCCATTACCCCGGCCCGCCGGGCCCTGCTCAACACGATCCGCTACTCCGAAGGCACCTGGGCTGGCGGTCAGGACATCGGCTATCGCATCCTGTTCGGAGGAAGCCTGATGCGCTCCATGGAGCGCCATCCCAACCTGGTGATCCGCACGGCCCGCTACGCCAGTGCCGCTGCCGGTGCCTACCAGTTCATGCCTTTCACCTGGTCGATGGCTAGCCGCCTACTCGGCTTGCAGACCTTCAGCCCTGAGGAGCAGGACCAGGCCGCCCTGCTGCTCATCCAGCGCCGCGGGGCCCTCCCCCTGGCCGATGGGGGCCGTTTCACCCGCAGCCTGGCGGCTCGCCTGGCCCCGGAATGGGCCTCCTTCCCGACCCTGGGCGGCGGCAGTTACTACGGCCAGCCCGTGCGTCGTTTTGCCGACTTGAAGCGTTTTTACGAGGACAACCTGGCCCAGTTGCAGGCTGAAGTCTCGAACGATGGCATGAGCGATGACCTGGCCGGCTCCCCCGCCTGTCTCCGGGGCCAACTGGTTTGCCAGTTCGCCGAAACCGCCAAGCCTTCGCTTTGAGTCCTAGGCAGGCTTTGATCTCCAGGCCTGGCTGATCGCTTGAATGGCCAGTCCCAACCCTGGGCTCAACCAGCGCCGACCTGTCCTGGGTCGCCACTAGTTCCTTCCTCAGGATTCGCCACTGCCCTGGTCGCTGAGGCGAGAGCGGCCAACGGTTTGCTGGGCGATGAGGTATGCCGCGAGGGCTGCAGCTAGAAAGCCGAGGCAGTTGCGGCTGATCGGCACCCAGTCGCTGGTGCGGGTTAGCACCGGCCCGAGGCCGAAAACGATGAATAGGAGTCCCCACAGGGGCGAGAGCAGCAGCACCCAGGCCCATTCCACCGTGCGCCCTTCCTTACGCGGGTAGGCGGCAAAGCCAACGATCAGGCCGCCCAGAAGGGAGGTGCAGAGGGTGAGCAGCCACTGCTCCTGGGGTAGCCCTGGCACCACCTGGCAGCCGCCCCGTTCCAGGCAGCCCTGCACCGCAGAGAGGGCATCCACGATCGCGCCGTCTTCGCCGTGTTCGCGCACGTAGTACTGGTTGCCGTAGCGCGTTTGCAGTTCGACCCAGAAGGTGCGAGGCATCAAGGCGAAGAGGGCATCGCCGACGTTGAAGTTGAGCAGGTTGCCGCCACGGGGGTCGGCCACCAGCACCAAGCTGCGTTCATCGAGACCCCAAAACTCTTTGACCGCCAGGCCTGGAGTGCGGTCGTACTGGCTCAGCACCCGCAGCTTCCAGCCACTGCTCGCTTCAAAGGTGTTGAGGTTGGCCTCCAGGCTGGCTCGCTGGCCATCACTGAGGGCCTTGGCCAGGTCAATCACCGGGGTGGGGTGGTCGGGCAGCAGGTCGGGGTTGTCATAGGCCTGGGCGGCGGCGGGGCCAAACCCCAGCAGGCCGATCAGCAACAGCAGGCCGGCGGCGAAGCGACCTAGGCGCCTGAACGTGTCGCAAAGGCCCATGGCGGCTGCTTCAGTGGGAGCGCATTCTCACCGACACCAAGGTGGTGCCGTGAGCCCTTGACCTCGCCACCTTGACCACCCGCCTAAACGAGACTGACGTACCCGAGTGGTTGCGGCAACGGTTGCTAGCGGCGGGGGGCTCGGTGCCGTTTCGCACCTACATGGGCTGGGCCCTGCATGATCCCGAGCACGGGGCCTATGGCAGTGGCAGGTTGCAGATTGGCCGCCGCGGCGATTTCGTCACCTCCCCCTCCCTGGGCCCGGACTTCGCCGCCCTGCTCGCCCCCCAGCTGGCTGGGTGGCTGGCGGAATTGGCGGTCGAGATGGGGCTGGATCTTGAGGAGGCCGCTGGGCCCAAGCAAGCTGCCAAAGCAGGTCCTAGGCCCCTGGCCCTGGTCGAAACGGGCCCGGGCGAAGGGGAGTTGGCCCTGCAGCTGGCCCAGGCCCTGGCCCAGGGCTGGCCCGAGCTTGCGGCCTGCTGTGAGCTGGTGTTGGTGGAACCCAATGGCGGCATGGCGACCCGCCAGCGCCAGAGGCTCCAAGCGAGTCCCCTGCCCTGCCGCTGGCTCAGGGCCGAGGCGCTGGCCCAATCCCCCTGCACTGGCGTGGTGCTCGCCCATGAGGTGCTCGATGCCTTGGCGGTGGAGCGGATCCGTTGGGATGGCCGCCACTGGCGCCAGCAACGGGTGACTCTTAGCCAGGAGGCTGGCAAGCCGGAGAGCCTGGAGCTCATCGATGGCGATTCCCTAGGGCCGCAGACGGAACCAGTCCTGGAGTCCCTAGGCCTCTGGCCCCCCGACCCGCGCCGGGGCCCGGGCTGGGCCACGGAGCTGCATCCGGAGTTGGCGCCCTGGCTGGCCAGCTGCGCCGCCGGGATCAGCCGCGGCAGGCTGCTGGTGATTGATTACGCCCTTTCCGCCGAGCGCTATTACGCCCCCCAGCGGCTGGATGGCACCCTGATCGCCTACCGCCAGCAGGAGGCCAGTGGCGACCCCCTGCGCCAACCGGGCTCCTGGGACCTGACGGCCCACCTCTGCAGCGACAGCCTGGTGCAGGCGGCCCGCCAGGGGGGCTGGCGCCTGCTTGGCCAGCGCAGCCAGGGGGAGGCCTTGCTGGCCCTGGGGTTGGCCCAGCGGCTCCATGGCCTGCAAACGCCGGTGGCCGGCGAACGGCTCGATCTGGCCACGGCCCTGGCCCGGCGCGAAAGCCTGCTGCGCCTGGTGGATCCCGCTGGCCTGGGGGCGTTCCATTGGTTTGCCTTCACCCGGGACAGCTCACCTACGGCGCCCTCTGGTCAGGGCAGGCTCCCATCGAGCCTGCCGCCTGGTCCGGCCCCCTACCCAGGGAGCCAGCCGAGCGGGGAGTTCCCGTTGCCGCTGTTTCTGCGCGATCCCTGAATCGGTTCAGGCCAGTCGCTCCAGGGCAGCGCCGATCACGGCGGCGCTGATGTCATCGCGGATCACCACGCTGCCGATGGCCGTGGGCAGCACAAAGCGCACCCGGCCGTCGCGCACCTTCTTATCCCCCTGCAGGCAGGTCAACACCGCCTCCAGGTCCAGATCGGGCCAGCGCTGGGGCAGGCCGGCGGCCGCCACCAGGTGCCGTTGCCTCCCCTGGTCGCTGGCTGTCCACAGGCCCAGGGCCAGGGCAATTTCGCCGGCGGCGACCATGCCGATCGCCACGGCTTCGCCATGGAGGTAGGTGCCGTAGCCGCAGAGGGCTTCCACCACATGGCCCAGGGTGTGGCCGTAATTGAGGATCGCCCGCAGGCCGCCCTCGCGCTCATCGGCTGCAACCACCTGGGCCTTGGCCGCCGCCGAGCGCTGCAGGATGGCCTGGAGGAGGTCGGGGCTGAGCCGCTCCAGGCTCGAAAGGGTGCCGGCACCTTCAAGGGCCGCAAATAATTCGGGATCGCCAATCACCCCGTACTTGATCACCTCGGCCATGCCCGCCCGGAATTCCCGTTCCGGCAGGCTCGCCAGGGTCAGGGGATCAATCAGCACCAACCTGGGTTGGTGGAAGGCCCCGATCAGATTCTTGCCGCCCGGATGGTTGACCCCGGTCTTGCCGCCAATTGCCGCATCGACCATGGCTAGCAGGGTGGTGGGCACCTGCACCACGGCGATCCCCCTCAGCCAGGTGGCGGCTGCAAAGCCGGTCATGTCGCCGACCACCCCACCGCCCAGGGCCACCAGCAGGGAGCGGCGCTCCAATTTGCGTTCGAAGGCGGCCTCGTGAATGAGAGCAATGGTGGCCGGGGTTTTCTGCTGTTCCCCCGCCTCCACCACCAAATGGGTTGTCTCGAAGCCGGACGCCTGCAGGCTGGCCAGGGCCGTGGCCCCGTACAGGGCCTCCACCTCCGGATTGCTGACGATCAATGCTTTCGTGCCGGCGCCAAAGCCCTGCTGGGCCACGAGGTCCCCAAGCTGGGCCAGGCCGCCGGCCCCAATCACCACTGGATAGGGCTGGCTCTGTAGGGCGACCTCAATCGTTTCAAAGAGCACGGGTTGCGCTTGGGAAGGGGAGTGGCCCGCCTGGATCGAGCTGGCTGGAGTGGCGGGGCTGCTGCTCACGGCGGGTATGGGCATGGGCATCTGGGCTGCCATCGAGTCTGCCGCCTAAGCCTGCCCGGACCAGAAAGCCCCTAAGGTTTGCCCCATGGCCGAGGCTTCCAGCCCCAGACGTAATCGCACCGCCTGGGCCTTTCTGGCACCGGCCCTCCTGCTGCTCGGCCTGTCGGTGCTGGTACCGGCGGGAATGGCCCTGGTGATGAGCGTCAGCCAAACGGGCCTGGATGTGTCCGAGCCCCTGAAATTTGTGGGGTTGGCCAACGTCCAACGCCTGCTCCATGACCCGATGTTCTTTCGGGTGTTGGGCACAACCTTGCTGTATCTGGTGGGCGTGGTGCCGCCGATTGTGCTGGGGTCCCTGATCTTGGCCGTGCTGGTCAACCGTCAGCTCCCAGGCATCCATTGGTTCCGGGCCGCCTTTTATGCGCCCGTATTGGTGTCGGTCGTGGTGGCTGCCATTGCTTTTCGCTGGCTCTACGCCGAAACTGGCTTGATCAATGGCTGGCTGGTCAGCCTGCTGGGAGCTGGTTTTTCGCCAATTGGTTTTCTCACCAACCCCCTGTTGGCCTTGCCTGCAGTGATGCTTGTGACCCTATGGAAGGGCCTGGGCTACTACATGGTGATTTTTGTGGCCGGTCTTCAGGGCATCTCCAAGGATCTCTACGAAGCCGCCTCCCTCGATGGCAGCGAGGGCTGGCGGAAACACCTCGATATCACCTTGCCCCTGCTGAGGCCCTACATCACTCTTGTGGCCGTGATCTCGGCGATAGCGGCCACCAAGGTGTTTGAAGAGGTCTTCTTGATGACCCAGGGAGGGCCCGCCGATGCCACCCGCACACTGGTTTATTACGTGTATGACCAGGCCTTCACGGAACTCGAAATCAGCTACGCCTGCACCGTTGGCCTGGCCCTGTTCCTAATTGTGCTGTTGCTCAGCCTGGTGCGGCTTGTGGCAGCGGGCGAACGGGGCCTGGGCTGATCTCTGGGTTGGAGAACGGGGCAGGAAGTAGGGCGGCCCGCTCCAGTGCCAAACTGGATGATTGGCCTGCTGCAGGCGTGAGGTGGTTTTGAGCACTAATCCCTCCTTGCCCAGCCAGCCGCACGGGTCGCCCCCGTCAGTGGGGATCGGCATTGTCGGGGGCGGCCAACTGGCCTTGATGCTGGCCGAAGCGGCGCAGGAGCAGGGGGTTCCCTTGCATCTGCAGACCCCAAGTGGGGGCGATCCAGCCGTGGGCTTGGCAACCACTGTCCTGCAGGCCCAGATTGGCGACGCCAGCGCCACCTTGGAGCTGAGCCGTCGCTGCGGTGCCATCAGCTTTGAAAATGAATGGGTCGATCTCGATGCCCTGGCGCCCTTGGCCGAGGCAGGCGTGGTCTTTCTGCCAAGCCTGGAGTCGCTGGGCCCCTTGATTGACAAGCGCCAGCAGCGGGAATTGCTAGGCCGACTCTCGATTCCAACGCCCCGCTGGCTGCCCCTCAACGCCCTAGGGACGTCCGACTCTTTCGAGTCCCTCTATGGCCTGGAGCCGGTCAGCAAACCTGGTTCGGCTGCAAACTTTTTCGACTCGGCCGTTCCCTGGCAAGTGGCGAGCCCGGTCCAAGCCGCAACTGTTGCACCAGCCCAGGGGCAACAGTCCCAGGGCCTAGGGGGGTTGCCCCTGGGCTGGAGTTTCCCGGTAGTGGCCAAGGCAATCCGGGGCGGCTACGACGGCAAAGGCACCTTGATTCTGCGATCAACGGCGGAGCTGGGCAGGCTGCTGGCGCAGGTGGATGCGGCGCTCTGGATCCTGGAAGAGTTCGTGCCCTTTGAGCGGGAACTGGCCCTGGTGGCCTGCCGCGACCGTGCTGGTGCGGTGGCTTGCTATCCCCTGGTGGAAACCCACCAACACCACCAGGTCTGTGACTGGGTGCTAGCCCCAGCCCAGGCCAGCCATGCGCTGGAGGCCATGGCCCGCAACATGGCCGCTTCCTTGCTAACTGCCCTGGACTACGTGGGGGTGCTGTCGATTGAATTGTTCTATGGGCCCGCGGGGCTGCTGATCAACGAATTGGCACCCCGCACCCACAATTCTGGTCACTACAGCATCGAGGCCTGCTCCATCAGCCAGTTTGCCCAGCAGGTGCGCATTGTTGCCGGCCAGCCCTTGCAGGCCCCTGAGCTGACGGCCGCCGGGGCGTTAATGGTCAACTTGCTGGGCAATGACAACGGCGAGGCCGAGCGTGCAGCCGCCCTGACCACCTTGGCGACCCTGCCCCAGGCAACCCTTCATTGGTACGGCAAGCAGGGCTCGGCCCTGGGCCGGAAACTGGGCCATATCACCGTGCTTTTGCAGGCCACTGACCCCGAGGAGCGCTCCCTGGAAGCACGGCAACGGTTGGAGGACATCCGCAGCATCTGGCCCCTGCCGCCCCACAATTGGGCTTAGGATTAGGAGGAACTGCTGTGTTGGTGACTGCCTTCTACAGTTTTCTGATCTGACTCCCTTTTCGACATGGGGTGTCTGTCGCGAAGGTGACGTAGACCGGCCCCGTAGCCGGAAACGAAGCCCCGCTCTGATGCCCCTTCTGGTTCATCCAGGTCGGAATCTGGGGCAGAACGGCACGGTGGTTCACCCTATTGCTTCGCAATGAGGCTTACCAAGAAAGGGATGTAAGGACGGGCAATACACTCAGAAATTATTTATAAATCTCTTTCTTTGTACCGCAATCATACGGTTTAGCTTGTTGTTCTTGCTGATAGCCGTTTAAGTTTTTAAATAGCATGTCGCCCCCTAGCCCTTCCGTGCCATACGCCCCAGTGACTGCAATGCGCTCCATAACTTATTGATGAGCCGACAATCACTTGATTGAATAGCATAATAACTTAGCTTGCCTGCTATCTAAGGCGTGGTTATGGCTTTTGATCTTTGATAGTGGTTTGCAACGGATGTAAGGGCACTGATTTAAACAACCTAAGCGAATTCTTTGGAAAAATGGGGTCGTGGTTGTAGCTGCGTCGCCGTACCACTGACCCTACGCCTGGGCTCAATCGGTTCCTCAGATTAGCCTTGTCTATTGTGCCCTAACGGTTCATCGCCCTGTTCCAACAAGCCCCCAAGCGGTTGTACCTGGTTGCACTAGTGCAGCGTCATCTTTCCTGGCTGAGGGGGCCTGATCCATGCCGTTGATTGTTTAGCTCGATGGCTTGGGCTGATAAAAATAGCCACCAATCACTCCCCTTTGACTCACTGCCGTACAGCGAGTTGCGATGCGCCACAGGGCTTTATGGATAGGGGTGGAGTCGTAGCGAACCAACTCTGGAAAATTCTGCTTAAGCAAAGCGCTGGCATGCCAGGCGTTGTAGTGAGGGATTCTCGGGTTGATGTGGTGGCACACATGGGTTGAGCCGATGCCGTGATGCAGCAGGTTCAGAAGGGGGCCATAGGGACGATCCACCGTCTGTAAGGCCCCTTTTGCCCAATTCCAGTCGCTGCTGGAGAAATGGGGAATGTCGGTATCGGTGTGCTGCAACCATGTATAAGTAACCAGCCAGGCATTGATCACCAGATAGGGAAGCCCGTACACCATCAGCACCCTGGCGGGGGAGAATTGGATGCAGGCCAGTCCAAGGCCCGCCACCATTGCCAGTAGGCCGAGGTTCGAGATCACCATCAGTTGACGGAAGGAATCGGGAAACAGGCGACGCCGACCGTTACGGAAGGGTCTAGATGCCGTGAAATGGGACGTGGGGCTGCCGTAATCTTCGCCACTGGCAACACCAAACATTAAATAGAGCGGCCAACCCAGCACCAGGTGTGTAAACAGCGAAACCACGCCATAGACGTTCTTGCCAAGATGCTGGCTTAATCCGACCACAAAGCGTCCTGAGCTGGAATCGGAGCGAGGCGGCACATGGGTTTCGCCAGCCTCGAGGTGGTTGCAGTTGGCGTGGTGCACCGCATGGCTGCGCTGCCAGCTGAAATAGGGCACAAGCAGCAAGCTGTGCAACACAAATCCCACCACCGCTTCCACCCGGGGGTTGGGATGGAAGGCGCGGTGCCCGCACTCGTGGGCAATGACCCAGCAACCTGACGCCACTGTTCCCGTCACCACGGCGTAGAGCAGCCAGAGGGGAGCAGCCTGGAGTTCCAGGGGTATTAGGGTTCCCAACCCATAGGCCAGAACAGATAGGCCCAAAGACATGGCCAGGCTTCCCCAGGCTTTAACCGGCTTGATCTGGGTTAGCTCAAATGGGAGGCAGGCCAGCAGCTCGGCTTTGCTGGGATAGGTGGGTGTTGACGTTGGAGGTTGCCCGCTGACACGGGTCTGCTGGGAAACGGTTGGGGTCAATGAAGCTGCCGCAGGAGAAGGGGAATGAAATCTGCACCAAGATTTCTTTTTAAATCATAGGAATCGGCAGCTTCCGCCCGCGTCGTGGTATAAGCGATTTTTTCCGCAGCATGCAGCTGGAACAAAGCCCTAACAAGGCCGCTGGCCGTGGGTGCAGAAGTCAGTAGCTTGAGCCCCCTTTCGGCTGATCAAGGCGAAGTTTGCCTGAGGCTTGAGCAGCAAGTTCGTCTTTCAGAAGACTTAGATCAGGGGGCTTGGCAAAATCCAATCAAGATCAATACGGCTGCCCTTACTAATCTATTGCGAGTACCGAGTCAATTGCTTCTTACGATTTGACCATGGGATTGGCTCGCCTTTTGGACATCAATCAGGCCAAGGAAAAAGGCAAGCCTAAGCGTATTAGTTAAAATCGATTGATTCATGATTTGAGGTTATTGGACTTGATCAATACCAGAAATTAAACGCCAAGGGAGCTCACGCCAGCATCGTTGTTTAAAGCCTGCTTGAGTAAGGGCTGTTCCTATCCGTAGCAGCATAAACTCCAAGCAAACCCGCCTAACGATTGAAACAACGAGTTATCCCGTGCAGAATGTATTAGCCTAAGGCCCTATTGGCGCCAAGTTAAGGGATTAATTGTAAGCAATTAACATTTCCGGCTTACGCCGTTTACATCTAAAATTTTCAGCAGACGGGCGCAATCTGCTTTTGCGACAGGGTCATAAGCAACGTCCGCCTCATCGCTGCCAAGGGAGCGTCTGGGCGCAAAGCTTAAGGCCAAGACTCACTTGCCGTAGCGGGCGTAGGCCTCCAGGCAGAGCTGCCACCATGGGGCGCTTCCAGTATAAAGATCGAGCTCCGCGTCGCTGAACGAGAGGATTGTCTGTGCCTGGTGGCGAACCATGTCCGCTGGCGTGAACTCGAAGCCGTGCTGATTGGCGACGGCTACTAGCTCCTCGACGTTGGTCGATGCCATGTTCTGATTCCGCATCGATTCGTTGGTGCCCGTCTCGACGAGAAACCTGACGATCTGTGACGTGGCGGCGGCGGAAGGTCCGGTTATTTCCACAAAAAGTAAAAATTAGAGTATCTATAGTATCGTTGAAGGTAAATATTCTGATCGCCTCATCAGTGATGCTTATCGTTGTGCATGCGAAGCCCCGGCGGCAACGCTGATCTCCTGGGTGACGATCAGCAGACCACTGTCACCCTTCCCCTGCGCGGGCCCTTGACCAGACGTGCCGGAGCCCCTAGAAGCGCACCAGTCGCGAGGATGCCTTGGCCAGGCAGCATAATGTTGTTGCCTAGGTGCTGCCAATCGATCTGAACTTGGCTTCGTAGCTCAGGACAGTCTAGGGGTTCTCCTTCGTCCTATCTGAGCTACTATTTTATTGAAGACTGCTTCTTTGATACTGTGCATGCCCATCAAGGTTGCAGTGCCAGCTTGGTTTGGATCTCAACTTGACGGGTTTTCTGATACACAGCGAATGAAGAGCCTCCTGGGCCGGCCTGGGTTTTAGCGGCTGTTCGTTACGCCAGCCCAGACGGTTTTGAGCAGTCGCTCGGTGCCTGCGGCATTGAGGGGTCTGCCAAATAGGTAGCCCTGGCCATATTCGCAGCCCATCTCCTTGAGCACATCAAGTTGGTGCTGGGTTTCGATTCCTTCGGCCACCACTGCCATTTTAAGGGCGTTGGCCATGTCAATCACCGCCTTGACAATCACGCCATCGCCGTTATCAACCGAAAGGCCATCGGTAAAGGAGCGATCAATTTTGAGCACGCCAACCTGGAGATTTTTAAGGTAACGAAGGGAGGAGTAGCCCGTGCCGAAGTCATCAATGGCCATGCGCACGCCCAAATTCTCCAGCTTGTTGATACAGGTTGTGGCCAGCTCTATATCGTCAATGAGGGCGGTTTCGGTGATTTCTAGATAAAGATTAGCAGGTTGAACTTGATGGGTCTTAATGGCACTGGCAACCCGATCGGAGAGGGCCAGATCAAGCAGACTGCGGGCCGAAATATTGACAGACAGAGTGAGGAGCTTTTCCGGACACACCAGATTCCATTCGGTGATTTTCTTGCAAGCTTGTTCAAGAACTTGGGCATCAAGATCAACGATGAGGCCGGTTTCCTCAGCAATGGGGATGAAGTCTGCAGGATTAAGCAAACCCTGCTGGGGATGGATCCAGCGCACTAGGGCTTCAAAACCACTGATGCGGTTGGTCCAGAGTTCCATAATCGGCTGGAAATAGCACTCCAATTCGCCATTGGCCAGGGCGCGGCGCAGTTCGGACTCCATCGAAGTGCGTTGCTGGGCCGATTCGCGCATGCCCTGGTCGAAGTTGATCACACAATGGCGACCCTTTTGCTTGGCCTCATACATGGCCAAATCGGCATTTTCCAGAAGAGAATCCGCGGTGTCCCGTGGGTTGGCATAGGCCAGGCCAATGGAGGCCGAATGGGAGAGAAGTCGTCCGCCTAAATTGATTGGGATGCTGATTTCAGTAATGATTCGTTCTGCCAGTTTTAAGGCTTGATAGGCCAGGTCGTAGCGACAGACCACGATGAATTCGTCGCCGGCTAGGCGAGCCAGAATGTCCTGGGGGCCAACCAATTGCCGCAGGATCCTCGCCACCGTGATCAGGAACTGGTCGCCTGCCACATGGCCATAGGCATCATTGACATTTTTGAAGCGGTCCAGATCAATAAATAGAACCGCTATCACGGTTTCAGCCTGGGGCAGTTGCTGGTTCTGC
>Ga0310329_10009_pt1 | contig 26307 bp, 28 predicted proteins | sample LakSupDCLTotalD7_FD_195543 | JGI IMG/M metagenome (GOLD analysis project Ga0310329, IMG submission 195543) | Enriched freshwater cyanobacterial communities from Lake Superior, Ontario, Canada - SU02.DCL.Total.D7 (v2) (version 2) | ecosystem: Environmental > Aquatic > Freshwater > Lake | place... | reverse complement strand
GCCTGGAAAGGATCAAGGCCGAAGCCTCGCTGGTGCTGGCAGTAGCCGTGCCCCTAAAAGCTGGTGATGGGCTTGCCGATCGGTGCCAGCAGATCGGCAAGCCCTGGAGACGCTTTTGCCCCAAACCCTGGCGTCGAGCCCCCAGGACACTGCCACCACCCGGGTCTGCGGGCCAACGCATCTGCCGTGCCGATGAACACTGGACCTGGATCGGATTACCGCCAGCCATGAACTGGCCTTCGAGCAGCTGCTCAATCTGGTGGGCGGCTGCCCGCCGGGGCGGGTCGAACTGACCCTGCACCAGCACATACGGCTCTTCCCCATGGAGCATTGCCTGTTTTGCGCCTTCCTCTGCGAGGGCCACGGCCAGATCGATTGCCACTGCGGGCTGACCTGGGCTGCCGCTACACCCCTTTGAAACGCAAGGCCCAGTCCGGGGCCGGGGCCAGGCCCTAGCCGGCCAGCGCTCCGGCCGGCAGCTGTGGCAGCTTGAACCGAAGGAGCGGCTAGAGCACTGAGATAGCATGGATTAATCAGACCAGCAGCCACGGGGTTGTCTGATCGGCCGGCTCCGGCCCATCCCCAGCGACGCTTGCCGTCGCAGCTCGAGCGTCCCGCTCGGGTGTTGCCGTTCCGATCCCAAACCACCGACAACACCCCACCCGGGTTTCGTCAGATTCCATCAAGCCTTACCGAGAGATCCACCATGAGCGGCGAACACAAGGGCGCCCCGATTCGCAATATTGCGATCATTGCCCACGTTGACCACGGCAAAACCACCCTGGTCGATGCCCTGCTAAGCCAGTCCGGCATCTTCCGCGATGGTGAGGCCGTGCCCACCTGCGTGATGGATTCCAACGACCTTGAGCGTGAGCGCGGCATCACGATCCTCTCTAAGAATACGGCGGTTGATTACAACGGCATCCGTATCAATATTGTTGATACTCCTGGCCACTCCGATTTCGGTGGTGAAGTGGAGCGGGTACTCGGCATGGTGGATGGCTGCCTGCTGATCGTGGATGCCAACGAGGGGCCCATGCCCCAGACCCGTTTCGTGCTCAAGAAGGCCTTGGAAAAGGGTCTGCGGCCGATCGTCTTCATCAACAAGATTGACCGGGCCCGCGTCGATCCCGAACAGGCCGTCGACAAGGTGCTTGACCTATTCTTGGAATTGGGCGCCGACGACGACCAATGCGACTTCACCTATTTGTTTGGTAGCGGCATGGGCGGTTACGCCAAGCCGACCATGGCGATCGAGAGCGACAACATGAAGCCGCTCTTTGACGCGATCCTGCGCCATGTGCCCGCCCCCATCGGCGATCCGGAGAAGCCCCTGCAGATGCAGGTGACCACCCTGGATTATTCCGATTTCCTGGGCCGGATTATGATCGGCAAAATCCACAACGGTACGATCCGCAACGGCCAAACCGTCGCCCTGATCCGGGATGACGGCAGTATTAAACGGGGCCGCGTCAGCAAATTGCTTGGCTTCAAGGGGCTCGCTCGCATCGAAATCGATGAGGCCCGGGCCGGCGATCTAGTGGCCGTGTCTGGCTTTGATGAGGTGAATATCGGTGAAACGATCGCCTGCCCTGATCACCCCGAGGCCCTGCCCCTGATCAAGGTGGATGAGCCCACCTTGCAGATGACCTTCGTCGTCAACGATTCCCCCTTTGCTGGTAAGGAAGGCAAGTTCGTCACAACTCGCCAATTGCGGGATCGCCTGCAGCGGGAATTGCTCACTAACGTCGCCTTGCGGGTCGAAGACACCGATTCCCCCGACCGCTTCTCGGTCAGCGGCCGCGGCGAACTGCACCTCGGCATCCTGATTGAAACGATGCGCCGCGAGGGTTTCGAGTTCCAGGTATCCCAGCCCCAGGTGATTTTCCGCACGATCGACGGCACCCCTAGCGAGCCGTTCGAAATGCTGGTGATGGATGTGCCTGAAGAATCAGTAGGCGGCTGCATTGAGAAGCTCGGCATCCGCAAAGGTGAGATGCAGAACATGGAAACCACCAGCGATAACCGCACCCTGCTGGAATTCGTGGTGCCCTCCCGGGGCCTGATCGGCTTCCGGGGTGAGTTCATTCGCGCCACCCGCGGCGAAGGAATCATGAGCCATTCCTTCCTCGACTATCGCCGCATGCAGGGGGATCTCGAATCCCGCCGTAATGGGGTGCTGATCTCATTCGAGGAAGGAACTGCCACCTTCTATGCCCTCAAGGGCTCGGAAGATCGCGGCCAGTTCTTCATCACCCCGGGCACCAAGGTGTACAAAGGCATGATCGTCGGCGAGCACAACCGTCCGCCCGATCTCGAACTCAATGTCTGCAAGATGAAGCAGGTCACCAACATCCGCTCGGCCGGCGCTGAGGTGCTCGATACCCTGCAAGCACCGATGCAGATGACCCTGGAGCGGGCCCTCGAATACATCGGCCCCGACGAAATGCTCGAGGTCACCCCCGAGTCGATTCGCCTGCGCAAGCTACCTTCCAAAAAGGTCGCCAAGCGCTGATGCTTAAGGGGCCCGTCTTACCGGCCCTTCAAACTAACGGCAACGCCTGTCCGGGTTCCCCCAGCCTGGTCGGGTGTTGTTGTGTCTAATCGAAGAAGTTTTGGCAAAGGCCCCTCAACCGCAGTCTGCCCAAGCCACACCAGGCGACCACTTGCCCGAAGACCCATCCGAGCAAACGCTGCCAGGGAACGGCCCCCAAGGAGATGGCAACTGGAGGGCAAACCCCCAGTTGGGCGAAGCGATTGCCCTCTTTAACCGGGGCGAGTGGTATGCCTGCCATGACCTGATCGAAGACCTCTGGCACCAGTGCCAGGGCCCGGATCGCCAGGCTCTCCAAGGCCTGCTCCAGATCGCCGTAGCCCAGCTTCACCTGGAACGGAAGAATTTCCGCGGCGCCACCATGTTGATGGGCGAAGGTCTGGGCCGGCTCAAGCCCTATGGCAGCGAAGCCCTAGGCCTCGAGTTGCCTCCCCTACTGGCCGCCGTCAGCCGCCGCCTCCAGGCCTTGCAACAGGGCCTGGAACCCGGCGAGGGCCCCTTGCCCCGGCTGGGGTCGCCCCAGGGCTGACGCCTAGATTGGAAGTCATGGCGGCGATGGCTCCCGGGTTGAACGCAGTATTGGCCCTAGCCCAGCGCTGGCGGCGTCCCTTGTCCTTGCTAGTTGTCGCCCTTGGCTGGGGCGCCCTGGCCTTAGCGCAGCCGCTCGAGGCCCGGGCTTTGACGCCCCAAGGCGACAGTCCAAGCGCCAACGCCCCGCTGGCCCCCGTCAATCCCAGCCAGGGCCCCAGCCGCCCGGCAATTCCCACGGGACTTGTCAGCATCGAATCGGATCTCCAACGGGCCGACCAGGCCACTGGCGTCATTACGGCCACCGGCAATGTGCGCATCCTTTATCCGGATAAGGGCGTCATGGCAACGGCCCGTCAGGCCCAATATTTCAGCCGCGAAGGGCGGGTTGTCCTCAGTGGCGACGTTGATGTTGTTCAGCAGGATGGCAGCCTGCTGCGGGCCGAACAGGTGACCTATCTCGTGCGATCGGAACGGATCACGGCCCGGCCCGCCGCCAACCTGCAGGTGTTCAGCCGCCTGCGCCTCACCCCTACCCCAAAGCCAGCAACACCGTCGGTCCCTGCTGGGGCCTCCGCCGGCTTGTTGAGCCAGCCAGGTGGCCCGGTGGTGGTAGCCCCATGAGCCTGTCTCTCCACCAGGTGACCCTCACCATCGCGGGTCGGCCGTTGGTCAAGGGGGTGAGCCTTGATCTCCGGGCAGGGGAGGTGGTGGGTTTACTCGGGCCCAACGGCGCCGGCAAGACCACCACCTTCAACCTGGTCACCGGCTTACTGCGCCCCGATGCAGGCACGGTGCTGCTCGACGGCCTGCAGGTCCAGACCCTGCCCATGCCCCAGAGGGCCCGGCTGGGCATCGGTTATCTGCCCCAGGAAGCCAGCGTCTTCCGCCAGCTGAGCGTGCGGGACAACCTCAGCCTGGCCCTGCAGCAGAGCGGTGTTGGCCAGAGCCAGCGCCGCTCTCGCCTCGACCAGCTGGTCGAGGAATTCCAACTAGGCGCCTTCGTGCATCGCCTCGGCTACCAGCTCTCCGGCGGCGAGCGGCGGCGTTGCGAGGTGGCCCGGGCCCTGGCTGTCGGGGTTCAAGGGCCCCGCTATCTGCTACTAGACGAACCTTTTGCCGGGGTCGATCCCCTGGCCGTGTCCGACCTCCAAGACCTGATCGGCAGCCTGCGCCAACGGGGCATGGGGGTATTCATCACCGACCACAACGTGCGCGAAACCCTGGCGATCACCGATCGGGCCTACATCCTCACCGACGGCAGCATCCTGGCGGCCGGCAGTTCCGAGCAGCTGGCCGCCGATCCTATGGTTCGCCGCCACTATCTCGGCGAGGGCTTCCGGCTATGACCCGAGCCACCACTAACCAAACCAGGTCGAATCCAGGCGGTTCAGACCCAGGCGAACCAAGACGCAGCCTCTCCGATTTTGCCAAACCGCAGCAACCCCTCGCCGGCCTGGAGTCGATGGTCAAGGCCCTAGGGCGCCTACCCCGCCGGGTCCAACGCCAATGGAGCCAGCTGCCGCTGATGGATCGCTGGCTCGCCGGCGAATTGCTTGGTCCCTTGCTGTTCGGCGTGGCGGCCTTCACCACGGTCTCCCTGTCGGTGGGGGTGGTGTTTGAGCTGGTGCGCCGGGTTGCCGAATCGGGCCTGCCCGTCATGGCCGCCTTTCAGGTGCTGATGTTGCGGCTGCCGAGCTTCCTGGTGCTGTCCTTTCCGATGGCCACCTTGATGGCCACCCTGCTGGCCTACAGCCGGCTCTCCAGCACCAGTGAACTCACGGCCCTGCGCAGCATTGGCGTCGCCACCTGGCGCATGGTGCTGCCTGCCCTGGTGGTGGCGGGGCTGATGAGTGGCCTCACTTTTGTGTTCAACGACGTGATCGTGCCCCGGGCCAACCTGGCCGCCTCGATCACCTTTGATCGAGCCCTCGGTCGTGCCCTCTCCTCGGAGCGGGGCAAGGATGTGGTGTATTCCCGCTTTGGCTCGATTCAGGCCAGCGATCCCGGGGCCCCTGCCCAGGAGGGCTTGGCCCAGCTGTTTTATGCAAGGGAATTTCGCGAAGGGGTGATGCTGGATGTCACCGTTTTGGATTTCTCCCATCAGGGCCAGCAGCAGATCATGACGGCCGAGAAAGGAATTTGGGATGAGAAACGCAGCCTCTGGAAATTTCTCAATGGCCGCATCGTTAATCTCAACCCTGGTGACAACACCACCACCTCTGCCCAGTTTGATCGCTACTACTATCCCTTTACTTCCGCCCCTATCCAGGTGGCGAAGCTACCCACCAATGCCGAAGAAATGACTGCGGCCCAGGCGATCAGGGCCGAGCAGTTGCTTGAGCAGGCCGGTGATCAAAAGGAGGCGCGGCGCATGCGGGTGCGCATCCAGGAAAAATTTGCCTTCCCCTTTATCAGCCTGGTCTTTGGCCTGATTGGCAGCAGCCTGGGGGTGAGACCCAATTCGCGCACAAGCCGCAGCCAGGGATTTGGCATCAGTGTGCTGCTGATTTTTGGCTATTACCTGATGTCGTTCATCTTCAGTTCCCTAGGGGTTAAGGGCACCCTTTTTCCGATTCTGGCGGCCTGGATGCCGGTGTGGATTGGTCTGGGCGGCGGCCTGCTGCTGTTACGTCAGGCCAGCCGTTAAGCCCGTTCACACCCTCAGCCCGGCCATGGCTTGCCAGACTGGCTGTCACTGACCTTGCGCTCGAGCGTTGCCCATCTCCCTGACCGACCCGGTACTTGGCCTGGGCTTGGCCGCCTTTGCCTTGTTGCTGCTTGCCCTGCCCATTGCCTTCTGGGGCCTGAGCACGTCTCTAGCCCAAGCCGATGGCCAAGGCCAGAAAACTGGCGTGCCTCAACAAACAGCCAATAGTGGCCTGGTCCGCGTCCTGGTGGCCAGCGCCAACCTGGCCCTCACGGCCCAGCTGGTGTTGCGCTGGTGGCAATCGGGCCATTTCCCGATCAGCAACCTCTACGAATCCCTCTGCTTCCTCGCCTGGGCCTGCACCCTTACCCAACTCCTGGTGGAGCGCTCCTGGCCTTCGGCCCTGGTGCCTGCCTCGGCCACCCCCATGGGCCTGGGTTGTGTGGCCTTTGCCAGCTTCGCCCTGCCCGACCAGCTCCAGGCCGCCTCACCGCTAGTGCCGGCCCTGCGCTCCAGCTGGCTGGTGATGCACGTCAGCGTGATCATGGTGAGCTATGCCGCCCTGCTGGTGGGCTCCCTGCTCTCGATGGCGGTGCTGTTCACCGACCGGGGCCAGGCCTTGGAGGTGCGCAGCAGCTCGATCGGCAGCGGCGGCTATCGCCAGGGCGTGATGGCTGCAAGCACCGCAGGGGGACCAGGCCCAGCCCTGAGCCTGCAGAGCGCCGCCATGGGCGTCAGCGAACAGCTGGACAGCCTCAGCTATCGCACCATCACCGTGGGCTTCCTGCTGCTGTCCGTGGGAATCGTTAGCGGGGCCGTTTGGGCGAATGAGGCGTGGGGCAGCTGGTGGAGTTGGGACCCCAAGGAAACCTGGGCCCTGATCTGCTGGTTGGTCTATGCCGCCTACCTGCACACCCGCCTGAGCCGGGGCTGGCAAGGGCGCCGGCCCGCCCTGGTGGCCGTGGCCGGCCTGGTAGTGATCTGCGTTTGCTACATCGGCGTCAACCTCCTCGGCATCGGCCTACACAGCTACGGCTGGTTCTTCGATAGCTAGGCGGCTGGCCTGGCCCTTTGAATAAAAAAGCCCCGGCAGCCCTAAAGGATTGCCGGGGCTTTTGGTTGGAGATGCAGCGCTAGAGCCGCATAGGGGTGGTCTCCAGCCGATGTCCAGCTAGGAGATGGTTAGGCGGCGACTGCCACGGGCCGGCGGCTGTTGCGAATGCCGGTGATCGCCTCGGCGTAACTGGGCTGGTTGAACACGCCCGAGCCAGACACGATTGCATTGGCGCCGGCTTCGATCACTTGCCAGGCATTGCTGCCCTTGATGCCTCCGTCCACTTCGATCCAGGGATCGAGGCCGCGCTCATCGCACATGCGGCGCAGGGCTGCGATCTTCTGCACCTGGGAGGGAATGAAGCTCTGGCCGCCGAAACCGGGGTTGACACTCATGATCAGCACCAGATCACAGAGCTCGAGGCAATACTCGAGCGTGTCGAGGGGCGTGCCGGGGTTCAGCACGGCGCCGGCCAGCTTGCCGAGGTCCTTGATCTGGGCCAGGTTGCGGTGCAGGTGGGTGCAGGCCTCGACCTGGACACTGATGATGTCGGCGCCAGCCTTGGCGAAGTCAGCCACGTAGCGCTCTGGCTCAACGATCATCAGGTGCACGTCCAGGGGCTTGGTCGTGACCGGGCGCAGGGCCTCGACGATCAGGGGACCAATCGTGATGTTGGGCACGAAGCGGCCATCCATCACATCCACGTGGATCCAGTCAGCGCCAGCCTCGTCAACGGCACGCACGTCCTCGCCAAGGCGGGAGAAATCGGCCGAAAGGATCGACGGGGAGATCACCAGGGGCTTGGTGCTCATGGAGGGGCCACCGGGGCACAGGGGCTTCCATTGTAGGAATTGGCCGGGCCAGATTTCGGTTGGCTGCCACTGATACAGTGAGCGGCGCTAAAAGCCCGAGAGGCCCTGCGGCTGCTGGAAGCTGCGCCAAAACTGTCCAAGCTTGCAAGCCGATGCTGCCATCGGCCCTGTCAGCCCAACCAGCCCAGCGCCCTTCTGGCGGCGCGGCAATGCCGCTCCCCCTGCCAAAGCCCCCCAACCCCGCCGGACTGCTGTGGATCGCACCCTTATCCAGGAAATTCTCGAGGTCGTTGAGCAGGCCGCCATCGCCTCGGCCAAGCTCACCGGCCTCGGCCAAAAAGACGAGGCGGATGCCGCCGCCGTCGAGGCCATGCGCACCCGCATGGGCGCCATTCAGATGAAAGGCCGCATCGTCATCGGTGAGGGCGAGCGGGATGAAGCACCGATGCTCTACATCGGTGAAGAAGTCGGCAGCGGCACCGGTCCCGGCGTCGATTTCGCCGTGGATCCCTGCGAGGGCACCAACCTCTGCGCCAACAACCAGGACGGCTCCATGGCCGTGCTGGCAGCCTCCGACCGCGGTGGCTTGTTCAATGCTCCCGACTTCTACATGAAGAAGCTGGCAGCGCCCCCCTCGGCTAAGGGCAAGGTGGACATCCGTAAATCGGCCACCGAAAACATCGCCATCCTCAGCCAGTGCCTGGGCCTGGCCGCCAGCGAGCTGGTGATCGTGGTGATGGACCGCGCCCGCCACAAGGACCTGATCGCTGAAATCCGCGCCACCGGCGCCCGGGTCAAGCCGATCTCCGACGGCGACGTACAAGCCGCCATTGCCTGTGGTTTCGCGGGCAGCGGCACCCATTGCCTGATGGGCATTGGCGCTGCTCCCGAAGGCGTGATTTCCGCCGCCGCCATGCGCGCCCTCGGTGGTCACTTCCAGGGCCAACTGGTGTATGACCCAGCCGTAGCCCAAACCTCCGAGTGGGCGGATTACACCGTTGAAGGCAACATTGCCCGCCTCAATGAGATGGGCATCACCGACATCGATAAGGTGTATGAAGCCGAAGAACTGGCATCGGGTGAAAACGTCGTGTTTGCCGGCAGCGGCATCACCGACGGCCTGCTCTTCCACGGCGTGAAGTTTGAGAAGGACTGCACCCGCACCAGCAGCCTGATCATCAGTACGCTCGACAACACCGCCCGGTTCACCAACACGGTGCACATCAAGGACGGCGCGAAGAGCATCGCCCTGCGCTGACGCAGATCCCACCCAAGCGCCAGCGAGGTTCGCCCTTCATGCACATCACGGTCGTCGGCCTCAGCCACAACACCGCTCCGGTGGAAATCCGCGAGCGGCTCAGCATCGCTGAGCACACGATGGAGGTCTCCCTCCAGCGGTTGAGGGCAGACGACCAGGTGCTCGAGGCCTCGATCCTCAGCACCTGCAACCGGCTGGAGATTTACACCCTGCTGCGCCATCCGGAGCAGGGTTTAACCGCGGTGGGCACCTTCTTAAGCGAGCAATCGGGCCTGGACCTGGTGGAACTCACCCCCCACCTGTTCACCTACCACCACGAGGAGGCAGTGGCCCACCTGCTGCGGGTGGCCGCAGGCCTGGACAGCCTGGTATTGGGCGAGGGCCAAATCCTCTCCCAAGTGAAAAAGATGTTCCGGCTCGGCCAGGAGCATCGCTCGATCGGGCCGATTCTCAACCGCCTGCTGAACCAGGCGGTCAGCACCGGCAAACGGGTGCGCACCGAAACCAACCTGGGCACCGGGGCGGTGTCGATCAGCTCGGCAGCCGTGGAACTGGCCCAGCTCAAGGTGGGCCAGGGCCGCGGTCTCGATGAGTTGGTCTCCCTCGATCAAGAACAGGTGGCCGTAGTGGGGGCCGGACGCATGTCGCGGCTGCTGCTGCAACACCTGGGCTCCAAGGGCTGCCGCGGCGTCGTGCTGCTCAACCGCACGGTGGAGCGGGCCGAATTGCTGGCGGCCGATTTCCCCGACCTGCCCGTCCAGTGCCGGCCCCTCAACGACCTGGACCACTGCCTGAGCACCTGTTCCCTGGTGTTCACCAGCACGGCCGCTGAGGATCCAATCATTGATGCCGAGCGGCTTAACCGACTCAATCGGCGCTCCTCCCTGCTGCTGATCGATATCGGTGTGCCGCGCAACATCAGCTCCGATGTGCAGGGCATTGACGGCGTGGGAGCCTTCGATGTGGACGACCTCCAGGAGGTCGTGGCCCGCAACCAGGAGGCCCGCCGCGAGATTGCTGCCGAAGCGGAGGGGCTGCTTGAGGAGGAATCCCGACTGTTTCTGGAATGGTGGGATGGCCTCGAAGCGGTGCCGGTCGTGAACCGCATGCGCCGCCAACTGGAAGATATTCGCGAGCAGGAATTACAGAAAGCCCTTAGCCGCATGGGCCCCGACCTGTCCGCCCGCGATCGCAAGGTGATGGAAGCCCTCAGCAAGGGCATTATCAATAAGATTCTCCATACTCCCGTGACCAATCTGCGGGCTCCCCAGCCCCGCCAGCAGCGCCATGTGGCTATGGGCGTGCTTGAGCGGCTGTTTGAGCTGCGGGACGACAATCCCGACAGCTGATCGGCCCGTATCGACCGTTCAGCAACCAGTTCCATCAATGTGCGTTGCCATGCCTTGGGCGGGCCAGACGATCAACTACCGTTGCCAAACCCTGACAGTGCAAAGGGGAGAACGCTGATGAAACGAGTCCTTGCCATCATTCTTGGCGGCGGAGCCGGGACCCGTCTTTTTCCCCTCACCCAGACGCGGGCCAAGCCGGCCGTGCCGCTAGCTGGCAAATACCGTTTGATTGATATACCGATCAGCAATTGCATCAACTCCGGCATCAACAAGATGTACGTGTTGACGCAATTCAATAGCGCCTCGCTCAACCGTCACCTCAGCCAGAGCTACAACCTTTCGGCCGGCTTCGGCCAGGGTTTTGTGGAGGTACTGGCGGCCCAACAGACCCCCTCCAGCCCCAGCTGGTTTGAGGGCACGGCCGACGCGGTCCGCAAATACCAGTGGCTATTCCAGGAATGGGACGTGGACCAGTACCTGATCCTTTCCGGCGACCAGCTCTACCGGATGGATTACAGCCTGTTCATCGAACACCACATCAAAACCGGAGCCGACCTCACCGTCGGGGCCCTGCCCGTTGATGCGGCCCAGGCCGAGTCCTTTGGCCTGATGCACACCGACGACGACGGACGCATCCGTGAATTCCGCGAAAAGCCCAAGGGCAAAGCGCTCGAGGCCATGCAGGTGGATACCTCCCTCATGGGCCTTTCAGCGGAGGAGGCTGCGCGGCGGCCCTACCTGGCCTCGATGGGCATCTATGTCTTCAGCCGCGACACCCTCTTCGACCTGCTGACCAAAAACCCCAACTTCACCGATTTCGGCAAAGAGATCATTCCCGCAGCCCTGGAGCGGGGCGACCGACTGCAGACCTACCTCTTTGACGACTACTGGGAGGACATCGGCACGATCGGGGCCTTCTATGAGGCCAACATGGCCCTCACCGACCAGCCCAACCCCGCCTTCTCCTTTTACGACGAAAAATTCCCGATCTACACCCGCCCCCGCTACTTGCCCCCGAGCAAGCTGCTCGACGCCCAGGTGACCCAGTCGATCATCGGCGAAGGCTCGATGCTGCGGGCCTGCAGCATCCACCACTGTGTGCTCGGAGTGCGAACCCGGGTCGAGGACGAGGTGGTTCTGCAGGACAGCCTGGTGATGGGGGCGGACTACTTCGAGTCCCGCGAGGAGCGCGCCGTGTTGCGGGAACGCGGCGGCACCCCGATCGGCGTGGGCCAGGGCTCCACGGTCAAGCGCGCGATCATCGACAAGAACGTGCGCATTGGCCGCAACGTCACGATCGTCAACAAGGACCACGTCGAAGAGGCGGACCGGCCTGAGCTGGGCTTCTACATTCGCAATGGCATCGTTGTTGTTGCCAAAAACGTGACGATCACCGATGGAACGGTGATCTAAGGCCCGCCGCTGATTCAGGGGTAGGAGCCGGGCATCTCTGCCCCTCGGGTTCCTTGGCTCAGCCCCCTCCCCGTTAGCCGGACCAAGCCCCGGGTCAACCCCGGGCCCTGATCGAGCCGTTGCTGACCCCCTCTGGAGGTTGCAGCGGCTTTGTTGTTGTCGCACAGCAGGGAAGCCGCTCCGATTCGGTGCGCTGTCCCTCACAGAGACGGCGGGCTTACTTCCGCCCAACGGTGCCCGTCGCCACACTGATGGGATCCGCACCAGGACGGGATCACAATGCAGAAAGCCCACTTCGGTCTGATTGGCCTTGGGGTGATGGGGGAAAACCTGGTGCTCAATGCTGAGCGCAACGGGTTTTCCTGTGTCGTCTACAACCGCACCTACGCCAAGACCGAGGAGTTTCTGGCCGGTCGGGGCGCAGGCAAGGCCATCATTGGCTCCACCTCCCTCCAGGACTTTGTCGACAAGCTGGAGAAACCGCGCCGCATCTTGATGATGATCAAGGCCGGCCAGGCGATTGATGACACCATCGCCACCATTTCCCCCTATCTCGAAGAGGGTGATCTGCTGATCGATGGTGGCAATTCCCTCTACACCGACACCGAGCGCCGCGTCGCTGACCTGGAAAGCAAAAGCTTCGGCTTCATTGGCATGGGCGTCTCCGGCGGCGCCAAGGGTGCCCTAGAGGGCCCGAGCATGATGCCTGGCGGCACCCGCAGTGCCTACGACGCGATCGAAGGGCTGGTGCGCAAGATGGCCGCCCAGGTCAACGATGGTCCCTGCGTCACCTACATCGGCCCCGGTGGCGCCGGTCACTTCGTCAAGACCGTGCACAACGGCATCGAATACGGGATCGAGCAGATCCTGGCCGAGGCCTACGACCTAATGAAGCGCTCCGCCGGCCTGGGTGGCATCGCCATGGCCGACGTGCTGGCCGCCTGGAACGACACCGAAGAACTCTCCTCCTTCCTGGTGGAGATCACCGAGGTGTGCCTGCGCACCCGCGATCCCCAGGACAGCTCCGATCTGGTTGAAAAGATCGTTGATGCTGCCGGCCAGAAGGGCACGGGCCTCTGGACCGTGGTCAGCGCTTTGGAGATGGGCATCTCCGTGCCGACGATCTACGCGGCCCTCAACGCCCGGGTGATGAGCTCCTTGCGCAACGAGCGGCTCCAGGCCGAATCCGTGCTGGTGGCCCCGGCCCCGGTGGCCATCGACCTGGGCAGTCCCGCCGACGCCATGGCTCCGCTGCAGGACGCCTGCATTCTCGCTTCCATCGCTAGCTACGCCCAGGGCATGGCCCTGATGGTGGAAGCCTCCAAGCTGCACGATTACAAGCTGGACCTCTCCTCGATTGCCCAGATCTGGAAAGGGGGTTGCATCATCCGCGCCCGCCTGCTGCAACGCATCCAGGACGCCTTCACCGCCAACCCCGCCCTGCCCAACCTGATGGTGGACCCCTGGTTTGCCGAGCAGATCAACCGCCGCCTACCCGGCCTGCGCCAGGTTGTGGCCGGCGCCGCCCTTGCTGGGATTCCCGTGCCCTGCCTGAGCAGCAGCCTCGATTACATCGACAGCTACCGCACTGGCCGCCTGCCCCAGAACCTGGTGCAGGCCATGCGCGACTGCTTCGGCGCCCACACCTATGAGCGGGTGGACAAGGCCGGCAGCTTCCACACCGAGTGGCTGGATTGAGCGGGGCTGCCATGGCTGACCCAGGCGTCGTCTACCAACTCGAAATCAGCCCCAACCAGGAGTTGCTCGCCCGCCGAGCGGCCGAACTACTGGCCAGAGAGCTGGAGCTGGCCCTGGCTCAACGCGAACGGGTCCTACTAGCCCTCGCCGGCGGCACCACCCCGGCGGCCGCCTACCGGCTCCTGGGCCAGCAACAACTGGCCTGGGACCGGGTCGATGTGCTGCTCGGTGATGAACGCTGGGTCGGGCCGGAGGATCCGTCTAGCAATGCCCGCATGCTCCACGAAACCCTTTTGGCCCAAGGTCCGGCCCGGCAGGCCGTGTTCCATCCGGTGCCAACCGAGCGGGACACGCCCCTGGCTTCAGCCGAAGCTTTCGAGCAAACCCTTCGCCGGCTCTGCGCTGGGGATCCGCCCGTGCTCGATCTGATCCTGCTGGGCCTGGGCGATGACGGCCATACGGCCTCCCTGTTTCCGGGCAGCGCCGCCGCGGGCGTCAGCGATCGGGCCGTTGCCGTGGGCGAAGGCAAGGGACTTGAGCGCATCACCCTCACAGCGCCGGTGCTTAGCACCGCCCGCCAGGTGGTCATCCTGGTGAGTGGCGCAGCCAAGCAGGAGGCCCTCAGGCGCCTGCTGGATCCCAGCGAATCCCCCCTCCGCACCCCCGCCAAACTGGTGCAACCCCACACTCCGGTGCTGGTGCTTGCCGATGCCGACGCGGCGGCCCTGGTCGCTGGTGGCGTCTAGGCCAGTCCGATTGGGCCTGGCCAGGGGCTTGCTACGACTGGTCCCCAGCTTGGTACTACTGGCTTACGGAAGGGCAAGCCTGGCTGCCCCAGGTTCGAATCTGTCCAGGCTCACCCCCCTGGACTCCATCGCCAGACTGGTGAAGCCTCCCTCCCCTACCGCCCCAGGCGGCACCAGCAGCACCGTGTCCCCTAGCCCCACCGGCAGCAGCAGTGCCGAGCCAAGCCGTGACCCCAGCGTTCCCCCTGGCGACGGCTCCCTGCTAATCGTGGCCGGCGATGGCTTTGCCGGTTGGCACAGCCTCAATGACACGATCATGGGCGGCCGCAGCCAGGGCCAGTGCCAGATCGGCTCCTCGGGCCTGGTGATGACGGCGGAGGTGGTTGCCGAGGGTGGTGGCTTTGTTAGTTGCCGCTCGCCCTTGTTCTCACCGCCCTTGGATCTCTCGGCCCAAGCCGGCCTGCAACTGGAGATCGAAGGCGATGGGCGCCGCTACAAGCTCGCGATCGCCTGCAGTGATGGCCTGGCCGGCCTCACCGAATTGATCCCGGGCGGTCTGCGCTGGGTGGCCGAATTCGACACCGCAGCCCAGGGGCTCACCCAGGTATGGATTCCCTTCAGCCAACTGCGGGCCAGCGTGCGGGCCAAGCCCGTGGGGCTGCCCCTGCGCTTTGATGCGTCCCGCATCACCCGGCTGCAGATCCTCCATTCCCGCTTTGGCGATGACGGAGGGGTGAACAACGGCTTTCGCGCCGGTCCCCTGCAGCTAAGGATTCAGGCCATTCGGGCCCTGCCCTGACGCCTAACTGGATGCCATGGACTGGAGCGATCAGGAGACTTGGCAGGACTTCGCCAGCCGCTTAGCCGCCGCCGCTGACCTCTGCCTCAAGCCCAACAGGCACGGTGTTCGGCTCGTGGGGGACCTGCCCGAAGCCGGAGCCGCAGTTGGTGATCTCTGCGTGCGAATTGAGCCCCGCAGCCCCGAGGGCGCCCGGCTCGAGCAGGCCGATTTGGAGCTGGAGCTCTACCGCAGCGGCAGCGACATCCACCTCACCTTGGTGACCCTGGCCGATGAAAGCGCCCCCCTGCTCTGGCAGGGATCCCATCCGGTTTGGATGGACGCGGTGAGTGGCGAACGCTGCGAGCGGCCCGAGGGCGGCATGCCCCTGGAAGCCCTGGCCCGCCGCATTCGCGCCCTGGTGGTTGGGGACTAGGGCTGGTCCGTGACCGCCCCGAGGCTGCTGCTGCTCACCAGCCGGGCATATTTGCCGAGCACTCCGGTGGTGTAGCGGGGAGTAGGGGCACTCCAGACGGCGCGGCGGCGTGCCAGCTCGGCGTCATCGACGTTGAGTTGGATCAGCAGTTGGTGGGCATCCACCGTGATGCTGTCCCCTTCCTGCACCAGGGCAATCGTGCCGCCAACGGCGGCTTCGGGGGCCACATGGCCGACCACCATGCCGTAGGTGCCGCCCGAAAAACGGCCATCGGTGATCAGGGCCACCTTGTCGCCCAGGCCCTGGCCAATGATCGCCGAGGTAGGCGAGAGCATCTCGCGCATGCCCGGGCCACCCACCGGCCCTTCGTAGCGGATCACCAGCACATCGCCTGCCTGGATCTGGCCCTCGAGGATGGCGGCCAAGCAGGTTTCTTCGCTTTCAAACACCCGGGCAGGGCCGGTGACCTGGGGATTTTTAACGCCACTGATTTTCGCGACGCTGCCTTCGGTGGCCAGGTTGCCTTTGAGCACGGCCAGGTGGCCCTTGGCGTATAGGGGGTTGCTCAAGGGACGGATGACGTCCTGATCTGGGCGGGGCACGGACGGAATGGCGGCCAGGGACTCCTTCAGGGTCTTGTTTTCAATCGTGCGGCAGTCGCCATGGAGCAGGCCCGCATCGAGCAGCAGCTTCATCACCTGGGGAATGCCACCGGCGGCATGGAGGTCGGTGGTCACGTAGCGGCCGCTGGGTTTGAGATCGCAGATCACCGGCACCCGCTGGCGGATCGTTTCAAAGTCGTCGATGGTGAGCGGCACCCCGGCGGTGCGGGCGATCGCCAGCAGGTGCAACACCGCATTGGTGGAGCCGCCCACGGCCATGATCACGCTGATGGCATTCTCAAACGCCTCGCGGGTGAGGAGGTCCAGGGGGCGAATGTTGGCGGCGATCGCCTCAACCAACACCTCGGCCGAGCGGGCAGCACTATCGGCCTTCTCGGGGTCTTCGGCAGCCATGGTGGAGCTGCCCGGCAGGCTCAGGCCCATGGCCTCGATCGAGGAGCTCATCGTGTTGGCGGTGAACATGCCACCGCAGCTGCCTGCACCCGGGCAGGCGTTCTTTTCCACGGCGGTGAGCTGGTCGTTATCGATCGTGCCGGCGGCGAATTGCCCCACCGCCTCAAAGGCACTCACCACCGTGAGATCACAGCCACCTAATTTGCCGGGCTTGATCGTGCCGCCATAGACAAAGATGGCCGGGATGTTCATGCGGGCAATCGCCAACATGGCACCGGGCATGTTCTTGTCGCAGCCGCCCACGGCCAGCACGCCATCCATGCTTTCGCCGTTGCAGGCGGTTTCGATCGAATCGGCGATCACCTCGCGGCTCACTAGGGAATACTTCATCCCCTCGGTGCCCATCGAGATGCCATCACTGACCGTGATCGTGCCGAACATCTGGGGCATGGCACCGGCCGCCTTGGCGGCAGCGATGGCCCGTAGGGCCAGCTCGTTCAACCCCAGGTTGCAGGGGGTGATGGTGCTGTAGCCGTTGGCAATGCCGATGATCGGCTTGTTGAAGTCGTCGTCGCCAAAGCCCACCGCCCGCAACATGGCGCGGTTAGGGGACCGCTGGAAGCCCTGGGTAATGGCAGCGGAGCGCAGCATGGCCTACAAAAAAGCACTGGTATGCAACCTACCGATGCGCCGTTCAACCTGACGGGCCCCCAGGCCTCAGCAGCGCAAAACGGGGCCTAGCGATCGACAGGAGCCGGGATGCTGAGGCTTTCCAGCTGGCGGCGCACATCCTCAATGGCCTGGTTGAGCTGCTGGACCCGGTCCTGCAGCTCCCCTTCCGGCAAGTGACGATCGGCTGGAGGCTCCCGGAGTTCGGACGCAAAGCGCAGGGAACGGACCCGCCGCTGCAGCTCCTGGCGCCGCTCAGCCTGGGACAGCAGCCACCAGGCCAGCCCGGCGGCCCCGAGGAAGGCCCCCGCCATGGCGCTGATCATCAGGTTGGACTGACTGTCGCTGCTCTGCTGCATTACCGCTGAAATACAAAAGGTTCAATGGTCGTGAGTTTAGGCAGGCTGGTGCAAGCCAGCCACCGCCCCGGTGCCTGGCAGCCGAATCAGGTTCCAAACAGGCGGGCTTCGGCATCACCTAGCCCGGGCACGATCCGCTGCTGCCCATCGAGCTCGGCGTCGATGCAGGCCGCATAAAGCGTGAGATCGCTGAAGCGCTCGCCCAGGGTCTTGAGCCCCGGGGCAGCGGCCAGGGCCGAAATCACCCGCACCTGGCGCCCGCTCACCCCCAGTGCTTCCAAGCGCTCCAGCACCGTCAGAAGATTGGTGGCTGCCCCCACCAGGGGCTCAAACACCAGCACACCTGTGGTGGGACCGATCTCGGCGGGAAGCCCATCGAGGTAGGCGGCTGGGGCGGGCGATCCGGCCCCCAGGCCGGCATCGCTGGCGTAGCCGACATGGGCCACCAGGGCCGTGGGCAGCACGGTGCGGGCCCCCTCCCAAAGCCCCAGCCCCGAGCGCAGCATCGGGATGGCCAGCAGGGGGGCGGCCGGGTCAATCACGGTGCCTTCGCTGGACGCCAGGGGGGTTTGAACCTCCACCCGCCGGTGGGGCAGCCAGTCGCGCAGGGCCTCGTAGGTGAGCCAGCGACCCAGTTCCGCCATCGCCGTGGCAAACAGGGGGGTGGGCGTGTCCTGATCGCGCAGCAGGGTCAACCAGTGGCCGATCAAGGGGTGGGGTGGAACCACCACCCGCAGGGACATGCTCATCGCTTCGCGGTGGGGCGGCGCCTTGCCATAACTTGAAGCAACACGCTAGGGCTGCCGTTGTCCCGCTCCGGAACGCCCGATCACCTCAAGCCAGCAGGCGCGCCCAACCCAAAGGCTTGGCAGGGCTGGCTAAATCGTCTGGGGCGCCTAGGCCAATCCGCCCTGGCCATCGGGCTGGTGGGACTGATAACCGCCACCGCCCTTCTGGTTGGCTGGGCCGTGGAGCCAGCTGAGGCGATGACGGCGCCGGAATTGCGTAGCCAGAAATCCCTGGTGGATCTGCAGAGCGACATGCATGGCCGCAACCTGCAACAGCAGGAATTCCTCAAGGCCCAGCTCGGCGGGTTCAATTTCAGCGGCGCCGACCTACGCGGCGCCGTGTTCAACAGCAGCGACCTGCGTGACAGCAATCTCAACGGCGCCGATCTTGAGGACGTAGTGGCCTTTGCCAGCCGCTTTGATGGGGCCGACCTAGGCGATGCCGTGTTGCGCAACGCCATGCTGATGCAAAGCCGCTTTACGGGCGCCCGCATAGAAGGGGCCGACTTCAGTGACGCGGTGATCGACCTGCCCCAGCAAAAAGCCCTCTGCGCCCGGGCCAGCGGCACCAATCCGCGTACGGGTGTGGACACCCGCGAAAGCCTCGGCTGTCGCTAGGCCAAGGGAGGCCTAGATTTCGTGTTCGGTTCCCCCGGTGACCAGCCAGGGGAGGAAACGGGGAAAGTCCGGTGGGGTCCTGGGAAACCAGGCACTGAGTCCGGCGCTGTCCCGCAGCTGTGAAGCGGAATCCTTCGGGGTTTAGCCCAGTCAGAACACCCGCCGAAGTCCACCCCATCCCTGGCTCGGACCAGCTTTCCGGATGACCAACCTTCGCCTCGGCGCGACCCTCCCCCTGGGAGCGGCTGCCCTGGTTCTGCTTTTTGCCGCACCAGCTTCCGCCCACCATTTGATTGACCTGTTCCAGCTGACCCCGTCGCCCTTGACTGGGCTGGTCAGCGGCCTGGCCCATCCCCTGTTTGGACCTGATCACCTGCTCTTCCTGCTGGCCCTGGGCCTGGTGGGCCTGCAGAAACGGCTCAGCTGGGTGCTTGGCCTGCTCGCCACGGGGCTAGCCGGCTCCTGCCTGGGCCTGGCCCTGCCCGGCATCCCCCTGGCCGAACCCCTGGTGGCCCTATCCCTGGTGGTGGTGGGTCTGGTGCTGCTTGACCGCCTGCCGGCCCTGCTGTTGGTGCCGGCCTTTGCCCTACATGGCTACGTGCTAAGTGCCGCGGTGATCGGCTGGGAACAAAGCCCGATTGCCTTCTATTTGGTGGGATTGCTGGTCAGCCAAGGACTATTGCTCACCACCTCCCTCACCCTGGTGCGTCGCTGGGGCACGGGCCTCAGCGCTAGCCAGCTGCGTCTGACGGCCGGAATCCTGATCGGCGTGGGCTCCAGCTTTGCCTGGTCCGCCCTGGTGCCCTGACCATGGTTGTCACCCCCCGGCCCAGTCCCCTTAGCCCTGGCCAAACCAAACCGAGCCGCCTACCGGTGACGGTGGTGACTGGCTTTTTAGGGGCAGGCAAATCGACCCTGCTGCGCCAGCTGCTCCTGTCCAGTGGCCTACGGCTGGCCGTATTGGTGAATGAATTCGGCGAGGTTGGCATCGATGCCGACCTGATCCGCAGTTGCGGTTTCTGCCCCGAGGAGGAGCTCGACGGCCGGGTGGTGGAACTCGCTAACGGCTGCCTCTGCTGCACCGTGCAGGATGAATTCCTGCCGACGATGCAACTGCTGCTGGAGCGCGCCGACCAGCTCGACGGCATCGTCATTGAAACCAGCGGCCTGGCCTTGCCCGAGCCCCTACTGCAGGCCTTTCGCTGGCCCGAGATCCGCACCCGCACCCGCGTCAGCGGCGTAGTGACGGTGGTGGATGGCGAAGCCCTAGCCCAGGGCCACGTGGTGGGCGATCCCGCCGCGATCGAGGCCCAGCGCCTGGCCGATCCCAGCCTTGATCACCTCAGCGCCATTGAAGAGTTGTTCGATGACCAGCTTGAGGCCGCCGACCTGGTGCTGATCAGCCGGGCCGACTGCCTGCAAGCCGAGCAGATCACTGACCTGCAAACCGAGTTGGCCGCCAAGCTTCGTCCTGGCGTCACGGTGCTGCCCATGGCCCGGGGCCAGGTGCCAGCGGCCCTGCTCCTGGGCCTCGAGCGCGATCAGGGGGATCACGGCATGGGCGATCACAGCCATGACAGTCACAGCCATGACAGTCACAGCCAGGGCGATCACGATCACCCGCACGTTCACGATCCCGATCCCGATACCGATCATGACGATCACCATGACCACAGCCATGTGGCGATGCAATCGGTGGCGCTGCGGCTCGAGGGTCCTGTCGATCGCCAGGCGCTGGAAAGCCTGCTGCGGAGCCAGATCGGTCGCCAGAACTTCCTGCGCTTGAAGGGGCGCGCCTGGCTGGCCGGGAAGGCCCAGCCTCTGCAAATCCAGGCGGTGGGGCCCCGGCTCGAGTGCTGGTTCGATCCCAAGGCCGCCGCCGCCGATCAGGACCACCTCCCTGGCCTGGAACTGGTGGCGCTGGGCTTGCAGGTGGATGGGGCCGCGCTGGAGCAGGAGCTGCGGGCCCTCCTGGGCCTGGCCTAAGGGCTGGCTGGCTGCAGCCGGCCTGCCAAGATTTGACAATTGACCCGGAGGTCTGGTGCCCGTCTACTCAGCCCGCGTTCTGGTCTCGCTGCGGCCATCGGTCCTGGATCCCGCCGGCGAGGCCACCCGCTCTGCCGCCAGCCGCCTCGGTGTGGAAGGCATTGTCAAGCTGCGGATCGGCAAGGCGGTGGAACTGGAGATTGAGGCCCCCGACCTGGCCACGGCACGGGAACGACTCAGCCTCTTGAGTGATCGCCTGCTGGCCAATGCGGTGATCGAAAATTGGACCTTGGAATTGGCCGCCAGCGGCGAAAGCTCTGGCACGTCCAGCCCCGTGGGGGAAGGCTGAAATGGGCATTGGGGTAGTGGTGTTTCCGGGTTCGAACTGCGATCGGGACGTGCGCTGGGCAACGGAAGGATGTTTGGGGGTGCCAACCCGCTTCCTCTGGCATGAGGAGCGCGATCTCTCAGGCCTCGATGCGGTGATCATCCCCGGCGGCTTCAGCTACGGCGACTACCTGCGCTGCGGCGCCATCGCCAGCTTCGCGCCAATCCTGCAGGAGGTGGCGGCCTTCGTGGAACGGGGCGGCCGGGTGCTCGGCATCTGCAATGGCTTCCAGGTGCTCACCGAAATGGGACTGCTGCCAGGCGCCCTAACCCGCAACGAGAAGCTCCATTTCGTATGCGAAGACACGCCCCTGCAGGTGTCTCCCGGCCATTGCCAGTGGCTAAAAGGCTACGGCGACGGTGAAACGATCCACCTGCCAATCGCCCATGGAGAGGGCCGCTACCAGGTAGATCCCGGCCAACTGCAGCAGCTGGAGGATTCGGGCTGCGTGGTGTTCCGCTATCAGGCCAATCCCAATGGCTCCGTAGGGGCGGTGGCCGGCCTCACCAATCCGGCCGGCACGGTGCTCGGCCTGATGCCCCATCCGGAGCGAGCCTGTGATCCCGCCACTGGGGGCATCGATGGTCGACGCCTCCTGGCCAGCCTGCTGGGCTGAGGGTTCCAGGCGGCTGGCGGGCCAAATCCGGTCACAAAAAAAGTCCCACAAGGGGACTTTCTGGACAGTTGCGATCGCCGCTGGACCTATCCAGCGGCTCGGGCGAACTTCAGTTGACGGCGGCGAAGAATTCCTTGCTGCCAACGGGATCGGGCTTCATCGTCTTGTCGCCAGGGGTCCAGTTGGCCGGGCAAACCTCGTCGGGATGGGACTGCACGTACTGGAAGGCCTGCAGCACCCGTAGGGTTTCATCAACGCTACGGCCCACGGGCAGGTTGTTGATCGTGCTGTGCATGATTGCGCCATCGGGATCGATGATGAAGAGGCCGCGCAGGGCCACTCCAGCTGCGTCGTCAAGGACGTTATAGGCGCTGGCGATCTCTTTCTTCAGGTCGGCAACCAAGGGGTAGTTGATGTCACCAATACCACCGTTTTTGCGCTCGGTTTGAATCCAGGCCAGGTGGCTGAACTGGCTATCCACCGAGATACCGAGAACTTCCGTATTGCGACTGGTGAAATCGGCGTAACGATCGCTGAAGGCGATGATTTCAGTCGGGCAAACGAAGGTGAAATCGAGGGGATAGAAGAACAGGACCACATATTTGCCCCTGTAGTCAGACAGGCTAATGGTCTTGAACTCCTGGTCCACCACGGCCGTGGCCGTGAAATCAGGGGCCTGTTGGCCAACCCGCAGGCAACCGGTGCTCGTCATGGGATCGGTAGGGAAAACGTGGGGGATTAGCCAGGGGGAAGGTCGTTGCCCGGGGCACCTGGGGGAACCCCAAGACCAGGCCGTTGAGTCACCATCTTTGACTCAAAAGGGTGCAGGAAGCCCAAAGGCATTACCCAGCCGGGTCGGCTAAGGCCGTAGTCGGAACGACTTCCACTTGGTAAGACAACAATTTATCACAGTTCCCTGGCCGTTTGCGCTCCCGTAAGATCGTTTCAACGACACCTTTGATTGGCCGATGGCCTGGGATCCAGCGCTACTGCGCAAATTCAATGCCACCGGCCACTTTCGCCTGCTGAATCAGGTGCGTAGCGAGCTCAAGTCCAACCCGATCAAACGGGCTGCCCCCTCGCCAGCCGATCAGGCGAGCAGCCGGGGGGTCGCCACCGGCAAGCCCCTAGACCTGCGCTCCCAGGGCTATGGCCGGCGCCGCTCCTCGGGTTCAACCTCGTCAGGCTCTTACGCCTCGGCAACCCAGGCCTCTCCCATAAGCACCACCCCGGCAGCGCCCCTGCCGGTTGCCCTTGTGCCAGTGAGCACGGTCGTCCCGTCTGACGAACCAAGCCCCTGGGGAAAGCGCCGGAGCAGCGCCACGGCTCCCACCAGCAGCTCCCCAACCCAGGAGAGCGGTTTTCAAAACGAGGGCAATCAAGCCCCTTGGGGAAGCGCCCAGCTCGAGAGCAATGCCCAAGCCGAGGCTGCATCGCGCAGTTTCCGCGACCGTCTAAACGCCATCCAAATGCGTTGAACCCCGCCCCGATCAGCCGGGAAGGGCATCGATTCGTCCCGACTTGTCGAAGCTCTGGCGCGAGAGGTTCCCTCTCACTCCCGCCATCAAGGTGTAAACCAACGGGCCAAGGCTGAGAGGTCCTCCTCGCCATAGCCGGCCTCGATCAGGCGATCTTCCATGGCGGCAACCTGCTCGCAGATCGGCAACTGCAAATCCAGGGCCGCAGCGGTGCCCAGGGCGATTGCCAGATCCTTGCGGTGCAGGGCCAGCTTGAACCCCAAGGGGAAGCGGCCTTCGAGCATGCCTTGGGAGCGGTTGTCCAGGGCCCAGGAGCCCGCAGCCCCAGGGCGCAGGGAGGTCACCACGGCCTCCATCGGTAATCCCAGCCGTTGGCCCAGGGCCATCGCTTCTGCCACGGCCGCGTAGCAGCCCGCCACCAGGATCTGGTTAACGGCCTTGACCTGCTGGCCCGAACCAATCGGTCCAAAGTGGGTCAGTGTTGTGCCAACGGCCTCCAACAGCGGTCTGGCTCGCTCGACGCACTCTGGGTCGCCTCCCACCAACACCGACAGGGTTCCAGCTTTGGCCCCTTCAGTACCGCCGGTGACGGGGGCATCGAGGCAACCGATCCCAGCGGCCTGCAGCCGGCGATGGAAGGCCTGGGCCTGGGCGGGCTCAACCGTAGAGAAATCGATCACAAGCGCGCCTGGCCGCAAGCTGGCCGCGGCTCCCTGATCGCCAAACAACACGGCTTCTGCGGCGGCCCCATCGCTGACGCAGAGACAAAGGATGGCGACGTTGGCTGCAACCTCAGCGGGACTAGCGGCCCGGGCGGCACCCGCTGCGGCAAGGGGTTCTTCTGCCATCCGGTTGCGGTTATGAACCGTGAGGGGGTAGCCCCTTGCCAGCAGGTTGGCGGCCATCGGCGCCCCGAGCTGGCCCAAACCTATAAAGCCAACAGAGGGCAACCGGGCGCCAGTCATGGTCAAAGCTGTCACGAGGGGTACTGGGAAAGGGTGCCAGCCAGGGGCTCGGCGCGAGGCTGGATCAGCCAACTAGACGCACCGATCCCAGGGAGTTTGGGCCGCTGTGATGCAACCAATACCGGGGTCTGCATCGCCCAGGGCTGCGTTCTGGTCCCCTCTCGCCCATGGTGTGGTCGACCTGTCTACCCAGCCCATGACCAGCAGCTATGAAGCCAGCCCACTCGACGCAGACGTGACGCCGGCGATCCGAACGGTGCTTGATGCCATGGAGGCCGCTGAGATCAGCCCCGAGGACGCCCTCCAAATTAGTTTGGTGCTGCTTAACTTCGTCGAAGAACACCACCTCCTCAACCTGGAGGAGTTCTTAAGCGATGAGCATCCCGATGCGGTCAGCATCGCCGTTTGGGCCGCTGACAGTGCCCGTCTTAAGGCTGCAAGGGAACTGGTTGAGGAGGTCCTCGGCGATGACGAGGGGGACGACGGCGATGACGAGGAAGGGGGCTCCATGGACAACCTCCTTCAAAGCGACGGCTGAGTTGGGTTCGGCGGCAGGGAAAACGAGCCCAAGCCATAACTGGCCCTAATGGGGCCGAAACGGGGCGGCCTTTTGAAAGGGAGCGCCAGGCTGGTTGCTGCTCAGGCAGGCTGCAGGGCATGACTTCGATTCCATGAGAAATCGGCCCAGGCCCGGCAAGGCCCCCATTCGATCAATTGAGCCGCTCGACCCAGAAGGCTGGGACAGGGATCCTGGTCGCCCCTTGGGCCTCAGGCTATTGGCCCTGCTGGGCGCCCTCTCCTTCCTGGCCCTGGGTATCAGCAGCCTGCTACCCATGCTGCAGCGACCAGGCCCAGGCCCGCAGCGCCCTGAGCCGATGTCGAAACCGATCGTCTGAGTTAGGTCCTAATACAGGCCGAGCTCAGATCGGACTCGCTAAACCCCGTTATCTACCTGGAGGTTGATTCAACAGCAATGGCTACCAGACCCGGTTGTTGTATGACAGAGAAGTCAAGATCCTCCTCTGTTGTGGAATTGTCCAACAGCTCTTTGGCAATGCCGGAATCAAAGGAGAACCGACCAGGACCAAGTAGCAGCAGGGCCAAACTGCCACCTAGGTACAACACAACCAATTCCAAGACGTAGATATTCAGACCACTGGTGAGGATGTGGTGGTAGGCCGCAACGGCCATGGTTCCCGTTAGGGCTAGGGCTCCGAGGGGAGTGAGTAGACCAAAGATCAAAAGCCAGGAGCCAAAGATTTCGGCGTACCCGGCCGCATGGGCCATCAGCAACGGGAAAGGAAGATGCAGGGGGATGACGTAGTTGGTTGCAAAGCCCTGGGGATCGGCCAACTTGTCCTGGCCGTGGTGGATCATCATCAATCCGATTGCCAGCCGCAAAGCCAGTAAGCCAAAGCTTTGGACCTTGCCGTGGCCCAACAGGTAACCCCTGAGTCGCTCAGCGATGGCCTGAGGCAACTGCCAGGGCGCTGATGGGCTCTCAAAAAAGGCGCTGGTGGCTGGGCTGGTTTCGTCACCATTGCGGAGCATGGCGATGGTCAATGTGGCAGCGCAGATGCCAGCCACAACTTCAAGGGGTAGCGGCGTCGCCATGGCCCGAGCAGCAAAAACAGAGTCTGGCAACTCACGTAACGAAACGTGAAGGAGGTGAGAATCCAAGGCGCCGGTCCGTTCGGCCAGACGCTGCTTACTCCCTCTTGGCGATTCTGTTCGTTGTGCATGCCCTGCCGCCACGGTCTGGACTGGCGGCCACGTTGATGGGGGCCGAACCAGGATTGACGCCAACGCCGGGGATGATGACTAAAGCGTCTGGGCCAGCACCCGGCCAAGCCCAGAACCCGAGAGAGACCCGTGACGATCGGCCCCATGCCAGACAACCAGAGCGCACCCGAATCGCCCACAACCACAAGCTTCGCTGAGTTTGCCCAGCGGGCCGACTATTCGCTGATGGAGTCGCTCCATGCCGATCCCCAGGCCAGCGGTGATGGCGACGATCACCAGCCCCGCCAGGTGTTTTCCGGCCATTACGTGCCGGTAACACCCACGCCGATCCCAGCGCCGGAGTACGTCGCCCACAGCAAAACCTTATTCAACGAGCTCGGCCTTAGCGATGATCTGGCCCATGAC
>Ga0310329_10008_pt1 | contig 26605 bp, 19 predicted proteins | sample LakSupDCLTotalD7_FD_195543 | JGI IMG/M metagenome (GOLD analysis project Ga0310329, IMG submission 195543) | Enriched freshwater cyanobacterial communities from Lake Superior, Ontario, Canada - SU02.DCL.Total.D7 (v2) (version 2) | ecosystem: Environmental > Aquatic > Freshwater > Lake | place... | reverse complement strand
TGGTGGGCAGCAAATTGCTTCAAGGATGGCTCAGCGCAAGCAATATCCCTCTTCCTTTAATTGGCTTACTCCCCCTTGCTGAACTGCCATACACATTAAAAATGTTTTGGGCACCCTTGCTGGATCGCTGGCCCATTGCCTGGCCAGACCGCCGCAGGGGCTGGATTCTCTTTACACAACTGCTGCTGGCGCTGGTAATTGGCTCAATGGCCTTATTGCAACCGAGCACAAACCCAAAAGCTCTAACCGCCATTGGTCTTGTGGCCCTAAGCCTGGCGATCTGCAGCGCCAGCCAAGACATTGTTGTGGATGCTTACCGCACTGATCTTTTAGCAGAAGAGGAGCGGGGCGCTGGGGCCGCTAGCGCTTCACTGGGCTATCGCGCTGCAGGTTTGGTAATAAGTTCTGGTGGCTTCTTACTCGCTGGAACCTATGGCTGGCCCGCTGCATTTATTGCAGCAGCAGGAATCATGTTGCTGGTGGTTCCTATCACTATTACTGCCCCAAGTGTGCCGCCTCTAAGCAAACCAGTTACAAGTTTGCGCCAGGCAATTATGGGCCCCGCCAAAGAATTCCTAAACCGAACTGGAACGAAAAAGGCGCCTATTTTATTGCTTCTGGTGTTGCTTTATCGCTGGCCAGATGGATTATTAAATGCAATGGCTATTCCCTTTCTAAGCCGTAATGGATTCAGCGAAGCAACCATTGGTTTAGTTCAAGGGGCCTGGGGTATTGGCGCCACAATTTTAGGCACGATAGTTGGTGGCATTTTGTTTAGTTATCTCGGCATGAATCGCTCTCTTTGGATTTTTAGTGCCTTTGGGGCAGTTGGCAATTTGAGCTATTGGGCCTTGGCGCAATTTCAGGGGGGCACTTTTGCATTAATGCTGGCAGCAGCATTAGAAAATATTGGTGGTGGCATGGTGGGAGCGGCATTCGTGGCACTACTAATGAGCCTCTGTAACCCCCGTTATTCAGCTACTCAATACGCTTTGCTTTCCGGTGTTTATGCCTTGAGTCGTTCATTATTATCTGCACCTGCGGGTCTGATAGCAGAACGGCTGGGATGGTCTACTTTTTTTCTTTTTAGTGCAGCAGCAGCAATACCAGCATTTATTTTGCTTGCCTATGTGGCGCCATGGCAGGAACGGGAAGCTAGGGGAGCTTTTGATCCAGCAAAAGATCAGATCTAAGTTGAAACTAAATTATTGAAACGACGCCGTAATTGTCCGCAGGCTGCATCCGCATCAAGGCCGCGGCTAGCACGAACACTTACGGCAATGCCACGACTTTGCAAATTACGCCTAAATGCCTCCACCGCAGCATTACTCGGGCGTTTAAATGTTTCTTCCTCGATCGGGTTATAAGCAATTAAATTTACATGGCTCTGAAAGCCGCTAACAAGATCAGCAAGGTCTAGGGCTTGCGCTGGATGATCGTTAAGACCACCTAACAAAATATATTCGAAACTTAATCTACGGCCAGTTGCAACAACATAATCACGGCAATCAGAAAGCAGTTTCTCCAAAGGATAAGCATGGGCGGTAGGAATTAATTCCTCCCGCAACTGTTGATTTGGCGCATGCAAACTCACTGCAAGAGTGTATTGAGCCCGCCCTAAACGCTCTTGAGCAAGAGCAGCTAATTTTGGCAATGTGTTGGGAACACCAACAGTACTAATAGTGATTTGACGTTGAGCCATCCCTAAATCTGTACATAAGCAATCGATTGAAGCTAGAACTGCGTCGATATTTAATAACGGTTCACCCATTCCCATAAAAACTACGTGGCTCGGACGTTGCTGCATCACCTCCCTCACACTTAAAACTTGATCAACAATTTCATGCACAGCAAGGGAACGCTGAAAACCACCCTTGCCGGTAGCGCAAAAACGACATGCCATAGCGCAACCCACCTGCGTGCTTACACATACCGTGAGTCGATCGGGATTAGGAATACCTACAGTTTCAATACTGAGGCCATCGTGGGTAGCAAGTAGCAATTTAGTGGTGCCATCAAGTGCAACATTGCGTTCTAATTCTCGGGAGCGACCGATCCAGTCAAAGGCATCTGCAGGAGGTTGTTCTAATAATTGTTGCCGAAATAGTTTTGGCAACACCGAAACTTGATCGAGTTCACGCACACCCTTGGAATAAAGCCAATCATGTAGTTGCCTTCCCCTAAAGGCGGCCTGTCCCCTCTCCTGCACCCATGCCTCAAGGGCTGCTCGACCCATCCCGAGCAGTGGGGGATTTAGGGCCAAACGAGTAAGCCGTGCTTCATCCAAATTTCAACTGCTAGCAAAGAAATAAAGCCAAGCATTGCAGCACGACCATTTAATAGCTCACAGTGGGTATGGAAACCAAATCGCGGTAACTGCCGTTTTGGTATCAAGGTGGGTTGCAAAGGTTGAGGCGTAGAAATCATTTGTTAGCTCTCCTCGCTTAGTAATCCCTCTTCCAATAAACCTTCGAGGGCTTCAGGATCTGGCAATAACTCTTCAGCACCTAATTCCTCACCTGCCGGACGGGCAAAAGCAGCAAAATTGCTACCTTCCGAAATGCCATGGCGGCTGCGAGTGGCTTGCATTTCATCGTCTGAAGGATCGTCTAAAACAGCTGCGCTTGGCTGGGGCAAGGGCATTTCAACGGTGTAATCGGGCCTAAGAGCACTGGCCCTTCTGTAGCTTGCATTCTCCTCATCGAGGATGTCTGGATGAGGACCAGCTTCTGCTTTTAGCTCCTCCTCAAACCCGCTAAAACCAGTACCTGCTGGAATTAAACGGCCAATGATCACGTTCTCTTTCAAGCCACGTAACCAATCACTCTTGCCTTCAATTGCAGCTTCCGTAAGAACCCGAGTGGTTTCTTGGAAGGAAGCAGCCGATATAAAGCTATCGGTATTAAGAGAAGCTTTTGTGATGCCTAGTAAAACAGGTGTAAATTCTGCGGGCGCACCGCCTGTGATGGCTATTGCTTGATTCACTTGATAAACCTGGCGTAACTCAATTAGCTCACCGGGCAGAAGAGTTGTATCACCTGCATCCTCAACTCGAACTTTATTAGTCATCTGGCGAACAATCACCTCAATATGTTTGTCGTCGATCGTTACCCCTTGAGATTTATACACATTTTGTACCTCTTGAACCAAAGCGGTTTGCAAACGAGATATCGCCTGATTTGCAGCATCCATCGAAGCATTGCGAGAACGCAAATCCTCAAATAGAACCTCCAGCAATTCATGGGGATTAATAGGCCCATCAGTGAGCAAATCACCAGATTCCACAAGCTGTTCATCACTCACCATCACGGTGCGTCCGAGCAGGATTGGATATTCAGTACTTAACTCCTCACCTTCAACAACCGAAACTGTAGGTGAATCTTCATCTTCCTTTTGTTCGATTTTTACACTGCCAGCCTTCTTACATAACACTGCTGACTCACGGGGGCGGCGAGCCTCGAGCAATTCCTCAATACGAGGTAAACCCTGAACAATATCGCCAGTTTTTGCACGTTCAAAAACTAGCTGTGCCAGGGTGTCACCTCGCAAAACGAGATCACCATCGCGCACATGCAAGATTGAATCGGGCGAAACCATATAGGGCCTACCTACTCGCAAACTTACAGATGTGGCTGTAACAAATTCCACCTGACCGCTGTGGGGTGCAACTAAATCATCTGAAAGAGGTTCACCTTCAACAATGCGCTGGCCGATAACGGCGGTGGGCTTCCCTTGCAGAAGCTTTACTTCCAGTAAGTCGTCAGGCCTTTCAACAATCAAGCGCCTGATCGGTTCCCCCTCAACACTATCTGGAAGTTGAACAACACCATCTTCCTTACAAAGAATTTGAACTGTTGCTACAACATCACCACGCTTGATTGAATCACCATCGGCCACTTTCACCTGAGTGTGGGTGGAACCATGGCTAGCGTCAGAGAGGGTATCGCGACGAACTAAATGTGATTCAAGAATTACGAGTTGCAAGCGATCAATAGTTTTTGCACGCTTATCTGGAACCATTTCCACGTCCACAGTCATCTGAGGAGTGGTGTCATATGTTTCAAGAATAAGCTGAGTGCGCAGCAACTCAACTCCGTCAACAGATTTAACAAGTTCAGCATCTTTAAAGGTAAGGCGCTGAACAGCCTTAAGACCCAATGATGGTCCGTTTGCTTGTTTTACGTTACCAAGTTCTGGCAGATGAGCTTCATCCGGAATTGCATATTCTTCCACCGGACGCAATAGCAATGCACCACCTTCTGGGGTATCTACAGATTCAACGAATAACATCGCTTCTGCCACTAAACCAGGAGCTATTTCCTCACCGGGGTTAACCATTTTGCCCTCTTCAGCAAAACGGCTCAACACCTTGCTATCAGCTACTAAATGCAAAGTACCTGAGCGCACGATTATTTCACGCAAGATATCATTCTTCTGCGTAACAGTTACGATACCTGCGGTTTGACTAAATATATCTTTAACAACCTCAGTTCCGGCCTCAATCCACTGGCCATCCTCAATCATTAAAAGTGAAATATCTTTATTTATCTCATGAGTTTCCTGTGGAATCCAAAGTAAAATGCCGCCTTTGGAAACCTCATAACCATGCTTTGCGCTGCGTGCTTTTTTGATACCAAGACCAGGGGCAAATTTAATTAAACCACCGGTTTGAGTGCGAAAGCGATCATCAGTAAGTTCGGCGATAACCTCACCATTTGAAATCTTTGTACCTGGCTCGGTATTAAGCCGATAACGAATATTATCCTTACCTTCAAGATGCCAAATCTGGCCGCTATGGGTAGTGGTAGCAATTAACTTACAATCTTTAAGCAGCATACTAGATGTAACAATTTCCACCTCTCTTGAATCACCTTGAGATTCACGAAGCCTTACACTTCCGCCATATTCACTAATTTGACGGCTTTCGGCAAGTACATCACCGTTGTGAACATCACTAGCAGCCTTAACAACAGGATATGCATTTGGAGGAAGATTGTATACATCTCCGCCGAAAACCCAAAGGCGGCCTAAACGTTGCGCCTTGAGAGTAATGTTACCTTGACGATCTGGCACTTCCTTAGGTTGAATAACATCTTCGTAACGCACCTGGCCAGCTAAATCACAAATTACATCCTTGCTAGCTTTCTCAATGCTCTTTTTAACTGCAGCACCCGTAGATATCTGGGCCAAAATCATATCATTAGGAACACTCGCGCCATCCGCAACGAACAGAATAGATCCAGTTGTAATATCTAGCTTCTGATTTTTACCTTTAGTGTTTGGTTTTAGTGTGAGGCTAAAATCAACTTCAGCGATTTGGGCTTCAACACCATGGGGAGTGCGGTGTGGACGAACCCTGGCCTTGGAATCAAATTCAACAATGCCATCTACCAAAGATCGAACAACCCCAGTTTCTGCAGTTGAAACTCCACCTGTGTGGAAGGTACGCATGGTGAGCTGAGTTCCAGGTTCACCGATTGATTGGGCGGCGATAATACCAACAGCCTCTCCTAAATCGACTAATTCGTTGTATGCCAAGGCCCAGCCATAACACTTCCTACATACAGAACGAGCCGCTTCGCAGGTGAGGGGGGAACGAACTCGAACCTCTAAAACTCCTGCTTTTTCAATCGCCTTACTTAGTGGAGGATCAACTTCAGTATCTCGTTCGGCAATGATGGTGCCATCAGCAGCTAAAACAGGCTCAGCGATAAGCCTTCCAACCAAGCGATTACGGTATCGGCCGTTATCTTCAGCTGCAACAATAATGCTACGCACTGTACCGCAATCATCCTCCCTTACAATTACATCTTGAGCAACGTCCACCAAGCGGCGAGTTAGATAACCGGAGTCGGCAGTGCGTAGCGCTGTGTCAACTAAACCCTTCCGTGCACCATAGGAAGAAATTACATATTCGGTAACTGTTAAACCTTCGCGGAAATTAGTACGAATCGGTAGATCGATGATCTCCCCTTGAGGGTTTGCCATCAAACCACGCATTCCCACCAACTGACGCACCTGAGACATATTGCCACGAGCGCCAGAGTTGGCCATCATCCAGACGGAATTAAGAGGATAGTTATCATCAAAATTACGCTTAACAGAATTCACTAAACGTTCGTTAGTTTCAGTCCAGGTATCAATAACCTTGGTATGACGTTCCACCTCAGTAATTTCGCCAAGGCGATAACGCTCTTCAGTTTGGGTTATCTGCTTCTCTGCATCTTCAAGTAATTGAGGTTTATCCTCTGGCACCTTTAGATCATCTACAGAAATAGATACTGCCGCCTGGGTTGCATAACGAAAACCAAGATCCTTCAGATCGTCTGCCATCGCTGCAGTGGTAGCTGAGCCATGGTGTTTATAAGCCCAAGCGACCAAACCTCGCAAACCTTTTTTATCAATAATTCGATTACGGAAAGGTGGAGCCATCCTCGATGGTTCACGTTTTGCCGCTGCTTCTGCAGCTGCCAGTGCAGCGGCTTCTGCGGCCTTGGCTGCCTTCGACTTGCTGGAAGATTTGCGGGCGGCAGGCTTGGAGGTGCTGGTCATGACCTAAAACGGGAGGGGGGTAGTTAAGGGAGATTTAGCTGATAAACAAAAGCAGGGCGAGTTACCTAGCAACCACCGCATCAATAATTGTGCGGTTCATAATAACTCGTCCAGTGGTGGTTAGTAGATAGCGACTGATCAAAGCACCGTCTTCATCAAGACGATCACGGCGATATTTCCACTGCTCCACCCTGGTGCCATCGCTGAGGGTTTCACTTTTTAGTGGTTCTGTTGCTTCATCGTCGTCGTCTACTTCACCACTAAAGCGAACCCACAACCAATCATGTAGCTTGATGCGCTTTTCTTCGTATGCATTGCACACATCACTGAGGCTTGCAAAGCTCCATGCCCGATCACCAAATTCCGGAATGGAATTCTCTTTACGCACAGCGGTTAGGTAATAAGAACCAAGCACCATATCTTGGGAAGGTGTGATTATCGGCTCCCCCGTTGCAGGAGAGAGAATATTGTTGCTGGCAAGCATCAACATGCGAGCTTCGGTTTGAGCCTCAAGAGAAAGAGGAACATGCACAGCCATTTGATCGCCGTCAAAATCGGCGTTGAAGGCTGGGCAGACAAGAGGATGCAATTGAATTGCACGGCCATCTACTAATTTGGGTTCAAAAGCTTGAATTCCAAGGCGGTGCAAAGTTGGGGCACGATTTAACATTATGGGATGTCCATCAATAACTTCTTGCAGAACCTGCATCACCTCATCATCAGCCCGCTGAATCATCTTCTTTGCGGCCTTAATGTTATTAACAATGTTCTGACGAATTAAGCGGTGAATAACAAAAGGCTGGAAAAGTTCGATAGCCATTTCCTTTGGAAGGCCGCACTGATGCATTTTAAGTTTCGGACCAACCACAATTACAGATCGACCGGAATAATCAACACGCTTACCAAGCAAGTTTTGGCGGAACCGCCCCTGTTTACCTTCAATAATATCGCTAAGAGATTTAAGCGGTCTGTTATTAGCGCCAACGACAGTTCGGCCACGGCGTCCGTTGTCAATCAAGGCATCTACTGCTTCCTGCAGCATTCTTTTTTCGTTGCGAACGATAATTTCAGGGGCAAGTATTTCCTGAAGCCGCGCAAGTCTATTGTTTCGATTAATTACTCTGCGGTAAAGATCATTTAGATCAGAAGTGGCAAAACGGCCACCATCCAACTGAACCATAGGCCGCAAATCTGGCGGTATAACTGGGATAGCATCGAGAACCATCCATTCAGGCCGAGCGCCAGTAGCTATAAAATTATCAATTACTCTCAAGCGTTTGATGAGCTTGGCGCGTTTTTGCCCCTTGCTACCGTTTATATCTTCGCGTAATTCCTCAGCTATTTTTACTAGTTCTAAATCTTCCAACAAACGCTTCAATGCTTCGGCGCCAATACCAACCTCTGGCTCATTTTCAATCTCAGAATCTTCAGCAAAAATTTCATCCTCGATTTCCAGCCACTCATCTTCAGTGAGCAACTGCTTATATTTCAAAGTTTTGTGATCACCGGGCTCAAGAACCACATAACAATTGAAATATACAATCTGCTCCACATCTCTCAAGGGCATATCTAAAAGGATCGCCACGTAACTGGGTATACCTTTCAGATACCAAACATGGGATACAGGTGCCGCAAGCTTAATAAAGCCCATGCGATGGCGGCGCACTCTACTTTCAGTAACTTCTACGCCGCAACGTTCACAAACAATGCCGCGGTGTCTAACCCTTTTGTATTTCCCGCAATGGCATTCCCAATCCTTGGATGGTCCAAATATTTTTTCACAAAATAAGCCATCCATTTCAGGCTTAAGGGTGCGGTAATTAATGGTTTCAGGCTTGGTTACTTCGCCCACCACTTGGCCGTTGGGCAGGGTGCGCTGCCCCCAATCCATGATGCGCTCAGGGGAAGCGAGCGTGATCTTGACGTAGTCGAAGTGGCTTTCGGTACGGGTGTTGCTGTTGGTCATGGCCGGTGGGCAAAAGTGGGCTTCAGGACAACTTTGATCTGGACGCTTAAAGATTAATCTTCGTCGTAATCAGCTACACCAAGGGACTCATAGGTGGGTCTGCTGGGGGTACTGCGACGCGGGTTAACGTCTTGCATTAAATCAACTTCAGCACCTTCATCTGTGTATACAGCTATATCGAGGCCAAGAGATTGCAGCTCACGCATCAACACCTTGAAGGATTCAGGCGTACCGGGGCGAGGTATTGGCTTACCTTTAACAATTGCATTAAGAGCCTCGTTACGACCCTGCATATCGTCTGATTTAACCGTAAGCAGTTCCTGGAGGGTGTAAGCCGCGCCATAGGCCTCAAGGGCCCAAACCTCCATCTCCCCAAGGCGCTGGCCACCCTGCTGGGCCTTGCCCCCCAGTGGTTGCTGGGTAACAAGAGAATATGGACCAGTGGAACGGGCGTGAATTTTATCGTCTACTAAGTGAACGAGTTTGAGAATATACGCTCTGCCAACTGTTACCGGTTGATCAAAAGGTTCGCCACTACGGCCATCAACTAACTGAATTTTACCTGGGTTATCTGGGTTGTATACCCATTCTTTGCCTGGTTGTTTTCTAGCTTCCTCAAGATACATTTGCACAGTTTCTCTAGATTTTTCAGCCCCATGCATTTCATCAAATGGCACGATTTTAAATCGAGAGTGGAGGTTATCTGCAGCCCAGCCCATCAAACACTCAAATACTTGGCCCACATTCATCCGGCTGGGAACGCCAAGGGGATTTAATACAATATCTATGGGCGTTCCATCCGGTAAGTAAGGCATATCTTCCAAGGGAAGAATCCGACTGATAATTCCTTTATTGCCGTGGCGGCCAGCCATTTTATCGCCAACTTGAATCTTACGGCGTTGGGCCACATAAACCCTTACCACCATATTTGCGCCAGGGGGAAGTTCATCACCTTGCTCGCGGGTGTATATACGTACGTCAACTACTCTTCCACGTTCAGTATTAGGAACTCGTAGGGAATTATCTCTAACATCCCTGGCTTTTTCTCCAAAAATTGCCCTTAGCAGCTTTTCCTCAGGAGGTTGATCGGATTCTCCTTTGGGGGTTACTTTACCAACTAGAATATCCCCACTCTCTACGAATGCTCCAATTCGTATGATGCCCATTTCATCAAGACTACCAAGGCTGTCTTCTGCAACGTTGGGAATCTCTCTAGTTATCTCTTCAGGGCCGAGCTTTGTTTGACGAGCTTCAATTTCATACTTTTCAATATGAACAGATGTATATAAATCCTCACGAACTAAACGCTGGCTAACAAGAATTGCATCCTCATAATTGTAACCTTCCCATGGCATGTAAGCCACTAATACATTCTGACCTAAAGCAATTTCACCGCCTTCGCAGGCAGAACCGTTAGCTAATACTTGACCCGCTATAACAGTATCACCTTGACTAACTATAGGTCGCTGATTTAGGCAGGTATCTTGATTGGAGCGCTGATATTTCTGAAGAATATGATAATGATCATTGCCTTCATGATCGCGAACAATAATCTGAGTTGAATCTACAAAAACAACCTCTCCGTTCACGTTAGTGATAGGAACCATGCCTGAATCTCTAGCCACTTGAGTCTCAAGACCGGTACCCACCAGCGGTCTTTCTGGCCTCAGTAGTGGTACAGCTTGACGTTGCATGTTTGAGCCCATAAGCGCTCGGTTTGCATCATCGTGTTCAAGGAATGGGATCAATGATGTTGCAACTGAAATCACCTGAACTGGCGACAATTGCACGTAATCAACTTGATTTGGTGGAACTGTTTCAAAATCTTGGCGATAACGAACAGGTACTAATTCGGCTGTAATAAGACCGTCTGAATTTGTTGCCACATCACCTGGGGCAACACGGCATTCATCTTCTAGATCAGCTGCGATGTAAATAGGATCGCCGGATTTGATTACATGACCGTTTTCAACGCGCCAAAAAGGAGTTTCAATAAAACCATATTCGTTAACTCTGGCGTGAGTTGCTAGAGAACCGATTAAACCTGCGTTAGGTCCTTCGGGTGTTTCGATTGGACAAATTCGACCGTAGTGAGATGGATGAATATCTCTCACAGCAAAGCCAGCGCGTTCTCTGGTAAGACCCCCTGGGCCAAGGGCGCTAATACGCCTTTTGTGGGTAAGTTCAGCCAATGGATTCGTTTGATCCATAAATTGGCTTAACTGACTGGAGCCAAAGAATTCTTTTATTGCTGCTACGAGTGGTTTTGGATTAACCAATTGAGCCGGGGTGAGGGAATCTGTCTCACCGACAGTCATTCTTTCTTTAATGATGCGTTCAAGGCGGTTTAAACCAACCCGAACTTGGTTTTGTAGTAATTCGCCAACAGAGCGAACACGGCGATTACCCAAATGGTCGATGTCATCAAGGCTGGCACCACCCACATCAAGTTCAAGATTGATTAAGTAATCAATGGTTGAAAGTACATCTTCAGGGGTGAGTGTTCTCACCGCATCTGGAATAGCAAGACGAAGTTTCTTGTTAATTTTATAACGACCAACTTTGCCAAGGTCGTAGCGCTTGGCATCGAAAAAGCGGCTGTGCAACAACTGCTGACCACCACTTACAGACGGAGGCTCACCTGGACGCAATTTTTTGTAGAGCTCAAGTAGTGCTTGATCTTCAGAAGAAATGCCTTCTTCATTAGCAGCTTCAATAGATTTACGATAATATTCAGGATGACGTAGTTTATCTAAAACATCATTATCAGATAAACCTATTGCCCGCATCAAAACATGGGCATTAATTTTACGTGTTTTATCTACGCGAACATGTAGCAAATCATTCTTATCTGTTTCGAATTTAAGCCAAGCGCCTCGATTAGGAATAAGGCTGGCATTGTAGGTTTTACGTCCGTTTTTATCTTGATCGTCTTTAAAGTAAACGCCTGGGCTACGAACAATTTGATTAACTATTACACGCTCAGCACCATTTATGACGAAAGTGCCGCGCTCTGTCATTAAAGGCAATTCGCCTATAAACACTTCCTGCTCTTTGATTTCGCCAGTTTCTTTATTAACTAAACGACAAGTAACATACATTTGGGATGCAAAAGTTGCATCTCTACGTTTTGCCTCTTCCACATCATGGCGTGGGCGTTTTAGCCGGTACTCAGTACCAACAAAATGCAGCTCAAGTTTGCCGGTGTAATCGGTGATAGGCGAAAAGCTATCAAGCTCTTCAATCAAGCCTTTCTCTAAGAACCATTTAAAACTGCCGCGCTGTACCTCCACTAAATCAGGGAGGTAAGTGGCAGTCTTGGCGACTTGAATCGCGCTGCTCATGCGTAGACCTGCAGATCAGAAGGAAAGTTAATTAGCAGTTACCTCAGTGCCAAAGAGATCCAAAAATTGTGCATTGCCAAGACAACAGCCGCCCCTCGCAGAAACAAGGGGCGGCCATGTTCAACAATTGCTCAATGGATGGAGACCAGGGGAACCTTCGGCAACAAAGCCCGCGGAGTGAGAGGGCAGTTCAGCCCACTTCTGGGCCAGTGGTTAATTATACCCAGAAGAGGGCGGATTCTGTCAAGGAACATGTCGGGGAAGCGAAACCTAAACAAAAGCCTGATAAGGCAAAGAAAAAAGCAGAGCTGCATTTGCGCTTGTTTGAATACACACCTGCTCAAGGGTTTCTCCCCTCAGCTCCGCCACCCTTTCCGCCACATGGCGCACCATCGCTGGCTCATTGCGCTTCCCTCTTCGCGGCACTGGCGCCAAAAAGGGGCAATCTGTTTCCACTAAATAACGGTTGGCCGGAACTTGGCGGGCGCATTGATGAGTTTCGTGGGCTTTTGGGAAAGTAACCGTGCCACTAAAGCTGATGTGAAGGCCGAATTCCAGGAAAGATTCCATTTCAGCTGGAGTGCCGCCCCAACAATGCATTACCCCGGTTAATTGATGGCCTTGAATGCGGCGATGCTCCAGAAGCTCCAGCATTGCAGCCGCTGCATCTCGGCAATGGATGATCACCGGCAGTTGCAATTCCTCAGCCAAGTTCAACTGTGCTGTAAGAATCTCCAGCTGCTCCAGCAAATTTGTGGCTCGAAAAAGATCAAGGCCTAATTCCCCAATAGCAACAACGCGTTTATCTGCTGTGGCCGCTTCCCTAAGAACATCAATACTATTTGGCCGCCAATCCTGAGGGTTGAGAGGATGTACGCCTACTGAATAGCGCAGCTCAGGAAATTGATCGGCAAGGGCTTTTATTCCTGGAATTTCAGCGGGTTCTACGCACGCATGCAATAAGGCACGCACACCTGCATTTCGCCAACGCTCGGCAACCAGCTCTAGGTCGTCGTCGAACTCACGAAAAACAATGTGGCAATGGCTATCTATTAACGGCAGCAAAACTTCACCCATCCACTTAGGAAATTAGACCTGAGCTGTTGGGGCAAGTTCTGTAGTTGCCTTTTTAACTGCCGCACTAAGGCGTGATTTCTGGTTGGCCCCTGTATTGCGATGCAGCACCCCAACTTTCACTGCTTTATCAATTTTGCTGAATGCAGCACTCAATGAATCCTGGACTATCACATTAGATTCAGCTCCCGGCTTGGTGCCATAGGCCTCACAGGCAGTAAAGCAACGCTTCATCAGAGTGCGTAAAGCAGACTTGTAGGTGCGATTTTGCACCCTATTGCGCTCTGCAATCTGAATACGCTTTTCAGCAGATTTGTTATTGGCCACTTGGTGTTACTGAGCAAAACATCAAACTAAAATCCTAGCTCCTTGCTGCCCCCCATCATTGCGAAACCCAAACAGCGGTAGCTTTAGGCAAAAGTGCGTAAAAAATCCAGCCATGTTGCTGAAGTTGCTGAGCGATCCAAAGGAAGCCGCAACGATGCTGGCCGCGATCGGCAACCGCACCAACAACCCGAAATCGCAAGAAGCACGCCACACCGTTGACACGATTATTGAACAGGTGCGCTTAGGAGGTGATCAAGCCCTAAAGCGCTACACCGAAAAATTTGATGGCGCAAAGCTTGAGGAGCTAAGGGTTCCCCCCGAAGAAATACAGCGCGCTTGGCAACTCACAGCTGAACCACTACAGGAGGCTTTACAGCTCGCAAAAACAAGAATAAAAACGTTTCACGCCAAGCAATTACCCGCCGACATAATGCTTGAAGGGCCCCATGGCGAAAAACTGAAGCGGCGATGGCGGGCGGTGGAGCGGGCTGGTTTGTATGTGCCCGGCGGCAGAGCTTCATATCCCAGCACAGTATTAATGAATGCAATTCCAGCTGAAGTGGCCGGGGTTAAACATCGCGTAATGGTTACCCCACCAGGCCCTGATGGCCAAATTAATTCAACAGTACTAGCCGCGGCTCACCTAGCCGGCATTGATGAGATTTATCGCGTTGGTGGAGCTCAGGCAATTGCAGCGTTGGCTTGGGGCACCGAAAGTATTCCTCGGGTTGATGTGATCAGTGGCCCTGGCAATCTCTACGTAACCCTCGCCAAAAAAGCACTATTTGGCAGGGTTGGCATTGATTCTCTTGCCGGACCCAGCGAGGTTTTGATCATTGCCGACGACAGCGCTGATCCCATTTTGGTAGCAGCAGATCTTCTGGCTCAAGCGGAACACGACCCCCTAGCCGCCGCAATCCTGCTCACCACAAGCGAGCGTATTGCCCGCGCTGTGCCTGTTGAAGTGGAAAAACAACTGCAAGATCACCCCAGGCGAGAACTCACCAGCGCTTCAATTCGTGATTGGGGCTTGGTGGTGCTCTGCCAAAGCATTGAAGAGGCAGCAAAACTTTCAGATAGCTTCGCCCCTGAACATTTAGAACTACAAGTTTGCGATCCAGATACTTTGGCGGAAAGGATTCAACAGGCCGGAGCGATCTTCCTTGGTAGTTACACCCCAGAAGCCGCTGGTGATTATCTCGCTGGCCCAAATCACACCCTCCCCACCTCTGGCACGGCGCGTTTTAGTGGAGCCCTCAGCGTTGAAACCTTTATGCGTCACACAAGCTTGATTGAGTTTAATCACCAAGCTTTGCAAGCAACAGGTACTGCAATCATGGCCCTTGCGGCCAGCGAAGGTTTACATAGCCATCGTGAATCTGTACGACTAAGAATTGAACATAAAACTTGAATCATCGCTTCACAAGATCGCGAACTTTTGGTTCGCCAGCAATGATTTCACCTACCAAAACCTGATGAGTTAAGTTAATAAATAAACCATTCTCCAATACTCCAGGCAAGTTGTTAATTGTTGCTTCCAATGCGGCAGATTCTTTGATGCCGCCAATAAATTTCACATCAAGTACTAAGTTTCCCTGATCTGTAACAACTGGGCCAGCCTTTTTTACCGCCATTCGCAGCTGAGCCATGCCCCCCAAAGATTCCAACTGGCTTTGAACCTGCCGCCAAGCGCCTGGGAGCACCTCTACCGGGAGAGGAAACTCAAGATTGAGAGTATCTACAAGTTTGCTGGAATCAACCACCACCACAAATCGTTTTGCCCTCACCGCCACAAGTTTTTCCTGAACATGACAAGCACCGCCACCTTTAATCAACTGAAAAGCAGGATCTACTTCATCAGCCCCATCAATTGCCAAATCAATACGGTTAACAGCATTAAGAGCTTGCAGAGGAATTCCAAGTTCAGCTGCGAGCACCTCGCCTTGAAATGATGTGGTAACACCAACTAAATCTTTTAAACGACCATCTTTCAAGCGGGCTCCCACCTCCTTGATCATCAAAGCTGCTGTAGAGCCAGAACCCAACCCCAATACCATGCCGCTAACAACTTGATCAACTGCTGCCAGTGCTACGGCTTGCTTCATCTGATCTTGAAGGTTTGGCATCACGAGGTTGCTGTGTTTCGCGAACCTAGCAATGGAACACAAATCCCCCTAACTATCCCTGGGAAGCCGATTCAGGTAACGGGGCGGGACGAATCGCTAATTTAAGGTTTTCGCTGCCGCGCAACACCTCCAAATCCAACGATTCACCTACCGTTGAACCTTCAACCACCGCTAACAAATCAGCGGGGGCGTGCACAGGTTTACGGCCGGCAGAAATTACTAAATCACCTCGATGCAATCCCGCTTTTGCTGCTGGGCTTTGGGGCAAAACCTGTTGCACTAGGGCCCCATCTCGTTCGGGCAACTGCAGCAAAGCATTGGGATCAGCATTGTGATCCTTAGCTCTACGGGCGGTGAGGGGAACCAATTGGAGCCCCAGATAGGGATGCACCACGGGTGTGCCGGCAGCCAAACTTTGGGCTACCCCTCGGGCCAAATTGATTGGAATTGCAAAACCCAAGCCAGCCCCAGGGCCAGCTCGCACAAGGGTATTTAAACCAATTACTTCACCTTCTTCGTTTAGTAACGGACCACCTGAGTTACCAGGATTAATTGCAGCGTCAGTTTGGATTAATTCCAATCTCTTATCAGTAAAACCAAGGCTGGAAATATTGCGATGCAAACTGCTCACAATGCCAAGAGTAACGGTGCTATCTAGGCCGTAAGGATTGCCAAGGGCGATAGCCCAATCGCCTGGCTCCAGTGCGTTGGAATCACCAAGAGGGGCCGCCTGCAAATCTTTGGTGCCCCCTGGAAGCCTCACAACTGCCAGGTCTGTGATGGGATCTGTACCCACCACATCGCCATCAAGTTGGCGGCCATCAGCCAGGGTTACTTGAACCCGATCAGCACCGTCTACCACGTGATTATTGGTTAAAACCAAGCCATCAATATTGATCACCACTCCAGAACCTTGGCCATTTTCACGGTGGCTATTAGGAAGATCACCAAATAATTCGCGCAGTAAAGGATCTTCAAGACCAGGCTCAAAACCGCTATTGCGCACCTCCCTTTCAGTATCTATGCGAACCACTGCTGGAGCAGTTCTAGCAACCGCTTTGGCTACAAAACCATGCTCGGCATTGGCTGCTGACGGCTTTGAAAAAGCGAGGATCAGCCCAAATAAAACTGTTATGCAAGCCCGCAGCAATCGTTTTCAGATCAGAACCGTATGAGCCTAGTTAGGCCAGCGCAACAATGTTTCCTGCCAGGTGCCATCGGCTTCGAGCTCCACAAAACGAGCTCCACATTGGTGCGGTAACCCCAAAGGGCAAATCTGGGTGGGCTTGAACTGTAAAAAACTTGAAGGGCAGCCCAGCAACGTAGTTTTTGCGTGGGTATCACGCCAATGTTGATGTATGTGCCCCATCAACACAATTTTAGGTTTAGCAAAAGTGGCAAGCCGATCTAGAAATAAAGATCCCTCCCGTTGCGCCTCAGGGGGATGATGGACCGCCACAAGTAAATCAGCGTATTGATTATTTAAGACTTTTTTTGCCCAATGAAGCTGAGCTTTTGAGATCCAGCCATCCACCTCCCCAGGCCAATGGCTATCAAGAAGTAACAACTGCCAACCGCCAATAGGAATTAGAGCTGGCGCCACATGGGCTACTCGGCCAAGACAGGCTCTCAGCAGCTGGGGATGGTCGTGGTTACCTGCAAGTAAAGCGATTGGAATGCCAAGGGGAACCAATAAATTGCGTAAAAGCGCGTAACCGGCCCAGGATTCGTCTTGACATAGATCGCCCGTTAGCAACAGCAAGTTTGGTGGGCGTCCAATTTGTAAGAGAGCCCTTTCCAGGCCGTTTTTTAAAGCAACAAATGGCTGCACGCCCCGATACCAACCAAGGGGGTTTGCCAGCAGATGTGAATCACTTAGTTGGAGAATTGAAACGGCCATAACTAAACTGAATCGACTGCCAACTAACAATTTGGATAATTCAGCACAAGTCTGCCCTCTATGTGAGGCAACCATCAATCCCGCTTCGGGCAGCGCTAACGAAGTGCGTTTCAGTGCTGGTGCTTTGGGCAGCCGCGCCAAGCTGTGGGCGCGCGTATGCCAATACGCGCAAGAGCGCGGTGGTTGCATCAATTCAAATGCAGCTCTTCGCAGCGAGCCCCAACCAACTGATTTTTATGGCGAAGCACCATCTCTTGAATTGCCCCCAAAGCCGGCGGAGTCTTAAGATTCACAAGTGCCCGGCGGGTAACCAGAAGCAGCAGCCTTAAGGCTGAAGCTTTTGGGCAATCGTAATTATCCTGCGATTGCGGGCCGGGAGGCCCTACGAGTTACTTGCCCTTGGCTCATTCATCACTACCACCACTGGAAAACCTGGCAACTTTAATTGCAAATCCAATGGGGTTTGAAATTAACAGCGTTGCATTGCATAGCCACCGCAATCCCCAAGCTTTGGTGATCGCTCTTGGCAGAATCAATGGCACCGATATAAGCCTTGAAGATTGTGCTTCGTTTAGTAGTGCATTTAGTGATGCACTTGAAGCGGAACCCCTACTTAGCGAGGCCTATGTTCTTGAAGTGACAAGCCCCGGAGTGGGGGAAGTTCTTCTTGATGATCGAGATTTCCGCAGTTTTCGTGGCTTCCCGGTGAGCGTTTTGCACAGAGATAAAGCTGGCGTTGAAACTAGCCGTGAGGGCTCACTGCTCGGACGTGATGACGACGCAGTGGAGATCAACCTGCGGGGGCGGGTTGTGCGAATCCCCAGGCCAGAGGTTTTCGAAGTGCGCCTGGCTAACCCAAAGCTTGAATCCTGAACTCCCTACCGTTTTCTTTTTCCCTACAACCTGAATTTTTTTATGGCACTTGTAATGCTGCCGGGCCTAACAACCCTCATCGAAGACATCAGCGAGGAAAAAAAATTACCGCCTAACGTGGTTGAAGCAGCTTTACGCGAAGCGCTTTTGAAGGGTTATGAGCGCTACCGGCGCACCCTTTACCTTGGAATTAGTGAAGATCCATTCGATGAAGAATATTTCAGTAATTTTGATGTAGGGCTAGATCTTGAAGAGGAGGGTTTCAGAGTGCTCGCCTCTAAAATAATCGTAGAAGAAGTTGAAAGTGAGGATCATCAGATCGCTCTAGAAGAAGTACAACAGGTTGCAGAAGATGCGCAACTGGGTGACACTGTGGTGCTAGATGTTACCCCAGAAAAAGATGAGTTTGGCCGTATGGCCGCCGCATCAACCAAGCAGGTGTTAGCGCAAAAATTGCGCGACCAGCAAAGGCGAATGATTCAAGAAGAATTTGCTGATTTAGAAGATCCAGTACTCACCGCACGAGTTATTCGTTTTGAACGGCAAAGTGTAATTATGGCCGTTAGTAGCGGCTTAGGCCGCCCGGAAGTTGAAGCTGAATTACCGCGCCGCGACCAACTTCCAAATGATAATTATAGGGCAAATGCTACTTTCAAAGTTTTTCTTAAAGAGGTATCAGAAATTGCAAGGCGTGGCCCTCAGATGTTTGTAAGTCGATCAAATGCAGGCTTAGTTGTGTATTTATTTGAGAATGAAGTACCCGAGATCCAGGAGGGTTCAGTGCGAATAGTTGCTGTAGCTCGCGAGGCAAATCCCCCTTCAAGGGCCGTTGGACCACGCACAAAAGTGGCGGTAGACAGTGTTGAGCGGGAGGTTGACCCCGTGGGGGCCTGCATTGGCGCTCGTGGTTCAAGAATCCAGCAAGTTGTTAATGAACTGCGTGGTGAAAAAATAGATGTAATTCGCTGGTCTGCAGATCCAGGTCAATATCTTGCTAATTCCTTAAGCCCCGCCAGGGTGGAAATGGTGCGTCTAGTAGACCCTGAGGGTCAACACGCCCATGTACTAGTACCACCCGACCAATTGAGCTTGGCCATCGGCCGTGAAGGGCAAAATGTACGTCTTGCAGCTCGCTTAACCGGCTGGAAAATCGATATTAAAAACTCCGCTGAATATGATCAAGGTACGGAAGATGAGAAAGTTGCTGAACTAATAGTGTTGCGACAAGAAGACGAAAGGCAACAGGCTGAAGCAGAGGCCAGGTTAGAAGCCGAGCAAGCAACTCGGGCCGAGGAGGATGCACGTCTACGCGAACTTTATCCAATTGAGGAGGATTTCCAAGAAGAAACTATTTCAGAAAGTGAATCAACTTTTGAGGCTCGGTGAACTCGATGACCACCATGCGTCGATGCGTTTCTTGCCGTAATTTGGTAGATCGTCAGAAACTTTGGCGAGTGGTGCGGTTAGGAGGGGGCGAAGGTATTCAGCTTGATCAGGGAATGGGCCGTTCGGCCTATCTCTGCCCAACGCAGCAATGCCTAGAAGAAGCCCGCAAGCGGCGCAAACTACAGCGGGCCCTACGGGTAAACGTTGAAGATGCCATCTACAGCGCCCTCGCCTCCAGGCTTGGGCCGGAGGGAATCAGCCTCAAAGGCATCCCTTCAGGCAATATGAATACCGTCCCGTCACTGTGACGGGCACGGAGGCACAAAGTGCCCCGTCCAATGGAGACCTGCATGACGAGCGGCGGCAAAGTCCGGATCTATGAGCTATCGCGAGACCTTGGTCTCGAAAACCGAGATGTGCTCGATGCTGCGGAGAAGCTGTCGATTGCGGCGAAAAGCCACAGCAGCTCCATCAGCGACAGCGAAGCGGCAAAAATCCGCTCACTTCTTGGTGCCAGTGGCGTAAATGGAGGTGGCGCCGGGAATGGGGACAGGAACCAACCCCCATCACCCAGCAAAAGCGCAGAGGCACCAGCCAGCAAAATTCTGACCCTCAAAAAAGCTTCAGTTGCTGCACCAACATCCCCAGCAGTTGCCACCCCGGTTGCGCCAGCCGTAGTTAATAAGCCGGCAGTTATTGCACCGCCTGCTCCTCCAGCCAGACCAACCCCTGCCCAAAGCCCAGCAGCAGCTAAGCCAGTGGTTGTAAAACCAGTTGCTGCCAAGCCAGTTGTTGTTAAGCCAGCAGCAGCCAAGCCGGTGGTTGTAAAACCAGTGGTTGTTAAGCCACCTATACCAAAAGCTTCAACTCCAAAACCGGTTAACGCAAAACCGCTGGTGCCGGTAAAGCCTGTTGTACCAGTGCGGCCAGTGGTGCCAGTGCGGCCGGTGTCAATTGTTAGTGCTGCGCCAAAGCCAGTTACTGCGCCAAAGCCGGTAACGACAGCGAAGCCAGTAACGACAGCGAAGCCAGTTACTCCTGCAAAGCCAATTACGAGCATCAAGCCACCGGCCCCAAAACCGGTTGTTATCGCCAAACCAGCGAGGCCCGTAACCCCTCCTTTAAGGGGCGGTGATCAAAATCGCCCGGCCGTGCCAATGCGCACAGCAGCTCCACAAAGGCCAGTGCCGCAACGGCCCCCTGCGCCGCAAAGGCCAGGAACACCAGTTGTAAGAGCTGGGGGCCCTCCACTGCCGAAACGAGCCGAACCAGACGGCAGGCCGCCAGCTTCCTCCCTGGAATTGGTGGGCAAACCAATGCGACGGGATCCAGCTGCTCCACCCACCAGGCCAAGCCCAGGAGCCATGCGCAAACCAGTTGCACCTGGTGAGTTAATGCAGCTCCAGAAACCTGGAGCGCCAAGGGGACCGGCACCAGAAGGCCCCAGGCGTGTGGTGCCTAGTCGCCCTGGTAGCGAAGCCCCACGCAAGCCAGGTGAAGGGCCCACGCGCCCTGGAGCTCCTACAGCTCCCAATGCACCGCCGAAACGGCCTGGATTCCGTCCAGCCGCCACCCCCGGGACAGCTGCAGGCAAAGCGCGGCGTCCAGATTGGGACGACAGCGCCAAGTTGGAGGCATTACGCAGTCGTACGCCGCAAAAGCAACGTCAAAAAGTTCACATCATTGGTGAAAATGACGACTCTCTAACGGCCGAAACCAGCGGCTTTGCAGGAGAACAGGAAGCATTTGTACTGCAAGCGAGCCTGGCAAGACCAAGCAAACCGAGGGTTTCACCTGCAGCTGGCGGAGCTAAGCCTGTCGCTTTGCGTCGACGCAAAAAAGAAACCACCCGTCAAAGGCAACGGCGGCGTGCCATGGAACTGCGCGCCGCGCGGGACGCGAAACAAATAAGACCCGAAATGCTGGTGATCCCAGAAGGGAATCTCACTGTGCAAGAACTCGCAGACATGCTCAGTGTTGAAAGTTCTGAAATTATTAAATCTCTATTCTTTAAAGGAATTATTGCAACCGTTACCCAAACCCTTGATCTCTCATCAATTGAGACGGTATCGCAGGAATTTGGCGTTCCAGTTCTGCAAGACGACGTTGAAGAAGCAGCGAAGAAAACCGTTGAGATGATCGAAGAGAGCGACTTCGAGCATCTAATTCGTAGGCCGCCAGTTGTAACTGTTATGGGTCATGTAGACCATGGCAAAACGAGTTTGCTTGATGCGATACGCAAAACACGCGTAGCGGCAGGTGAAGCAGGTGGCATTACTCAACACATCGGTGCATATCAAGTTGAGGTACAACATGGTGATGAGCACCGCACAGTTACCTTCCTAGATACGCCTGGGCACCAAGCATTTACAGCAATGCGGGCGCGTGGAACGAAAGTAACAGATGTAGCTGTACTTGTTGTGGCTGCAGACGACGGGGTAAGGCCTCAAACCCTTGAAGCAATTAGCCATGCCCGCGCCGCTGAAGTACCCATTGTTGTTGCTATTAATAAAATAGATAAAGAAGGGGCTCAACTTGATCGGGTTAAACAAGAGCTAACAGACCAAAACTTGCTGCCAGAAGATTGGGGTGGTGACACCGTAATGGTGCCTGTAAGTGCTCTGAAAGGCACTGGTATCGATTCCTTATTGGAAATGATACTTTTGGTAACTGAGGTAGAAGATCTAAAAGCCAATCCCAATCGAATGGCAAAGGGCACTGTTATCGAGGCACACCTCGATAAAGCAAAAGGTCCAGTGGCAACATTGTTAATTCAAAACGGAACATTGCATCCTTCCGATGTTTTGGCTGCAGGCCCCGTGTTGGGCAAAGTTAAAGCGATGGTGGACGACACCGGCAAGCGGGTTAAACAGGCCGGGCCATCTTCTGCCGTTGAAGTGCTGGGCTTTAGTGAAGTACCAGCAGCGGGTGACGAGTTTGAGGTGTACGTCGATGAGAAAGCAGCTCGAGCAGTTGTTGGTGATCGCGCCAGCGAGGCACGTGCAACACGACTAGCGCAGCAGATGGCCTCCCGTCGTGTATCACTTACGTCGATGTCTGGGCAGGCAAGTGAAGGGGAACTAAAAGAATTAAACCTAATTCTTAAGGCAGATGTTCAAGGTAGTGTTGAGGCAATTCTTGGCATGCTTGAGCAACTGCCTCAAGGAGAAGTTCAAGTTCGAGTTTTACTTTCTGCTCCTGGAGAAATAACCGAAACCGATGTAGATTTAGCTTATGCATCAGGAGCTGTAATAATAGGTTTCAACACCTCACTTGCATCCGGCGCGAAACGTGCCGCAGAAGCAGCGGGGGTAGATGTACGCGATTACGATGTTATTTATAAACTGTTAGAAGACATTCAGTTGGCAATGGAAGGCCTGCTGGAGCCCGAGTTGGTTGAGCAATCCCTCGGAGAAGCTGAAGTGCGAGCAGTATTTAGTATTGGCAAGAGTGCGGTGGCTGGTTGTTATGTAACAAGTGGTAGTTTGCAACGCAATTGCAAATTCCGGCTATTCCGTGGCAAACAACAGATATATGCAGGCGATCTTGATTCATTGAAACGCGTTAAAAACGATGTTAAAGAAGTAAATACAGGCTTTGAATGCGGTATTGGTTGTGATCGTTTTGCTGATTGGCAAGATGGTGATCGCCTTGTTGCCTATAAAATGGTTACTCAACGCCGCACACTAAGTAGCTAATGGTTGGCTGGCTGCCGCTGCTTAGCCTCGGCCTGCTACCCATTGAATTGTTATTGCTGCAGTTGATTTTTGCTGGCGGCACATCTGGCCCTGCTCCACAAGTAGAGATACTTTTGCTATGGAGCCTTGCAGTTTTACTACCCCAACTGCAAGGCAATATGAACCTACCCATAGGTTTATTCAAACCACTAATTGCTATAAGCCAGCTGCCTATCTTGTTTTGGCTAGATCAACGGGCAGGAGCGTTTAGCGAACTAATCCCGTGGCATGGGCAAAGCCGTTTTACATGCCTTTTCTGGGCACTTGTTTTACTTCTAACGATGCAGTGGCAATTGAGATCAGTGCTGGGGTTGGCGATTGCGATCAAACCAAATCAAAGCGACACTGATCAGCAAAGCAGAGGATTGGATGCCAAGGTCGCTGAAGGGAACAGCAATGCCAGAGGCACTGCGCATTGCCATGGTGGCAGCGCCAACAGCGGCGGAAGCGAAAAGAGTGAACCACAAAGCCCTGCGTAGGCTGCGCCAAGGTGTACGCGCTTCCTTAAGCAAGCGTTCGCGTAAAACTGGATCAAGCGGAGAAGGCTTAGACATTTGGCGCTCTCGCTGCAGGTTGATTTACTTATCCATAATGCTAATTTGATCCGGCTGCCGGTGTAGCTCAGGGGTAGAGCAACTGATTCGTAATCAGTAGGTCGTCGGTTCAATTCCGATCACCGGCTTAATTAAACAAAAAAAACTAAATGAAATCACCAAAATCACTTCGCGTTGGATTAGCGGGGTTAGGCCGCTTTGGCAATATGCACGCAAATATATTTCATACACTGCCAAACGTTGAACTCTTTGCAATCGCAGAGCCCCGGGCAGAACAATTGGCATTCATAGGAACTAAATACAACGTAAAACGTCAGTACAAAAGTGCAGAGGAATTAATTAATGATAACGAAATTGATGCAATCGCAATAGTTACACCTGATGATCAGCATCATCAGCAGTGCCTAGCGGCCGTTGCCACAGGCAAGCCAGTATTCATAGAGAAACCACTTGCTGCTAACTTTGTAGAAGCAAATGAATTGAGGCAGGCAGCCGAGAATAGTGGTTCAATTTTACAGGTTGGCTTCATCTTACGCTATGAATTAAATCATAGATTAATCAAGCAGCAAATTAATCAAAAAGAATTTGGAGAATTAATATCAATACGAACGAAACGGAATCTGAGCAGCTCATGGTTTGCAGCGATTGCCGATCGGGTACACACTATCTATGAATCATCTATTCATGATCTCGACTTACTACTTTGGTTAACAAATAGTAAGCCAATATGCGTAACAGCGCACGAACGACGCCTTGGCGATCACTTATCACCAGAGGCCTGTATTGCTTTAATCAAATTTGAAAATAACTGTATTGGAATCACAGAAACCAGCTGGTTTGTACCAAATGGTGCCCCAACCAACGTTTCCACAAGTAGCTGGAATGGCTGCATTGACTCTGAATTAGTTATTGTGGGATCCAATAAAAGCATTCAGCTACGTTCACTTGATAGCACGTTACAAGTGTGGAGCAATGAAGGAATCAATTCACCAGATGGCAATCTATGGCCAGAAATAGATGAAAAAATACAAGGAGCTTTGAGGGAAGAGTTAATTGATTTCAGCAACTGCGCTTCCGCAAAAAGCAAATCAAAGATCGCCAATCTTGATCAAGCAATAAACGGATTGCAATTAGCCGATGCGATTGTGGAGTCTGCAAGCAAAGGAGCCACCATAATGATTTAGGAACAAAAATTATTAAGAGGAGAAAGATTCAATCGCCGCCTGAATTTGATGCAGCCTTTGTGTCTGATCACCAATTAATTCAATTAATTTTAAATTTCCAAAGACTGGCGAAAGATTATATAAATTTTCTCTATATATTTTTTTAAAAATTAAATCAACAGAATCTCGATACTCAACATCTAGGGGGCGGATGCCATCCTCCTCAATTAATACAGGCCATTCCATCGAGCTTGGTACAAATGCCAAAACATCAAGATGATCCAAAGACTCCCTAACCGCGTCCACCATACTCAAAACGAAATCAGAATCAATATCTGTTTTACCCGTTTCAGCAGTATATTGTGAATACGCTAGATAATCAATCGGACAACGATCAAAGATAACATTATCCGTCATAGATGAATATCTATGCACTCTACTAATACTATAAAATAATTGCAGTCCATTATGCAACCTAGTCGATTTATCTTGAAAGGCGATTTCATATGGACCATTTAAAGATAAGGCCCTATAGGGTTCATCCTCCCATAAATAATCGGGATTAGAATTAAGCCAATCCCTTACTACAGTGGATTTACCGAGGGAGTGGGAGCCAGAAATTGCAATGCGCATAGATGTTAATCAATAAATCGTGCAGGCGCCCTCGGGCGGCAACCCTGCCCACAACAATAGCTCGGGCCAACAACTCACCTGCTCAAATATCCACTGGTGGCCAAAACTATTGCAGTGAATGCCATCACTACAGAGTGAATCAACCCAAATATGCGGCACTGATTTAATTTCAGCAGAAATGCCATTCCACAAATTCAAAAAAGGCACGTCTGCTCCAAGGCAAGCCTCTTCAAGGAGACGATTGTAGTAATTAATATCCTGATTTAGATACCAAAGACATTGGGCAAAAGGCATTTGCGCTTCATTAACGGGTGTTATGCCAATTACGAAAACGGGGGCTAATTTCTTGGCGTTCGCAAGTAACTGCTCCATACCAAAAAGAAAGGCAGCTGGATCTAATTGCTGCCTACCATCTCTTCTACCTATGCGGGCAGCATCATTAAGGCCCACTCCAATAATTAGGCCTTGAGGGCTCTGGCGTCGTAATTCACCACGCGCTTTAAATTCAGTTTGAAACCTTGCAGAGAGGCGCTCAAGCCCATCACCCCTTACTCCAAGGTTATACAAAACCGGAGCATTTTCTCTTGGCATCCAATGACGCCGCAACCTTTCAACCCAGCCACCACCATCACTATCTCCCCAACCAAAGATGCCACTATCGCCAAAAGCAATCAGTTTTGTAGGAATTTCCATTTATTACAAATGAGTTCAACCATTAAAAAGCCCCCGCGTTAGCGGGGGCGATTTCTATTCTCTAATTAAGCGATTTGCTTAGTTAGTGATCAACCGATTGCAGGGGCGGTTAGTGCTACTGGAGCGCTTTCTGCTGCTGCAAGATCGAGGGGGAAGTTATGGGCATTACGCTCATGCATTACTTCCATTCCCAAACCAGCGCGGTTCAAGATATCAGCCCAGGTATTCACTACACGGCCTTGGCCATCGAGAATCGACTGGTTGAAGTTGAAGCCAT
>Ga0310329_10006_pt1 | contig 30652 bp, 26 predicted proteins | sample LakSupDCLTotalD7_FD_195543 | JGI IMG/M metagenome (GOLD analysis project Ga0310329, IMG submission 195543) | Enriched freshwater cyanobacterial communities from Lake Superior, Ontario, Canada - SU02.DCL.Total.D7 (v2) (version 2) | ecosystem: Environmental > Aquatic > Freshwater > Lake | place... | reverse complement strand
GCAACAAACCAAGCGGCTTTGAAGAAAATCTTAAATTTGGCTTTGGCGTAAATAAGCTCACTCCAGGCCAAAAAAACGTATTGATTTTTGGTGGCTTCGCCTTAGCTGTTGCTTTTTTCTTATCTCTTTATTCCCTGCGCTGAATTCTTGTTTTTGAATTTTGACTCTGAATTTTGACCCTGCAACTCACTCCATGACTAAATCGATCCCACAAGCACTGAATCAAGCGATCAACTCAATACTCAAGCCTTTATTGAGCTGTGTTTTGGTGCTACTGCTCACCACCGCTTGCGTAACTACCGGCCTTGCCACTGCCGCCAGCAGCCCCTGGGTGCCAGTGCCGCTAAACATCTCTTCCAACCCCCTTGATGTGGCTTTTACCGATAGCCAGCACGGCTTTTTGGTGGGTAGCAACAGGCTGGTGATGGAAACCAACGATGGCGGCAACAGCTGGGCCGAACGGGCGATAAACCTGCCAGCAGAGGAAAATTTTCGCTTAATCAGTGTTGATTTTCTTGGTGATGAGGGCTGGATTGCAGGCCAACCCGGCTTACTGCTGCACAGCGATGATGCTGGCCAAAATTGGACGCGTTTGCTGCTCGATACAAAACTGCCCGGCGATCCTTACTTAATTAATGCCATCGGCCCTAACAAGGCAGAACTAGCAACAACTGTGGGGGCGATCTACCGCAGCAGCGATAGCGGCAAGAGCTGGCAAGCGGAAGTTAGTGATGCTGCTGGTGCAGTGCGCGACCTACGCCGCAGCCCCGATGGCAGTTATGTGAGCGTGAGTGGGCTCGGTAATTTCTTTTCCACCTGGAGCCCTGGCGATCAGGTGTGGCAACCCCATAACAGGGTGAGCAGCCAACGGGTGCAAACGATGGGTTTCCAACCCAGTGGCGAACTGTGGATGGTTACCCGCGGCGCGCAACTGCGTTTTAACCCAGATGGCAGCAACCCTGAGGAATGGAGTAAGCCGGTAATCCCGATCACCAATGGCTATGGCTATTTGGATATGGCCTGGGATCCGAATGGCACGATCTGGACCGGAGGCGGCAACGGCACCCTGCTATCAAGCATTGATGGGGGCAGCCATTGGCAACGCGATGGGGTTGGTACTGCCACCCCAAGCAACTTCACCCGCTTGCTGTTTCTAGAAGATGGCAAGGGCTTTGCCTTAGGCGAAAGGGGCACCCTGCTGCGCTGGGTTAGCCCTGATTCAACTGAAATTCTCTAACTGTTCCAGCCTGTAACTGTTTCCAGCAGCAGGTGGTTACAAGCCCTTAGGATCACAAAGCAGATACGAGAATTGCAATGGCCGCCGGTTCTACCGGGGAACGCCCGTTCTTCGAAATCATTACAAGCATTCGTTACTGGGTGATTCACGCCGTAACACTGCCATCAATCTTCCTTGCTGGGTTCCTTTTTGTGAGCACCGGCCTTGCCTACGACGCTTTTGGCACCCCTCGTCCAGATGCTTATTTCCAAGCAAATGATCAAAAGGCTCCTGTGGTGAGCCAACGATTCGAGGGCAAAGCTCAATTGGATCTACGTCTTAAGAATTAACCCACCTATGACTTCCTCCTCCCCCACCACGCCCCGTAATTACCCAATTTTTACGGTGCGCTGGCTCTCACTTCATGCCCTTGGCATCCCCACAGTTTTCTTCTTGGGTTGTTTAGGTGCTATGCAATTTGTCCGCCGTTAGGTCTCTGCCATGCAGCGCAATCCAAACCCAAACAACCTGCCGGTTGAACTAAACCGCACCAGCCTCTACTTGGGGTTGCTATTTGTTTTTGCAGCCGGAATTTTATTTTCCAGCTACTTCTTTAACTGAGGCCAAATGCTATGAGCAGCAAGAAGTCTTCGATACCAGACGGTCGTATTCCTGATCGTCTACCAGACGGACGCCCAGCAGTGCCATGGCGCAGCCGCTGGACTGAAGGTCCCCTACCCCTTTGGTTGGTTGCAACTGCTGGTGGTATGGCAGTGATTTTTGTGGTGGGTCTGTTCTTTTACGGCTCCTATGTGGGCGTTGGTTCTGCCTAACTGGTGGAAACCACTTCCGATGGCGGCAGGCAACGCAGCCGCCCGAAACGAAGGGAGTTATTTTGCCCTAGCCACCTAGATGAATTCCTGGTGGGGAATGGCAAAAAGTATTTTTTGCACCTGCTGAACCCTGATCAGCTAGTAGAACGGGGCATTAAGGCCACAAAAGCCAAGCTAATTATCCAAAACTATCCAGTTTTGGTACTTAGCAATGAATGGCTTGAAGAGTTGTATTGCACAAAATGTGGCAGTTGCCGCTGGTGCCATGTAATTCGCCACGACAAAGTAGCCCATACAGTTAGGTGGGCTCCAAGGGATTTGTGGGAACAGGTGGCCCATGTGGATGTTTTACATGGAAACCCCACTGTGAGCCAATTCACTTCACGGGAGGCACGGCGCCATCGCCAACAAAAAACGGCAAAGGGTAAAAAAATATTTGACGCCGGTTAGATCTATTTAACCCGCTTTCTAAAATCAGCAATTGTTGGCTCTAAACCCTGCTGCAATGAAATCTGTGGCTCCCAGCTCAACACTTCACGGGCTAAATCAATAACTGGTTGACGTTGCATTGGATCATCTTGTGGTAACGGGCGATATACCAACTCTAAATTCGGATTAATGCGATCTCGCACTAATTCAGCTAGTTGTTTAATTGTGAATTCGCCAGGATTACCAATATTCATTGGACCTGTATGGGGGCCCTCCATCAAACGCAAGAAACCCTCCACGAGATCATCCACATAACAAAAAGAACGGGTTTGCATGCCATCGCCATAAAGGGTAAGCGGTTCCCCCCGCAGGGCCTGCACAATAAAATTACTCACAACCCTGCCATCATCTTCCAGCATGCGGGGGCCATAGGTATTAAAAATCCGCACTACACGAATTTCAACATCGTGCATACGTTTGTAATCAAAGCAAAGTGTTTCCGCAATCCGTTTACCTTCGTCGTAGCAACTGCGGATACCAATCGTATTAACGCAACCGCGATAGCTTTCAGGCTGGGGATGCACCTCCGGATCGCCATACACTTCGCTGGTGCTAGCAAGCAGAAGCCGCGCCCCCACCCGCCGCGCTAGGCCAAGCATGTTGTAGGTGCCAAGAAAACTAGTTTTGGCGGTTTTTATAGGGTTGAATTGATAATGAACAGGGGATGCAGGGCAAGCTAGATGCCAAATACGATCCACCTCAAGCCTGATTGGTTCTGTTACATCGTGGCGAATTAATTCAAAATTAGGGTGGCTAATCCAATGGCGAATGTTATCTTTTCGGCCGGTGAAATAGTTATCTAAACAGATCACTTCTTCACCTTTTGCCATCAAGCGATCGATCAAATGGGAGCCAACAAAACCTGCACCGCCGGTTACTAAATGACGCAAACCCATTTCAACCCTTCCCAATAGTCCACACTTGCATACCAGCAGCTAGGGCAGCCTTGCCATCTGCAATAGCGCGGGTATCAAATAACCACGCCGGCTTTCGCATCACAGCGTAAATTGCCTGCCAATCCAAATGGAAATACTGTTGCCATTCGGTAACAACAATAACTGCGTCTGCGCCAATGCAGGCCTCCAGGGGCGACGGGGCCATCGACCAGCCACCATGCACGTCAGCAACCATATCAAGGCCGGGCGGCTGGGCTAAATCTTTACTAATTTGATCTGGATTCACCTTGGGATCATGAATTGCAAGCTGGGCCCCCTCTTCTAGCAACTCTTTTGCAATGCGAATTGCTGGCGATTCACGGGTGTCGTTTGTGTTTGCTTTAAAAGCAAAACCAAGGATGGCAATACGTTTTCCATTTACGGTATTAAATAATTTTTGCACCACTAAGCGGGCGATACGTTGCTGTTGCCAATTATTTAATTGAACCACCTGCTGCCAATAACTAGCAACTTCAGCCAGGCCATAATAACCGCAGAGATATACAAGATTTAAAATATCTTTTTGGAAGCAACTACCTCCATAGCCAGGTCCACTTTGCAGAAAACGATTGCCAATTCTTGAATCACTGCCAATTGCTTTAGCTACTTCTTTCACATCAGCCCCGGTGGCTTCGCAAAGGGCCGCAATTGAATTAATTGATGAAATACGCTGAGCTAAAAATGCATTTGCAGTGAGTTTTGATAATTCACTGCTCCAAAGGTTAGTGCGTAAGATTTTTACAGTTGGTACCCAATGCTCATAAATTTCAGCTAACGCGTTTAAGGCAGCGGCATCATTACCACCAATCAACACCCGATCTGGATTCTCTAAATCATTGATAGCAGTGCCTTCCGCTAAAAATTCAGGATTAGATAACACCGCAAAAGATTTGTTTTCTCCCACTTGAGCGGCCGCGAGAATCGCTTGGATCGTTTCTGCAGTGCGCACCGGAAGAGTGCTTTTCTCCACCACGATCGTGTGGCCTTTTGCGGCGGCAGCTACCTGCCTGGTGCAAGCTTCTATCCAGCGCAGATCCGATGCTTGGCCGGCTCCCACCCCACGGGTTTTAGTGGGGGTATTAACCGATAAAAAAACCATATCGGCAGCAGCGATCGCCTGATCCACATCTGTTGAAAAGTGCAGGTTGCGGCCCCGTGCCCGTTGCAGCACTGCATCTAGGCCGGGTTCATAAATGGGCAGCTGGGCCAGATCTAAAGAATTCCACGCGGCAATACGGGCGGCATTGAGATCCACCACCGTTACTTCAATTTCTGGGCAACGATCAGCGATTACAGCCATTGTGGGCCCCCCCACATAGCCAGCTCCGATGCAACAAATTTTGCGCACTGCGGCAAGAGCCATGAAGTATTTGCCAGTAGCAGGCATTGTGGTGCATACAGTGCAATGCATTAGTGCAAAACGCTGCTTGCAAGGCGATGCTTAAAAAGGCCTTAATTACAGGTATTACCGGCCAAGATGGCAGCTATCTAGCGGAATTACTGCTGGGAAAGGGGTACCAGGTTCATGGCATAAAACGCCGAGCCAGCAGTTTTAATACCAGCCGCATCGACCATCTATATCAAGACCCCCACGAATGCGATCCAAGGTTGGTGCTGCACTACGGCGATCTCACCGATAGCAGCAACTTGGTGGGAATCATCAAGCAAGTGCAACCCGATGAGATTTACAACCTTGGCGCCCAAAGCCATGTGGCGGTGAGCTTTGAGGAGCCGGAATACACAGCCAATTGCGATGCCCTCGGCACCCTACGCATCCTGGAAGCGGTGAGGCTTTTGGGCTTAACAGCGAAAACCCGTATTTATCAAGCCTCCACCAGTGAGTTATACGGCTTAGTGCAACAAACACCTCAATCTGAAACCACCCCCTTTTATCCCCGCAGCCCCTACGGCGTTGCCAAGCTTTATGGCTACTGGATCACTGTTAATTACCGCGAAAGCTATGGGATGTATTGCTGTAACGGGATTTTGTTTAACCACGAAAGCCCGCGGCGTGGCGAAACCTTTGTAACGCGCAAGATCAGCCGCGGGTTGGCCCGCATTGATGCTGGCCTTGAGCAATGTTTATTTATGGGCAACCTTGATTCCTTAAGGGATTGGGGCCATGCCCGCGATTATGTGGAAATGCAATGGCGCATGTTGCAGCAGGAAGGCCCGCCGGAGGATTTTGTAATCGCCACAGGCCGCCAAGAATCAGTGAGGCGTTTTATTGAGCTAAGCGCCATCGAATTGGGTTGGGGCCAGATCAAATGGGAAGGGGAAGGAGTAAATGAAATTGGGCGCCGCGATAGCGGAGAAGTGGTAATCAAAATAGATCCCCGTTATTTCAGGCCAGCAGAGGTGGAAACGCTATTGGGGGATCCCACAAAAGCCCATGCCAAATTGGGCTGGAAACCCACCACAAGCTTGGAGGAATTGGTGGCAGAAATGGTGGCGGCCGATTTGGAAGAAGCTAAAAAGGAGGCTTATCTACGCCGCAAAGGCTTCAACGTGGTGGGAGCGCCGCAGGAATGAATCCAACTCAAACATTAATTAAGCCAAGCGATAAAATATATGTTGCTGGCCACCGCGGCATGGCGGGCAGTGCCATTTGCCGGGCACTCAGCAAGGCAGGCTACTCAAATCTACTCACTTCCCCACGGGCAGATCTAAATCTATTAGATGAAGCAGCTGTGAAAGATTGGTTTGAAATTAATAAACCAGATGTGGTAGTGGTAGCGGCAGCCAAGGTGGGTGGGATTCTTGCAAATAATAATTATCCAGCAGATTTTTTACTAGAAAATCTAAAAATTCAAACAAACTTAATTGAAACCGCATGGCGCAGTGGCGTGCAGCGTTTGTTATTTCTTGGTAGCAGTTGCATTTATCCAAAATTTGCAATTCAACCAATTAAAGAAGAATCTCTATTAACTGGCGCCCTTGAAACAACTAATGAATGGTATGCAATCGCTAAAATTGCCGGCATAAAGTTATGCCAAGCCCTACGCAAGCAACACGGCTTTGATGCAATCAGCCTGATGCCAACAAATCTTTACGGGCCAGGCGATAACTATCACCCAAGCAACAGCCATGTAATAGCAGCCTTATTAAGAAGATTCTATGAGGCGCATCAAAATAGTGCACCTAGCGTTACATGTTGGGGTAGCGGAACACCAAGAAGGGAGTTTTTGCACGTGGATGATCTAGCAGCAGCGGCAGTTTTTTGCCTAGAAAATTGGGATCCAAGCAGAATTAAAGCTCCAAAAGATCAAAGCGGAGAGCCATTGCACTACTTAAATGTGGGTAGTGGCAGCGATGTAACGATTAAAGAGCTGGCTGAATTAATTGCAGAAAAGATTGGCTTTAAAGGTTTAATAAATTGGGACAGCTCCAAACCTGATGGCACGCCACAAAAACTGCTTGATGTGGATCAGCTGCAATCGATGGGCTGGAGTGCAAGCATTTCCTTAGCCGAAGGATTGCAAAAAGTGATTATTAACCTACCCAGCGCTCTAGCCCCCAGCAATTAATGCAGTTTCGTGCCCCATGGTTGCAAGCACGAATGCCGTTGATCGCTAGTGCTGGCTGGGATGCCTTAGTTGTTCCCTTGAGTTATGGCTTTGTGTATCACTGGCACCATGGCAACTGGCCTCAAGGTGGCTTTGCCTTGCCTCTTTATCTAGGGCTTTGGCTGGCTTGGTCTTACTTATTGGGCCGCTACTCAAAAACATCTGAGCATTCACGAATCACGCCCAACCGCTTGATCCTCTTAATCGCTTTGATCTTGCTGTTGCTCACATCAGTGCTGGGGGGCGCCTGGCTGCTGAAAATACCACTAACCATTACAGGGCTTCGCAGCCAACAACTGCCATTTCTCTTAATCGCAAGCCTATGTTCTTGGGGCGGGCAGTTATTGCTTTTAAGGGCAGCTATTGATCAACGGCGTTGGCTAATGGTGGCGAGTGCTCCGGAACAACAACTGCTGCTGAATTTACTGCCTGCTTTAAAAGCAACAATATGGAACCTGGAACAATTAGAACACTGCAGCGCTAGCCAATTAACAGAATTCCAAGGTGTAGCGATAAGCGAACAACTACCACTAAGTCTTGAGAACCTGGAGGAGTTGATGCTTGCTCGCAGCCAAGGCTTGCCGTGCACCACATTGGTAAATTGGTGTGAAGCCAAACTGCAAAGAGTGCCACCTGAATTGTTTTGCCGCAAAAGTTTACTAATAGGAGACGGCTTCCAATTTCAACCCGGACGCTTTAGCTGGCGCTTAAAACGCAGTGGCGATGTATTTATTGCAGCGAGTTTACTACTACTAAGCTCCCCAATACTGCTGCTAATGGCTCTTCTAATCAAATTGCAAGATGGCGGGCCAATTTTTTATTACCAGATACGATCAGGTTTATATGGCCAGACATTTACATTGGCAAAACTGCGCAGCATGCAGGTGAACGCTGAACAAGGGGGCCCCCGCTGGGCAAGCCATAAAGATCAACGAATTACCCCCTTGGGCCACTGGTTAAGACGAACAAGATTTGATGAGTTACCTCAACTCTGGTCTGTGCTGCGCGGAGATATGAGTTTGATCGGCCCACGCCCAGAAAGACCTGAATTTGAAATTGAATTAGAGCGCTCAATACCTCACTACCGCTTAAGGCATTGGTTAAGACCAGGGTTGAGCGGTTGGGCTCAGGTATGCCATCCCTATGGGGCAAGTGTGGCGGATGCTCGGGAAAAACTCAGCTACGACCTTTACTATCTGCGAAACGGCAATCCGTTGCTAGATGTTTTGATCTTAATTAAAACAATTCGATTGGTAGTGCTCGCCCGAGGCTCGATACCTCTGGATCTCAGCCCGCAGTTCTGTAACAGCTCACAGCCATGAAAATTCTTGGCATCTCCGCTTACTACCACGACAGTGCCGCGGCTCTTGTAATTGATGGGGATATCCGTTGCGCGGTTCAAGAAGAGCGCTTTAGCCGTATAAAGCACGATCCTGCATTCCCAGCCAAAGCTATTCAGTGGTGCCTAGAAGAAGCACAAATTGAGCTCACAGATCTAGATCGAATCGTGTTTTATGAAAAACCGCTGCTCACATTTGAACGGTTGCTAGAAACCTACCTAGCCACAGCGCCGCGAGGGTTACGCTCATTTTTAAAAGCGATGCCTGTGTGGCTAAAGGAAAAACTTTATCTAAAAAGTGTATTGCGAAAAGAATTAGCAGATCTGGCTAGTTGCAGCACCAAACAGTTACCCCAGCTGTTATTCACCGAACATCATGAAGCCCATGCTGCTGCTGCTTATTATCCAAGTGCTTTTGATGAAGCCGCAGTGCTCTGCCTTGATGGGGTGGGGGAGTGGGCTTGCGGTAGCGCATGGGTCGGCAAAGGTGCGGAATTAACAAAGCTATGGCAACTTGATTTCCCCCATTCCTTGGGGCTCCTGTATTCCGCTTTTACTTATTACTGCGGTTTCAAGGTTAATTCAGGGGAATACAAATTGATGGGTTTAGCCCCCTACGGCCAAGCAATTTATGTAGATAAGATTCGTAAAGAACTGCTGGATGTGAAAGCAGATGGAAGCTTTCGCCTTAACCAGCACTATTTCAATTACGCCAGTGGTTTAACAATGACCGCTGAACCATTTCACAAATTATTTGGTTCACCTCCGCGTGCAGCGGAGTCTCCACTGGAGCAACGTCATATGGATCTAGCAGCATCAATTCAGGTGGTAACAGAAGATTTGGTGCTGCAACTAGCCCGCAGCCTGCAAGCGGAAACAGGCCTGCAAAACCTCTGTTTAGCAGGAGGTGTTGCCCTCAACTGTGTTGCCAACGGCCGCCTACTAAGGGAAGGGCCATTTCAAGAAATCTGGATTCAACCAGCGGCAGGTGATGCGGGAAGCGCCCTCGGCGCGGCCCTAGCTGTGTGGCATCGCTATGAAGAGCAACCAAGACCCAGCATTGCTACCACTGGCTTGCGCGATCGCCAAAAGGGTAGTTACTTAGGGCCAGATCTAAATACTGCGGAAACAACTGCAACACTTAAAAACCAAGGGGCCGTTGGCCGTGAACTAGAAGATGATCAACTGCTGCCAGAGGTAGCGAAATTATTAGCAGCAGAGCAGGTGGTGGGCTGGTGCCAAGGCCCGATGGAATTTGGCCCAAGGGCCCTTGGCGGTCGTTCAATCCTTGGGGATCCGAGATCTACAAAAATGCAAAGTGTGATGAACTTAAAAATTAAATATCGTGAAAGTTTTAGGCCATTTGCGCCATCTGTACTTGCAGAAAAGGTTAGTGACTGGTTTGAAGTGGCAGATGGAGTATGCAGCCCATATATGCTAATAGTGGCAAATATTCAGCCAAAACATCAAATAACCATCACAGAAGAAGAAAATGCTTTGTTTGGGATTGATAAATTAAATATCCCACGATCCAGTCTCCCTGCGATCACCCATGTGGATTACTCAGCACGCATCCAAACCGTTCATGCCAGCACAAATCCGCGATATCACCGGCTGATAAGTGAGTTTGAAACATTAACTGGTTGCCCAGTGCTAGTTAACACAAGCTTCAATGTAAGAGGTGAACCTATTGTTTGTGATGCAGCTGATGCCTATCGCTGCTTCATGCGCACGGAGATGGATGCCCTGGTAATCGGCAACACGCTGTTACTAAAAAGCGAGCAGCCCCACTTCGCCGACAGCGAGCGTTGGAAGGAAACCTTTGGGTTGGATTGAAAAATAAATGAAACCATACAACCGAAACCACTACTTGAGGCAGTTTGGCTTTATTTTCACTGGGGGATTAACCCTAATATTTGGAATCATTGGCCCATTAATGCGTCAACATTCAGCTCCAATTTGGCTTTGGATTGTAAATAGTATAATAATATTAATTGCACTAATGCGTCCGAAAATACTTGACAAACCAGAAAAGCTATGGCTGAGGATCGGATTAGTTTTAGGCGCTATAAATAGTCGTATCATTTTAACTATAGTTTTCTATGGTTTATTCACTCCCATGGGTATTGCAATGCGCATAAAAGGCCATGACCCCTTAGGTCGTAAGATGAATTCAAGCTTGAAAAGCTACCGCGCAACAACCAAACCGCGAACAGGCAAGCATATGCTAAAGCCCTACTAAACTTCCTAGATTTTCTAATTATGGACGCCTTATTTGAGCTTTTGTCCGACCTTTGGGGCTTTCTCAACGAACGCAAGAAGTTTTGGTTGTTACCCCTAATTATCACTTTAGTATTACTAGGAGGCTTAATAGTCTTTAGCCAAGGTTCAGCACTTGCGCCATTTATTTACACATTATTTTGAGGTGAGCCCCTGAAACAGTTGCACACTATTTCTAAACTTGCTGCCATCAATTTTGGTGTGCTATTAAGTTTACTTGCACTGCTTGAAGTGGGATTACGGCTGATCGGAATTGAACGGCCTGCATTTTACCGATATGATCAAATAAAAGGATATGCACATCGAGCAAATGTACAGGGTTGGTGGACCCAGGAAGGAAAGGCTTGGGTAGCAATAAATAATGAAGGCTTTCGTGATGTGAACCACTCGGGGAAATCAAAGCTTGGCGTACTAAGAGGTGCCGTTCTTGGGGATTCCTTTAGTGAAGCATTTCAAGTAAATATTGATAAAAGTTGGTGGAAACAGCTAGAGATTAAAGTTAATAAGAGCACGGATTGCAAACTCAGCAAAAAGTACCAAAACGGGCTGGAAATGATGAATTTTGGGGTGGGGGGCTACGGCACAGGCCAGGCATTGCTTACATGGCGCCAAAACGTAAAACAAAAGCAGCCAGGTTTTGTCTTACTGGCTATGTTTCTCGGAAATGATATTGAAGACAACACGCCAAGTAACCGCCAAGACAGGCCTGTATTTAGAGTAAATGAGATGAATAAATTGGAAATTGATAATAGTTTTCGCCAATCAAGAAATAGCCAATTTCGGCAAAGCTGGCTTGGTCATCGTCTCGATTGGATTGTAGAAAACAGCCGCATTGCTCAACTAATAAATTCAGCAAAAAATAAAGCTGCTCAATTTGAAATCAGCCCTAAAAATCGCAACGCTAAAAAGCCAAGTGCGCCTCCACCTGCCTCGCCCGCTAGCGCAGAGGGTTGGGCCGTAACAAAAGCCCTTCTTAAACAGATGAACACGGAAGTAAATGCTGCCGGATCTAAATTAATGGTGGTTAGCCTTAGTAGCCCGGAGCAAGTTTGGCTGAAAAAAGAGCAACGCCCAAAAAATGAATTTAGTCGCGAAAAGAATTTAGCAGAAATTCTTTCTGAACTTAAAGTGCCGTATATTGCATTGGCACCAGCAATGCAACAAAAAGCAGATGCCCTGAATACGCATTTACATGGATTCCAAGGTCAGCAACCAGGGATTGGCCATTGGAATGAAAACGGACATGACCTGGCTGCAGAACTGCTCAAAAAATCCCTATGCAAACAATGAATTGGAAAACTCCCTTTCGATTGGCATTAACCGATGGCATTCTTATTTTTACAAGCTGGGTTCTTTTTTATACCTGGAGATTTAACTCCTTACCAGGGCTCACCCGCGGACCAACAGTTGTTATTATAAGTTGGCTTTTTATTCATTACATACTAGGAACTTATCGAGAATTAAGCAACAAGCAATTAAGCTTTAGTCGCTATGCTATTAATAATTTCCTAGCTTCTAGCATAGTATTATCATTAACATTTGGTTTCACAAAACTCAATGAGGGCAATATTTCAAGTACCATCGGTTTGAACTTTATTCCCAAAGTATTAGTCCTAGCTATATTAGCTGGGCAGGTATTGCTCTTTAGGCAAAATCTTGAACACCTATGGAGCCCTCAACAAAACTGGCTTCTGATTACTAATGCACAAGAAAGACAATTAATCGCCAACGAAATCGAAAAAGATGGTTGTTCAATACCGTGCAATGTTGAGTGGCGTGCAATTAAGGGGCTAGCAAAATTACCAATAGGTTTAGCGACACTTCTTAAATTAGACGGTGTTGCTATTGGATACGAAAACGAACCCAGCAAACAAGATAAAACAATCCTATTAAGTTGGCAATCAAGTGGCGTTCGTATTCTATCGATAGGAAGTTGGTGCGATACATTTTTAAAACGCCTTCCTCCAAAATTCATAACAGAAGAATGGTCTCTGCGTGCAGAGAATCTTGGAATCCAACAGAATGCAGCAAGCTCAAGGATCAAAAGATTACTTGATATTTTGGTTGGTTTTAGTCTTTCAATATGCCTTATTCCAATAATCCTTGTTCTAGCTCTTCTCCATTTATACGGGCAAAAATTATATATTTCAAAGAATACCTGCGTGGGTTTAAATGGCTGCAATTTTCAATCCCTCAATTTTTGTATAGCTAATCCTGCTTCGCAAACCAGATTTCATGCAAAAATATTCTCCTTTAGTTTTTATTTACTACCCCAGTTATGGAATATAATAAGAGGACATATGAGCATTGTCGGCCCAAGGGCGCGCACAAGTGAAGAGTTTGATTCGCTGCTGAAGCAATATCCAGAAGCTGAAATAATTATTTCTTCCAAACCGGGTATTATCGGGTGGGGGAGGGTAGCAAATAATTCCGCAAAAAGTATCAATCCAGAATACCTGGAGATACTTAGAGATCTACATTATTCAAGAAAGCAGAGTTTAGCACTCGATCTACAAATAGTTGCTCAAGCAATTTTAAATACTCTACTGATTAAATGAGAATACAAAAAAAACGTTTAGCTGTGCTTCTCACCCATCCAGTTCAATATTTTAAACCAGTTTTTGAGGCTTTAGCGGCAAGCCAAGAAATAGAACTTATGGTTTTTTTTGGTAGTGATCATGGATTAATCCCAGGCCTCGATCCAGACTTTGGCATTGAATTTGCTTGGGATAATAATCCAACTGATGGCTTCAACCATTGCTTTATAAGTAGGGATCCACTAAAGAATTTAAGCAGCACAGCCAGAGCCCTGCAGCTGGCAGGGTTTGCCTACCGAAAGATATCTGCATTTAAGCCTGATTTTGTTTTAATTTTTGCCTACAGTCCAATATTTATTACTGCTAGCACCCTGTTATTGGCTGCCAGTGGGATAAATCTTTTTTTAAGAGCCGATGGCACCGATAGAGCCTTCAATCGATCAACTTGGAAAAGTTGGCTTAAAGATTTACTATTGCGGCCTTACTACAGATTATTTAAAAAAATATTTCCGATTGGAAAAGATTCCAATGATCATTTTGCGCGCCTTGGAGTAACAGAAAAAAACAGGGAAATGGTGCCATTTGCTGTTGATGTGAACTATTTCCAGCAACAAGTGGAATATTGGCAGGCAAAGCGCAGCCAATTGCGGGCTGAATTAGGGATTCAAGAAAATGTAGAGGTGCTATTAAGTGTTGGCAAAATTACAGCGATAAAAGGTCAATTATTAATAGCAGATGCCCTGGCTTTGTTGCCATTGGAAAGACGTAAACAAATTTGTTTAGTTGTGGTGGGAGATGGGCCTTTAAGGCAGCAATTAGCAGCTGCTCTAAATGCGGTGCTACCCGGTTGCTACTTTTTTACGGGATTCCAAAATCAATCGCAATTAGGGCGTTTTTATAGCGTTGCCGATAGCTTTATATTTCCCTCGCTTCAAGGCGAAACCTGGGGGCTAGTTGTGAATGAAGCACTTCAATTTGGATTACGGGTAGTTGCAAGTGATCATCCTGGATGCGTTAGAGATCTATTACAAACAAGCCCTCATCAGATATTCAAAAGCGGTAACAGTAAAGATCTAAGCGCCATTCTTAATAGGCCATGGAAAAAAGAAAATTTTGATAAATTAATTTGCAGAAACCTGCCAAAGCCTGAACATCTTGCAGGCGCAATTATTAGAAGTATTCTATTTATCTAGTTCAGAGCAAGCCATTCACTAAGCACCACCCAGCGCCAATAGGGTGCAAATCGCCTGGGTGATATTTGCATCAAAAACCAACTGCGCCAAATCGCATGGGCTGGTATCTCAATTTGTGCAAGCTGGTTAATCAGGCGGCTTGGTGCAAATCGTGTATCACTACTTAACCAAGGGGCTAAAGGTAAATTGAAGCCTAATTTTGGACGTCGCAGGATTTCAGCGGGCAATAGAGCTTCAGCTTGCGCGCGTAAAAGTGTTTTAGGTCCAGCGCTCAAATGTTCAGCGGAGCTGCGGCCTTTGGCAAAGGCGATTAAATCAGGATCAAGAAATGGCACTCTCAATTCCAATCCCAAGGCCATCGATACCGCATCGCTATCGCGCAAGAGAGTGTTTTGAAGATATCTGCCACATTCTCCTTGTTGGGCATTGGCTGCTTGATCGGAAGTTTGAAGTTGAGCTCGTAGGAGTTCATTTTTGAGCCATGGATTTAGGCCACTGGCTGAAATGCGCCTAGAAGCAAGCCGTTTATGAGCTGATCTCCAAGCCATATGGCGATAGCCATAAAACAACTCGTCTGCACCAAGCCCTGAAAACGCCACCACCATGCCAATAGATCTAGCGGCCTGGCTTACTAAAAAGGTGTTGAACCCATCAATACTAGGTTGATCGATGGCAGCGAGAAAGGGTTCAAAGGACGCCTTTAGATCCTTGGCAGATATAGCGACGCGCTGGTGATTAAGGCCTAAATGGGCTGCTGTGTGAGCAGCTTGATCAGATTCATCAACCGCACCCGGCAACTCTTCAAAACCAACCGAAAGGCTATTGATGGGGCCCTGCTGCTGCTGCCTTAATAGGGCGCCTAACAAACCTGAATCCAAGCCCCCACTAAGAAACAAGCCAACCGGGCGATCGCCAATTGCTTGGCGGCTAACAGCTTGCACCAGTAGATCGGCCAGGGGGGCAGGGGCCGATACAGGGGCCGTAAAAGGCTGGGGCTGCAGCACTTTTAAGCCTTCATTGCCTGCTCTACACACCACATAATGACCAGCTGGAAAAACCTTCACCCCTTTCAGCAAAGTAAGTGGAGCTTCTACAGCCCCCCACAAGGCAAAAGATTGAAGGGCTTCAATCGATAACTGTTTGCGGCTTGCTAAGCCTGCGGCTTCAAAGGCACTTAGTTCAGAAGCAAAAGTTAAAGCAGCTGAGCAATACTGCCAGAGCAAAGGTTTAACACCACAGCTATCGCGAGCAAGAATTAACTCAGCATTTAAACGATCCCAAATCGCCACTGCAAAAATTCCATTTAATTTGCCCCATAAACGATTTCCCCAGTAGCGATAGCCATGTAAAAGGACTTCGGTATCACTTGTGGAGCGAAAACAAAACCCCGCTTGCTGCAGCTCCTGGCGCAACTGAAATTGATTATAAATCTCTCCATTAAATATCAACCATAAATTACCTTCCGGCGACCCCATTGGCTGATGCCCCAAGCTGGAGAGATCTTGGATGGCAAGGCGGGTGTGAATGAACGTTAAGCAAAGATCTGAGTGAACATCTACTTGCTCAATATGTATACCGCGCCCATCGGGTCCGCGCTCATTTAGTGCATTTAATACCAAATCTTGCGAATGCTCTTTTAACTGAGCACCGAGTTGGCCAAATAAACCGCACATAGCTCAACTCATTAGGAAAGAGGCTAGAGCTGAATTGAATTCAGCTTCGCTAAAATGTTTGCGAGCAAAATCCCTTGCCGCCTCACCACGTCTACGTAATTCATCCGGGTTAGCAATTAGGTAGTTTAAAACCTGAACCAGCTCTGCTGGTTGGGGATCCACCAACCAACCGGTTTCACCATCGATGATTACATCTGCTTGCCCCCCTTGGCGGCAACCAATCGCGGCCCTACCCGCTAAGGCCGCCTCCAGGTAAGTGATTCCAAAGCCCTCTCCACTGGAGCTGCCATCAGCAGCAATACTAAAACTACTTGGCATTACTAACAAATTGCAATTTAAGTACGCTGCACGCAAAGCTGCATCATCTAGATCACCAAGGAATTCAACATTTTCAGCAAGCCCAAGCTGAGCAGTTAACACCTCTAGCCGGACTCGATCATTACCATCACCAACTATCTGCCAACACCATTGGGTATTGCTGCAAATTTGTTTGAACAAAGCCAAAGCGTGCAAAATGATTTCATGACCTTTGTATTGCTCATTTGCGGCCATTCGAGCAACGGTAAGCAATCTCAAACCGCCCGCAAAATCAGCTGGCAAAGAAGTTGGCTCTGCAAAATTTTCCCACAAACGAGTTAACGGATTCAGCACTGCAATCTCAGGCCATGGTCCACCAGCAGCATGTAGCTGTGCGCTGGTGAATTTACTGCTAGCAATTAAACGCTTGCATCGCCTGAGGGCAGGGGCAACAGGGGGTAAGGCGGCACCCCACACTTCCACTCCATGGAGCCAACAAAGGCGAGGCAAATTATGGGGCACGAGCAATTCCACCTGGCTTAAAAGTAGAGAATGCATAGAAAACAATTGATTACACTGGCGGCTAAGAACCAGCACACGGAAAAGGAACCAAAGTTGGCCAAATAATCGACCCAAAAAACCAGGCCCTAATCGTTTAGTGCTAAGCAGAACTAGTTCATAGCCAATACCTTGTAACGCCTTGGCCACATCAAGGCTCAGCCTCTCAATACCGCCACGACGGCTCGTGTTGTATGTGATCAGCAATATCTTCATAGGGTTTAATCCAACAATGCAGCATAAGAATTGATGGAGCGTTCTCTACCAAAGCGGCTCTCATATAGAAAACTTGCCCGCTGACCCATGGCTAAAATTCTCTTGGGATCTAGCTGCAAATTCCGCAAAGCCTCAGCAAGTTCATAGGCTTCACCGGGTTCAACAACCAGGCCAATATTTTCTTTGATAACCAACTGAGCTAGATCACAATTAAGACGAGCAATCAGCAGAACCGGTCGGCCGCTCGCAAGAATTCCGTAAAATTTACAAGGTGCCACAGTATCTTCTGCCCCAGGGATAAGGCCGATAACTGAAATATCACAGGCTCCCAAAGTGTCGGGTAAACGTTCCCGCTTCTGATAGGGCAATTTAATTAAATTGGAAAGGCCAAATTCGTCTGAGTATGAACTTATTTGATTATTTTTACTCCCATCGCCGATAAAGAGAAAGCGTATTGGAGCATTTTCAAGTAGACGCGCCGCTTCTAACAGAGTGAGCAAATCATGCAACCTTCCAAAATTACCGGAATACTGCACTATAAAAAAATCAGATAGACCCATTTCAGAAATAAAAATATTCTCTGTTCTTAGGAGTGGCATAGCCCGCTCCACAGCCCAATTATGAATAGATACTAAATTTGGTCTTCTCCCAAAATCAATAGACAAACGACGAGCCATTGCATCGGTAAGCACAACTGTATATTTACTATTGAAACAGATGCAAGCCATAACGAATCTCCAGAAACTTGTTATTGGCCCAACGGCTGGGAGCACCCCACTAAGTACTGCAGATCGAGGAAATAAATCTTGAAAAATGAATACATAACTCATTCCTCTAAGCTTTAATAGTAAACCAAGTAACCCGATAAAGGGAGGATTAGAAGCAATAAATATCTGTTGCCCCCTGCTGCCATAAAGAATCCCCCAAACAAGTGCTCCAACAAGAAATAAAACTCCTTTTATTATCTTATTAAATACTTTTTTACTCTCGCCCCACTTAACAGCAATTCGTATAACTTTTAGTTTGTTTGGCAATTCGCTGTATGAATTTTGATTTGAAGCTGTTGCAGTGAGCACGGTTACTGGAATGCCGCGGGAAACCAAGCCGCAGGCCAAATCAGTCATTAATTGGGCGGTGGCGCCATGGCCAGGCGCGAAGTGCTCAGTTATCAACAGCAAAGGCAGCTGGCTTGTTGGTTTCATAGGGGCAAGCCTTTGCGTCTACGCCGCAATTCGATCACTTTCACAACGGTGATTAAGTCGTAGCTGGCCATCAAAAAAGCAAACAACAAGCCCTGCCAACCCTCCCGCCAGCCCCCTTGCAGCAGATATTTTTGTGTGAAACGCCCAAAGGGCCTCAGGGGCCAAGCGATTGCCGCCCACTTTCGCAATTGAAGCCAACGGCGGGTGCCAAGAGAATTGCTACCTCCGCCATCAAGAAATGCCACGATCTTTCTTGCTTCCCAATCGGCATATCGGCTATGGCGCTCAAGCCAATCGTTAATCCCTTTGCTAAATGCGTAGTGCTCATAGGGCTCTTTAAGACGGCCGATCAAACCGGTTAAAGGATCGCCATTTAAACCGCAAAAGCTTTCCCATACCCCACCTTCAAATCGCAAAAAATTGCGCCTCAATAAACGTGGATGCCAATTGGGATAACCCTGGGTATGGCGCAACCAGCGGCCTAGGAACCAATAACGAGGTGTGAGTTCGAAGCCAAAAAGCTCAGCGCTTGCACTTGTAGCCGCAGTTATTGCTGACGCGCAGGCTGGAGTGATCTCCTCATCAGCATCTAGAAACAAAACCCAATCACTTTGGAGGTTGCCATGAATGAGGGCCCAGTTGCGCTGCTCACTAATCAAAAAGCCACCCTCAGGTCGATGCACAATTACACGAGCACCCTGGGCATGAGCGAGGGCAGTAGTGGCATCGGTGCTGCCGGAATCAAGCACCAATAATTCATCGCACCAAGCAAGGGAAGCCAGGGCACGGGGCAGATCCCGCTCTTCATTCAAGGTGAGCACTACTGCGGCCACCCCGTTCATCGCAACAGACTCATATAAAACTGCTCACAAGCCTCGGCAACAGCATTAGGACCGTATGTGCCATGTAGGGCGAGGGACGACACCCGTTGGTGGATTGGATTGCTGTGCCATTCCTGCAGCCAAAAATACAACCAGTTTTGCCAAAGCCGAGCCTGACGCGGTAATACTGCTCCCCAAGGCTCAGCAGCTAGCAGTGCCGGCAACTCCTCCGCAACAGCAACTGCATCGCTTACTAATACTGGACAGCCACAGGCAAGGGCCTCGAGGGCTACGTTGCCGAAATTTTCGTGCCTGCTTGGCATTAATAAAAGATCAGCGGCAACAAATAGCGCAGGTAGCTCTTCCGCTGGCTGCAATGGCAATCTCACAAGGCGCTCCCCTAAACCAGATTTATGCATATTGGCCTCCAACGTTGCTGCACTGCCATCTTCATCGGGGCCCACAATTACTAACTTCCAGCGCAAATCCTTAAGGCCAGATAGCACAGGCTCCAGTAGATCAAGGCCCTTTTTGTGATGATGCCGGCCGCAGATCAAAAACAATGCTTCGCTAGTGCTTACACCAAGCTGCAAACGCTTCTGCTGACGCATTAATTTCGCCTTTGTAGGCTCCAAAATAAAATTGCTGAAATCAAGGAGATTTGGCAATTGCCAAAGAGAAACTTTGTTATTTAAGCCAAGCAAAGGATTTTTTGTTTCCCTCCTCTCCCGATTAGAAGTTACATGCAATGCAGCTGCTTGAATCAAATATGGACGTTCAAATAACCAATAATAGGGAATCTTTTTCCACCAACCTTGCCCAAGGCTATAGGGGCCCAAAGCGCCGCGCAAGCTATGGATCACGGGCACACCTGCACGATGGGCAGCCAGCTGCATCGGCAGCCCTAGGGGCTGCCATACGGCACTTAGATGAAGTAACTGATTGCGAGCTAAGTGCATTGGCAGCGCATTTAATAGAGCTCTAGAAGATATAGTTTTAGCTTGTTTATTTACAGGATAATAAGTAACGGTAACACCTGCTTGTTGCAAAGGTATTCCAGTTTTAATTGCTGGCCAGTGAGGCAAACCAGCAGTGGTGGTAACAACTTCAATATTAATTCCTCTGGCTGCCAAGGCTTCACATAGGCGGGCCACACTGCGCACAGGGCCGCCAAATTGCCAGGCAGGCTCCCATACAGGCAAGGCATGAAGAATACGCAATTCAGCCATCGGTAAATTATAAACCCTGGCTTAGAATAACTAAACTAGTGTAGTGCCATCACAATGGCAAAAGATGTGAGACCAAGTTTTGGGAAAAAGCTTGAACGCCAACAATTCACCATCTGAACAAAACGAATGTCGCCTAGTAGAAGCCAACGGGGGCGTGAAGAAAGGGAGAATCGTTCAAAATAGTTGGATCCGACAAATTTTTATAAATGTTGCTGATGCCGATTAGCTTTAAAATCGGCAATACTTGGATGACTAGCAAAATTAGTCCAAGGCATCAATTAACCCTGTCATTTCTTTAAGCCATTGCAACAACCTTCAAACTCTTATAGAGATCAAATGACTGCTGACGTGCAGGGTCGTCTGCCAGGGATGAATTCAGGCTTGGGTGCCAGTCACTAGCAACATCTCAAGATATGGTTAGCGCTATATCAAAACAGAGGTATGCAATGGAAGTGCGCTGGCCCAGTACACGCATGGAGCCATGGCTTTTGGCCACATGGGCAGTGGGCTGCGAGCTGGCAGGCAGGTTGCTATTTCCAAATTGGGATGTGAGCTACGCCCTATACGGCGCCAGATTCTGGATGGATCGAAGTGGGCCATGGATGAATGTATGGCCTGGACTGGATCTCATTTGGGGATCAATGGCACGATTACTAAACCAACCAGAAGCAGCGATAACGCTGCTGGGCGTAATAGTAAATGTTGTAATCACATTATTAATCTGGGTTGTAGCAAGAAAACAAGAAGTAGATCGGGCCCTCGCATTCTGTGCTGCAATGGCCACAGGGCTCTGGTTCAAAGCACCAGTAGGCGGCTGGCTGGGTGATCATCTCAGCTATGGAATAGCTCTCCTGCCAGCGCTCTTATTTCTATGGAACAAAAGCTGCTGGAAATGGTGGCTTGGCATAACAAGTGGTGCCTGCCTAGCCCTTGGTGTAACACTAAAATTAAATACAAGCGCCACAGGTCTATTAATTAGTGCCCTATTCATAACAACTACTCTAGTGAGATCGCAAAACTTAAAGAAGTTAGATCTTGGAAAAATTATTATGGGCTGCAGCTGGATATTACTTGGCGCAGTAATAACCGGTTCCTTGCTGAGCATAGCAATACCCTTGGAAGGGGGCTTATATCCAAATATATTAAAGACATACCTTCTGGTTGCAGAATCACAAGCTGCTAGCCAAGCTAATTGGCAAAAAATACTGCTGATTCCACTACAAATAGATCCGATACAAGCCCTAAAAGAGCAGCAAACAGGTGTTCTAATATTTACACCTTTAGTGCTGGCTTTTTGGAGTGCAACTATATGGAATAGTTGGCAAATATTACAAAAAAACGATCGCAATTTACGCGCAAGCACAGCACTACTATTTTTACTAAGTAGCGCCCTTGTGGGGCTCAGCCTAGGCAGGGGCTTAACTCATAAATTATTTTTATTGCCAGCCGGCCTGATTTTGAGTCTCTCGGATCTGCCGTTTAGGTTACGTTGGAGACGCCTATTAGCAACTGGGCTACTCGGATATTTAATAGCTACCTGGCTAAGTTTTGCTTGGGTTCAAAGAAACAGTGAAAAGCAAGGTGGTTATAACAGCAGATTATTATTTGCAGATTCCCAACCCACTCAACTTTGCGTTGGGAAAAGAATAGAGTCTCAAAGAATGCACTCGATCAGCTTCGAAAAGATCACAACGCTTACAGAGACAAGAGGACAAAGCAATAAAAGCATCTGCTGGAATAGCATTGAGGTTGCAGAGCAATTCGCTGGCCTAGTAGATGTTCAAATGATTGCCAACCAAATGGGAATCAGCTTTCGGAATCAAGCAGAAGGAGGAGGAGACTTCCGTGAGAAATGGAATTGGAAGCAAGGCAGCAGTGAAGGACGCCGCCAATGGATCAAAACAGAAGCAAAGCGAATCAATAGGTTGCAACTGCCCTACTTATTAGAAAGAATCCCGCTAAATGCAAATGAACTAACAGACCCTCAATATTCAAGATGGAGCGAAGCACGCCTGAAACAACAGCAAGGGCTAGCCGATGAACTGGGAGCAACCGCGATAGCTAGGCTTGGGGAAGTAACACTATGGCGAACCCGCTGGAGCGAAAATAATAAGTGAAAAATCAACTGAATCCTAGCGAATCAAGCAACACCACTCTGTATATAATTGTACCTTGCTTTAATGAAGCAGCAGTACTAGCAGAGAGTAATCAAAGATTAATTAATCAAATCAAAAAACTGGCTGATAAGAATTTATGCTGCGCTAATGAGTCTAAAATATTGTATGTAGATGATGGCAGCCTAGATAATACATGGCAACTAATCAAAGAATTTACAAATCAATGCGAACAGGTTCGAGGAATAAAGCTCTCCCGAAATAAAGGGCATCAAAACGCACTTATCGCAGGCCTTGAAGAATGCGTTAATAAATGCAATATTAGCATTTCAATTGACGCAGATCTACAAGATGATCTAAATGTAAGTGTTGCAATGCTTGAACATTTTCATAACGGTTATGAAATTGTTTATGGAATTCGCAACGACCGCAGTAGTGATACCAGAAGCAAGAGGTTTTTCGCAAATAGATTCTATTCAATCATGCTAGCAATGGGAGTAGAAATAATTCCTGGGCATGCAGACTACAGGTTAATATCAAATAGGGCCCTTTCTGAACTCTTGCGATACCAAGAAAGATCACTATTTCTTAGAGGGATAATACCATTACTAGGTTTTAAAACAGCCTCGGTTCACTATGCAAGGAAAGCAAGGAATGCAGGAGTTTCAAAGTATCCATTTCGCAAATCACTATCGCTAGCAGTAGATGGGATCCTAGCTTTTTCAAATAAACCATTGCGGGCAATTGCCTATTTAGGTTGCATAATTGCAATCCTGGCGCTACTAGGCATAGTAGCAATTATAATTAATTTTGTGCAGGGTTATACTGTACAAGGTTGGGCATCTGTGATGGTAGCAATATTTTTTATTGGCGGCTGCCAAATGCTTTCTTTGGGAATAATTGGAGAATATCTCGGCAGATTATATAAAGAGCAAAAGCAACGTCCGCGATATCATCTCGAACAGCACGCACCCAACCAGAAAGATATCTAAGCTCGTGTTGCCAGAACGAAATACTGTCCACCGAGGGGAAATGAGCGCATCAACTATTCCATAGGCCTTAATAAGGCTAAAAACTCAGGGAAAAATAACGTATAACCAGAATTCAATGAGAGCTCAACGCGAGAATTTTGAAGCAATTTCTTTAAATAAGAACGCCTCAATAAGGTAACGCCAGCATCTATATGGCAGGTATTAAGCAAATGGCGGGTAATTGGATTCCAAGGATTATGTTCAAAAAATAAAACAGTGCCGCCTGGCTTCAAGGCACGTAGTAAATTGTCAACAAGAACCTGCTGCTCGCTTGGATGCACATGATGCATAACGCAAGAAACTAAAATTAGATCATACGATGTATTAAGAGCATCCTCACAACTTAATAACTGCACATCTGGGTAGAAAGAATGAACAATTTCTAGGGATTGCGGTGAAAGATCTGCCGCACTGATCGTGGCATTAGGGAAGAATTCAGGAATAAGCTTCTGAATTAAACCAACTCCGCAACCATAGTCTAAAATCGTTGATGCATCAGGAATTCATTGTTTTGCAAGCGCAACCTTGTAACTCTGAATATATAAAACGTTTCCGCCAAGAAACTGATGCTTTTGAGATATCAAATTGCAGGCCAATTTAATGCTTCTATATAAACTCGCAATCGTTACTATTCATCAGCATAAGCAATATATTCAAAGAGAGTTTAGCGTCATGGCAGCCGCTTTGCAGCGGGGAATACAAGCCTTGAATGCATTAAAAAGCTGTATACTGGGAAGGAGCAAATCGCAATAAATTGCGACAAATAAGGATTAAGAAAATAAAGTAAGAATTTAAGAATCAATAAATTCAGGCTCACTCCAGCAAACCAAATCAACCAGTAGTAAAAAAAATTAAGGCCAGACACCCTTGAGCGAAACGTATACAATGTATGCATCCAATAGCCAATAAAGCCGCCAAGCAGATAACCAAGTATATTTGCCAAGAGGGGTTTAGCCAGCCAAAATTGAAAGAAGAAGATCGCAACAAAACTAACTAATGTGTTTAGCATGCCACTAACAATAAAGCGCTTCTGCACAGCAAACCTATATAATTTCATTTATAAAGAGCTCCGCTTGGAAGTTGCGCGAAATCTAGTAATTGCTGAGCGCGCATAGTTGTGCTCGATTGATGAGCCCAAACCAATGCGTGTTGTTGCATAAATAATTCATCATTATCAGTTAAATGCTTAATACGCGAATGCAAATCAGCAGCGGAGCTATAACTTAAACAATTAAAGCCATCCACCAACCCATGGGGGGCACATTTAGGTGGTTTATTATTTAGGTCACGAAAGCAGGGAATCGTGCCGGAGGCGGCGATCTCGTAATGGCGTAAACAATCCCAACCAGCTCGGCGAGTGGTAATCCCAAATCTTGCGGCTCCAAGATCAGATCTATAGGCGGATTCGTCAACAAAAAAATGTTCTTTTGATCCAGCAGTAAGCTCAAGCAATTCCCTATCTACAATATGGGTTTGGAACATCTGAGTTTTAGCTGGAACAGAGTCAAAAATAACAGCAGCTGGAATAGAAAAACCGAGGGGGTGCACCTGCAAACATAAACCCCAAGGCTTGCTGCGATTAGTTAATTCTCTTTTATATATATGGGTATCCGCTGTTTGCAATAAAGCATTGAGGCCATTTGCAAAGCCAAATTGCCTAAAACGAGTACCACTACGGGGATACAAACGCTCGTCGTCGTCTCCATCAAGCAAAAGTAAAGGTTGCCTTGCTAGTAATTCACGCCATTGCATTAGCAATCCCCATTGGCGCCAAAGATTACTGAGCACCACCGCATCAAACCAACCAGCTTCAAGGCGTCTGTATATCTGGCTGCGATCAATAGCACCTTCCTGTTCATGCAGAAGGCCATAAAGACTAAAACCACCTCCGCGAACACCAAACTCAGGTGCAACTCTGCAATGACGGCCCCCTTCATACATACACTCCTTACGGGGGTAATCAACCAATTCCACCCCAGGTAACTGCCTCAGCCCATGGAGCAAGCCATCAGCTAAGTAATCCTCCCGATCATCTGTAAGGAAAAGAATTCGTAAGATTTGCTTACTCAAGGTGAAAATAACCTACCTGAGATTCGCTTCGGTAAAAAAGCAAGCAGGGCTATAAAGCAAGGCAATAAGCCAACTGTACGTTGGATTTCGATCAAGCCAGGACCCACACCATGCCAATGAAAATTAATAATCTGTTTTATTAAATTCCAAAGTTGAAATTGCATCCGATGAGCGGCCCAGCTAAACCGTTGCGGTTCAGCTCGCAGCAGAGGATGATTAATTAAAGCAAGCTGAACAGCTGACACTTCACGCAACTCATCTCCGCTAAATCGGTTTTTATTTGAAAGTTGCGATCCATGGGAACGAACTTCTGCAATTGACGCGCGGCTAAGCAGCACTGGGGCTTGCTCAACTGCTCGAATCAACCATTCCCAATCTGCGGCATGGCACCAATCAGATCGAAATTCTCCGGCATCACGCCACAATTGCATAGAAAAAGCCATACCTGTGAGATTGCCGTTGATACTGCCATGTTGCAGTAAAAGGGGTATGAATTCTGATGCTGCAATCGTGCGAGTATTAAGAGAAAAGCAGTTATGGTCTTTAACACTCGTAGCGGCTGTCGGTTTTCCTGAGTTGTCTATAGACAAATGAGTGCTAAGAATCCATGAAACCCCAGGCCATTCCCGCTGTAAGTTCTTGATATTTGAAATCGCATCTGGTAGCAAGCGATCATCGCTACAAAGCAACAGTACCCAGCTATGAATAGGTAGGGTATCAAGAGCAGCATTTAAATTTGCAAATAAACCAATGTTATGTTTTCGGCGTATCCAATTAGTACGGCAGTCTTTAGCGGGTTCAGATTCAATCCAATTAGCAGTGTAATCATCAGAACCATCATCAGCAATCAACAATTGCCACTCAGGATCAGACTGCGACTTTAAACTTTGCCAGGCTTCTGCAAGCAGATCCGCTCGACCGTAAACTGGTAGTACCACTGTGATTAGCATAAGGTTATTGCAAGGATGCCGAAATCTCAGTATCAAGCCATGAAAGCATCTGCGTTTGATTAATTTCAAATCCACCTGAACTATTACTGTGCCCTCGCCATATGTGATGCTGCAAGCCAAGAGCTGCTGAAATTAGTGCGTAATGCCCATAGGTATCTAGGCTTCCGGGCAAAAGCTCCAATACTTTGGTGCCAGGCGAAGCGAAAACCAAGTTAGTTAAAGCTGCACCGTGGGGTGCAACCACCCAAGAGGCGCTTGCAAAGATGGAAATGCAGAGCTCCAGGGGTAATGCTGCAGCATCAATAACAACGAAACCTCGAATTTGCAGAGCATGCTCTAAGCGCAACTCCTCATCTAATGGTCTACTTGAATGCAAGCCCCTACGCAGATAAATACGATCACTATCAATTTTCCCATGGGCGCGAGAAATTAATTGCCTGCCTGCGCAACGCAACCTATTCAATCCATTAGGATCACAAACTAATGATGTATGGTTTTCAATAAAACAAGCTTCTAGTTGCTTGTATAATATTGGGCCCCGATCATAAATGAGCTTAGAATCAGGGAAAAGATCGCCAGCTAATGAACCCACTCGTTTGAGCAAAGGCGGATTCGGGTGGGGTTCGACAGAAATACTGCGATCAGATAACAACATCTCATCGGCCTTATGGCTAACTGGAAGGCTTCCCAAGCCTGGAAGTGTTAACCAATGATACCAATTTGGATTGTTAAAACTACTCAAAACAATACCAGAGGTATTTCTGCATCTAGGTAAATGCCGTGAACGCTGGCTGCCAGGGACTTGCCGCCACGCTTGCTGACCAGAGCCCACAGGTAAGCCTGGCAAGAACAAACCAGGCAGCGCCCTACGTTTTAATCGAATAAGACTGGGCAAATGCCGGTTGGCCGGGTTGCGTTCAGTGAGGATAATATTGTTAAATGAAAGGAAACCAGCCTCTAAAATGAGTGGTTGTTCACGGGGATCTTCAACGCTTATACGTAAATGGAAACGGCTAAAGGAAGAGCGAGGAAGGGGTTGCCAACAGGTATTTAAAGCATCAAAAACACTATTATTTAGATTATTTTTAACAACAAAATCATGAAACTCAAAAGTTTCACTATTTACCTGAATTACAGGAATCAGCTGACGCAGAAGAGAAATGCCAATTGCATCAACAAAAAGCAATGAGGGCATTTTGGCAAATAGATTATATATTTTTTGTCTCAAGAGGGAAACATTGCAGGGGATCCAGCAAAAGCCACTGTTGCTATGCGGACTGTCATGGTAATCTTACAATGATTTACTACAATAACTTCATCCTTTGAATTTTGCAATTTGCAATAAAGCATTACTTGGATTGCATTCCCAGAGGTCGCTGCTGTGTGGGTTACTTATTGGGGCTGGGGGCTTTAGTGAATGGACAGTTGCGGGAATGCTGATATGGACATTGTTGCAATTGAGAATCTGGCATAACAAAAATGAACTTACTCAGGAATTCAACTTAACCGTCAGAGATGGGGTGGCTTTAGCTATAGGTATATTAATGTTGATTTACTGGTCTTTTCCGGATCCAGTAATACCGCAATCCCTCGTTGGGTTAACTTTGCAAGAAATAGCAAAAGCTATTTCTTGGATGCTATTTGCTCCAGTTTACCTTCACACAAATATGGGGAATAGCGGCAAAAAATTGATGCTTGGTATTGCTATTGGTTTAGCCTTATATTCAACTGCAACTTTGGTTGGATCGCTCTTAAACCAGCCATTTCAGGGCGGTTATGGAGATATTTATAATATTTTTAGCGGAGGTCTTGATGCGGGCAGCACTGAACCAGGATATGTGGCTTGTGGTGTTCTATTGTTACTGTTTCGCCTAAATAAACGCTGGCTAGGGTTCGCAATAGCAATAACACTGGGCTATGCAATACAGGCGCAAAACCGAACAGCTCTTCTCATATTGGCCACAGTAATTATGAGTTGCATTTACAGTAATAGAGCGTGGTTTATAAATAAATTTTCCAAACTTAAGGTACTTATTGCTATGGGAATAATCTCACTTTTAAGCGTGCTTGCTTCTGTCAGCAGCTTTTCAATATTCAAGCGATTCGGCGATATATTCACAGCCGGCCGCGCTGAAACATACAGAGATGGAGTGAATAAACTTTATCTTTCTTATATTAATTTAGATCCTAATATTTTAAGCCAGGTAGAGTCAGGAATTACAGTTAATGATAAATGGTGGCACAACTTAGCTCTAGACTCGCTCCGCAGCGGGGGTTTTTTGGGACACATTCTTAGCTTAGCCTGGCTAATAGTGCTGCTCTTAGCTGCCTTGCATTGGTACCAGTTGAGAGATTTAGATGGATTATTAATAGCTCTTATAAGCTTTGGTTTGCTATCAACTAGCATACCTCTTGGAGTAAGTTCATACGAGCTGATTAGTATACTTTCTTTAACATTATTATCTTTAAATTATTCTCCAATTGTCAAATCTCAGCAAGCCTCTTGATGAAATAATAATAAGAACTAAGGCTATCGCTGGCAAACACCAAGCCAGTAGGCCGTGAACAGGAATAACAGCAAGTGGTGCAATTAAAAGCAATATAATAGCTATCAAAACATGTTCCTTGCGGACCATTATTTTGTTTGGGTCCCATATTATCAGAGCTAAAAGTGTGAAAAATGCAACAGCAAGATTTAACCAGCCAAAACCTTCAACCCCGTTTAAAGGCAACCACCAGATGATCCCGATCGGAGCAACAACAAGAAGGACAGAAACTTGCAATATACTTAATTGTTGCAATAATTTCCCCTTAAATGCTTGTTGTTGAAATATCTGGCTTGCACCATTACAAACTGCAGCTAATAGCATTGCTCTTGCTGGTAATATTGCATTGGTGTAATTTAAGCCAAAAACTATTGGCAATATAGTTGTATCTACCAAGATATAGATCGCAAAGATGGCAAGGCCCGAAAGCGCAACTGCATATAAACCTTTAAGCAATTGTGAATGAGCATTAACAGATCCATGGGCATTTTCTATGAAAACTATTGGCACAAGGGAGGCGGGCAGCACTCCCACTACCTGTACTACTAACTGGGCTACTTTTAGAAGGCCAACACTTGCAAGGCCGATATCAGCTCCCAGATAAAGGATGGCAGGCCAATAAATTAATTGCTGAGAAAGTGGAACTAGATAGAATGGCAAGCCTGCTCTGAAAAATACTTTTAAAGGCAAAGGGTTACCTTTGGCCTTAGGTAATTGACTCAAGCTTATAGTTGCAGCCAATGCATTAAGACTAGTTGAAATAAACAACCCAGCCACTAATCCCATCCAGCCATACGTAATTCCAAAAATTAAAGGTAATACAGCTTTAGAGAGTGCCACTTGTAAGTGGCGTCCAAATACTTGATTGTAATCACGGCTTGCTAACACAGGCTCCCAGAGCACATCTACGTAGGATTCAACGAATAAATAAAAGACTATAAGGGCAATTAGCCATGGGCTTGATCCCAAGGGATAAAGAGATGGGAACAAAAACGGTAGCGCTAAAATCGAAGCAACAGCGCTAAATGATGCATTCCAACCCAAAAATTGCCCTTGTATACCGCCACGCATATTTGGGGGAAGCTTACATGCGGTTATCTGATAGTTATAATCTGTTCCAAAACGAGCAATACTTGAGAGAGATTGAGCGGAATTCCCCAGCAACGTAAATCCACCAATAATATTGATTGGTAGTAAGCGAATTAATATGATATTTGCAAGTAGCCCAATTATTTTACTAACAATTTGAACAAAGATTGAAAATTTTACTGCTTTCTTTAGAGAAGCCACAATTAGCTCCCGATCAGGCCAGCAAGCTGGTGCAGTTCCACTAGTTCACTGCTATTGGTTTGAAGATTTTTTAGTTGTAGCTGGCCGCTGCTGGCTTCTGCTTCTCCGATGAGCAAAGCCAAAGGGGCAGCTGATTTCAGCGCCCGTTTCATTTGTTTTGCGAAACCCGCCCCGCTGTGATCAAGTTCCACCCGATGGCCCTTTTGGCGTAATTCGCGCGCTGCTTTTATTGCGATAGCTTCTGCTTTTTCGCCTTGGCTGATTACG
>Ga0310329_10005_pt1 | contig 31769 bp, 40 predicted proteins | sample LakSupDCLTotalD7_FD_195543 | JGI IMG/M metagenome (GOLD analysis project Ga0310329, IMG submission 195543) | Enriched freshwater cyanobacterial communities from Lake Superior, Ontario, Canada - SU02.DCL.Total.D7 (v2) (version 2) | ecosystem: Environmental > Aquatic > Freshwater > Lake | place... | reverse complement strand
GGCCATATAACGGCTACAACGGCATTGACTGGCGCTAATTTACCTGTTGCTACCAGTGGCGTTATTGGTGGCGTAAGACCAGGCACTGGTTTAACGGTAGACGGCAGCGGCATCCTGAATGTTAGCGCTGCTACTAATGCAGTATTAGGCGGTGTTATTGCAGGCAGTGATTTTGGTATTAGCACTGGCACGATATCACTAGCAACACAAGGCGGCCTTACCGCTGGCACCTATTCAAAAATAACTTTAAATTCCAAAGGTATTGCAACTGGCGGCAGCGCATTAGTTGCTGCTGACATTCCAAACCTTGCTGCGACACAGATTACAAGCGGCAGTTTAGATATTGGACGTATTGCAGCTAATACAATCACAGGTGCAAAAGTTGCCAACTATGCAGTTACCAAGATTGGCGATACTCAGCCGACTGCTGATTATATTGGGCAGTTCTTTTTCAACCCTCTCAGCCGTGATCTTGCACTTTGGGACGGGAACGTATTCCAGCCAATTGGTATTTCAGTTGGTGAGATTGTATTTGCCGGTACATTCGATGCCTCATTAGGTAGTGGCACCGGTTTAATCAGTAGCGTCACAGTAGAAGGTACAGCAATTGGTTTGGCGATAGGTCAGGCACTGCCTGCTCCAGCCGCAGGTAACAGTCGTTATTACTTAGTAGTAGCTGAAGCGGGCACTATTACTACGGGCAACGCGCCACATGTAGCGCTATCACCGCCAGATATTTTGTTATCTAATGGTATTACCTGGACTGAGATTGATGTATCGCAGACAGTTACCGCACAGACTGCTAACAATATCAGTTTTACACCTGCCGGTAGCATTGTTGCGGTCAATGTTCAAACTGCTATTCAGGAGTTAGATACAGAAAAGCTACCGATTGCTGGCGGCACGATAACAGGCAACCTTGAGATTGGCACTGCTGGCAGCTTAAGTTTTGAAGGTGCCACTGCAAATACATTTGAAACTATTCTGGCGACGGTAGACCCAACCGCAGATCGAACAATTACACTGCCAGATACAACTGGCACCGTAGTAACGACTGGCGATAGCGGCACTGTTACAAGCACGATGCTGCTGGATGGCACGATACTTAACGCCGATATTAATGCCAGTGCTGCAATTGCTTATAGCAAACTTGCAACGCTAACTAGCGGCAATATTGTATTAGGCAGCAGCGCAAACGTTGCAACTAGCACGGCAGTATCAGGCGATATAACCATAAGCAACACAGGCGTTACAGCTATTGCTAGTGGTGTAATCGTCAACGCTGATATTGATGCCAGTGCTGCGATTGCAGGCAGCAAGATTGTTGCCGCTACTACTGGCGTTGTTGGTGTTGTACAGCTCAGCGATAGCATTAACACTACCAGCAGCGTATTAGCTGCCACACCAACAGCAGTTAAAACTGTAGCTGATGCAGTAATTGCAACTGTTGTTGTAGCTGATGCAGCATTACCTAAAGCAGGCGGCACACTTACCGGCAATGTAATTTTAGATAATCAGGTTGATGCACGATTCCGTGAAGCAACAGCTAACGGCACAAATTACGTTGGGTTCCAAGCCCCGGCAACGATTGCGGCTGATGTGCTATGGACGCTTCCGGCTATCGATGGCGCTGCTGGACAAGTAATAAGCACCAACGGCACTGGTACGTTGTCATTTGCTACAGCAGCAAGCGGTGACGTTACACTCACCGGCACTCAAACTCTTACCAATAAAACGCTTACGTCACCAATACTTACAACACCAGCACTTGGCACACCAGCATCAGGCAACCTCACATCTTGTACAGCAGACGGAACAAACAAAGTTGGTTATCAAAATATTCCTTTGTCTGGCATTAAAACAGCAAGTTACACACTTGTGGCAGGCGATGTTGGTAAGTTTATAGAACTTGGTACATCAGGAACAGTTGTAGTCCCAGCGTCTGTGTTTGCGGCTGGTGATGCAATTAGTATCTTTAACAATACTTCAGCATCTATATCTTGCACTTGTTCTGCTGTAACAACCGTTTATAAAGGAGGCACAGACACAGACATTTCTACTTTTAGCGTTACAACAAGGGGTGTAGCTACTATTCTGTTTATTACTGCCACGGTTGCTGTGGTAACGGGGAATTTAGCATGAGTGGGATTATGCTTAATATTGTGGGTGGCCGTTTTGCACCATCTGTGCTTGCTATTGGCGACGCTTTTGGTGGTGGTTTCTATGCTGGGCAAATCTCAACTGCGGGAAATAGCATTGCTGACTATAACTTGGTTGTTGGGCCAAATGCTTCTGCCGAAAGTGCTGCACAGTGGAAAAACGTTAATACTGCAACGCCCGGAGCAGACAGTAACATTAACGGGCCACAGAATACACTGGATATGGTTGCTAACGGAAACGCAACGGTCTACCCAGCCGCGCACTTTTGCAACGATTTAACTACTGGTGGATTTTCTGATTGGTATATGCCTGCAAAGAATGAACTTGAGGTGTGCTACTACAATTTAAAGCCTACAACAACAGCAAACAATACGTCTTCAGGCATTAATCCTAATGCAGTTCCTGCAAGAGCCTCTAATTATACTTCTGGTAACCCTGCACAAACCTCTGCTACAAATTTTCAATTCACAGGCGCAGAAGATTTTACTGCGACTAGTTATTGGTCTAGCACTGAGAAGTCCACTACGGAAGCATGGGTGTCGTACTTCTCTAGCGGCTATCAAATTTACTTTACTAAAGACTCTACTAGCGTTTTTCGAGCCGTCCGCCGTGTGGCGGTTTAATCCAAAAGGAGTATCACAATGTACATTTGCATCACCGAAGTAGACGCAGTAACCAAAATAGTCTGCACCGCTGAGCCACAGCGCACAGGGCCATCCATGCCTGCTGTAAAGGGTTGGACGCATGTATGGCACGACAAATCAACATGGCCTGTCTCCACAGCATCTGATGGCACATACCTAAGAGCGCCAAGATACTATGGCACTTGCGATGATGATGCCGACACGACAATTGCGGGCGTATTACAAGTATTGACTGAAGCAGAGTACACCAACCTCAGAACCGCAGAACATGAAGCCCGTAAACCTTATCCGTCATGGATTGGCTACTTAGACACAATGACATGGGGCGCACCTGTAGCAAGACCCGTTGATGCTGTTATCAATGGCGGTAATGTCCGTTACCAGTGGGATGAGGCCACAGTCAATTGGATTCCACAAGTCGCTCCAGCGTGAAAGAGTTTTTCTTTATTAGCGGTTTGCCAAGGTCAGGTTCAACCCTGCTCTCAGCCATCTTGCGCCAGAACCCCGAGTTCTACGCAGACATCTCGTCTCCCGTACAAGGCTTGGTGGTATCGACCATCAATGTCATCACGGGCAGTGAGAGCAACCACTTGATAGATGAAGACAGGCGCAAGCAAATATTAAAAGACGTATTTGAGGCTTATTACAAAGCCGTCACGCCAAACACGGTGTTTGACACTAGCAGGGGCTGGACTGCTAAGACATCATTACTAAAAGAGCTCTACCCACAGACCAAAATTATTTGCTGTGTGCGTGACTTGCCGTGGATACTGGATAGCTTTGAGCGCATATCGGCCAAAAACTCTTTATACGGCGCAACCCTGACAGATGATGAAGCACGTCAAACAGTTACCACAAGATGTGATGCCTTGATGGATGTAAAGAAAGAAGGCCAAGTGGTTAAGCCCTACTATTTCTTGGAAGAGGGACTGCTGCTAAACCCCGGCATGATTATGCTGGTGGAATATGAATCTCTGTGCAAGAAACCTGAGAGCGTGATGCGGGAACTGTATGCCTTTATCGGCAAGCAATATTTTGACCACGATTTTAAAAACGTTGAGTATGAAAACGAGGTGTTTGACAAGGCTCTGAACATGAAGAGCCTGCACACAGTACGCAAAGAAGTTACATGGCAAGAACGTCCATCCATCCTGCCAAAGTCGGTGTGGGAAAAATACGCCGGCAAAGACTTCTGGCGCAAACCAGCATTAGAGTTTTCGGTCAACTAACTGACGGGTTCGCCGAGAGCGCCGGCTAGACTAGGCGCATAGTTGAGACCCATTGCCGCTACTGCCCATGATCGAGCTATTAGCGGCATGTGTGGGGGCAAGCATCAGTGTGGCAGCGATGGGCGTATTTGGCTACAGCCGTAGGAATGAAGAAGCATCTGCCGCAATTGTGCGCCTTACCAGCGCCGTGGAGCATATTGGTACATCGCTTGAGACTTTGCACATTGATATAAAAGAGAGCCACAGGGAGCTGTTCCAGCGCCTTAACCAGGTCGAGAATCGCGTCAGTAAGCTAGAGGTGCGTTAACTATTACCATGATTATTAGTCCTGAACTATTGACTCAGTACGTTGGCGCTGCAATCGGCGTACACGCTACAGCCGTGGCGGTAGTGAACCTGACGCCAACGCCAAAAGATAATGACAAGCTGGGCCAGTACACCGCATTGTTTGTAAAGATCTACCGCGCAATTGAAATTTTGGCAGGTATCGTTACGCCACTGGTCAAAAAGTGAGCAATTTCCTAGCGGCGGCACGTGCCACAAGCAGACCCGCGCCGTTGCCTCACCAGCAGGCAGCATGGAATTATGCGTGGGATCTGTTAACCAGCGAAGAGCAGGCAACCTTCCTCGACAAATTCCGCAGTGACCCACCGCCAAAAGAAACATTAGCGCCCACTTACGGCAACACCTGGGCTGGTGTAACGGCTGCGGCCAAAGTGTCAGGGGCTAAATATCCTGAGCTAGTGGCTGCGCAATGGGCGCTTGAATCTGGATATGGCAAGCATGTATCTGGCACCCATAACTATTTTGGCTTGAAAGGTAAGGGCACCACAAGCAAAACCACTGAATTTATTAACGGGGCGAGGATTCATATTGAAGCTGACTTTCTAGATTTTCCTGATTTACTGTCATGCGTCCGCTACCTCGTCCACAGGTGGCACTGTGATTACGTGGCATATAAAGGTTGCAATAGCGCAGCCAACCGCAATGAAGCTGCTAAGTGGTTAGTGAAAGATGGTTACGCCACCGATCCTGATTACGCTGATAAGTTAATTAAGCTCATGAGTGAGCATGGCGCACCAGCTAAAGCAACATCTGTGTTACTCAAGGTGAATTGGGAAAATCAAAACGACAATGCCAGCGGCACCGGTTATAGAGAATGTTTCTCCAGTAGTTGCGCGATGATTGCTAAGTTTTACGGCAAAGTAAAAAGCGATGATGAATACAATGCCATCCGTGGCAAATTTGGTGATACCACGGATTCACAGAGCCAATTGGCTGCATTGCGTTCCCTAGGTTTACAAGCCATGTTTGTGACGAATGCGGCGCCTGGGCTTCTTGACTTGGAGTTGCGTGCTGGGCGCCCTGTGGCGGTGGGCTGGTTACACCATGGGCCATACAACGCGCCAACGGGCGGTGGGCACTGGTCTGTATTGATTGGATTTGATCTAAGCCATTGGATCCATAACGACCCCAATGGAGAAGCCGATCTACTCGCCGGTGGCTACACAACAAATCAAAATGGTGCTGGTGTGAGATACAGCCGCAAAAACTGGGATAGGCGTTGGCTCATCGATGGGGCATCAACGGGGTGGTGCGTTTTGGTTAAGCCATGAAGTGAGTTAGGCGTTCGCTGTACGTACATCTAATCCAAACCGTAGCGGGAACCAGTGGATCATCACATCGACGGCACTGAACTGGTCACCAAAAAAACCACTAAGCACAGATTCCGCAAAACAATAATCGCCGCATGGTCAGGTCGATGCGCATATTGCGATGAACCCCTGGGGCGCAGCGCAACATTAGATCATATTATTCCACGTTCAAAAGGAGGCGAAACCCAGGCTACGAATTTGGTCGCTTGCTGCCTAAATTGCAATAGCCACAAGTCATCGCATCCGTGGCTTGAATGGTTTCAAGAGCAAGAATGGTATTGTCCATTACGCGAAGATCGTTTAAAAAATTGGATTGCAGGCATAGATGCCCCTTGACGCTTTAGCTTAGACTTGAAGCCATCTGTGAACCTGCAACATGAATCGCTATGTGGTTGAAATATCAGCATTACTTTATGTGGAGTGCCTGCATGACGAGGAGACACTATCAAGCAATTTAGTAAGTCAAATCGAAGAGCTGGCCGCCTCCTCAGAAAATTTGCTTGAGTACGAAATTATTTCACACCCATTGCCCGGCAATGAGGACAATGAACCACCAGATGGACGAGATAAAGTTAATGCTGCGTAGAATCTGGGTTGTGCAATAAAGCTTTCAAGCTACCTGCACCATCACGGTTATAGCATTCCTGGGCTTGGTGGTAAAATATGAGTGCCTGCCATGATTGGCTATGTTGTCTAAATATCATTCCAGCATAAGCTACCTCCCAGATATAACCGGCTTCAGTATTTATGCGCTTGAGTGTTGGTGCCGTCATGGTTATACTGTGTTACTTGGGAGCATTTGATGAAATGGATGGTGGTGGAATTGAGTCTAGAGGAGCAATTGGCAGTCGAGACCCAAGCGCGTCTCGTTCTTAACTGCCCTGATAGCAAAGAAGTCGCTAGATTATGCAGTACCTTAATAAAACAAAATGCACATCAATCTAAATTATTATCGCAAGCAGTTAATCATATTGCAATCTTGGAATGCAGTACAATGTTTCTAATACACTCAACACGCCCGTGGTGGGAACGTATATTCTTGCATCATTAGTTTTAGCTTTCTACATGCCGTGTCAATTTTTTGCCGTACCCGTTCACGGCTTACACCACATTCAACAGCAATTGTTGATAACACCAACGGTTTTGGTTCGTCGGGTCCAAGACCATAGCGTTTGTTTATTAGATCCTGATCTTTGTCGGTTAAATAAAACATCGCCATTTGAAGATGTTCTTTGTCATAATCTGATTCATATAGCTCTGCAACAGGACTAGCAATAAAATCTAGCAGTGGGTTACCATCATCTGTAATTAATACATCAAGACTTTGGTGCGCAACATTGCAATCTTGCAATGCTAATAATTGCTCCAATGTAATCTCCATTAATTCAGCAAGTTCTGTTTTTGTTGGCTTGCGACCATTTGCCTGCATGTATTCAGATTCAAGTCTTAGTGCCTTGTAAGCGCGGTCGAGCACCTGCTGCGGCACTCTGATGAGTCTTTCCTTAGTATCAATAGCACGCTGTAGTGATTGCCTTATCCACCAATATGCGTAGGTAGAGAACTTATAACCGCGTGAGGCATCAAACAACTCAGCGGCACGCTGGAGGCCGAAGCTGCCCTCCTGAACGAGATCCATGAGCTCCATATTTGAAGATCTTAGGCGTGCCGTATAACGCTTGGCGATATGTATTACAAGCCGTAGGTTTGCGTTAACGATGGCGTTTCTAGCTTTGATACCTGCTTTTATCTGGCGTTTTTCGGCTGGCGTTCGTTCTCCATTAAGTTTGCGCAACTCCATGTATTTTTGCACCTTGCGACTTAGCTCGATCTCTTGCGTAGCGGTTAGCAGCGGATAGCGTCCGATGTTTTGCAAGTACTCCCTTGTGGCATCTGTCATGGCTTAGGGAGGAAAAACGCAAACCACTGCCTTATAGCATCACCCGTAGGTGTTCCCGGTGCAGCTTTAATCATACGCAGCACTTCCTTGTGGGTATCAAACGATTTGGTGCCGCCGTTTTGGTAGAGCGTGTACCGGATGCCTTCTGAGAAATGCGTACCAGGTGCCACTGTGGCGTACACCTGGAACGTGCCTCCGTCAAATACGCGGTTAACCCCAGCGGCAGGCACATCCTCAAAACCAAGAGCCTTAAGAATTGACGCCTTAAGCACGCTTTCAGGAACCATTGAGAGCTGCCGCCAAGATGGTTCAGCCATCAGAACGCAGGTTCGTCGTTGGCGTTATTGGCGCGGGGCAAAAACTCAAACCTGCTGACAGCCAGCACATGCTTGGAGCGTTTATCACCAGTTTGTTTATCCTCCCAGTCTTGGCGTTTTACACTGCCCTGAACCATGATGCTGTCACCCTTCTTGCACTTATCAACTATCACCTCGGCGGATCTGCCCCAAACTTCGACATCGATCACGTTATTGATCCAATTGCCGTTTTTGTCTTTCCCTTCTTGGATGCCTCCTGCGAAATTTCCCACAACGTTGCCGCTGTCAAAGCTGCGCAGTGTTGGGTCTGAGATAATGCGGATGATGCCAGATGCGTAGAGACTCATGAGAATTAGTTCAGTGGGGTAATGTTGTGTGCGGATTCAAACGCCAGCACCGATGCCAGCGGATACAGAACATAGGGAGAGCCCAGCGGCAGGAACGCACGATCGAGCGTTACAAAGGCTGGGCCAGTGCCTTGGCGGCGGTGGTGCCGCAGCGCTGCGGGTTTTAGCCCCCAACGTGCTGCTAATTCATTGGTGTTAAGCGTGGTCGAATCAATCATCGGCGAATGGGTCCGCGTCGTTAGATGGGGCAGCAGCAGGTGGCATCAGTTCGGTCTCTTTTGCCAGCGCCAGCTTTAGCAGTTCTTGGTATTGGTCATCGCTTAAGTCACCTTTGCGGGCTTCCATGCGGCCAGTGACCTCCGTGAGCTTGGCAATGCTATCAGCCTTGGCAATAGCTGCCTTGCCAGCGGCAAACACTTTGGCATCACCAGCAAATACGGCAGGAGCCAGAGCCAGAGCTGGTGCAGGTGTTGCCGTTATTGTTACGGCGGTTTCAGCCTGCTCCATTTCGTCCACTGTGTAGACGCCTGACATGTCGGCAGGGAACGCCTTCCTGAGTGCCAGTGCCTCACTGCATTTAGCAATCATCGCGGCTGGCATTTTGCTCCATAAACCTTGGCCGGCGTAGTCCGCATACCGCGCCACGCCTACGAAAGGATGGCTGCATCCTTTGCGCCAAATGATAGTTTTAGCAGCGGCAGGCGCTTTGCTGCCCAGCCATACATCAGCCCACTGGCTGCCTTCTGTGTCACCTATCCAGTAAGTAGCAGACCCATCAAGCTCGCCGCTTCTCTCGGCAATGCTGCGTAAACCATCGATGCCTGCCTGGATTTGTAACTTGCCACCGCGCTTGATAGCGTAGATTTGCTTGCTAAACGGATCTAGCCCGGTGCGTTGGCACGCATAAGCAAACAATTTCAGCTCGTCAGCGGTGCAACCTGGAGCAATCGTGCTGGAGATCAATTGCGTTTGCTCTTGGGTCCATTGTGTAATGGCGCTCATTAGAAATCCTCTGAAGTAATGGTTGAGTTGTCTTTTAATGCCCAGCCCGGAAGCTGTAGCGTCTGAATGCCGTCGGTGTAGCCCGGCCACTCGTTAATGGCGCGACAGTCTTGGATGCGTTGCAAAGCGTTATGGCGGGCAATGCTGCCATGAATCAACGCTTCGGTATTGAGCTCATAAACGCCAATGGCGTACGGTGCAGTCTTTTCAACGGCAACAAACACAAAGCGCGTTGCCAGAGTTCCTGCAAGGTAGTGAGCCGCTTGGACTTGGTAGCTCCATGCCGCAACGCTGCGGGCGAAAGCAGCGGGACTGGCGTCTTGGCAGGTCTTCAAATCGACGATGGTTGCACCGTCAGCGCTGAGCCAATCGGGCCGGCATTTACATCTGAGGCCGGTGGGTATGTCGTCAAACCAGTGCGAAGTCTCTGCGGCGCCATTAGATAGCAGCAAGGCAGCAGTTGAGTTGCTGCGCACTGCATCAGCCATTTGCAATGCCTGCGCTAGATCGGTTTCGGATACCGCTTCAATGCCAGCGGCAGCCATCTCGGCAACCGCGGCTTTGCCTTCCTTTGTACGCCTATCAGGCGCCAACTGGTAGCGCTTAGATAGCTCATCTGCTTCCAATACAGCGCAATGCACAAGTGAACCCAGGCGCATAGCGGCAGTGGGCACCATCGCTACACGGTCAGGATCTAAGTACCTGCTCCAATAGTGGTAAGGCGATTGCATTACCGTTTTAAGCTGGCTGGCACTAATGGCCGGGTCTGCGTGGTAATCGGCGTTGCTAATTGTCATTGTGGTAGTTGGTGAATAGATGTTGGGGCTTGAATCTGGCGGTTGCGTCCATCGACATAGCCCGCAACATAAAGGGCAAAAGAGATTGAAATTACGAGCCCTACCATAATTTTCATGCCAGCACCATCCTTACGCGATAGCGGCTGATTTGCATGTGATCTGCAATGCGTTGCTGCGACATGCCATTACGACGCAACCTGTTGACTCTTTGCGGGGTTGTCTCGGTGGCCCAGAGAATTATTAAAAGTGGCAATAGCAAAACTGCTATCAAGATTGCAAGGGTGGTCATTTTCCTCGGGTTGGGGTGGAAGCTCTCGCCTCCTGTCCCTTTACTATACACACATGGTCGGCTGCTGTCAACACTCCTCAGTTGTAATCCGCAACAAATCCATCGCTTCGCCCACACTTCTTGCCACACCAGCAATTCCACCGGCAGCCTGCACTGCGTTAAGCCATTGCTGCTGCTCTGGTTTTACACGCCCGCTGGAACTTTTTACCTCGATGCTCGTAAATACTGCTATCTGCTGACCCACCATCTCAGATGTAATGGTGACGCTACGCCAGCCAATCAGATCGGCGCTGCCTTTACATAATCCAAAGCTGACCGGGCGGCCATTTATATCCCTCAGCGTGCCGGTGTTATTGCGGAACAGGCGGCACGTGCCAATACTGCAAGCGAGCCTGATGTGTTGCTGGATTGTTTGTTCACTTGCCACGCGCTGCCATTAAATGCCTAGCCCACCCTATGGGATTTTTATATCCACGTTGTTGACCTAATGCCACTAACTGCTCCAGCGACTGCGCAGTGCCTTGCTCGCGCTTGCGGGTAACCGCCAACTCCTTTAGCTCACCTTCCACAACCGTTAGCTCACGCACCTCAGCGCGGAACTCATGGCCGCATTCACCGCATACCGCCGCCAGTGTTGCGCAAGTACTGAAACATTGCGGGCACACCTTGACGCTGGGTGATGCCTCGCGGTCGCGTTTGGTGGCACCATCCAAGCTCCATTCGCGTTCTTCTAAATGGTGCCCAAGCCGCAAGCTGTTTCCTACATGGTCTAAAACCACTGCACGCTTGCCTGGTTGCGGACGCAGGCACCTACCGATCATCTGAAGATGCAACCCAACACTTGCGGTAGGTCGCAGCAGGATGCAGCCGCCAACACTCGGGACGTCAACCCCTTCACCGATAAGAGCGCAGGAGGTGAGCACCTTAAGGCTGCCGGTGCCCAGATCTATAAGCAACTGACGGCGGCGGGCGCTGTCGGTATTGCCATCAATACTTGAAGCGGCAATCCCTGCATCCTGGAACAGCCTTGCCACCGCTTCGGCATGAGCGACCGAACAACAGAATGCGATCGCGGTTTGACCTGATAGGTGTTGCCGATAGTGCGTCAAGCAGTCTCCCATCGCTTGACCCTGCTGCAATAGCTGGGTGGCTTGAGTCATATCAAAATCACCCATCTTTTTACGCAGCCCGGCGCTACTGAATCCTGGCGGCGCTAGCACCCGAGAAGGTGCCAGAAATCCGTTATCCGTTAGCCATGCAGCGCTAGGCCCTTGCACCATCGATTGGTAGTGCTCACCTAGGCCGCGATTGTCACCTCTAATAGGTGTAGCGGTAACGCCTAGCAGTTTGGCAGCCTGGAAATGCTGAATGCAGGCGTCCCACGATTTTGCAGTGGTGTGATGCGCCTCATCGACTACAAGCAATTGAAAAAAATCACGCGGCAATAAATGCAAACGTCGTGACAATGTACCGACACTCGCAACCTGCACCGCATGGGATAAATCCATGCCACGTTTTGCGGCAATAATTCCATGCTGCACATCCATGCCGCTAAGGCTCCTACTGGCTTGATCCAGCAGCTCTTGCCTATGCACCAGGATGCAAACACGGTTACCCTTGCGTGCCGCAGCCTGGGCAATGTACGAAAAGCACACCGTTTTGCCGCCGCCGGTTGGCAGTACCGCCAGCACTGAGCGCTTGCCGAGCTGGTATTGCAGCCGAATATCCGTGATGAGTTGTTGCTGGTAAGGGCGGAGGTTCATTGTTTGCTCAAACTGTGCTAACCTTAGCAGGCAATTGACATGGAGTAATGGCTAAACGCGCAATAGTCGGCAAGTCGGGCGTCACGCCTTGCAAGCATGACCTTCTCAACAAACTTTTAGGTCGTGAAGTTGGCACCCTGAAAGCCAACAAGCTAGGTGTACTTGACTATTTAATTGTCGATCTCACCGCTGGTGACGGCGTTCCTTACACTGGCAAAACGTTTCGCAAAGGCTGCTCTCCAGGCATTATTTTGCATCATGCGGAATATCTTGCTACTAAAACTTATGTACAGGCCAACGTGCTTTTACTTGAAAAGCAGGAAGCAACATACCTTGAATTGGTGGCAAACATAAAAGGCGAACAGCCTGATTTTAAGGGCTATGTTTCGCTTGATGTTTTTTGCCGTGATTCAAAAACTTGGGATTTTTACCAAAACCTTACTGATGCCGCTTTTCTTTACAACGATCCAAACCATATTGAAGACTGGTGTTTGACGCCAGCAATGCTAGCTACTGCACCAAAGTTTACAACTTCACTATCGACGCTTGGCTGCAATGTTGGCGGCATGAAGCGCCTTGATCTCGACAAGCGTGAGCTTTGGTTTGACCGAATCAATATGGTTACAGGCTCAATTGTGCAACCGTGGCACGATGCTTGCTTGTTGTCGGTTGGCGGCGCCGATCAGTGGGCTTACCTAGTAACAGCGCCTACAAAGTGGCGCGATCAAATAACTAGCGATTGCCTTGCCGCTGCAAGCAAAATGGAAGGCCGCGAAGCTGATCCGCAAATTGCTTGGTTTAAGCAAGATCCTGCAGCTTTCTTAGCTCTTCAACAGTACCTATTCCTTACCAAAGCGGAGAACGCTCAATTATGACTACCAACTGGCCTGAAATTCTTCGCCATTATCCAGAGATCACCGGCATTCATCCCGCCGCTGATTTATTCCCAATGGTGGATGCTGCAGAGTTTGCAGAATTATGCGCTGACATTAAAGAGCGCGGTTTGCATCAGCCAATCACTGTTTATAAAGATGGCACCTTGCTAGATGGCCGCAATCGACTGCTTGCCTGCTACCAAACCCACCAAGAAGTTGTATTAGACCGCTATGAAGGCACCGATCCGGTGCAGTTCAGCTTGAGTGCCAACCTGCACCGCAGGCATCTCAACGCTGGGCAGCGTGCCTGTGTCGCGCTGAAGGTGCTAGCGCTGCTGAAGCCGGCGGCGAAGGAGCGGCAGCGGGAAGCGGTGATTGAGAGCAACAAGGCCAGAGCGGTTGATCCAGTTAGCGCAGATCTGCGCTCTATGGATTCATCGTCTACGCCTCAGGCCAAAGCAGCCGAACACCGCAAGTCAACAGCAGATGCAGCCAAAGCCACAGGCGCCAGCACTCGCGCAGTCGAGCAGGCTGCACGCGTTGAGAAGATGGCACCCGATTTGCTGCCCCAGGTGCAGGCCGGCACCATGGCGCTAGATAAGGCGCATCGCGAAGCGCAGCAACGCGAACGCCAAGTGGCTGCTAGCAGGCCGCAGCCTGAAATGCCAAAGGTTGACGAGAAGCAGGCAATTACTCTGCTTGATCACAAAGGTAATGAATACGCCTATCCCAAACCCAAAGGCCAATCAACATTTAACCAGCAAAAAGGTACGGAGATTGGCTGGGCAATGTGGAGCTGGAATCCAGTTACCGGTTGCAATCACGGTTGCACTTATTGCTACGCACGCGCCATTGCTGAATCACGCGATATGGCGAAATACTACCCGGCTGGTTTTACTCCGCTGTTTCACCACGAACGCCTCGATGCACCAGCCAATACAACAGTGCCTGCCCGCGCTGTAAACGAGCCTGCACATGGCCGCGTGTTTGTCTGCTCAATGGCTGATTTATTTGGTGCCTGGGTGCCGCAGGAATGGATTGATCAGGTAGTTGCATCCACCGTGGCAAACCCACAATGGGAATATTTGTACCTAACAAAATTCCCGCAGCGTTACGACCGTTTGCAGCTTCCGGCAAGTGGTTGGATTGGTGCATCAGTTGATGAGCAGCACAGGGCTGAACCAACACTGGCAGCTATGCGCAAAGTATCAGGCGTAAAAGTGAAATGGCTTTCGCTTGAGCCATTGCTGGCACCAATTACATTTTCCAGCTTGGAAGGCATCGACTGGATCGTAATTGGCGCTCAATCTGCTAACCCAGGACAAAACGAAGCATTTGCACCGCCGTTTGAATGGGTTGCTGATCTAGTTTCAATTGCCCGCCGCGATGGTTGCAAGGTGTGGCTCAAAACCAACCTGCTCGGCGAAGTTGGCCCGCAATGGCCTGGGATGCAAATGATTCAAGAGGTGCCACTATGAAGCGTTACGACTCAACCAACTCAATCCGAGTTGTCGTTACACCTGAGCAGAAACAATGGCTGCGATCTGAAGCTGTAAACATGCAAACTATCTCGGATGTAATACGAGCTTTAATCCGCGACGCTATGCCGCCACAGAAATGAATATTCAAGAACTCACCAACGGCAGGTGGCCCGACCTGCTGGCGCATCTTTGCGGCCTTACAGCATTACAGCTTACAGATAAACACCAGCCTTGTCCTCTTTGCGGCGGTGAAGACCGCTACCGCTTTGATGATAAAGACGGCAACGGCACTTGGTTCTGTAATCAATGCGGCGGCAAAGACCTCACAGGTGGTGCCGGCAATGGCATGGATATGCTTATGCGGCACCAGAAATGGCCTTTTGCTGAAGCCTGCAAACGCATAGAGCAGCACCTAGGAATCAAGCCAGAACCTCCAATCAAAAATGCTGAGCATGTTTGGCGCTATAACGATGATTTTTATGTTTGCAGGTTCCCTGGGAAGCGCATCAGACCCCTTTGGTTTGACGGCACCGAATGGAAGTGGACCGCGCCGCCTGCACCAAGACCGTTATATAACCTTGACTCGCTAAGCCAGCGACCTGATGCGCCTGTACTAATAGTTGAAGGCGAAAAGACCGCTGACGCAGCCGCCAAGCTGTTCCCTCATGCGGTAGTAATTACATGGCCTAGCGGTTGCAAAGCGCATGGCAAAGCCAACTGGGCACCAATAGCAAACCGTAAATGCGTCTTATGGCCTGATGCTGATGATGCAGGCCGCGACGCAATGGCGAAATTAGTGCCGCGTCTTATTACCGCTGGTGCCGATCAAATACGAATAGTGCAGCCGCCATCCGATGTTGCAAGCGGTTGGGATCTTGCAGATTGCGATTGGACCGCAGCCGAAGCCGGTGCTTATTACAAAGCCAACCGCACACCACCGATTGAATTTCCAGCCGTAATCAAAGCTGAACCCTTATCGGAACCCGCACTAGAACCGCCGCCTTTACCAAAAGCTGATGAATCATTTCTTTGCCTTGGGTTTGATGCTGATGCTTATTACTACCAGCCCCATAGCACCGGCCAAGTAACGCGCCTTTCACGTTCTGCTCACTCAGGTGTAAACCTAGTAGCACTAGCGCCGTTGCCTTATTGGGAATCGCTATACCCATCAAAAGTTGGTGTAAACTGGACCGCCGCCGCATCTAGCCTATTTGCACGACAGGCTGATATTGGCGTCTACTCACCGGATCGCATCCGTGGCCGTGGCGCATGGTGGGATCAAAAGCAATCTGTCCTACATCTCGGCGATAAATTAGTTGTTAATGGCATAAACCGGCCCATACGTGATGGCATCAACGGCAGCCCGTACCTATATCAACGCCTTAGCGCCTTACGTGGTTGCGCTGGTGCCGAGCCGTTAACCGATAATGAAGCCTTTTCAATTGCTGAATTAGCAGAACGCTTCCACTGGGAAGTGCCTGCATCTGGCCTACTGCTCGCCGGTTGGGTAGTGCTAGGCCCCATCTGCGGTGCATTGGATTGGCGCCCCCATGTATGGCTGACAGCATCCGCTGGCTCTGGTAAGTCAGCAGTGCTTGCGCGTTATGTAACGCCTCTATTAGGCGATATGGGTTTAATCGTTACCGGCAACACAACTGAACCTGGTATCCGTCAAGCCTTACGTGCTGATGCCTTGCCTGTTGTATTTGATGAAGCCGAATCCAACGAACGCAACGATCAAGCACGTATGCAAGCAATACTTGGCCTTGCGCGTGTTGCATCTAGTGAATCAAGAGCGCATACATTAAAAGGCAGCCCAGAAGGTGATACTCAGCGTTACACCATCCGTAGCATGTTTATGATGTCATCTATCGCCACCGCATTAAAGCAAGGAGCCGATAAGTCAAGATTTGCACAGTTAACCTTACGCAGTCACAATGAGATACCAAAAGCTGAACGTTTAGCGCATTGGGAATCATTAGACCGCGACCTTGATAAATACATAAGCGATGCAATTGGCCGCCGGTTGCAAGCGCGTACAATTGCACTAATACCAACCATACGCCAATCAATTGCGATCTTTACACGTGCCGCCGCTGAAGTGTTTGACAGCCAACGGCTTGGGGATCAATATGGCACCTTGCTCGCTGGTGCATGGTCGCTGCAATCTTCTGAAGTCGTAACCCGTGATCAAGCATGGAAATTAATCGAGCAAAACAATTGGGAGTCATACAGCCAATCAGTTGAAATATCAGATGAGAAGCGTTGCCTGCAACGTATCCTCCAGCATCAATTTCGTGTCGAAGGTGATAAAACCGTAACCCGTACCATCGGCGAGCTGATAGATATTGCTTTGAACCATGCGCATGACCTCCACGTCGGCGCCAGCGAGGCCCAGGCAGTGCTTGGGCGTAATGGCATCAAAGCCGAGGAGACCGCCATCTACGTGTCAAATACTGCTGACGCAATCGGCAATATCTTGCGTGATACGGCTTGGGCAAATTGTTGGTCCGTGATTTTGGCTCGTATTCCTAACGCTGCAAAAGCTGGCGTAATTTATTTCAAAGGCTCTGGCATGTCAGGTCGTGCCGTCAAAATACCGTTAGAAGCTGCGCAGGCGTAAGAAACGTAAGAGACCGTAAGACTGAAAACCCTTGCCACCACTCATTTCTTACGCTTCTTACGCTTCTTACGCTTTTTAAGGCATAGCTCTCTATAAATAGAAAATAAAAAAAATAAAATGAAACACCTTTTATTTTTTTGCTTCTCTAGTCTATCTATATACCTTTTTTACCGTAAGAAACGTAAGAAAGAGGGAAATCACTGTGCTGGCGGGTGATCTCAGTCTTACGCTTACCGTAAGAGACCGTAAGAAGCGTAAGAAACCAAAACGCTTGACCGATGGACCACAGCGAACTACCATCACACCGTTGCCAGCGCCCCCACAATGCCCTCAGTCAAGCAAGCACCAGTGATTGAACGTCTGCACCATTTGATGCGGGAATGCCGTGCCGTGGCCGCTGCTGTGCGGGATAATGCGCAAGACGATGGTGAGCCGTTGGATCCTGCTGAACTGATTGATTTGATTGCTGATTACCAAGTCGTCTTAGATTTATTAGATGAAGCCTTCAACGTGGAACCTGCTCAAAGTAATGGCGCGTGCAGTATCGGCTAACCGGTTACAATAAATTCAAGTAGCTCAACTCTTCAAGTTAAAAACTAATGGCCGCAATAATTCGCCAGCACTATAAGTTAAATTGGGAGCTAATAAAAAAAGTTCGTATTTTAGCTGAATTTGGCGGGCCGTTAGAGCACATCGCAGCCGCTGTTGGTGTTTCTTATCCTGCGGTTAAGGCATGGATAAGCAATGCAAGGAAGGGGCAGGGCACCGAATTAGAAACAGCTCTTCTAGCCGCTATTGACGAAGGACGCGCAAAAGGCGGCATGAGGTTGACAAATATTATTGCAAAAGCGGCTGAACAAGGCAATACCAAAGATGCACAGTGGATGCTTACGCACTCGCCGGCATTTCGTAACCATTACAGCGACAATGCTGCAATCGTTCGCGCTAGGCAAGAAGGCATTGAGTTGGCAGTGCAGGCATTAACAGAATCTGAGTTATCACCAGAACAGGAACGTAACTTATTGTTGCGAATACAATCAAAAACAGGTGAGCGGTTAGTTGATGTCGAAGATTCTTAAACGACTAGCACAAATTGAATTAAACCAAACATTTATTGAAGCATTTGATTTACCTGATACATTAAGACGAATCCAAGCCGATTTGCATCCAGGCCAGCTTGATTTTGTAAACGACCATACAACCCAAATCCTTGGAGTATCAGCCGGGTACGGGGCTGGCAAGACCCGAGCGCTGTGTGCGAAGGCTTGCTTTCTTGCAGCAGCCAATCAGGGTTTTATGGGCTGCGTGTTAGAGCCCACTGGTCCGCTGATTCGGGATATTTTTGTAAATGACTTTGATGCTTTTCTTGAGTCTTACAATATCCCATATTCTTACCGCGCTAGCCCATTACCGGAATATGTCCTGCATTTACCGTTAGGTGATACCAAAATCCTGTGCCGTAGTTTTGAGAACTGGACGCGTATTATCGGTTTAAACCTTGCGTGGGTATTAGCAGATGAAATCGATACTGTTGCGCCATCTATCGCGAGCCGTGCATTTCCTAAAATCCTTGGCCGCTTACGTGCTGGCAACGTAAGGCAATTTGGTGCCGCATCAACACCAGAGGGATTCCGCTGGATGTTTAATACGTTTGCCAGTGAGGACGCATTATCACGTACTGATAGAAAGCTAATCAAGATGCGTACTGCTGATAATCCGCACTTACCGCCTGATTTTATTGAACGGTTGCAAGCTAACTACGACCCAAACTTATTACGTGCATATCTTGATGGTGAGTTCATTAACCTTACGACTGGCACTGTTTACGATAGGTTTGATAGAGCAAAACATGTAGTAACGCAATTGCCAGATTACAGTGAAGAACCGTTGCGTATTGGCGTTGACTTTAACATCGGTAACATGTCGGCGGTTATTGGTATCCGTAGCGGTAAAGGGTTAGTAATAATTGACGAGATCAGCGGTGCGCATGATACTGATGCATTAGGTGCTGAGATCCGCAGGCAATATCCAACCCATCGGCTTTATGGCTACCCAGATGCAAGTGGCGGCAATCGTTCTACAAATGCAACGCAAACCGATATTCAGATATTGGAGCAATATGGCATCAGCAACCAATCACCAAAAGCAAATCCGCCTGTGCGTGATCGTGTCGCGGCAGTGCAGGGGTTACTTGAAAACGGTAAAGGTGAACACAGGCTGAAGATCAATAGCACCTGCAAACGCATGATCGAATGCTTAGAGCTGCAATGTTATAGCTCTAACGGCACGCCAGATAAAGAAGGCGGACATGACCACATGACAGACGCGCTCGGCTACCTAGTATGGCGTGAGTTCAACCCGCTACACGCTGGGGCTGGGCGCGGTACAGGGATCCGGATATACTGAGGAAATACTGGAGGACCACTTATGGCTAAGGGAGGCAAAGGCCGTAAGGGTGGCGGTGGAGGCGGTGGCAAAACTCGTAAATACAGCCGCGACAATAACGGCAGGTTTGCTTCTGCGGGTACAGGCGCAACGGCTAGAGGTGGGCGGCTGCTGACAGCTAAAGGCAATAAACGTACAGCCCGCGCATTAGCAGGTAAAACCAAAACAATTGAATCAGCAGGCCAAAAAAGTGTATTAGCAAAACCAAAGGGGTTAAAACCTGGAAGCATTAAGCCAAAAGCAGCCGCAGCAGCTAAGCCTGTAGCAAAACAAATAGGCGCCAAAGTTAAAGGTATGGGTGGCGATCGCAAAACGATGGCCGCTGCTGCTAAGCCAAAAGGGGTGATTACTAAAGCTAAATCGAAACCTGTAGCAGCAGCTAAACCCACAACGCAAAAGGAACGCTGGGCCGCTAGGGCAAAAATGCTAAATAATGCTGCCGATAAAAATGATGCAAAAGCCAAAAGATTGCGTGATGCTAATGATACAACCGGAAACACTGCGTTTAATACCCAACCAGGTAAAATTCCAGGCCGCGCACGCATGAACGCAGCAAGTGAAAGATCATTCCGAATGAATGAAAAGGCACAGCAGCAACGCACAAGGGCGGAAAATCTTCAGCGAATGGCAACAACAAATAAAGGTGATGCAGCTAAAGGATATGCGGCACGTGCTGAACAAGTAAAAGCTAGCTATGGCGGCATAAAAAAAGGCACAATAGTGGAATCAATTATGGGCCCAGGTGGCGCCGCAACAGTTATTAGGGCAAATGCAAAGTCAGTAACAATGAAGATGTCGGACGGACGGATAATGAATGAACCTTACGAACGCCTTAAGTTAAAATCTCCAACGTTAGGAAGCAGCAAGGTTGTAGATGGCGCAAAAGTTAGTCGCATGGCTGCCAGGCTTGGCGCTAAATCAAGAGCACCAAAAAGTAGCTCACCCGTAAAAAATGCCAATACTGTTGCGGTAAGAGCAAAAGCAGTTTCGTTTTTAACAGGAAAAGGCGGGACATTCCCCAATGCTGCTGCTGCTAGCGCAAGCATGGCAGCAAATATAAGGAATAGGCCGGTATTTTCTACAGGTAAAAAAGCCACTGCTAAACCTTCCGTCCCCGCAAAGGCAACCAAGGCCCCCAAAGGAAAGATGAGGGCTACCAAGCGCACGCCAAACGCGCCTGACTCTACAATTTCAAATCGTTTAGCTATGTTTAAAAGTGATAAGCAATTAACTGATCAAAGAACAAAAAGCTTAAGGGCAGGGCTTAAAAAGGAAACAAATCCATTGCAAAAAATTCAAACTGGAAGCTCAATTAGTTCGCTTCAATTAAAAAGCAAAAGCTACGGCGACCAAATCGCACGTATGCAAGCAAGGCCCATCATGGGCAAACGCGCTGGTGGCCGTGGTGATAAGCCTGTTTCAGGCCCTGGCGCAAAACGTCCTAACGTCATCAAAGGTAAGCCAAAGCGTGATGCTGGTGTAACAGCAAAAGTAAAACCAGGAACAAACTTAAACGCTAAAAAATACCCGGCCATTTATCGCGATCGCGCAAACACTAAAGGCAAGGCAGCAGCTAAAGCCGCAAAACGCCCTATGCGCTAAACTAGCGACGTCCACATTGAAGTCATATGGAAACGTTTCTTGAAGAACTTGATGCTTTGATTGCAGAGCAGGACCTGTCAGTCATTGAAGTTGTTGGTGCATTGCAATATGTGCAGCAGCGGCTAGTGATTGATGCTTATGTTGATGGTGATGATGAAGAAGAGGAGGAAGCTGATGCAGAAGCCTAAAGTAACGGCTGTTGGCCGTTTGCTAAAGCCTAAAGGCAATGAACCGCATGTTCATCATGTGATTGCCATTGATCCTGACGGTGCGGTGAGGACGGTTATCAAGGCTAAACTATAAGCAAATAGGCCGGTCGCATGTACACAGGTTTTAATTTCTACGACCGGCCTACTGCTGACCGTAAGGTCACGAAGGTGCAAGATGCAAATACTGCATGGTATGCGCAGGAATCGCATTGGATTTTAATTGAAGACCTGATGCAAGGCACCTACGGGATGCGAAAAAGGCATCGCCGTTACTTGCCGCAGGAACCACGCGAACAGGATGAGTCTTACGATAATCGCCTAGCACGTAGCGTAGTTCCGCCTTACTATCAACGTTTAGAGCGTATGTTAGCAGGGATGTTAACACGTAAGCCCGTCAGGCTAAATGATACTAGCGACAACATACGCGAACAACTATTTGACGTAGATTTGCAGGGGAATGATCTAAATGTTTGGACATATGAAACTGCACGCAAGTTAGTGCGTTACGGTCATATTGGAACATTAGTTGATGCCCCATCAGATGGAGGCAGACCGTATTGGTGCACCTACACACCACGGCAAATTTTAGGCTGGCGCACTGAAGCGAAAGACGGGCAGCAACAACTGACAATGTTGCGATTACTGGAATCAGTGATTGTGCCTGATGGTGATTACGGTGAGAAGGCAGTGCAGCAGGTTCGGGTCTTAACCCCAGGCGCATATGAGCTACATCAAAAGCAAGATAACAGCGAGTTTAAAATTGTAGAGGAAGGTAATACCAGCCTTGGCGAGATACCATTCAGCGTTGCATATTGCAACCGCGTTGGTTATTTAGAATCAAGGCCACCATTAGAAGATATTGCAGAACTAAACCTTAAAACCTATCAAATACAATCAGATCTTGACAACCAGCTACATATCTCAGCAGTGCCGATGTTGGCATTCTTTGGTTTCCCCTCAGCAGCAGAAGAAGTATCAGCAGGCCCAGGAGAGGCTATTGCATTTCCCGAGAATGGAAGGGCGGAATTTATAGAGCCAGGTGGTGCAAGTTTTGAGTACCAATTCAAGCGGTTAGAGCAGCTTGCAGGGCAGATTAATGAGCTTGGCTTATCGGCAGTATTAGGGCAGAAGTTAAGCGCCGAAACAGCAGAAGCAAAACGCATCGACCGCAGCCAAGGCGATTCAACGATGATGGTTGTAGCCCAAAACGTGCAAGACATGATTGATAACTGCTTGCGGTTTCATGCTGAATATCTTGGCACCAGTGAAGCGGCTGGTAGTTGCTTGGTAAATCGTGATTTTATTGGCGCAAGGCTAGAACCTCAAGAGATCCAAGCATTACTACAGCTTTATACTGCTGGCACCATCACGCAAGAAACATTATTGCAACAACTTGCAGATGGCGAGGTTTTGGGAGATAATTTTGATGTTGAAGAAGAACTCAGCGCAACTGCTAATGGAGGGTTGAATGACGATACCGGCAGCCCTATTTCGTAACGCGATTGATTTAAACCGCTATAGCAATAGTGTAGGCCGCCAAGTAATTACAACTTATAATGATATTATTATTGATGCGGTGAATCAACTGCGAACAATTGATGAGTTAGCAGCACCAGTAAAAGCAGCAAGGTTACGTGCAATATTAGCCCAGCTTAAAGACAGCCTTAATACATGGTCAGGCGGTAGTATTACTGCATTATCTACTGAATTGCAAGGTTTAGCAGAACTGCAATCAGATTTCGTTACCAATGAATTACGCAAGGCATTACCCGCAGGCGCACGTACCGCAGTTAATACGGTTGAGATAAGCCCGCAATTCGCGCAATCAGTAGTTACAACTGATCCAACACAGCTCAATGTGGTGGCATTATCAGATGATTTATACAAATCCGTCTATGGCGTAGAGGCATTAGCTAATCAAGCAGGCACTGGTACATTTAGCCTTACTGCTGCCCAAGGTGCAACGATCACGCTGCCTAATGGTGAGGTGGTAAGCAAAGCATTCCGTGGTATTGCAGTTGATCAATCTGAACGATTTGGGCAGGTGGTACGTAATGGCTTGCTAACAGGCGAAACCACACCTGATATTGCAAAGCGATTGATTGGGCAATTGCAATTTGGTGAAACCGCAAAAACTGCACGTCAGCTAGCAGCCGCAGGCGGTGAACTAACTGCGGTAGCTGATAACCAGATAATGGCGCTTGTACGCACAAGCATTAATCAGGTTGCTAATGCTGCTAGCCAACAGGTATACGAAGCAAACCAAGACATTACTAAAAAATATCGATACATCGCAACACTTGATACTAGAACCAGTGCGAGATGCCGCGCATTAGATGGCCGTGAGTTTGAGTATGGCAAAGGCCCAATGCCACCACAGCATTTTAATTGCAGATCCACGACAGTACCAATCATTGATCCTGATATCTTGCCACCATCAACAGTTGCAACACGCGCCAGTAAAGATGGACCAGTACCAGTTAATACAAGCTACGGGCAATGGCTTAAAGATCAACCACGTTCAGTGCAAGAAGAAGTATTAGGAAAAGATAAAGTAGTTTATTTCAACATATTAGCCAAAAAGCATGGCGCACGTGATGCAATGGCAAAACTCGTCCGTGACGATGGGTCAGAGCTATCATTAAATGACCTCCGCAAACGTTACGGTGCCCAAAAAAGCTAAGCCTGGTCTTTACGCCAACATCAACGCTAAGCAAGAACGCATCAAGGCAGGCAGCAAGGAGCGAATGTCAGGTGCAAAAGATCCTGATCGCCCTAGCGCAGGTGATTTCAAAGCTGCTGCAAAAACTGCTAAAAAGCCTAAACCTAAGAAAAAGTGATCACGTATCGCGGCGAACAGTTTGATGGTTACAACAAACCTAAGCGAACACCAAGCCATCCAAAGAAATCACATGTTGTGCTCGCCAAAGAAGGCGACACCATCAAGCTCATACGATTCGGGCAGCAAGGTGTAAGCGGCAGCCCATCAGCTAAAGGTGAATCTGCTGCTGATAAGGCACGACGTGCCAGCTTCAAAGCAAGACATGCGGCCAATATTGCTAAAGGGAAAATGAGTGCTGCATTCTGGGCAGATAAAGAAAAATGGTAGGTAAGATACAACTGCAAACGCAAAATATCAATGTCTGAAGAAATCCAAGCGGCAACAGATGAAACACAAAAAAGCATTGAAGCACTTGAACGCAAAAACCAAGAATTGATTGCTGAATTACGTGCCGCAAAAAAGGCACCAAAGTTGCCTGATGGTGTGGACATTGACGAACTGCTCGAATTTAAGCGCCAAGCCCAACAAACCGAACTCGAATCCGCTGGTAAATATGCCGAAGCAAGGCAAGCTCTGGAGCAGCAGTACCGTGAGACGACGGCGCAAAAGGACCAGCGCCTTACTGAACTTGAAACCAGAATCAAAGACCTAGAACTTGTAGCACCAGCGATTCAAGCATTAGCTGATATCGTGCATGATCCAGATATGGTGTTAAAAAACAAACTAGGCAGCGATCAAATTGAACGTGAAGCCGATGGCACCGTTGTAGTAGTTAATGGGTACCAACGGACCCCAGTAGCAGAATGGGCAAAAACTTTACCGGCATGGATGCAAAAAGCACCAAAACCACAAGGCAGCGGTGCACCATCAGGCAATGCACCAAGCAGCTTGCCAACAGGCGTTAAAAATCCATTTGCGCCGGAATCATTCAATCTGACGGAACAGGCACGATTGTTTAGGACTGACCGCGATCTGTATGACCGCTTTAAAAGCAACCGCTAGAGTATCGACAACCGGCTGCGCTGGTAATAGGGCTGCGCCCTAACCTGTAAACCATTTCTAAGAGGACTAATGGCAACTTTACGTTCTGATTTAATCATTCCGGAGATCTTTACTCCGTATGTGATTGAGCAAACAACCCTGCGTGATGCTTTCTTGTCATCGGGTGTTGTACAACCAATGGCGGAATTGAACGCTACCGAAGGTGGCGACTTTATCAACATTCCGTACTTCAAAGCTAACTTAACCGGCGACTTTGAAGTGCTTACTGATAGCTCTTCATTGACACCTGGCAAGATCACTGCTGATAAGCAGGTTGGTGTTGTATTACACCGTGGCCGTGCCTTTGAAAGTCGCGATCTCGCAGCTCTTGCTGCTGGCGCTGATCCTATGGCAGCAATTGGCGCAAAAGTGGCTGACTATGTAGCCAACCAACGCCAAAAAGATCTCATCAAGTGCCTTGAAGGTGTATTTGGTGGCTTGACTTCCAACACCGGCGCTGCATTTGCTGGATTATCGCTTGATCTAAGCGGCATGACTGCACTTGGCCCCCGCCAATGTGCAAAAGCACGTGCATTACTTGGTGATCAAGGCGACAAGCTAACTGCTGTGGCAATGCACTCTGCTGTTTATTACGACCTCGTAGAACGCAAAGCCATTGATTACATCACCAACACAGAAGCACGTCTAAGCACTGCTGCTACTGGCGCTAGCACCATTAACGCGATTGCCGGCAGCATCAGCGGTGCATATGAGAACCCAACAGTGCCTACATACATGGGCCTGCGCGTTATCGTTTCAGATGATTTAGCTCCTACCAGCACCAACTATCCAGTTTATTTTTTCACGGCTGGCGCAATTGGCAGCGGTGAGCAATTGGGGCTAAATACCGAGACTGACCGCGACATTCTGGCTAAGTCAGATGCCATGTCAATTGATTTACATTACTGCTACCACCCTATCGGCGCCAAATGGGCGACCACCGTTAACCCAACTCAAGCTCAGCTTGCTACTATCGGCAACTGGTCTAAAGTGTATGAAACAAAAAATATCGGAATCGTACGCGCCACAGTTTTATCCAACTTCTGAGGTAATTAATCATGCCATCTTCAATTTTTGAGCTAACTTCTGACCTTGCCGTTCTAGAAGTAACCGCCGTTAAGCGACCTTTGAAAGCTGCTACAGATGCAGCTACTACCCTGACTGCTGAGGAGTGCGTTGGCGGAATTGTAACCATGACCCCAACTGCGGCACGTGCACTTACAACCCCTACAGGCGCTGAACTTAAGACCCTCCTAGGAGGTCCACTTGAGATCGGCACCAGTTTTCAACTTAATGTTGTTAATGTTGCCGCCGCCACTCACGCAATCACATTAACTGCTGCTGCTTCTGGCATCACCCTTGGTGGTGTTGCTGGTATGGCAACAGTTGCTGCTGCTACTAGCGCCAACTATGTGTTTGTTTGTACTGCTGTTGGCACTCCTGCTTTCACAGTATTTAGAGGCTGATGGGTTTATTTGCATTCCGCAGAATGCGTGATCGTGAGGCTATCTCCCAGGAGGTGGCCTCATTTTCTATTGCGGAGCCTACACTAATACCAGAGGAGGCTACTAATGGCAATCGTGATAGTGGCGACCCCAAACGCCGCCGACGCAAACTCGTACATAACGCTGGCGAATGCCCAGTTGATAGTTGACTCGTTGGTGCTTGACGCAGATATTACCGCATGGGGTTCTGCTACTACAGACGCCAAAAATCGTGCACTTTGCACCGCGACACAACGATTAGATCGTGAACGTTTCCTAGGCGCTAGGGCAACTGATACGCAGTCGCTGCAATGGCCTCGTACTGGTGTGCGTAAACCTGACACGTACATCAACACCTATGCCGTCGGTTTCCCATTTCGCATTACCACTGATTATTTTGATGACAATGAAATCCCGCAGCAGGTGCAATATGCACAGGTCTTGCTTGCGGCGTACCTAAACAACAACACCGATGGCATTGGACTTAGCGGGCTAGAAGATTTTAAGAATGTAAAAATCGGTAGTCTTGACGTCACACCAAATTTCAGCGGTGCCGTGGGAGCCGACAAAATTCCTCCTATGGTGGAACGTTACCTAACAGGGCTTAGAATAAGCGGACCAGGAAACTTCTCCATCAAACGATCATGAGCGAATATCCAGGCGCTGAGTTTATTGATGACACTGCTGCTCATACTGGCAGGTTCGGCGAGATTGTGGCATTAGAGGATTCAGTAATTGCAAGCGTTACGGCGCTGGATTACACCGGCAATGCACTTACAGCAATTCCAATCAAGGCATCCTGCGAAATGTGTGGCGTATTCACCAGCATCACATTAACTAGCGGCACCGTTATCGCGTACAAGATATGAGCCTTTCCAGCCCGCTGCGTAAGGTCGCTAGCAGGCTGATGGCTAAGTTTGGCGGTGCAACAACACTGCGTCGTATTACGATGGGTGCCTACGATCCAGCTACTGGCACCGCAGCCGAAACTGCTGCTGATACCGCAGTGCGCGGCGTGTTAGAGGACGTTAATTTGCGTGAGGTAAATGACCTAATCCAAGCTGGTGATAAACGGCTAACAATTGCCGCAGCAGATGTTGCAAATGCACCAACACCAGCGGATAAAGTGCTAATTGCATCAATAGTGCATCAAATAATTAGCGTTGCGACAACTGAGCAAGATAATACAGCAATAACCTATGAGTTGATCTTGAGGGCATAATGGCACGAATTATCCGCATTGAAGATATTGGTGATTATGCCAATAACCAAGTAGAGAAGCTATTACGTGCAGCAGTATTAGAAACTGATAGTTTACTGAAACAAGCAAGCCCAGTTGATACTGGTAGGTTTCGCGCTAGCTGGCAGGTGGGCGAAAATTCAGCAGGCACATACGATGCTGGCCCGCAGCAATCACCAAGCAACCCTGGTCGCGACAAGACAAGCCCACCAGCAGCCCCGATGTTCCCATTGCGCAAGATGAACTACCAACAAGAACGCATTGGCAACGTCTATAGCGTGCACAACAACCTGCCATATGCGGAATCTCTTGCTAATGGCAGCAGCAAGCAGACAGCGCCAGGCTGGATTCAAGGCATCGCCAAGGATGTGCAAGGCAGAGTAATTATCGCCGCCGCCAAGATTGGCCGAGAATCATGAGCAGCACCTACAACAACGTCCGCGCTGCGATTGAAGGCCGTATTGCTACTGAAATGGCAATTGCACCTGTGTATCCGGTCAGCTATCAAAACGTACCATTTACGCCGCCAGGTAATGCACCATGGCTGCAGACATTTATACGGTTTGGCGATAATGCTTATGCAACTTTGCTACCTACAGGCGGTATAGGGTTTAACCGTCAAAACGGTGTGCTGGTAGTAAATGTATTCACACCCGTTGGTGTTGGCGCAGCAGCAAACTACACCATCGCTGAGCGCATTAAGGATTTATTTGATCGCGCTAAGTTCTCAAGCATTATATTTGATGCCGCATCAGGGCCATCAGTTGTAACGCCTGCATCACCTGAACCATATTTCCAAACACAGCTAACCGCAACTTTTGAAGCTTACTTGGATTGACGCTATACTTAAACAAGCCAATCATCTGCTAAATCAATGGCCGTTACCGTCCTTTCCGGCACTTCCGGTGCTCTTTACTACAAGCCCGCTGGTACTAGTGTCGAATTGGCGGCATCCGCTTTTCCTGCTTCTGGTTCCAGTATTCAAGTTGGTGCATATCTAGGTTTTAAAGTTAATGACCCTGTAACGCTGGCTTATCCTGCTGGCGCAACCACAACCAACTGCATTACAGCAGGTGCTAAGTTTGTTCTTACCTACTCAGCGACCACCGGCATAATGACATTAAGTGCCACCGCAGGCGGTTCTGCACTAACCGCAACAGCGCTACCTTCAGGTTTTGGCGGCTTGTTTGCAACTATTGCTTATACCGATTTTGCTGCTGTAGGCCAAGTGCAAACTTGGAGTTTTGATATTGAACGCGCTGAAATCGATGTTACATCTATTGGCCAGGCTGTTGGGCAGTATGCACCATTTAGAACTTATATCCCAGGTTTCGCTGATGGTAGCGGCAGCGCATCTGTATTTATAACTTCTGATGACACTGCATTATCTAATCGTTTAGTAGAAGACGTTCTGCAACGTCAGCAAGTTGGTGCAGCATTTAAGCTTTATACCGACAAGCAAAGCACTGAGGCTTTAAGCCGTAGCATCGCAATGGAAGCTGTATTATTAAGTGCATCATTCACCGTAAACCCTGATGATGCCCAGATGGTGGAAATCACTTTCCGTCCTACTAGCGTTCCTACGTTTGACTTTAGTACCACTGTTTGATAACTAATGGCATCTGCAACAACTTCTGCATTATCACGCCTTAAGAAAGCAGCAAACCTAACACCTGCAAAACGCAGTGTTACGTTAAGCGATGGCACAGTGTTTGAGTTTTACTCAGCACCGCTTACAATGGCAGAACGCGAACGGGCGCAAAAGATGCCTGGTGGTGAAGATACCAATGGCTTCGCATTGAACCTGTTAGTGTCAAAAGCCGTTGATGATACAGGTCGTCGTTTATTTACAGCCGGTGAAATTGCAGAACTAAAAAATGAGGTGCGTGATGCTGACCTGCAATCATTAATGCTGGCAGTAATCACTAACCCAGAGGAAGAAGAAACTGATATGAAAAGTACTGAAGGCTGAGCTTAAAAAAGATAACCTTTTATTGTTGCAGCTTGGTATTGCTAAAGAGTTAGGCTACTCATTAGTTAAGCTGCAACATGAGGTTACATTAGAAGAATTGCTGATCTGGTCGGCATATTTTGAGCTGCAAAACGAAGAACAAGAGCGTAGAATGAAGCGTAAGCGCTAGGGGAGCTATGTCGGTTGTTGCTAATGTTGCCATTAATGTTGACAGCAGCGGCGCAACGCAGCAGCTACGTGCAGTGCAGCAAGGCGCGCGAGCAACCGATAGCGCCGTATCTGGCTTACTTAAAACGGTTGGGAAATTAGCTATTGCACTTGGTGCGATGCAAGCCGTTAAATTTGTATTTGCTAAAACTGCTGAACTTGAAAGCCAAACACGCAGCTTAGAAGTTCTTACAGGCAGCGCAGCAAAAGCAAAACAAATTATTCAAGAATTGCAGCAACTTGGCGCTGTTACGCCATTTACATCTAGCGAATTAATTGATGCGGCTAAACGCTTGCAAGCATTTGGCGTTGAAGGCAACAAGGTAGTTGAGACTACAAGGCGTTTAGCTGATGTTTCTGGCGCTACAGGCGCTGAGCTGCAAGGGTTAGTTACAGCTTACGGCCAAGTACAAGCAAAAGGGCGACTGCAAGGCGAGGAGCTATTGCAGTTCCAAGAACGCGGCATTGCTTTGCAGGGCGAACTGCAAAAGATGTATGGGTTATCAGGGCAAAAATTACAAGAAGCATTAGCCAAAGGCCGCATTAGTTCAGAAGCTGTTGAAGTTGCAATAATAAGACTAACTAATGTTGGCGGTAAATATGCCAATGGCGCTATTGCGCAAAGTAATACATTGAGCGGCAAATTTAGCACATTAATGGACGGCATAGAAATGCTAGCCAAAGGGATAGGCAATATTCTTGCTCCACAAATAAAAAATATAATTAATTTAGCAATAGAAGGTATCAATCAAATAAACAATTTATTTGCTCAAGGGCTGCAAGGCGACTACATGAGAAGGACTGCTGCTGCTATGGCGCAAATTAAAACAGGCTTTAGGGCTGAAGCATTAGATACCACAGGCAAGTTATTAAGTGAAATTAGTCGCAGCCCGCAACGCGCAACAAAAGGTGGCATTGAAGCGCAATTAGCCGCACTTGCAGGCGTTGAAAAAGTTTTGAATGAATTAAATAATGCAGGCGCATTACCTGATCCGGTATTAGATAGAGTAATGAGACAAAGTGAAGCAATCACTAAACTACGTGGGGATTTAAAAGGATATTTAAATGATTTAAAAGCAACCGCTAAAACGACAACAGCCACCCCTGCGACGCCGGCATTATTAGAAGGGAAGGGGAAGCCCAAACCTAGCAAATCAATGTCAATGGATAGTTTGCTTAATCCAAAAATTAATGATGCGCTTCAACTCGATATAGCGCGGCAAGAGACTATGAAGCAAAAAGATCTTAGCAGTGCTCAAGGCACTGAAAATGAAGCGCAGGCAAAACGCATGATTCAATATGCGCACCAATACCGCAAAGCACTACTTGAGACTAAAGCGTTAACAATCCAAATAGGAATTATTGATAAACAGCGATCTGCTTTTATTGCCTCATTTGCTAAAGACAAGCAAGGCGATGCGGCACTTGCTATTGATCAAAAAAAAGCTGATATATTAAATCAAATAAAGTTAATAACAGAAGGCATCAACACAATTGCAGAAGAGCATTATGGCAAAGCATTAGAAGCGCAAAAAGCAGATGAATTAATATTAAAAAAGAAATTAGAGGATGAAACATTATTAGGTCAACAAAGAAAGCAATCACTAACAGATGAACTTGCACTTGCTCAAGCACGTCTTGCGGGTAACGAAGCAGAAGTAATGCTAAGAATGCAAATTCGTGATATTATGGCTGGCACTGCTGGATT
>Ga0310329_10003_pt1 | contig 33378 bp, 38 predicted proteins | sample LakSupDCLTotalD7_FD_195543 | JGI IMG/M metagenome (GOLD analysis project Ga0310329, IMG submission 195543) | Enriched freshwater cyanobacterial communities from Lake Superior, Ontario, Canada - SU02.DCL.Total.D7 (v2) (version 2) | ecosystem: Environmental > Aquatic > Freshwater > Lake | place... | reverse complement strand
AACTTCTGGCGGCTGGTTAGTTGGATTAGGGCCTGCAAAATCAAGGGGGGAAGGTTGAACCGTAAGAGTTTCAGGAATCAAAGGCAGTTGTTCCACACTGCGGGCTAAGTCCTGAAGTGCCCCGGTGAGATAGTCCTGAAAGCCCTTAACTCTGCGGCTCAATCCATCGGCATTACCAACAAAATGGCTGTTTATCTCTAGTTGTCGCTGGGTTTTTCGGCTTTCCAAAGCGGTGATTTCCGCTTGCAGCTCGATTCGTTTCTGCTGCAGCTCCTGGAGCGCTAATTGCTGCCAAGACTCATCCACAACGTTGAATTTAACTAGAGGCAGTGTGGCACCAACTGTAAATATGTATTCAGGAATACCAAAGTTTTTCTGCAATCGAAGGCGGTGTGCTCGGTTCTTGCTTTAAAACCGGAAAGTATTTAGGGGCGTTCTATGGGTGCAGTTGAATCTCTTGCCGTTAAGCGATTGATCCGCAAGCGGCTTAGCCGTGCAGTGGGAGCCCAAGTGGAATTAGTGAGTTTGCAAGCGGCAACTGGCGTTGGCAATTTCAAAGGTTTTCTTACCGCCCAGGGCAAACTGGCCCGTTTTTGCTTTACAGCTGGTGGGGAGAAGCTTCAATTGCTTCCGCAATATCAACTTTTCCGCTGGGACCGATCCGCTGCTTGAGTTCACTTTGTAATTGATTAGCATTAAAAAGCATTGGTAAAAAATGAATACTATTTATTTCACGAAAATAAAATAAAACCGGAAAACGAGGCCAAAAAATTTGCCAGTATTGCCATTCTTTATAAGGAAAGCGCTTGATTTCAACAGCTGGTGCTCCCCAGCTTCTGCGGGTAACAAGTAGGGCATCTGCGCTAAATGTTAGTTGCAAGATAGCTGTTTGGATAAACAAAAAAATGCTAAAAATAGCTAGCACTAAACCAGCAGGAACATAAATAATGCCAGATACTATTGATATAATTAACACTCCAGTTGCTACCCATGCACGGGGTGAAATTGTGAAATTGCTGCTGTTATTTTCTGTGTTAGCCATTTTGCCAAAAAGCTTGTTTAACCAAAGAGTAGTTGGGTAAGCACAACGTCTGTAATTGCAGTTACCACTAAAATCATTACCACAGCTCCTGTTGTACTGGTGCCCACCTCTTTTGGGCCGCCGCGGGTTGTGAGGCCCCAGCCACAGGAGATAATTGAAATTATTAAGCCAAATGCTGTTGCTTTTATCAACATTCCGATCACATCACTTGGCTCCATCCAGCTGCGAACAGAATTCCAGAACACATTTGGGGGTATGCGATAGAGAAGTGTGCTGCTGAATTGCCCAGAAAAAAGACCAACTGCAAAAAACAGCAAACATTGCACTGGCGACATAACTAATAAAGCCAAAACCCTTGGCACCACTAGGAATTCCACAGGGTCTGTGCGCAACATTGTTATGGCATCGATCTGTTCCGTTACCTTCATGGTGCCAAGGGAAGCGGCATAGGCGGTAGCTACCTTCCCTGTAATCAATGTGGCGGTAAGCAATGGGGCTATTTCCCTTGATAAACCAACTGCCAAAATGCCACCAACGGTAGAACCAGCTCCTTGCTTTGTTAACTCCGCAGCAACTTGAATATTAAAAACTGTGCCTGATGCAAGGCCGGTTATTAAAATAACAAGGAAGCTGCTAGGGCCCGCTTCCATGAGATTGTCTATTAATTCGTTTAAATTGATTCTTCCTTTCGCCACAGCAGCTAAGGCTTGTCCACCGATCAAGGCGCTACTGCCAAGCCTTGATAACCAACGGGGTGTTTTCATGGGTTAAGGGCGATTGGATGCGTGCGCCTCGGCCAACGGCGCACTACTAATAAGCCGAGTACAACTAAAACCGCTGGAATTAAACCCATGCAAAGCCGAATCGTGGTGAGTGCTGATGAGGGTAAAAGAATGGAATCGGTGCAAGCTTTGTAGCCACTAAGCGTTAAAACATTCCCTAACACAAATATACTAAGCCCAATACCAAACTTTTGAATTACTACCATCCAAGCTGTATATAAACCTGCTGGTTTTTCAGGATCAGCATCAATTGCATCTGGTAATAAAGACCAAGGAATCAGGAAAGCGGTTGATCCCCCTAGCCCCACCGCAAGAATTGTGGCCACAAGCAAGACAAAATTGAGGCCATTGGAAAAAGAACCCATTGGTGCCACTGCCCCATCGAGTGGTATGAGCAGCATGGCTACCAGGCAGGCCATGATCCACATCAGGCCGCCGCTGCGCAAAGCTGCAATTCGCCCCCAGCGGCTGCTTACCCAGCTCCAAAGTTGTAAACCAAGTAGAGCACTGATCTGAAATGGCACCAGGATCCAGGTGCTCCAATTTGAAGGCACCTGCATCACCACATTGAAATAAAGCAATGCAACGGTTTGCATCAACTGCAACGCGCACCAAAGCAATAGATAGAGGCCCAACACTTTTAAAAAGCGACCATTACGGCTTACGCGTAAAAGTTGTTGCTTGATTGGTTCTTTTTTGCCGCTTGGTTGCTGGCAATGTTTCGCAAATGGCTTCAAACCCCAGCCACAAGCAAGAGTGCCCACCGCAACTACCAGCCCGCCAATCAAGCCCATCTCTAAAAATGCGCCACCGCGTAAACCAGCGCCACCTCCACATTCATTTACTTTTACCCCCACCATGGCCGCAATTACTACTCCGCTTAAGCCCGCCAAAATTGAGCCGGTAAAGCGGGCTGCATTAAGCCGGGTGCGGAGATCGATATCTGGCGTGAGTTCAGCAGCTAAGGCGGAATAGGGCAGATTTACGCAGGTATAGGCAATTTGTGTACAAGAGGCGATTGCCACCAGCACAACAAATTTGATCCAGATCCCACCGGGGGGAGTCCACCAGCTGGCGGCCACGAAAACTCCAAGTGGTATCGCGCCGTAAAGCAACCAAGGAATCCGTGGACCAAGGGGATGCTTGGTGTGGTCGCTTAAAAAGCCAATAAATGGATCATTCAAGCCATCCCAAAGCTTGAGCACCATCAGTACGCTTCCCGCCATCCATGCGGGGAGCCCTACCACTGAGGTGAAAAATACAAAAAGATAGAACCCCATTTGGGTTGCCACCATGCCGGTGCCGGCATCACCAAGGCCATAACTCCAGAGCAAACGGCGTTCACTGCCAGCTGATAGAAGGCTCGGTGTTGAAATTGGCAATTCGCTCAAGCTCGTCAAGCAGGATTATTTGCACATTTGTGCCTATCATGATGCAGGATCAAATTGGTTAGGAGTGCAGCTCCTGCCTGATTCGCGGGCGTAGTTTAGTGGTAAAACCTCAGCCTTCCAAGCTGATGATGCGGGTTCGATTCCCGCCGCCCGCTTGCTTTTCTAAATAAATGCACCTCGAAAAAGAAGTTTAAACTCTCTTTAGATGTTCACAACGTATACCTTTCTGTAAATAGTAATCATAAAAACTCCCTCAATAGTTAAAATGAATATGCGGTTTAATTGTTGTCATATGATAATCAAATGTAAGATTTTCAGATTCCAGCAAGCCTTATTACTTTTTAGCTTAATTTCTCTTGTTAATTTCTCCCATTGATGTGGCAAAAAACCAAATATATATTCGACTCGAGCTCGAATTTAAAACCTAATGGTATTATTTCAAATCTGCCTATACATAATCATCTTATTTTTCAGGATCTAAGAGCATTAGCCATACGCTGGTTTTCAATACCTAAGGTTTTAACTGAGAGCTATATCAGTTACTGGTTTTGATTACCCTTTCATTGAGGGGTTGCAGAGGCCTGGCGTTCATCGGGTAAAGCCGACGGAATGCTGCAAGCTGTTCGGCTGAGAGGGTTACTGGCTGCTTAAGTATGAAGAACTGTACCCCCTCCGTGCAAGGGGGGGTGGTGAGAGATCCGGCGTAGGTGTAGTAGTTAAGGCTGGAGGGCAACATGCCAGTGAGAGGAGGCAAATTGAGCTCAACTTTTTCAGCCTTCTTCTGGGGAAGTTTATTCCAGAATGACTTCAAATAGGAATTGGAGGCGCCTTTTTTAAACAGCACACTTATCACGGCAAGCTTGCCATCAACTCCCTGGTGCACCAGGTGAGCGTTCATGTCGTAATGAACCCCATTGATCGCTTCTTCAGCGGGGGCATGCAGGTGATACTGCAGCAGCTTGTAATCTGCGTTACCAATTTTAAGGGCACCGGAGGTGTTCACCTGAATGGTGGTGCCTGTGTTAACCACCACATCACCGGTGGTAGGCCCATAGCTAGGTTTTAGGAGAACAGCTACGGTTTTCTTTACAGCTGCACTGGAAACAATGTTCACCGGGGCCTGTTCCGACCCATCAGAGCAGGCGGTGTACTTAGGGCTCAATTCAGCCCACTTTTCCGGTGCCACGTCACCCTTGTAGCCGTACTGGGGCTTAGCAGTGGCAAAGGAGGGCAGCAGCAACAGTGCCATCGCCGCAGACCAGGAAACAAGCTTTTTATTCATTGAAAAAAACCAACAAGAATCATATCCTTAGCTTGACTATATAACAATAAATAATGTTCCGCAATATTTATTCAAGGGCCAACGACTCTGACAAATGGGATGCTCCGCCACCTCCTCTGGGGTGCCAACGGCATAATCTCACCGCCCTTCAGGTGGAGGCAAAATCGGCTTTTGGCCGTTCCAACTGATCACGCCAGCATCAATCGACTTCTGCAGCGGATTGGTTATGGCTGAAGCAGCTGACTTAATAGCAGTGATGCGAGCGATGGGCTTGCGATGGGAGGTAACTTCCACCACCTCGCCAGATTGAGCGCGGGAGAGCCATTCGGAAAGATGGGTCTTGAGATCCCGCACCGAAACCTGGCTTGCGACTACTTCTGACAAGCTTGACGCTCCATGTGTGACCACACTATCCGACTCCCACCACTGCTGCAGCAATGGGCTAGCAGAAGCCTCATGCATAGCTACACCGCCTTTGGCCTAAGGATTAGTAGAGTGATCTTCAGTTGCTGGAATTGGCTCAAGATCTGGCGGCAGCAACCTTTGCCGGTGCTGCTGTTCCAGAGATCAGCAACGCCGTGGGCAGCCATCACGATTGGCCAGCGATCCAGCTAAGCCCCACAGCACGCCCACGCTGGCGGTTAATGCTGGCGGATTTATCTGGGGTGATGAAATTCTGCGAGGAAGTTTTGGATTTGTATATTTAATTTTCCCATGTTAACTGCCAGTACCATTCAAAAGCAATTTTTTAGTTTTACAATCTAGGAACAGAGTAATAAGGTCTCATCGCGCACTTATATCTCATCAGAGTAAATGTCATCAGCTCTGCTTCCTGGTTAAGCGGCAGTTAAAACTTCCTGGTTTCTTTGTCACTACTCAAAATTGCAGAAAAAAATACTTTTATTTTCTAGTATTGAGTTTACAGTAAAATTGATCCAATTTTTGGAATAACATCCAAAGAATTAATTTGCTGTTGATTGGCTTCTAAAGTTACTTTATCGGCTACTCGTAATGAATAAATTGCAGAATTACCAGTTATCCAGCCTTCTAACCTAAATTTAAGGGTATATCCAAATGTTGAGATATGCCTACCATAGGTTTTTACGCCCCATTAAAATTACGATATTCAATCAGTTCCTGGTAGCCATATAGCGACTATTCACATCTTTCCAATTCACCACATTCCACCAGGTATTTATATATTCAGGGCGACGATTTTGGTAGTTGAGGTAATAAGCATGCTCCCACACATCCAACGCCAAAATGGGAGTTCCACGCTCAATATCAGGTAGATCCATGAGCGGATTGTCCTGGTTAGGGGTGCTGGTGATGGCTAAGGCGCCATCGGGCTTCACGATCAGCCAAGCCCAACCGGAGCCGAAGCGACTTGCTGCCGCTTGGTTGAACTGCTGCTGCATGGCCTGCTGGGAACCAAAGGCTAATTTGATAGCCTTAACTAAGTCGGCAGATGGCTGGCCTCCTTTACCTGCAGGGGCCATCACAGTCCAAAACAAACTGTGGTTGTAATGTCCTCCTGCGTTGTTGCGAACAGCAGCGGAGTATTTCGAGATTGAGCCTTGCAAGGTGGTGAGATCCGCCGAAGCCAACTCTGGAAAAGTGGGGATCTGGGCGTTGAGATTGGCCACGTAGGCACTGTGGTGGAGATCATGGTGGATCTTCATCGTGCTGCCATCAACCGCAGGCTCTAGGGCATTGGCCGAGTAGGGCAAGGGTGGCAGGTTGAATTCCGCAGCCGCCTGCATGGGAGCTGCTTGCAGAATGCCGAAGCCCATAAGCACGCTGAGGAGCAAACTCAACCAAGAACCACGGCCAACACCACCCCATGGCCGGTGCCCACGGCGCAAACCCGTTCGACAAAATAACCAGCTCACGTCTTTAATCCATCTGCTTAACATGGCGGCTTCAATTTAATTGAGGTTTAATGGCGTTAAGGCCCGCGTGTGCACAGTTTTCGTCGAGATCTCCATTTGGCGAGCCAGCTACACCAACGGATCCAACGAGCTTCCCATTAATGTATATGTTAATGCCCCCTGCCTGATAGCTTAATCCTTTGAGGGGGCTGGCAGGAAGAGGGAACTCGCCAATGCCCTTCCCGGAATTGGTTCCAGCAATGATTGCTCGGGTTGACCCAAGATTGAAAGTGCGACCAAAACTGACCGATGTGTAGGCCTTGTTGAAACTGTGTTCAACGGTGTGTGGACCTGCCGATTCGTTCCTAATTACTACTAAAACATTCCCTTCGGAATTTAAGACAGTTGTTGTGACCTTGTTTCCGTTTGTATTGCAGCTTTCAACGCTCACTGCTGCAGCTTTAATGGCAAGAGCTGTGGGAAGAATGGGTTGCATCTCTAAGGCAAGGGCGACATGGGTTGCAGCCGCCACTCCTATAGCGAGTAATGATTTCGCTGTTAGTGCAATAAGCCTGGATATCATTCTATTGCTTCTCGTGTTTTTTGAGTGCAAATGTTTTAACTTTTGAATTTAGATTAGGATCATTGCGTTATACGTTCAAAAAGTACCACTTGGTCAACCCCTTGCTGTCCTCCCCATATTTGATTATTCATTCCATTCATTTGAAGGGTTTGGTTGTTTTGCTTGTTTCCTGGGAATACGGTGAATGATTGATCTTTTGGGTTGAACTGGGTTATGGAGTTTGTGCCAAAATCTGAACTCCATATTTTTCCTTTGTTGTCAACATAGGTAGAATAGCCACGAGGGCCAAGGCCAGGCAGTTTGTAAAATTGCCATTGTTTGCTATCGGGCGAATAACTCCTCAGAGCTCCATCGCCCCAACACGTAATCCATAGATTGCCGTCTGAATCCGACCAGATTCTTCGAGATCCATTAGCATTTGACCCAGGGATTTCTACAGTCTCGACACTGCCATCTTCAGTATTTATCTTCGCGATATATTTTTGGGCTAGATTGCTGAACCAGACTTCCCCCTTGGGAGTGGTTGTGATTCCGTATGGACCAAATCCACCTGGGGCGGAGAATATCTTTGCTTTACCTGATTTTGGATTTAGTGTTCCATAGTATCCATTTTGAGCGGTAAACCAGAGATTCCCGCTACGGTCAAAAGTCGCGGTATTAAGGTTGCCATGGCCCATCGATTCTGGGAATTTCGGCAAATAAAATGTTTGTACCTCGTGGGTTTTTCTGTCAAATCGACGAATGGCATTCGAGGATTCATCACAAATCCACAATCCACCGTCAGGGCCAAGAATTACCCCATGGGGCGTGGAACCTCTCCCAAGCGGATACAGCGTGATTTCCTTCGTAGCAGGCTTAAGATGGCCAATTACTCCAGACCATTGACCGTTAAACCATACCGTTCCATCCGGATCAGGTACAACATCCCTGGTTCCTATTGACGCTGGTGTGGTGTAAATACTTACTTTGTAGAGTCTTGTATCACTGCCGACTGCTTCAGGAGCAGATAATAACGAGCTGGTGTAATTGAAGCCTGGGGCTGGCTTCGACCAAGCCGCTCCAATGAAAGTATTCATTGCAAGAGCGATGAAAAAGGTGACTTGTTTGAGCTTTTTCGTGCTTTTCATTGGGTTAATGCTTTGTGATTTTGGTTAAGCTTGAACACCTTATTTACAGCCAATGGCTTCTAGCGTGTAGGAAAAGCCTTTTGATTCTGGATAGTAGCGAAAGTTTTCGAGTATTTTTACATTCAAGGAGACAAGATACTTCCCTTCTTGGTTGACTTTTAGGGGCCCCCAGGTTATCGCTTCTTTGTTGCTCGGTGTAAGAATTGGGGCGCCGCTAAGGTAAATTGATTCGTCGTCATATCTGGCAATCAACATCGTTGGATAAGATGCTGTATCAGTCGAAGTTGGTCGAAGAGTAACTGTTGCTGTCGTAATTGATTGGTCTACTAGAAAAAACGTATTGCCGTGTGAATTGTTCCCAGGCTTTGGACTAATGCTTACCTCGATCGTATTCCCTTTTCCTTGCAGGATTTGGGGCTTTAGGGCAGAGCATTCTGCCGTTTTACCAGCTTCTCCTGAGACGATGCTCGCGGCAATGGTTACTGCAGTGCTAATCGCTTTTAATTTTGCAAGAGTGGAATTTTTGATTGGGTGCCTCAATGAGGATTCATTTTGAGCGAGGGCTCCTAAAGCCAATGTATATGTTACTATTCTTAATCCATTAAAATATTACTTTGCCCTTGTCACTCGTCTTTGTATGGCCCATACCTCATCCTGACGCTGACCCCAGAAACTGAACTAGCCCTTAGGAGAGTTTCCTTTTCAGCCAGACTTGGCCAGGAGAAGCCCCATGAAACGCAAACACCACAGACCCGAGCAGATCATCCGCAAGTTGCGGACCGCTGAGCAGCTGCTTCACCAAGGCCAAACCGTCGCCGATGTCTGTAGGGCCCTGGAGGTCTCAGCCCCGACTTTTAACCGCTGGCAGCAGCTATGCAAATCAGAATGAATAGTTTCCCTCTTGTGATGATGAGAGATGCGTTGTTTGATGCAAAATCTTGTGAATTGCTTAACCCTTTCCGGTTGCCTAGGCTCGAGATTCTCAATATGTGGAGCTAAGTACATGTCATGGCTTTTTCGCGAGTCGTAGGGTGAGCGTCCAGTTAATGGTTCTATATTCGCTTTGTACACCCCAGGCTGTATCCAGTTTTTCGCTAATGTTCTCTAAGGGATCTTTCCCTAGCGCTTTAAGATAATAACCACTAGCTGACCAGCTGCGAAGGTAACCTTTCATCTGAACAAGGCTCCACTCCTCTTTAATGGCCAGTGGATTTTCCTTCAGTTCCCCAATATCTAGTTCATCGAAGGGCAGCCGAACCGAGCGATAACATTCATCCACTAGTGATCGTTCGGGAGGCCAATAGGGGCCAACAATCTTGCTATAGTAATGTTGAATCAACTGATCGAGCTTCTCCTCGTTGGTCGTGAGTAGCCCATAGGACCATATGGCCAGGATTCCACAAGGTTTTAAGACCCTTTGGCATTCCTGGAAAAAAGCATCTAACGGAAACCAATGCAGGGCTTGGGCCACTGTAATCAGATCCACGCTTTCGGCCCGTAACCCACTGGATTCAGCGGGAGCCACACGATAAACAACACGATCATGGGCCTCACTGTGCTCTAGTTGTGATGTACTGGCATCGGTGGCGGTCACCGCTTCAAACATCTCAGCGAGAGCAACAGCTGCTTGACCACTGCCAGTGGCGCAATCCCAGCAATGTTGACGGCTGGGTGCTTCTTTGGCGATGGTTTCAAAAAGGCGGAGGGGATACTTCGGGCGAAATTCGCCGTAATATTGAGCAACATTTTCAAAATGATCGGCGGGCATTTTGTTAGTACTATGTGCCATCAAATCATTCAATTCTATAATGGATACGTGTTATGCGGAAGCCAAGGTTGTTGTCCTTTCTGTTGAGATCAAATGTTTAGAACGCTAATTAGAATTTAAACATGGTTTGAATCCCCCTCAGAAAGTCCATCCTGATGGTTGGGTTTCCGAATTAATCGTAGTCACACTGGAGTTTGATGCGTAGAAGAGTTTTGGCGTGACGGTTATGTTGTCGCTTACTTGTAGCCTGTAAAGAACTCCCAGAACCACGGGCTGCTGCCCTAAGCTCCTGGATCATTGGCCGGCTGACCTACCGCAATTCAACTAACATTGGGCTTGCCAAAGATTCGATTCCATTGAAAGTCCGTCATCCAGGATCGAGAAGATTGGGGATAGGCACCATTTGTTGGTGTACCAAATATAAATTTGTATCCGTAGCCCGCACTTATTGAAGGGATTTGATCTGTTTTGTTTGGCTGCCAATAAGCATTAAAGTCGAATGAATTGTTGTAGGCGTTTCTTAGTTTTTAAGAAATTGTAGCTAGGATTCTGCAATAGGACATTTCCTTTTAGTTTCATGCTTCGCCTTTTCTCGTCTAATCGTCTTGCTCTGGCTGGAGCCGTTTGCTCTTTGTTGGCATCTATGCCCGCTACGTCTTCTGTGAACGCAGCTGAGCTCCCAGCCCAAAAATATATTCCTGCTGCTATTGCTGTTAAGTTTGCTGAAGCGGCGATTCAAGCTTGCCGTTCTGAGGGCTACGGAGTAACTGCCGTTGTGGTGAACACTGAAGGCAACGTGATTGTTCAAATTCGGGGGGATGGCGCGCGTGTTCAGACCGTGGAAACTGCGCGCAACAAGGCATACTCTGCCGTTACTTTGGCGGCTAACCATAATCTCGATTTAACATCTGGAATTCTTGCTTCTATGCAAGCTAAAGGTGCTGTGGGTGTTGGTACCTGGCCCATGCCCCCTGCTTCAAGTACAGGTATTACCCTTTTTGCTGGCGGTGTGAATTTACGCTCGAATGGAGAAATTGTTGGTGCTCTTGGTGTTTCAGGTACTCCCAATGGCAAGCTTGATGAGGGTTGCGCATTGAAGGCTCGCGATGCAGTGGGCGGCATGCTTTAAAAAACTGCTTTGGAAAAAGTATTGGGAGGTAGGTTTTGTACCAGCCCGTAACTGTGCTCCAGCAATTCGTCTGATTTAATCCTTCCTTTCGCTTTTCCGATGCAACGAAGAGACTTGTTTAAGGCTAGTTTGGCTGCTGGCGCCGCTGGTTTAGCTGCTGGTGTAAGTGGGCAGCAGGCCATAGCCCAATCCGTAACGTCTCAGGCTGTCAATCCGTCGGCTAGCGGCCTTAAGGGTTCTTTTTGGCCGGATGGCATCCGTCTACCCGTTTCGTTATCGATGATGTTCGAATCCGGTAGCCAACCAAGGTTTAACCCACCTACGCCGTTCAATAATTTCGTTCCACCAGAGGGCATTTATGACATGCCCACCATTTCCTGGTATCGCTATGGAGTTACTGAGGGTATCCCTCGTGCACTCGAGATGTTTGATCGTTTAGGTCTCAAGATGACATCTCATATGTCGGGACTTTCTGTTGAGATGTATCCGGATACTGCCAGGTCTATTGTCCAGCGCGGACATGAAGCTGCCGCCCATGGCTGGGATTGGTCAACTGAATCGACCATGAATGATGATGAGGAGAGGGCATTCATTCAGAAGAATGTTGATGTTATTCAAAAGGTCACCGGGCAAAGGCCAGTTGGTTATAATGCACCAGGATTAAGGGGCTCAAAGAATATTCTCCAGAACTTATATGCTCTTGGTTTTAAATACCATATCGATGACGTAAGCCGTGATGAACCTTTCGTTGTTGACATTGATGCTAAGCGCGAAATCGCGGTTGTACCCTATGCCGTTTATCTCAACGACATCAGGGCCTATGAGGCTCGCAACTTTGCGGATGGGAACTTTCTCGATGTGATGAAACGTTCCTTTGATCGTCTTTACAAGGAGTCGGCAGGGCGGCGCCGGATGTTGGCAATTACGATGCACGATCGTCTACTGCGCCCGGAACATGTGGAGACCATGGAAGAGCTTCTCCGCTATACGCTCAAAAAGCCTGGTGTGAGCTATATGAAGAAGGTGGATATAGCTGATTATATTCTGAAGTCACCCAATGCCATACGTGAACCCATCGGCGTTGTTTACCCTACAATTCCCGGTCTCTACACTTAATTATTTAATTTCTAAGGATTTACTTCAAGCTCGCTGATTGTTCCATTCTGAGTTGCTACCAGCAGCTTTTTGCCATCTGGTGAGAAGCTACAACTAAGCAAGTGCTTGTCGCTCAGTGCCAGTGTGGCAAGTTCTTTTCCAGACAGGGTCCATAGGCGTACCCTTCCGTCGTCGGCGACAGAAGCAAGCACACCGGCTTGATTCAGGGCCAGCCCATTAATCCAACCAGTTTGGCTTGCCTGAATGGTTGTTTGTAATTTTGGACTGAGTTTTAGATCTCCGAGCGCCCAAATCTTGATGCTTCCATCAAATCCTGTGGTGATAACCAGTTTTTCATCAGGGCTGAAAATGACATCGTTGAGCCTACCTTGATTGGTCTTGAAGGCTTGTAGCATCGCGCCAGTTGTTGAAACAATAGTTACATTGCCCATGTCTTGTGTGACAGCGACAAGTTTTCGTTGTCTTGCCAGTGCGAGGTTGCGCGCTACACCTTGTCGTTCAATTCTCTTGACCAAGCGACCATCTATTGTCCAGAAGCGTATGGATCCATCGTCGGATGTCGTAATCACACCATCGTTACCTGGCAAGATTTCCACATCGGTAACACCAGAAAGATGGGGTCCGTAGTTTTGTGGAGAAGTTCCGAGTGTTGACCAGCGAGTCGCAACACCGTTGTACGCCGCTGTAACAAGTGTCTTGTTGTCTGTTTCGAGTCTGCCATTAAATAGCATTGCTGGAGGATTATGGCTGAATTCGGCTGTTAGCTTTCTTGGTTCTGCCCACACTTTAACGCGGCCATCTGACGCTGCTGTGATGAAGTTGGTGCTGGTGGGAGAGTAGTGAACCTGAATGAGTGATTCGCCCGTAAGATTATGGGCCTGAAATTGATTAAGGATTTTGATCGAAGCCTTCGATTGGGCTAAAACACCATTGCTTACACCTGCTGAGGCAACAGCGAAGCTGATGAATACTTGAAAAACGCGTTTCATGGGTGAGAGTGTAGAGGGGTGACTTCTATCAGCCAAAGTTCGCCACTGCTACCCACTGCTGCAGCCATGCGCCCGTTTGGAGCACAATCAAGTTTTGTTAGACGGGATGTTGTGCTTAGTTTTAGTTCGCCAAGGTATTTACCAGCTTGAGACCATTCTCGAACTACGCCGTCATCACCGGCGGTTAGGAGTAGATCTCGTTCGGTGTTACAAAACACCCCTCCATCTGCCCATCCTTTCGTAGTGGCTTTAAGCCTTCCCAGCATCTTTCCCTGGAGATCCCATATGGTCACAGTTCCATCAATGCCCGAGGCAGCAATTTTTTTGCCATCAGCGCTAATGGAAAGTTGATTCATTCTGCCGTGGGGAGTTTGAAATGATTTGACCTTCGCAATTTTCCCTGTTTGGTCTCGAACAATGACATGCAATTGTCCATTGTCCGATGCTGCTACCACAAGATTTCCTTCTGAAGTAGCGGCTAATCGACGAGTAGTCCCAGGATACATTCCAATCCACATTGGTTGTCCTTTGGGATTTAGTAGTACAACTAGACCATCGTCTGAGCTGGACACAAAGTTTCCATTGTCTCCCAAAAAGCGTGCGTCTGATACCGCTGCTTTGTGTATGAAAAACTTCTGAAGTAATGTGCCATTTCGATCCCATAACCAGACAGATCCATCGTATCCAGTTGTTAGGAATTGCGATCCTTTGCGGTTGAAATGAGAATTAAACATTGGTGGTCGTTGGCCTTGCATTACTCTCCCTGGGGTGCCATCGAGACCCCAAAGTTGAGCAACCCCTCCCCCGCTTGCTGTAAGTAGCTGCTTGCCATCTGGCGAGAATTCGACGTTTTGGATGAGCGCTGGGGCTGCTATCCATTCCCGTATCAACTTAAGTTCTGCCAGTGCAGGTTTTGGAAAAACTACCAAGACCGTTATTGCTGCCTTTGCTAGAGCAGTGAATTTTGGTGGCAAGACTCTTTTAAATGCACCACCAAATGCATGAATTGTTTCCCATACGTTTTTCATATTTTATTACTCCTTTATATTCTCAAAGAGAGCAACTTGATTAACACCTTGTTGCCCGGACCTTACGGGATTATCGATGCTATTTATTAGCAGGGTTTGAATGTTCTGCTTTTTTCCTGCAAATACCGTGAATGTTTGGTTGCTGCCATCGAACTGGGTAATCGAATTTTTTTCAAAGTCAGAGCTCCATGCTTTTTCTTTGTTATCCACAAAGGTTGAATAAATCCGTGGGCCTAGGCCATGTAGTTTGAAAAGTGTCCAGGTTTTGGTTTTTGGTGCATAGTGCAGCAATGTTCGGTTTTCCCAGGTTGTAACCCAAAGTTTTCTAGCTGCTCGGACTTTTCCTGTTGCGGTAAGCGAGCAGTTCAAAGTGGCTATGCCAATTGCCAGTGGTTGGATCATGCTTTTGCAGATATTTTTGGATTTCTGCCTCATGCCTCTAAAATATATTGGATTTTTATTTTTAGGGTCAAATTACAGCATATTCTAGTTATGTCTGCGTTTTCTTTTGGGTGATTACAGATAGTCCCGCTTCTGCACAAGTTTCATCTATTATGCCTGAACGGGCTCCAGATACTCCGATTGCTCCGATCAGTTCGTTGCCCAGTTCAATGATCGCACCTCCTGCTAAGGGCGTGATGTTGCTGATGGTGTCGGCGGGTAATGCCAGTTTGCCTACGTCTTGGTTGCTTGCGCGCAAGGCAGCAGCTACTTCAGATGTCCTTTTTAGTCCTTGTATTGGTCCAAGAGCCACTGCTGTGTAGGCCTTTTTCTGGCTAAGGCCATATGTGTGTGGGGGTGCGTGATCTCCTTGAAGCTGAACAATACTCTGGCCATGTTGATCCACCACGCTGGCGCTAACCGATATCCCTCGGCTTCGACATGCCGTGATTGCTGTGTTTGCCATATTCAAGGCTATCTCTAACGAAAGCCTGTGCTCGATTGGCAATGCCGTTTCTGCGAAAGCTGCTGGGGCCACCGCCGTTAGGGCGATGGCCAGGCTGGTGATTGCTGCCATCAGTTTTTGGATGCCCTGAGTGAGGACTGTCTTTTGGCTGATGGGTTTGAACATCAGGCTTGCAGCAACTCAAGCAACCGTGGTGACGCAAATACATCCCTGTAGAAGGTGAGCTGCTCGCTCTTGAAGTAACAGCCTCCCCGGTGACCCCGGCGGACCCAACATACGGTGCCTTTGGCGATGGCTTCCCCACTTTCATCGTCGAGACAGTGCCACTCAAAGTGCACAAATTCCCCCCAGAACATCACGATTGGCCAGCACATGGTGACGCCAGGCTGTGCGATCAGTGCCCACCAATGCTTTTCTCGATCAGTTTGCTGGTCGAGGCCGTAGAAGGGGCCGTCTTGGCAGAAGTACACCAGATCGCTCCGGTATTCACCACGAAGGAGGTCGCCCCGGGCGCGTCGTAAGGCTTCACAGTGGGTTGGCCACCAGGCTTTGTTCTCTTCTTCAATCTGTTCGCGGCTGTAGTTGACATCGATCTCTGGGAGGTCGGCTTCTTTCAGCGCAATGAAATCCTCAGCCTGTTGGATCAGGGTCTCGCCCAAAACAAGGCTGACGAGCCCAGGCCTTGAGAAGTTACCCGAAAGGCCTTCGTAGTAGTTCTTCGCCATGGACGGATAGTGGTGGAGTTAGACCGAGCATGGTGAGCTTCAAAGAGAAGCGGCACCTACAATCTTTTTCAATATTGTGGCACCTTCTAGCACGATTTGTTCAGCGGGTGCACCCAATTCACGCCATGTGCGTGTTCGGCGTGAGAGCAGTGGATCATGGGAGTCAAAGGTTTCAATGCTGACGCCATAGTCGAGCGGAAACTGGCGCAGCCATTGCCCCAAGCGTGACCAATCCAGATGGCAGCTGCCAATCATTCCCCTGTTGGCACCACAGAGATGCACATGGGTGGTGGAAGCTTGGTGGCTGTGGAGATCGTCGTAGAGATTGGCCTGCTCAAGATTCGCGTGGAAAAGATCCACCAAGATCCCAAAATTTGCTAGATCAACAGCCTCGCTTAGGGCTCGCGTTTGTTCAATGGTGTTGAGCAGGCTGCTTTGGTAGCGATTGAGTGGCTCAACACTGAAGGGTTTTCCCCATGCCTTGATCTCTTTAGCTAATTCAGCGTACGATTCACACAGTCTATGCCAGTCTTCGGAAGTACTGGGTTCACTCGCCAATTGGGACAGGTCACCGTGGATTGGTCCTGAGACCTTTTCGGCCCCACTTGTTTGGGCGAAGTCCAGCAATCGCCGCACATGATCCTGTGCTTCTCGCCGTTTGTTCAAATCTGTGCTGGCAAGACTCAGGCCCCGTGGCAATCCGGAGCACAAGGTATGGGGTAGGTCATGGCGATCACTCAGGTCTTTGAGGTGAATTGGGCTGAGGCCATCTAGGTCGTAGCTAGCGGCTTCGACAAAATCAAGGTCACTGTTCTTAAGGCGCGCAAAGATTTCTGTGGCTTCGTGATCTCTGAGGCTTGGTGACCAAGCAAAGGTGTGGGCTCCGATCCTTACCATGGCGCTATACGTTGAGCATGGCCGTAATCAGCTCAATCACGGCCGCTGGAGCTTCCTCCGGCACGTAGTGCCCGCACCCTGGGATCATCCCCCCCTCGACAGCGGGATCGCAGGCCTTGAGCGAGTTCACAAAGTTGAGTCCTGTGGCGTGTTCTCCTCCATATACCCGGATCGGTTTGGCGAATCGATGCTCACGATTGGCTTCCGCAAAGGCACGATTTTGTTCAACAGCCCTGTAGTAGTTGAATCCGGCGGTCATTGCTCCGGGCTTGCGATAAGCCTCGAGATAGGTGCTGATGGCGGCAGGTGTCATTGCTCCGGATACGGCAGCTTTGGTCTGGAAAAACCAGCCCAAGTACTCCTCTTCCCGACCGGCGGTGAGTAGCTCTGGGATATCGGCCATGGCATGGAAATGGAATTGCCAGGTGCGTGATCCCGGTCTTGGCATGTAGGCCTCTTGGGGCACCAGCCCAATCAGCGCTGCGTCCAATAGCAACGTGCCGCGCAGTTGGTCGGCATGGAGGATGGAGAAGGCATGGGCTACCCATGCGCCCACGTCGTGTCCCACCAGCAGCACCTCATCGATGTTGCGTTCTTTCAAATAGGCACTGATTTCCGAGGCAACAGCTGGGGTGCTGAAGTCTCCTGCTAGGTCGAGGCTGGTTTCACCTTGGCCCTTTAGCTCTAGTGCCACGACCCGTGCACGATCTTTCAACCCTGTAACCACATGGCGCCATGCATACCAGGTTTGGGGCCATCCTGCCAGGAGCAAAACCACAGGCCCTTGTCCTTCATCAATTGCATGGAAGCGCAGCTCTCCGACTTCAGTGGTGATGTGGTGGAAGGCTTCAGCAGGGTGATCTTGGTTCATGTCAGGGGGTGGGCTGGATATGCAGGGCTAGGAGGGTGAGGTCGTCGAAGGCTTCCGTACCACCGACGTGCAGGGCGATCTGCTCCACCACAGTTTCGGTAATAGTTTGGGCAGTCAGGGTGGATCTGTCCGCAATAAGCAACAGTTTCTTCAAAGGTTCGAGGCCCCAGCCGTCCCCCTTGTTGTTGCGTGCATCCGGGAGGCCATCGGTATAGGCAAATAGCAGATCTCCTGATTTCAACTTGAGAGTGTTTGCCTTAAAATCTGAAGCTTTGAATATTCCGATTGCCGGACCAGTAACTTCTAGCTGCTCGAGGTGGTTAGTTCGCAAGATGAATGGCCGCTCATGACCTGCATTCAGGTAAGTCATTTCTTGTGTTTGCTCTTCGTACGCCCCAATGAAAACTGTGGCAAACATGGCAGATTGGCCATGATTTTCAGCCATGTAATCATTGACAAGCATCGCTACAGTGGTGAGAAGCTCACGGGGTTTGTTGTTTGTTTCAAGTGAGAATCTTTGCAAGCTGTAGCGCAGGAGGCTTCGGAACACGCTCATATAAAGCGCTGACCCCACCCCTTTATCACAGACATCAGCGATCACAACAAAGGTAGTTCCTTGAATTTCGAGTGCGTCATACCAATCGGCACTCACCTCGAGAGCGGGTGCGTTGAAAACCGACAATTCGTAATGCTCAGAAGTAGGCAGTTTTTTAATTAAAAAATCTTGATGGATACGCCGAGCCGTCTCGATTTGTTGGGCCACCAGCGCTGATTCTGTTTCCTTAGAGATGAGTTCTTTTAGATATTTTCCAGTTTCATTTATGTCATCAAGAAGCTCACCCATCTCGTTTGCTGGTCCAGGAGGTAGGTTGAGGATGAAGACTCCTTTGCGAATTTGTCGAAGCGCTCTTCCGGCAAGATGGAGAGGCTTGGCAAGGTTCTTGCAAACCTTGAACGTTGCCCAGGTGATGCAGATCAGAGTGAATACTTGAAACAGTACCAAGTTCCTGAGGCTTGTATAGAGACCTCTAAAAGCTGTATTTTTATCGATTACATTGACTGAAGTCCATTTTCTATTTGGCATTTCCCTGACCAAGACAAATAGTTCATGTCCCCTAACTGTGACTTGGTTAAAACCTTCATGTTTGCCATCGGCTAGCACTGCCAGAGGGGCCCAGGGCCCTTGGATGACCTCTCTCCCAGTTTGAATTGATATGTATTCCAGCCCCTTCCTTGCTGGAAAAACCAGATGGCCATTAGAATCAACCAGGAAAAGGCATTCCCGGCGTAGTCATTTTGGGAAGGATTGAAGAATTCTCTCTTTTCAGTATCTTCTTCAGTTGGGTGGATGGTAGCTTCAATTTTATTGATTCTTGAGTCGGCGCCTACGTCTGAGAGTCGCAGGCAAAATGAAACCACACCACTGGGAGTTGGTTTTATGTTTTTAGTTGCATTAGGTTTGATTGGGTAGTAAGGGGCTGCTGCTGTCAAGCAGCCTGTGCAAAATCTCTCTGATCGTACAACTTCAAAGACAGGCTGGCCCTTGAGGGCATTTTGGAAATATGGACGCGATCGAATTTTTTCAGGCTCTAGAACTTCAAATAGCTTTTTCCCTGTTATCGCCAAAAGTTTGCCGCTGCTGTCTCGCATATGCCATTCTCTATAAGGGTAGGCATGGGAAGCAGCATTCAATATAAGCTTGGCGGCTTTAGTATCCCCAGCACGTATTGCGTATGAGCCTGTCAGCAATGTAAGGGTATTGTCGATTTCGTCATGCCAATTATCTATGCTTAGAGTGAGAAAGTTTGATTCAGCTTCCAATTCTTTATTAATATTCAAGACCATACTCCGGGTCGCAGCGCCATATAAAATAAAATTACTTGTGCCAAATGTAAGGCCGAATAAAAGCCAAACTGTAATCGTGATTTGGAACCGTATTGAATGTGGATGTCGCAGAGCGGAAAACGCCTGTATTATTTTACTTTTGATTTTACTTGGCCCGATAATGGCTTTCATTTTGCGATCAAAACTCTCACTCAGGGGCATTGTTGTGCCACTCTTATTCGGTAACGGTTTCGCTTGTTAGCCCACTCGTAATTTGCCTGATCGACGGATTGTTGGACAAGAAAAAGACCTAGGCCTCCGAGTGACCTTTCGTTGATGGGTGTAGAAACTTGGATATCCCGTGGCGTTTCAAGATGCGGATCGAACTGCGGTCCATTGTCTTCGATCAGTATTTCAAACCAAGTGATACTTTCCTCTGTTAAGTTTTGACTTGAAATCCAAATCAAATGCTTGTTCAACGTTTCCGTGGATTCACTAATTTCACGGATCATGTTGGAAAGTATCTCTTCGCCCGCTAGCCGCAGTCCGTAAACTTGTTTTGGATTATTCAGGTGTTGAATGCTTTGGCTTTCAATAAAATTCATCAACAAATCCCAAGATTCCATTGAAGCTTGTGCCTCAATGGAATCTAATTGCTTATAATTGGGATACGATTCCACGATTTCTAAATATCAACCGAGTTCATCTTGGCTGCTGACAAGCATCACCGCCTGCGTCAGTCCTGTCTTTCGAATGACGTCAGCAATGGAATCGGACGCTCCAATCAGAATCAATCGGGATTCATGGGGCATCTTTTGTTTTGCAAAAACGAAGGCTCTCAACCCTGCACTGCTGAGGAACCCCACAGCTTCCATCTCTATCCGTAATTCATTGGTGGCTGCTAGCTCGATTTGGGTGAGTGCTTCGAGAAGTGCTGGTGCTGTTTTAGTGTCCACTTCACCCTCAAGAGTGATGACATGGAATCCATCGTTCGCGTTGGAGATAATTGTTAGGGTCATAACGGATTTGTGAAGGAAATTAGGGGTTTGGTTAGTGCTTAAGCCTCTTACCTAGGCTGGCGCTGAGGCACTTAAAATGACAACTGATCGCTCTCCAAGCATCAATCCTGGACTCCCGAGGATTGGTTCGCTAGCAAGGATAGGGGAGTTTTGATCACCAGTATTGAAACAGATTCGCCAGCGGTAACCTTCGGGAGCCTCGGGAGTTTCGAACCAGCTGGCGAAATGGGCCATGTTTGCTGCAACGTAGACAACATCAAGGCCCCCCCCGTTTGGCTGCAAACCAGCTGTCATCATCCAGGCTAGCTGCCGAGACTCGTCTGACCAGTCGGCTGACCAGGCTCCTTGGCCGTGGAAGCTGCAGCTGGGTAAATGCAGGCCGCTATCTTCTTCGAAATGGTTCACGCGCAAAGCAGGATGACGATTACGAAAATGGATCAGAGCTTTGACATATTGGTGTAGATCACGATTGCTTTGCAGCAATGACCAGTCCACCCAGGACACTGGCGAATCGAGGCAGTAAGCATTGTTGTTGCCATGTTGCGAGCGACCAAATTCGTCGCCCATCAATACCATTGGGATGCCACGGCTGGTGAACAAAATCGCCATGGCATTCATTATTTGGCGTTTGCGTAAGGAAAGGATGACTGGATCGTCAGTCCATCCTTCTGCGCCACAATTCCAACTGTGGTTGTCATCGCCACCATCCCTGTTCCCTTCGCCATTGGCGTCATTGTGTTTGCCGTTAAACGACACAAGATCAGCGAGCGTGAAGCCGTCATGACAGGTGATGAAATTCACCGAAGTGGCAGGAGATCGCCCACTGTGGCGATATAGATCGGGTGAGCCTTGTATTCGTTGGGCTAATTCCCCCACCATTCCTGCATCACCTTTGAGAAAGCGACGGGCACAATCCCGATATTTGCCATTCCATTCTCCCCAGCGTCCAAAAGCCGGGAAACTGCCAACTTGGTACAGACCACCAGCATCCCAAGCTTCGGCAATGAGCTTGCAGGAGGACAGGATTGGATCAAAGGCTAACGATTCCAGCAGAGGTGGATTCGATAGGGGAGCTCCCCATGGATCGCGCCCCAAAATACTGGCTAAATCAAAGCGAAATCCATCTATATGAAATTCAGCGGCCCAGTAACGCAAGCAATCGAGAACCAGTGAACGCACCACTGGGTTGTTGCAATTTAAGGTGTTACCCGTGCCACTAAAGTTAAAATAATACCCTTCCGGAGTGAGCATATAATATATTTTATTATCTAGCCCTTTAAATGATAATGTAGGGCCTTGATCGTTCCCCTCTGCAGTGTGGTTGAAAACCACATCAAGAATCACCTCAATCCCGGCCTTGTGTAATGTTTTGACTAATTGCTTGAATTCATCCATCTGCATGCCAAAGCGACCAGTTGCGGCATATCCAGCTTTGGGTGCAAAAAACCCGACTGTGCTATAACCCCAAAAATTGTAGAGACGTTCGCCCGTCTCAGGATGCAATCTAGAGTTTTCAAATTCGTCGAATTCATAAATTGGCATCAATTCAATCGCGTTGACGCCAAGGTCCTTAAGGTATGGAATTTTGTCTACTAGGCCTGCATAGGTGCCTGGGTGCTTGACCTCCGCGCTAGGCGATTGGGTGAATGCACGTACGTGGGCTTCATAGATCACAAGATCCTCTGGGGAAATCTCGAGAGGTCTATCTCCTTCCCAATCAAAGTCATCAGTACTGACTTTTGCCCGGTAAGGGTAAATCTGCTCCCAGTTTGGTTCTTCTCCCCATACATTCCGTCCTGATATCAGACGGGCATAGGGATCCATTAGAATTTTGTTGAAATCAAATCGATGACCCACCACAGAATCAAAGGGCCCGTCGATTCGATATCCATATTCCAGGTCTTCATAATCGAGACCAAAAACAACCATGCAAAAAACATCGCCAATGCGATAGTTCCTTGGGAATGGCAATTCAGCAAAGGGATTGCTATCTCCACGACGGAACAGAACCAGAGTGCACGCTGTTCCTGCTGATGTGTATATCGAAAAGTTCAACCCATTGGAAACATGGGAAACACCAAAAGGAAGAGGTTTGCCAGGTCTAACTTGGAAACCACCAATTTCATCAGTTGGTAGCCCATCAATTCGATCAACAACCACGTTATTCATGATTCTGGTAACGAGGAAAGGTTGGCGTATTTCGTGAAATAGTCATAGAAGCCTGTCACCTTCATGGTGTCTGCGATCTCACTTGCGATGCCAACCAAGGCAAGGGAAACAGCCATCACTTCTGTGCGCCTGTGTAACGTCAGAAGGGTGCGCAAGCCAGCACTGGACATAAATGGTACACCTTGTACATCCAGGGCGACTGGTTTGCCTTCCTCCAACTCCTTGTCGATGTAATCGCGAAGTTCACCAACTGTTTTTGAGTCAACTTGGCCAACAACATGAATTACTTGCCAGCCTTTTGCCGAGCTTTTTGACAGTTCCATTTCAGTGCTCAATTGGGGGTAACTGTTACTTTGACGCTCAGTCTATTGTCTGAAGTGGGGAGTTGTACATATAGTTTTTCGGAGTTAAAGTTATTGTAAGGTTGTCCATCTATGGTGCAGGCAGTGATACGCATACTTCCCGGTGGCAACATATCAGGAGAAACCCTCAGTATTCTGTTTTCGAAACCGTTGGCCATGGGCTTGAAGAAGAGATCGAGAGGGCGTTTCTGGATCATCAGATCAATGTAGACAGTGGAGAGGAAGCACAACTCTGTGGAGTGGTAGGCGCTCATGGAATGGCTTCCCTTGAAGCGCTCAGTTCCCATCAAGTAGGGATTGCCGTTTGCAAGCACATTGAAGTAAACACCACCATCATTGTGATCAAGGAAGAAGGCGTTGTAGAAGGCAGCTGATTCATCTGCATATTTTTTATATTCTGAATTCGCTGGTATGTGTCCTTGTAAAATTAGATAGGCAAGGATTCCCTGTTCTTGCTGCCACCATGCCTTGCGGTCATGCCATGCGTAGCGGTGAAATTTTTGACCGGGTTTAATTACACGTTCCACCACGTCATACCAGCCGAATCGCTGTTTGTCGTATCCAACATCAGGCATCAGTCCAGCAATTTTTTCAGCTAGTTTCAGATAGGCATCTTTAGGCTGAACAGCTTGAAAACGCATCAAGTTCCACGCGATCTTGAGGTTGTGGCCGACAACGGCTCGGTTTTGTTGCCAACCCCAGGTTTGATCTTTTGACCAATCATCGAAGAATTTTTCCTGAACGAACGGACTGTTGTCGTAATCGGGAAAATACTTGACAATGGTATCGAAAGTATCTTCGAGCATCGTTTTGTAGCGGGGCTCTTCCGTTGCCAGCCAGAGATTGATCAGGTAAGCAGGGGCATGGTCACCCACAGAATTCCAATTCTTCTTGGCTTTGTTGCGACCAAGTGATTCCTCGTGGGCGCTGAGTGTGACTGCATGAATATGGGAGTAATAGCCTCCTTCCTCTTTGTCTCGGTAGTATTCGTCAAACAGGTCGATCGTCTTCGATGCGTCATCTAGGATTTGTGGATCACCATTGAGTCTGTAGGTTTGGATAGGCCCAGCGAGAGCATAGATCTGTTCGTAGGCAGGTATGGAATCGTAATCGTCGCCAAATTCGGAGACCAATAGTTTTTGTTCCTGACCTCCGGCACCTACTTTTTGACCGTGATACCAATAAATCATTCCGGTATCCGTGTCCACAAAACGCATCTTGTCGCGGAGATAGTCGGTACCCTTCTCTGCCGCCTCTAGGTATTCGTCTTTTCCCGTCAACATGTAGGCAGACGCCATCCCGTACACCATGCGTGAGATGGTATCGGTTTCTTGAAGGTAATCAGCGTTTTTCTTACCACCAGTTAGACTAATAAGTGTCCTATAGTTTTTATAATCGATCTCGTCACTTGGCGCATTAAACTGCCATTTGATGTAGGACGTCGCAATTGAGTCGATTTGCTCAATCCACCAGCCTTTTTCGTTATAACGGAGGTCTTCTTTATTGTCCCCGGCAAAGACGATATAGTTAATTTCAAAATTGACTTCACTTTCAGGGAAAAATGTTCCATATAAAAAGATCATTTGACCTGTAACCAACAGGCTATCTAGTTTCCCGCCTCGATCAAGCCAGCCTTCCTTCAGATTTTGGGTTTGCTTTGCATAGGTGTTGTCAGTCAACTGGGCCCGATATGGCCTTCCGTCGGATGTGTTGAGCTCAATAACTTTCTCGGTGCAGTTATAATTAGTGACGTAGCCAGAGATCAGATCTGAGAACGTGAAATCGAGGTTGTTCATCTCTTGGTTAGAGCTTTTGATAGGTAGTTATGAATAGTCTTATTGGATAGGCCTTAAGCCTTAAAGACTATTGATTGTCTGGAGGAACAAATCGTCAAATGCTTCAACTGCCCCAGGATGGCGACCAGTAACGAGCAAGCCATCGGCATAGGTTTCCACTGTTTCACCATTGGCAACAATGAGTTTCCCGCCTGCATTCTCCACATCACACGCAATATTGTGAGCACAGGTCACCTTTCGCCCTTTCAGCAGGCTTGGATCTGCACAGAACAACCAGAGTGAATGGCAAATGGTACCGATAGCCAGTTTCCCCTCATCCATACGTACGACGGCCAGTCTTAGCAGTTCTACTGCCGGTGCTGAATTTGGGCCGTCAGGAAGTTTTGTTTGATAGCGAAGCCGATCCATGGCGTAGCCACCAATCAAAATCAATCCTTTGTAGTCTGTAAGATTGATTTTACTTACGCAAAGTTCAACCTTAACTTTACTAGTTTTATCATTGCCTTCAAACTCTATCACCTCATTTCCCCAGAGGTAAGAGGCATACTCAATGGCTATATTATTGGCAGGGAAAAATGTATTAAACACATTGAACTCTGTTTCATCATAATGTTCTTCGATGAGAACCAGGATTTTTGAATTTGACATGTATTAAATGAAAAATATTTTAGGTCCCTGGGGTTAAGATTGGGTTATTGGGCTCCCCTGCCCATGGCCGAGTGAACGGTCTGATATGCCGCTGAGCCTGCTAAGCAAGCTCCTGCAGCGATCAATCCAGCAAGTGGTGGTACTGGCAAAGGTAGTTTGAAGATCGAGAACACAAAGCCCACAAGGAACCCGCCGATCAGTGTTGTAGCGAGTGTGGAGGGGGACATTTATTCGGTGTGCCTTGATTTGATTGGTGTGGTTTAAGACTGAGACAGGGTTTGTTGAGTTTTCGGGTTCTTAGGATAACGGTGTAGACAACAGATCCGTAAGCTCAGTGATGTGATCATCGGCTGCGATTGTTTGTGGGGTAGCTTGTTTAATTGAGTTAATATACTGCATGAAGTATTGGCTCTGGTTGATTCCATAGAGAGGGGCATCGTTCACGAATGATGCCAATCGGGTGGCGTCAACTTTGAAATCAGATGGAAACTGCTTAACGGTTTCACCAGTGTTACGGAAGTAGTCGCTAATACGTTCCGGTGCCCAGACAAATGTCATTTCTACAGGATTGTCAGAACTGTTATAGAACCCGTGAATGTGCCCCCGGGGTACGTAATAAAGGCTTTTTGGTTTTGTTTCTATTAATTGGATGTCTGCCCCTGGGGCTGTTTTGTTTGGAATTTTACTCAAATCACTATATGTGTGATCAGGGTCTAGAAACAAGGTAATTCCCCCTTTTGGGAAGTAAAACCATTCATCGTAATTTTCATGGAAATGGGGCAACGGGCCTGATCCTGGAGGAACAAGTGCCTCAGCCATTGTGAAACGATTATCTGTATTTTTACCGGTTCTTGTAAATGTAAAATGTTCTCCTGGTGGTCCGATGATTAGCTCCGGCTCAGGGCTTGGGATGTAGTTGGGAAACGGAATACCAAGAGTTTGGGCATTGGATGCTTGGGGCCAAGTAATCCAACTCATCACTGTAAATAAGCTGCACAAGCAACAGGTTGCTAGGGAGGTGAAAAAGTTGTTGTTCATTTTTCGTAGGTTCTTGAATATGTGGGTATTCTGTATAATATTGCTTTTTAAATTTTTTCTCTATTCCGATTCTATTCGCTTTTTGATTTCCGCTAGTTTCCCAAATCCGGCTGCTGCTTTGTTGAATCCTGCATACGCACAGGTGAACAGCAGCAGCTCCTCAATTTTTTCAAAGGACACTCCTTGTTTGATCGCCATACGAACGTGCGCTTCAAATGGAGAGCCTGGCCCGTTAAGCCCTTGATTTACCACATCGATAGCTATGGTGATTAATGACTTTGTGGCTTGATCAATGAGAGGAGTGCCCCAGACCTCCCCAGCTACTTTTGTGCAGAGATCTCCAAACTTTGGATGGATACTTCTTAATCCCTGTTGAAGGTCATGGTCGTCGAGAACAGCATTGACTGGTGAGGCATCAGGCATGTTCTGAAAATCTCAATCGGTTCTATTATTGGGCAATTAGCTTCACAGAAAAAAATCCTTCATCATTTGTTAATTTGCTCGTCTTGACTCCCTGACAGTTGCCTTCTTCAGCTTTCGCTGGTGTCTCACTACTATGAATTAATATTGCGATCTTTATGTCTCGGCTCTCATCTTCTCTATTCCCATCCTCAATCTCCAGAGCATTGGTTTCTATGTCAAAGTTGATTCAGTTTCTTGCTTGCTGTGCATTAAGCTTTCTTTTGTTTTGTTCGCCATTAAAAGTTTCTGCTGCTGTAGTAGCCGCAGCAGATGGCATTCATGTAGTTGGTCGTCTTGAGATGAATTTAACACTAGACCAAGAAAATGAATTCGAGAAAAAGACTTTGGAGCTAGCCAAAATCACTCGCGATAGAGACCCTGTTACTTCTTACAGTTCTAACCGTGATATCGAGCATACTGGTACCTACGTATTTGATGAAATATGGCCCTCACAGCAAGCTCTTGTGGACCATCTCAACACACCTCACTTCCTTGCCTGGTGGGATTGGGTGAAGCCTCACCTTGCCCATGATCTAGACGTGCAAATTGCCTCTGTTGATGCTTTCCATAGTCTTTAATTTTCTAGCCCTATTATTCTTTTCCCTTAACTCAGTTTTCACCCTTAATCCCGTGACTTTTTCGCTTCGCTCGCTTCGTCGGCCATTGCTTCGATATCTCTTACTCATTCTTGGATCATTTACCCTGTTTTTTGTTGTTTTTTTCCCCAACCCCGTACGTGCCCAGTTTTTTGAAGTTTTTTCTTTTAATCGAACACAAACTCTCGATCAGGGTGTCAAGCAACGTCTGGTCTACGATTTCTCTGATGCCAAGACTCGCGTTGTGATGCCTCGTTTTCTTGCAAATCCCCGTGTCTTTGAAACAGGCGGTGGTGACCAGCTGGTCATGTTGCGGACTCCTGAAGATACGTGTGGTTTGTATCAACTTAGCGAGACCATTGCACCCTACGATGTTGGCCCACCTCCCCACTTCCACTTCGCCTCTTCAGAGTGGTTCTTTGTGACGGAAGATTCTAATTTCCGTATTTATGAAACGAAGGACTATCGACCTCTTGGCCCTGGTCAGCTACCCGGTGTGAATGCACCAGTGCCTGAAATGGGTTCTTTCCTCTTGTCGAAGGGCGGGCTTTCCTATTCGCCTAAAGGAACAGTTCATTTTTGGCATAACGAGTCTACGAGCAAGCAACCCATTCGTGGTTTTTATAATATTTGGACCCCAGCCAATGGTGTCACAGATTGGTTTGATGGTGTTAATAATGTCGATGGTTCGAACAAGCCACTGAACCTCCCTGGTCCCCAGGCAACAACCTTGCAAACGGCTTTGTGGGGTGTTCCCCATGATCCAACGGGTGGCTTTGTGGGGCGTTCTGACTATCGCAACATTCGCGGCACGGTTGCAACTGATGGAAACCACCTAGCAGAATTGCAAGATCTCTTTGATCGTGGTGAGGCGTGTTACACGCAAAAGACCTCTTAATTAATTGTTATTTTACTTTCATCACCAACATCGTGAGGTCGTCGAATTGTTCCGCATCACCACGATGTTGGTTTACTTTCAAACTCATTTCATCAAGCAGTGATTTGGCAGAATTTTCTGTTGGGTCAGTATTTGAGAGCACACCTTTAACCCCTTCTAAGCCCCAGGAAATATTGGAGGGAGATCTTGAATCAACCAATCCATCGGTATATGTGAATAGAATTTGGCCAGGTTCTAGCTTAACTGTCTTTACACTGTATTTTGCCTCTGCAAAGATTCCAATGGCTGGACCAGTTGTTTCAAGGCTTTCAAGCATTCCCTTTTTGCGTATTATAATTGGTGTTTCGTGCCCAGCACATATGTAGCTTAATTTATTCTCTTCTTTTACGTAGGCACCGAGAAATAACGTTGCAAACATTGAAGATTCTCCATGGTTGCTTGCCATGTAATCGTTCACTTGCGTAACTGAATCTTCTAGGGATGTTTCCAACCCTTGCACCTCTAATTCGTTGTCTTCGTCCAAGAGCGAATAGCGTATAAGGCTTCTGAAAACTGACATGAAGAGAGCCGAGGCTATGCCTTTGTCGCATACGTCTGCTATGACTACATAAGTAATCGCATCTGTGCTAATTGCGTCGTACCAATCAGCGCCAATTTCGTAGGCTGGATCGAAATCAGCTGCCAGATCAACGTATTCATTTTTGGGTAGCTCTTGGATTACAAAGCTTTGCTGAATCTTTGTAGCCGTATTTATTTGTTGATCTGTGGCAGCATGCTCCAGCTGACTTGTTAATAGTTTTCTTAAATTTACTCCAGTTTGATTAATGTCGTTAAATAGTTCGCCTATCTCATCTTTCCGGTTGGTTTGGATTTTAGCCTCGAAATCGCCTAGGCTAATCGCTTTAATTGTTGTTGCCGCAAGCCTGATAGGTTCCGCTGATTTTCTGCAAACTAGTGCAACAACAATCGTTGCGCTTAGCAGTGTGACCAGTTGAATGATTAATGCTTCCTCGAATTTGCTGCGAACGCTTGCGTAGCTCGATTCATTGTCGCTGACTGCTACAATACTCCATTCGTTATCTATTTTTCTAGAGAATGAATGGTATCCCCTGCCGCCTGTTGTTATTTCCTCAAATTTTCCGTTTGAGTTGGCTTTCATCGCAATTTTCACCATGGGCCCCCAGGGTCCAGCCATAATTTCTTCCGGTTTTTGTAGTGATATCGCGTCATTTATTGTAGTCATTGGAAATATTACATCGCCATCTTTGCTTACCATTAGGACTTCCATGCCAGTGAAGTCTTTATTTTGTAGTGACAGGGTTGTTTTCCAAGGTGAGCTATTCATTATGCTCTTTTTCTTGTTATACATCATCGTTCCTATTTGTTTTTCTATTATTGTTAGATTAGAGTCTTTTGGTAAGTCATCCAGGCCTATGGCAATGGTTAAAACCCCGACTGGTTTAGAGGAGCTTGTTGACACTGAGCTGATGCCAGGGCCATAGACGGGCACGCTTTCAACAAAGCATGGCCTGCCTATCAAGCAATTCGCGTAAATTCCATTGCTTGGAATTCCATCTCTTGATTTCTGGAAGTATGGTCTTGAGAGTATCCTCGATCTGTGTGCAGGTTCAAAGACATTCGTCCCTACGAGTAGATCACCATCTCGAGTCCATAGTCGCCATGAGCGGTATGGATACAACAGGGATAGTCGATCGAATATTTCCTCTGTTTCTTCTTGTTCTAGCCTTCTTATTTGTGGCACAAAGGCTAGTAATTGAAGTAAATTTCTTGTACTTCTGCGCCAGTTACTTATGCCATTGTAGGCTAATGTATTTTGTTGAATGAGTACTGTTTGTATTGCGCGGGTTTGGGTCTCAGCATCCCTAATGCCGTTTACGATGTTGATCGGGATAAAGACAGCTGCAAGGCCGATCCAGACGCTGACAACCAGCTGGCCGCGGAGAGACTTTGGTCTTCGGAACAGCCATTTATTATATCCGCAGATTTCTATTTTCTCTGATACTTTTTTGGTTTTATGAATAAAATAGTCCCATATTTCTTTCCCTGTTAGTTCTGCTCTGTTTACCGGTTCTTCGCTATTCATGCATTTATGCCTTTTGTCTGTTTCAGGATTTTCCCTTCTTTTGTTGGGGGCATTGTTGTCTAAACGCTTTTCATGGCCTTGGTTTGCTGTGCTCATATATTACTAATCTAAACGGAACTGTAGAAGGCTGCAAAACTTCCCGAAATATAAGTTTAGATCAATCTATTCGTCGCTAATTTTGAGATCAATGGTTCTGCATTGCCTTATGGGGCGGCCATTGCCGCCATCTACGCCTCAATCCGCCGTTGACCGGTCCTGTCAGGGCTGACTGCCTTGTCGCTGATTTCTAATATCCATGGTCAACGGCACGCCAATGGAGAACTTAAGTGCCACTGTGGCTCAAGGATGCTGAAACGATTTGTGGAGAAAGGCAGAAGCAAGAGCAAGCGAGTATCACTAGTTACTAATTGTAAGAAACCACCAATACCCGCTTGATTAGGAGTGCCAGCTCCTTGTAGAGCTCCTTAAAAACCAAAATTAGGTTTAATAGCATCTTTAAGCGAAATGCTCATCACCCCAAGGTCTTTGGCGGTGCATTGAGCAACCTTGGCGTCGTCTGCTCTTGCATCGCCAAAAGGTATGTACGCAAGCGCCAGGGCGGCAGTGCCAGTAAGGGAGAGTGATAGGCGTGTGGAGTGTTGCATCAACTGTATAGAAGCGAAAGCGCTAAGTATCAACATACAATATTAATGCTTGAGCCTTGAAAGTGTGAGTAGATAGTCAATTAGCGAATTGGTTTTCCATTCCTATCCCCAGCTAAGTAACGCTCATCTCCCCCTGTATCCGGAAAGATCACACCTTTATCTGCTGCTATGCCATGAGCATCCGCTGCACGCTGGGGCATGGAACACGGCCGGCCCTGGAGCTCATCAATAGGCCGAATCGTGATGAGGGTGAATTGTGAGCAAGCGCAGCCAAGAACCATTGCGCCAGGTCGTCGACCGTCTGACTCTTTTTGGCTTTGATTTGCTCCCAGATCATCACTTGCAGAAGTTTGAGTGTCTTGAACAGAGACCAGCCATTTGTTTTGTCGAGAGAGAACAGATTGGCCTGGAATTTGGGGTTGTTGAGATCCAGTTGTGGATTACGTGCCGCTCAGCTGCTGCTCCAGCGCATCGAGCTCAGCGACGATGGATGTTCGATCATGGCCAGAAAAGCCCGATCAAGCCGTGCTGAGGCTTCAAGCTGATGGAGCCAGAGTTCAGAATCTGTAATGTTCTGGGCTGTTTTGATTACCCACACGCCAGGCCTACCCGTTTCCAAAGGCAGTATTTAAACAATTGCTTTTACACATACCTCATGAAACCAATGATCACAATGAATGCCCGACTAAGCATTGCAGTTGAGGCATCTTGGCTGTAAGAGTTCTTGCGATAAACCATATGACAGATGAGGAAGATTTATAGATTTAGTTGGAAGGAGTGATGATAGAAGGCTTTGACTCAAATATAAAAAATTATAAATTTATGGCATTAATAATTAGTGTTTGTTGTATCTATGGTTTTCTTGATAGTAATAACAGAAAAGCGGTGACAACTTTCTTCGCAGAGGGGGTGCTGCGCAAGCCGCCCATGCTTCAACACAGTTACAGCTAACCTCTCCTTACTCTCCAGCTCCGCTGGCCTCGCTTCATGCCTGATGCACCGCTGGGCACGGCCGCGCGCACCGATGCGCATACGGTGGAAGTGCCTGCTGATCTGGGTACGCTACGTACCTTTCTGCGGGTGCTCGGTCCCGGCTACCTGGTGGCCGTGGGCTACATGGATCCGGGCAACTGGGCCACCGACCTGGCAGCCGGCTCCCAGTTCGGCTACCGCCTGCTGTGGGTGATCGGCCTCTCCAGCCTGATGGCGATGGTGCTCCAGTCGCTCTGCTGCCGGCTGGGCATCGCCACTCGGCTTGATCTGGCCCAAGCCTGCAGCCAACTTTTGCCGCGATTCTGGCGAATTCCCCTATGGCTGCTGGCCGAGGTGGCGATCATTGCCTGCGACCTGGCCGAGCTGGTGGGCAGCGCCATTGCCTTGCAGCTGCTCTTTGGGTTGCCTTTGCTCTGGGGGGTGGGGCTAACGGCGGCCGACACCTTGCTGCTACTAGCTCTGCAGCGCTTCGGGATCCGCCGGCTGGAGGCATTGGTGATCGCCCTGGTGGCTCTGGTGGGCGGTTGCTTTGCGGTTGAGATGTTGCTGCTACAGCCCGACTGGGGCCAGGTGGGCCAGGGCTTCCTCCCCCAGGCCGCCAGCCTCAGGGATGGGAAGCAGCTGTTTCTGGCCGCCGGTATTCTCGGGGCCACAGTGATGCCCCATAACCTCTATTTGCATTCCTCGCTGGTGCAGTCCCGCCGCTGGATCGGCGACCAGGTGGTGCAGCGGCGCGCCCTGGCTTTCAGCACCTGGGACACGCTGATCGCCCTCAGCCTGGCCTTTTTGATCAATGTTTCGATCCTGGTGCTTGCCGCCGGCAGTTTCTACGGCCGGCTACCGCAGCCGGTAATAGACCTAAGCGAGGCCTACCGTTTGCTAACGCCGATGCTGGGCACCTCGCTCGCCAGCGTGTTGTTCGGGGTGGCCCTGCTGGCGGCGGGCCAGAGCTCCACCCTCACCGCCACCATGGCCGGCCAGATCGTGATGGAGGGGTTCCTGCAGATTCGTCTGCCAGATTGGAAACGGCGACTGCTCACCCGCGGCCTAGCCTTGATTCCGGCGATGGCCACGGTGATCCTGTTCGGGGAACGGGCCACCACAAATCTGCTAGTGCTGAGCCAGGTGGTGCTGTCTTTGCAATTGCCCTTTGCGGTGATCCCGCTGGTGTGGTTTTGCGGGCGGCGCGCACTAATGGGCGAGCTGAGGGCGCCGCTTTGGCTGCAGGCCGTGGGCTGGCTATGCGCCAGCGTCATCGTTGTGATCAATTTGTCGCTGCTGAGTGCTGTCGTGCGGGGCGCCTGAGCCCTTAACAGC
>Ga0310329_10001_pt1 | contig 49091 bp, 51 predicted proteins | sample LakSupDCLTotalD7_FD_195543 | JGI IMG/M metagenome (GOLD analysis project Ga0310329, IMG submission 195543) | Enriched freshwater cyanobacterial communities from Lake Superior, Ontario, Canada - SU02.DCL.Total.D7 (v2) (version 2) | ecosystem: Environmental > Aquatic > Freshwater > Lake | place... | reverse complement strand
CGAAGGTGGTGCCGGTGAGCCAACCCCCCAGGGCCAGGTAGGCCGTGGGGAAGAGGAGCAGGCCGGACCAACCGACAAAAACGAAGCGGTCGCGCTTGAGCCAGTCGTCGAGGATGTCGAACCATCCACGCTGTGGCGCGCGCCCTAAGGCGATCGTCATGAGAGGCGAACTTCATGAAGCGTTACAGGACGACTGTACGGGCATCCAGGGCCGCTTGGCGGGTGTACCGCCAATCTGGGCCCCAATCCGGGGGCATTTAGGCAAAAACACCTAGCCAGCCAGCGGGGCGGTCCATTCGCCAGAGTGGGGATTGGCCGTGAACCTGATCCGTGTACGTCATCGAGCTCTCGCTCAAGCTCAGCCCCATGCCCGTTGCCGTGCAACGCAAGGAGCAGGACGCCGCCCTGGCCCTGTTTGCCCAGGTGAAGCAGGCGATGGAAAGCGGGGAACCGCGCCTACTCGAACTCAGCTGCGACAAGGAGGAAGACAAGCGGATCGCCCTGCTCAGCAGTGAGATCGTGGCCGTGCAGACCTACGAGAAAAGCGCCGGCGGCTCCAGTGGCAAGCGTCCCGGTTTCTCCTTCGACGGCTGAGCCTTGGCGGCTGACTCCCTGACCACCAGCCCCGGGGCCGGAGCCTGGAGCCAGGCCGATCTGCCCCTGCAGGTTGATCGGCTGCGCTTTGTCTGGCCTTCGGGCCAGGTGGCCCTTGATCACTGCAGTTTTGCAATTCCCCGGCCGGGGCTCTGGATGCTGGTGGGCGGCAATGGCAGTGGCAAAAGCACCCTGCTGCGCCTGATCGCCGGCCTGCTCGAGCCCAGCTCAGGCGAGCTCCTCTGCAACCGCAAGCCAGCCCTGGTGTTTCAAAATCCCGACCACCAGCTGCTCTTGCCTAGCTGCGGCAGCGATGTGCAGCTCTCCCTGCCCCCCGGGCTCAAGGCGCACCAACGGCAAGGGCAGATCGCCCAGGCCCTCGAGCAGGTCGGCCTAGGCGGACTGCAACAACGGCCGATCCACAGCCTCAGTGGCGGCCAGAAACAACGGCTGGCCGTGGCCGGAGCCCTGGCCAGCCGGGCCCAGCTGCTGCTGCTCGATGAGCCCACGGCCCTGCTGGACCAAGGCAGCCAGCGGGAGGTGCTCGCCCTAGTGCGCCAGCTCTGCAACCGGGCACCTGGGCCAAATCCAGGCACGCCCGACGGGGCCCTGACAGGACCGATCACGGCCCTATGGATCACCCACCGCCTCGATGAGCTGGACCAGTGCGATGGCGCCGCCCTCGTCCGCCATGGGCGCGTCGGCCGCTGGCAGGACGGCTCAGCCCTACGCCAAGGCCTGAATCGCTTGCCCCTGGGGAGGGGCGAGGGGTAAGTTCATGAAGCTCCATTCCTCGGTAGCTCAGCGGTAGAGCGATCGACTGTTAATCGATTGGTCGCAGGTTCGAATCCCGCCCGGGGAGCTTTGCCAACCCCAGCCTCGGCTGGGGTTTTTTTATGGCTGCCGCCAGGGCCAAGGTGCTGCAGCAGCAAGGCCGATCCGCAACAACTGGCTTTGGCTGTAAACAATTCCGTCAAATTGGCAACGGCTTCAGCGGAAGAAATTCTGAAGGTTTGCCCCCTCGACAAAGGGGGCTAGCGGGGAGACCCCTTAGCCCCATTGCATTTTTCCCCGAACCGGCCGAATCAACTAGCTCGGCAGACCCTCCCCAAACCGGCCCAATTAGGGAGAATGCCGCAAATCATCCGGAGCGGGAGCGTTTGTCTGACCGCCTCAAGCCCTTTAGATCGACCCCATGAAGCCCTGCATCCTGCTGATCGAAGACGACAGCGACATGTTGGACCTAGTGGCAGGCCACCTGGAGCACAGCGGGTTTGAGGTGCAACGCGCCGCCGAAGGCATCAAGGGCCAGGCCCTAGCCATGCAATACGTACCAGACCTGATCCTGCTGGATCTGATGCTGCCCAACGTTGATGGCCTGACCCTCTGCCAGCGGCTGCGCCGGGATGAGCGCACCGCCCAGATCCCGATCCTGATGCTCACGGCCCTGGGGGGCATCAAGGACAAGGTGAGCGGCTTCAATTCCGGCGCCGATGACTACCTCACCAAACCCTTCGACCTCGAGGAACTACTCATTCGGGTGAAGGCCCTGCTGCGCCGCAGCGTGCGCACCCCGGTGTCGAGCCAGCTCAACGAAATCCTCAACTACGGCTGCCTCACCCTGGTGCCCGAACGCTTTGAGGCGATTTGGTTCGAAGAGCCGGTGCGGCTCACCCACCTGGAATTTGAACTGCTGCACTGCCTATTGCAGCGCCATGGCCAGACCGTGGCCCCTTCCCTGATCCTCAAGGAGGTGTGGGGCTACGAGCCCGATGACGACATCGAAACGATCCGGGTCCATATCCGCCACCTGCGCACCAAGCTCGAACCGGATCCGCGCAAACCCCGTTTCATCAAGACGGTGTATGGCGCCGGCTACTGCCTGGAGTTACCCACGGGCCCCCAGCTCGAAACCCTCACCGACGTGGTCCACCAGGCCCGCGAAACCCGCAAACTCTTCAGCCCCACCGCCTAACGGGCCGTTGCCAGCAGGCAATCCCATGGGATTAGGGGTTGCCGCCTAGGCCTGAGAGTTCCAGCAGGGCCACTTCCCAGGCGAGCCGTGGTTGCACGTAGGAGCCCAGGTGGCTGCGCAAGGTTTCCAGGCGACGCTGCACGCCAGGCTCGGGCCGCTGGCGCCAAAGGCGCCATTGCCACCAATTCAGCAGCCAGAGCTGCTGTTCGCCATCGAGGGCCTCACAGAGGTCCCGGGCCAGGGTCAGGGCCTCGATGGGATTGCCCCCGGCCTTCGGCCCAAACCCAGACCCCCTGGCATCAATCGCGCTGCCCAGGCTCCAAAGCCGCTCGGCCAGGCCTTCTGGCAACGCTGCCCATTGCTGGCGGCACTGCAGCAGGGCCCCGGGGGAGCCGGCCGCCAGCTCCAGCAGTTCCGGCGGATCGGCGCTTGGGAGGGGCTCCTGCCCCTGCAGCACTTCGGCCACCTCGGCGGGGCTGAGGCGGCGAAAGGGGATCTGCTGGCAGCGGGAGCGAATCGTGCTGAGCAGGCGCTCTGGCGCCGCCGTCAACAGGATCAGCAGACCGCCACCGGGTTCCTCCAGGGTTTTGAGCAGGGCATTGGCGGCCCCCTCGGCCATCGCCTCCACCTTCTCGATCACCACCAGGCAGCGGGGCGATTCCAGGGGCCGCCGGCCCAGGAACTGGGCCACGCTGCGCACCTGCTCCAGGCGCAACTGGGGCGGCGCCTTACGGCTGATGCCCATCTCAAGGGCCTCCGAAGCGGGGATCAGCTGGCCCTGGTGCTGGTAGGTGGGCTCCAGCCAGAGCAGGTCGGGATGGTTGCCCTCCTCCAGGCGGCGGCGCACCGACGGCGCTCCCTTGGCGCCGGCGATCACACCCTCGAGGAAACGCCGGGCCACGAGGGAACGGCCCACCCCATCGGCTCCACAGAACAGATAGGCCGGCGCTAGGCGCTGTTGGTCCAAGGCGGCAGTTAGCAGGGCCGTGGCCGGGGCCTGGCCCACCAAACCGGCAAACAGGTCGCGGGGCTCAGCCATGCCGGTCAGCCAAGGGTCCAAAGCGCCGCACCAGCAAGACCCCGATGGCTTCAGACACCTGCTCGGGCGCCAGGCTGGCATCAAACCGGCACCAGCCCCGTTGGGCCGCCAGGGCGGTAAAGCCCGCGCAAACCCGCTCCAGGAAGGCGTCCCCGGCCGCCTCAATGCGGTCGGCCGCCCGCTCGCCGCGGCGGCGGCGGGATTCGGCCAGGGGCAGATCCAGCCAAAGGGTGAGATCGGGCTGGAGATCGGCCGTGGCGATGCGTTCCAGCTGCTCGATCAGGGCCAGGGACAGGCCCCGGCCATGGCCCTGGTAGGCGGCTGTGGAGCCGCTGAAGCGATCGCTGAGCACCCAGTGGCCGGCCGCCAGGGCCGGGGCAATCCGTTGCTGCACATGCTGGGCCCGGTCGGCGGCATAGAGCAGCAGCTCGGCCGTGGGCTCCGGGGCCGCCTCAGCGGGGGCATGGAGCAACAGTTGGCGCAGGGCCTGGCCCAGGGCCGTGCCCCCCGGCTCGCGGGTCACCAGCAGTTCAGCGCCGGGGGGCAGCAGGCCACTCCGGGGCAACCACTGGGCCAGGGCATCAATTTGGGTCGTCTTGCCGCAGCCATCGATCCCCTCCAGCACCAGAAAGCGGCCCCGGGGCAAGGGGTCCCCGCTGGGATCGGCAAGGGGCGACCGGGCCTCGGCTCCAGGCGTCACGGCAGGGGCCTCCGGGGGGCTGGCCCCTGCAGCAGCAGGGCATTGAGCACCACTGTGATCGAGCTGGTGGCCATCAGCAGCGCCGCCAGGGGGGGGGAGAGCAGCACACCAAACCGGGGCAGCAGCAGCCCGGCGGCGATCGGCAACACCACCAGGTTGTATCCAAAGGCCCAGATCAGGTTTTGGCGCACCTTGGCCATGGTGCGTCGAGCAATCAGCAGGGCGTCCACCACCCCCTCCAGCCGGTCCCCTAAGACCACCAGGCCGGCGCTGTCCTGGGCGATCTGGGTGCCGGTGCCAACGGCGATGCCCAGGTCAGCCGCGGCCAGGGCCGGCGCATCGTTGATGCCATCGCCCACCATCGCCACCGGCCCCCGCTGGCGCCACTGCAACAGCCGCTCCAGCTTCTGCTGGGGCTGCAGTTCCCAGGCCACCTGATCCAGGGGCACGGCCAACTGGCGGGCCAGTTGCTCCACCGCTGGGCGCCGATCGCCGCTCAGCACCCCCAGATCCAGGCCCAGGCGGGCCAGCTCCGCCAGGCTCTCGGCGGCATCGGGCCGGGGCTGGTCCTGAACGGCCACCAAGGCGACCCGTTGGGCTCCAGGGCCAGGATCCCCTCCTGAAGTCCCATGGGCCCTAGCGCTAACGGCTAAAACCGTGGCCCCAGCCGCTTCCAGCCGGTGCAGCGGGGCCTCGATCGCCTCCTGGGCCACGATCCCCAGCTCCACCAGCCAACCGGGCCGGCCAACATGGCAGGCCCCGCCAGCCCCCAGGCCGGCAGCCAGGGGGTCCCGCAGCCGTCCCTCAACTCCCTGGCCGGCGATCGTGCGGCTGTCTGCCACCTCAAGCAGGCAAAGGTCGCGGCGCTGGGCCTCCTGCAACAGGGCAAAGGCGAGCGGATGGCGGGTGTGTTGCTCCAGGCTGGCGGCAATCTGCACCAGCCCATCAACCTCGGAGCGGGATGGGAAGCCCCCCCCAGGCGAGGCAGGTAGCACCTCCACAGCCGTGACCAGGGGCCTGCCCAGGGTGAGGGTGCCGGTTTTATCGAACAGCACCGAGCGCAGGCTGGCCGCCATTTCGATGGCATCGCCGCCGCGGAACAGCAGGCCTGAGCGGGCCGCTAGCCCCGAGCCCACCGTGATCGCCGCCGGGGTCGCAAGGCCTAGGGCACAGGGGCAGGCCACCACCAGCACCGAAATCGCCAGCTGCAGGGCCAAAGGCAGGGGCGCCATCGCCGCGCCATGCAGGGCCCCCGCTGCCATGCCTAGCGCCTGGTGACCCCCATGGGCATGGGCAGAAGGGGCCGTCTGCAGCACCTGGGGCCAGAGCTTGGTGCCCCACTGCCACCAAAACAAAAATGTGGCCGCCGCCAAGAGCAACACAACCCCGCTGAAGCGGCCGGCGATCCGGTCGGCCAGGCCCTGGATCGGCGCCTTACGGGCCTGGGCCTCTTCCACCAGCGCAATGATGCGGGCCACGGCGCTATCCGAGCCGCTGCGTAGCACCTGCAGGGTGAGGGGCGCCTCCAGGTTGAGGCAGCCGGCCGCCAGTTCGCTGCCGGGGCCGGCCTGCAGGGGCAAGGGTTCGCCCGTGAGGCTGGACCCATCAACGGCCGAGTGGCCCTCCAGCACCAGGCCATCAACGGGCACCCGGTCACCGGGCAGCAGCAGCACCTGATCATCGGGACGCAATCCACCCACCCGCACGGGTCTGGGCGGCCCGTCGCCAAGCAGCAACAGGGCCGTATCGGGCTGTAGGGCGGCCAGCTGCTCGAGGGCGCGGCCGGTGCGGAAGCGGGCCCGCTCCTCGATGAAGCGACCCAGCAGCACAAAGCCCAGCAGCATCACGGGCTCATTGAAAAAGCATTGCCAGCCCAGGGAGGGCACCAGTAGGGCCACGGCGCTGGCCAGGTAGGCGCTGCCCATGCCCAAGCCCACCAGGGTGTCCATGCTCGGCACCCCGTTCAGGGCTCCCACCAGGCCGCGCACCAGGATCGGCCGACCCGGCAGGACCAGGGCCAGGGTCGCCACTGCGGCATGGAGGCGGATATCGGCCAGCAACGGCAAAGGCAGGTCGCCCGCCTCGCTCAGGTGGCCCAACACCGACACAACCAGCAGGCCCAGGGCCACTACGAGCCGGCGCCACTGCTGCCACCAGCCCTCCTGGCGCTGGCGTTGGGCTCGACTCAGGGGCGTGGAGGTCTGGTCGCGGCGCTTGGCCTGGAAGCCCAAGCCCGCCAGGGCCTCCACCAGGGGGCCCGAGGGATCCCCCTCCAGGGCGGGATCGAGGCCCACCCAGGCGGTGCGGGTCATCAGGTTCACACTGGCCTGGCGCACGCCCGGCTGCTCTAGGAGCCGCTGCTCCACCGCCCGTACGCAACCGCCACACTTCATCCCCTCTACCTGCAGCAGCAGCGGCGCAACGGCTTCTGCGGCTTCTGCGGCAGCGGACACGGCAGGGGGATCATTTCCCCCAGGCTAGGCAGCCGCCGCTGGGGCCAAAAGCCATCGGCGCCCATGTCCGCCGATGGCCATTTGGCCCGGAGACCGCAGGGGCAGGGGAGGATGGGGACACGCCGATCCAAATTCCAGCCGTGCCCCGCTCGCAACGCAACGACAATTTCATCGACAAGAGCTTCACGGTGATGGCCGACCTGATCGTGAAGCTGCTGCCGATCGATCCCAAGGCCAAGGAGGCCTATGTGTACTACCGCGACGGCCTCTCCGCCCAGAACGACGGCGACTACGCCGAGGCCCTCGACAACTACGAAGAGGCCCTGCGCTTGGAGGAGAACGCCGTGGACCGGGGTGAAATCTTCAAGAACATGGCGATCATCTTCATGAGCAATGGCGAGGAAGAAAAATCGCTCGACTACTACCGCCAATCACTCGCAGAAAACGCCAACTCGCCCTCCTGCCTCAAGAACATGGGGTTGATCTATGAGAAATGGGGACGGATTGCCGCCGAAAATGGCGACCAGGATGGGGCCGATCGCTGGTTTGACCAGGCGGCGGAATTCTGGGGACGGGCCGTGCGCCTCTATCCAGGCGGCTACTTGGAGATCGAGAACTGGCTGAAATCCTCGGGCCGCAGCAACGTGGATGTTTATTTTTAATCTCTCAATTCTGAAGTCCTGATCCTGGGCCTGGAGGGGACCAAGCCAAGCGGTGCTCAAGCGCGATCGTCGGCCGGGTTGACGCCCAGGGCCAGGACCAGGGCTTCCGCCACCGTGCCGGCCTCCAGGAGCTGGAGGTCGATGCCGGCCGCCATCGGCCCGAGGCCACTGCCCTTGGGCACCACGGCCCGGCGGAAGCCCAGCCGAGCCGCCTCCTGCAGGCGCAGTTCCAGCTGGCCCACGGGCCGCAGCTGGCCGCCCAGGCCCAGCTCACCCACCAGCACCGTGCCCGGCGGCAGGGTGAGATCGCGGTAGCTGGCCACCACGGCCGTGGCCACGCCCAGGTCTGCCGCCGGCTCCTCCACCTCCAGGCCGCCGGCCACGGCCAGGTAGCAGTCGAAGCGGGAGAGGGGCAGGCCCAGGTGTTTTTCCAGCACCGCCAGGATCTGGTGCAGGCGATTGGTGCCGATGCCGGTGGCCGTGCGGCGCGGGCTGGCGTAGCTGGTCGTACTCACCAGCGCTTGCAACTCCACCACCAGGGCCCGGGTGCCCTCACAGGCCACGATCGTGGCCGTGCCGGCCGAGGGCTCGTCGCTGCCGAGGAACAGCTCGCTGGGGTTGGTGACCTCGACGAGGCCCCGGTCGCGCATCTCAAATACGCCCAGCTCATGGGTGGCGCCAAAGCGATTTTTCACGGCCCGCAGCAGCCGGTGGCTGGCGAAGCGGTCGCCCTCGAAGGTGAGCACCGCATCGACCAGGTGCTCGAGCACCTTGGGGCCGGCCAGCGTGCCCTCCTTGGTCACATGGCCCACCAGCAGCAGGGCCGTGTCCTGGCGCTTGGCGATGCGGGCCAGGGCGGCGGCGCATTCGCGCACCTGGGCCACCGACCCCGGCGCACTGGCCAATTCACCGTCGTGCAGGGCCTGGATGCTGTCGATGATTGCCACCGCCGGCCGCAGGGATTCGAGCTCCTGCAGCACCAGCTCCAGGTCGGTTTCGGCCAGCAACTGCAGCTGGCTGCCAGCGCCGCCGAGCCGGCGCCAGCGCAATTTCACCTGCTGGGCCGATTCCTCGGCGCTCACATACAGGACCAAATGGCGGGCGGCCATCGCCTCGGCGCTTTGCAGCAGCAGGGTCGACTTACCGATGCCGGGATCGCCGCCCACCAGCACCAGGGAGCCGGGCACCAGGCCGCCGCCGAGCACGCGGTCGAGCTCGCCGTAACCGCTGCCCAGGCGCTGTAGGGGCCGCTCACCGACCGTGTGGATCGACTCAGATCGGCGTGGGCGCTGCAGCAGATCAGCAGCGCCGAGAGGGGCTCCGAAAGCCCCAGCGGCTGCTCCTGCAGCGGCACCGGCACTGGCCACCGGCCGGCGCCGGCGGGTGTCGCTGGCGGTGACAACTTGCTCCACCAGGCTGTTCCAGCTGCCGCAGGCTGAGCAGCGACCGAAGAACTGGCGGGTCTGGGCCCCGCAGGTCTGGCAGACGTAGAGGCTGGAACGTCCCACGGTGGTGTATGAAGATTAGTGGCCCTTAATGAACCCACGGGGCCCTCGGCCTTTTCAGTGGGTCGAACTACTCAAACCCTTTGGTACAACCGCCGCAATGACGGCTTCTCCCCCCGCCAAGGAAACGATTCTGGTCGTTGACGACGAAGCCAGCATCCGCCGCATCCTGGAAACCCGACTCTCAATGATCGGCTACCAGGTGATCACGGCCTGCGATGGCATCGAAGCCCTCGAGGCCTTTCGGCGCACCAGCCCCGACCTGGTGGTGCTCGACGTGATGATGCCGAAGCTGGATGGCTACGGCGTCTGCCAGGAGCTGCGCAAGGAATCGGACGTGCCGATCGTGATGCTCACGGCCCTCGGTGATGTGGCCGACCGCATCACCGGCCTCGAGCTGGGCGCCGACGACTACGTCGTCAAACCCTTCAGCCCCAAGGAGCTCGAAGCCCGCATCCGCTGCGTGCTGCGCCGGATCGACAAGGACCCGGCCGCCGGCATGCCCAACTCCGGCGTGATCCAGGTGAGCGACCTCAAGATCGACACCAACAAGCGCCAGGTGTACCGGGGCGACGAACGGATCCGGCTCACCGGCATGGAGTTCAGCCTGCTGGAGCTGCTGGTCGGCCGCTCCGGCGAACCCTTCAGCCGCGGCGAAATCCTCAAGGAGGTCTGGGGTTACACCCCCGAGCGCCACGTCGACACCCGGGTGGTGGATGTCCACATCTCCCGATTGCGCTCCAAACTGGAGGACGATCCTGCCAACCCCGAGCTGATTCTCACGGCCCGGGGCACGGGGTATCTGTTCCAGCGCATTATCGAAGCCCTTGCCCCCGAAGGACACTGACATCACTGGCCGCAGCCCCAAGCGTCGGCGGCCCCAGGCGATTCGCCGCCTGGTGATTTGGTATCGCCGCAATGCGGCGGTGACGAGCCTGGTGGGCACGGCCTCGGCCGCCGGCTCCGTGGCCGGGTCCATGGCCGGCTCGGTGGCGGGATCGGTGGTCTCCACCGCCGGCAATGTCGCCGGGGCCGCAGGCAATGTGGCGGGCAATGTCGCCGGCGTTGCCGGCTCGATGGCGGGCAATGTCGCCGGCGTTGCCGGCTCCGTGGCAGGCGCCGCGAGCTCGGTCGCCGGCTCGATGGCCAACTCGGTGCTCCAGCCCCTGGTTTTTGATCCCCTGCGCCGGCTGCAGCAGGGCAGCAATCCCGATGGCGAGCTCAGGATCATCGATGCCGAGCGGCTCTGGGTGGCCGTCGATGGCATGGGCGGCGACCATGCCCCCGGCCCGATCCTGGAGGGCTGCCTGCGGGCCGTGGCCCTGCTGCCGGTGCGGGTGCGCTTCGTGGCCGAAACCGCCGCCGTCGATCAGGCCGTGGCGGCCTTGGGGCTGGACGAAGAACTGGCCGCCGCCATTGGCGCCGGGCTGATTGAAGTGGTCGCTAGCGGCCCCTCGGTGGGCATGGACGAAGAGGCCACGGTGGTGCGGCGCAAGCGGGACGCCAGCATCAACCTGGCCATGGACCTGGTCAAGGCGGGGGAGGCCACGGCGGCGTACTCGGCAGGCAACTCCGGCGCCGTGATGGCCTCGGCGATCTTCCGGCTCGGCCGGCTCAAGGGCATCGACCGCCCCGCCATCGGCGCCCTTTTCCCCACCAAGGATCCCAACCAGCAGGTGTTGGTGCTCGATGTGGGCGCAAACATGGATGCCAAGCCCGCCTACCTGCACCAATTCGCCCTGCTCGGCAACATCTACAGCCGCGATGTGCTGCAGGTGCAGCAGCCCCGCATCGGCCTGCTCAACATCGGCGAGGAGGAGTGCAAGGGCAACGAGCTCTGCCTCAAGACCTATCCCCTGCTGGCGGCCGACAACCGCTTCGTATTTGCCGGCAACTGCGAAGGCCGGGACGTGCTTTCGGGCGATTTCGATGTGGTGGTGTGCGATGGCTTCACCGGCAACGTGCTGCTGAAGTTCCTCGAATCGGTGGGCAGCGTGCTGCTGGATGTGCTGCGGGCCGAACTGCCCCGGGGACGCCGGGGCAAGGTGGGCTCCGCCTTCCTGCGCAGCAACCTGGTGCGCATCAAGAAACGGCTCGACCACGCCGAACATGGCGGCGCCTTGTTACTGGGAGTCAATGGGGTCTGCGTGATCGGCCATGGCAGCAGCAAGGCCCTCTCGGTGGTGAGCGCCCTGCGGTTAGCCCATTCCGCCGCCAGCCATGGCGTGATGGACGACCTGCACAAGCTCAGTAACAGCACCGATGCGGTAGTCGCCTGTGATTGACTGACCGCGAACTGGGGTCGTTCAGGTGTCGCTCAGCCCAATGGCGGAGGCCGTCGGCATGGCCCTGGTGGGCTGCGGCAGCGGCCTGCCCGCCGTGAGCCTCAGCAACGCCCAATTGGGTGAGCGGGTCGAGACCAACGACGACTGGATCCGCAGCCGCACCGGCATCGGCGCCAGACACATCGCCGGCCCGGGCGAAACGGTTACCAGCCTGGCCAGCGAGGCCGGCCGCCAGGCCCTTGCCCATGCCGGCTGGCACGCCAGCGACCTAGACCTGATCCTGCTGGCCACCTCCAGCCCCGACGACCTCTTCGGCACCGCCCCGCGGGTGCAGGGGGTCCTGGGGGCCAGCAACGCCGTGGCCTTCGACATCACGGCCGCCTGCAGCGGCTTCCTGTTTGCCCTGATCACCGCCAGCCAGTACATCCGCAGCGGCAGCGTGCGCCGCGCCCTAGTGATCGGCGCCGACCAGCTCAGCCGCTGGGTGGACTGGGACGATCGCCGCACCTGCGTGCTGTTCGGCGATGGCGCCGCCGCCGTGGCGGTGGAGGCCTGCCCCGGGGCCAACAACGGCCTGCTGGGCTTCCGCATGCGCTCCGATGGCAGCCGCAACGGCTGCCTCACCCTGGCCCAAAGCGAGGAGCACACCAGCGTGGTGGCCGGCAGCCAGGCCCAGCGGGGCGGCTTCGAACCGATCCAGATGAATGGCCAGGAGGTTTATAAATTCGCGGTGCGCGAGGTGCCGGCGATCCTCAAGGACCTGCTCGATGGCACCGGCACCAGTGCCGATCAACTCGACTGGCTGTTGCTCCATCAGGCCAACCAGCGGATCCTCGATGCGGTGGCCGAACGCTTCGCCATTCCCAGCGAGCGGGTGCTCAGCAACCTGGCCCGCTATGGCAACACCTCCGCCGCCACGATCCCGCTGATGCTCAACGAGGCCGTGCGCGATGGCCGGGTTCAGCCGGGTCACCTGATCGCCAGCAGCGGTTTCGGCGCCGGCCTGAGTTGGGGCGCGGCCCTGCTGCGCTGGGGCGGTCCCCAGACCACCGGAGCCAGCGGGGCGCCAACAGCCGCGCCGTAGTCTCCAGCCCACAAAAGTGCAAGCGCCACCATGGGGATCGCCTGGGTGTTTCCGGGTCAGGGTTCACAGAAACTCGGCATGGCAGCGGCCGTGCTCGATCTGCCTGACGCCCGCCAGCGTTTTGCCCTCGCCTCCGAGCTGCTGGGCCGCGACCTGCTGGCGATCTGCGCCGGCGAAGGGCTCGACGCCATCGCCGCACCCACGGACCTCAACGACACCCGCAACACCCAGCCAGCCCTGTTCGTGATCGAGAGCCTGCTGGTGGATGGCCTGCGCCAGCAGGGCCGTAGCGCCGACCTGGTGGCCGGCCACAGCCTGGGGGAACTGGTGGCCCTCTATGCAGCTGGCGTCTTCGACTTCGAAACGGGACTCGCCCTAATGCACCGGCGCAGCACCCTGATGGCCGCCGCCGGCGGCGGTGCCATGACCGCGGTGATGGGCTTCGATCGCGGCGAGCTGGATGCCCTGGTTGCGGCCACCGAAGACGTGGTGATCGCCAACGACAACAGCAGCGCCCAGGTGGTGCTCTCCGGTAGTCCCGAAGCCGTGGCCAGCGTCAGCGCCCAGCTGACCTGCAAGCGGGCGATCCCCCTGGCCGTGTCGGGGGCCTTCCATTCGCCCTCCATGGCCGGGGCCGCCGCCGCCTTCGCCCAGGAGCTGGAACCCCTGCCCTTTGCCGATGCCACGATCCCGGTCTTGAGCAACACCGACCCCACCCCCGAAACCAGCGGTGACCGCCTCAAGGCCCGCCTGGTGGGCCAGATGACCAGCGGCGTGCGCTGGCGCGAAACCATGGACCAGTTCGCCGCCCAGGCCATCAACACCACCGTGGAGATCGGCCCCGGCAACGTGCTCAGCGGCCTGATCAAACGCAGCCTGGCGGGCGTCACCACCGCCCAGATCGCCGCCGCCGCGGACCTGGGCCTGTGAACAAGCCTGGAGATCGGGCTGGCGGCCCAGCGAGCGCCATCGTGCCCGCCGAAGGCGGCCGCATCAGTGGCTTGCGCCGAGCCCTGCGGCGCCGGCGCAAGCCACCCGAACCGCCGGCCCTGCTGAACAGCCCCAAACCGAGCCTCACCTACCGAATCATCAGCTACCTGCTGGTGTTCCCGATTTATCGGCTCCTGTTCCGCGGCCGCACCGCCGGCAACGGCAACGTGCCGATGGAGGGGGCCCTGGTGGTGGTGGCCAACCACGGCTCCCACCTGGATCCGCCCCTGCTGGGCCATGCCCTCGGCCGGCCGGTGGCCTTCATGGCCAAGGCCGAACTGTTCCGGGTGCCCCTACTGGGGCCGATCATCCGGGCCTGCGGCGCCTATCCGGTAGCCCGCGGCGCCAGCGATCGGGAGGCGATTCGCACCGCCACCGACAGGCTCGACCAGGGCTGGGCCACGGGCGTCTTCCTTGATGGCACCCGCCAGGCCAATGGCCGGGTCAACACGCCGATGCCGGGGGCAGCCCTGCTGGCGGCCCGCTCCGGCGCACCGCTCCTGCCCGTGGCAATCATCAACAGTTACCGGGCCCTGGGCACCGGCCGCCAGGCGCGCCTGGTGCCGATCCACATCCGCATCGGCACGCCAATCCCGCCGCCGGCCTCGCGGCGCCGGGTCGACCTGGATGTGGTGACGGCGGCCTGCCAGGCCCAGATCAATGCCCTGCTGGATCTAGGCCCCCTGAGGGCGGATGAACCGGTCGGCCAGCTCCATCCAGCAGCGGAGCGAACCGCCCTGCCGCCCAAAACCTGAGGTCCCGGCCGCTCAGCACCCAGAGGGCCGCCCGCAGGCCATCTCCCCAGACCTTGCCCTTGCGCTCGGGGGTGCAGCGTTGGCCGCAGGGCACTTCCACGGGCGTGAGGCCGATCCCCCGGCTACCGGCCACAATCCGGCCCACGAGCAGGGCCCGGGGCATGTGGTCGCTGCTGGTGACGAGATACACGCTGCGCACCTTGGAGCGCTTGAGGTCGTCGGCCACGGACGTGAAATTGCTGAGGGTGTCGTGGGCGCGGTAATCGAGCAGCACTTGGCCGGGATGGAGCCCCTCGCGGCGGAACTCCCAGGTGGCGTATTCGGGATTGCTGCCGCCGCTCACCAGTAACGGCAGGCCCAGGCGCCGGGCCAGCCGGGCCGCTTCCTGCTCCCGGGCCACATCGCCGCCCAGCACCAGGATCAGCTGGGGCGGCGGCAGCGGCGGTAGCCACAGCCCCCGCGACAGCCAAAGCAAGCCCGCAGCCACCAGGGCCAGGGGCCACCAGCGCCCAAGCCGCCGGCGGGAGCCCGGATCCAGGCGGCGGTTAGAGCCCCCCGGCCGCAACCGGCGGCGACGACCCGGCCCGGGCGACCGCCGGGCTGGCAAAGCGGACCGATCCCTGCGGGGGCCGGGGCCAGCCATCAGCCCGCCCCGCTGCCACTCTTTGGCAAGGGAGTGCCTGGTAGGGGAATGGCTGGTAGGGGAACGGCTGGCAGGGGAACCACCGGGACCTGGCTGGAGGGCTGGGGCGTGAAGTCCACCGGACTGGTGGGATAGATCGGCAGCACGGGCTGCCAGGGGCCAGCCAGGCCCTGGGCCGCCGCCGCCTGGCCCAGGGCCAGCAGCTCCAGCACATCGAGGGGAGCCTCCACCGCCGCCGGCAGGATCAGGTCCGGCGCCAGGCCCTGGGCGAAGGCAGCGCCGGGGAGAAACAGCCGGGGCTGCTCCAGTTCCGCGATGGCGCCGAGGGCCCCGGGGTTGGCGCCGTAACAACCCGCCACGGTGCCGCGCCGGGGCAGCTCCTGGACCAGCCAGAACCGCTCCGCCCCAGCCAGCTCAGGCCGCTGGCGCACCAGCCGCCGCGCCACGGCTAAAAAACTGCCCACACCATGCAGGGGCACGGCCAACTGCTGGGCCAAGGTGCGGGCCAAGACCACCGTGAGCCGGGTGCTGGTGAAGCCCCCCGGCCCCGTGGCCACCACCAGCCGGCCGATCTCGGGCCAGCGCGGGGCGGGCAGCAGCTGCTCCAGGCAGGGCAGCAGGGCGCCCGAGAGCTGGCGGCCCAGGGGGAAGGCCAACACCTGGGGGGGCTCGGTTGCAGCCAAGGGCTGCAGGCCCACGGCCAGGCAGTCGCTGGAACTGTGCAGGGCCAGCAGTAGGGACGCTCGGGCGCTCATGTCGGCTGGGCCTGGCCGGGTCGCAGCCGCAGCCAGCGGCCAGGCTCGGCCTCAAAGCTGTCGCAGCTGCGCACATCCCACTCCACCCCCGCCTGGGCGGCGCCGAGATCAATCACCGCCACATGGATCCGGGGGGACTGGGGCACAAAACTGGGGGCAGCGCAAAGGTGAGCCACCCCATGCTGCCGCTCCACCGCGTGATAAGCCTGGCAACGGTCCACCCAGTGGCAATCGACGCAGATGCACATGCCACCGACTGATTGCCCCCAGCCATTCTGGCGTGCCCCTGGCCCCAGCCCGTTTCTGGGCCCATACCAATGACGCCGCCGGTGACCCCTGCGGCCGTCACCGAGTTGCTCTGGCAACGGCTGCATGCCGACCGCTGGCCGGTCCCCCGGACCGCCTTGCCCGCCGATGCCGCCCTGGTGGGCGGGGCCGTGCGCGATGGCCTGCTCGATCGCTTAACGGAGCGGCCCGACCTGGACCTGGTGGTGGGCACGGACGCCATCGGCCTCTGCCAGCGCCTGGCTAAGGAGCATGGCGGTTGTGCGGTGGTGCTGGATCCGCAACGGGACATCGCCCGGCTGGTGGTGCGCGGCTGGAGCCTGGACCTGGCCCGCCGCTGCGGCGACAGCCTGGCGGCCGATCTAGCCCGGCGGGACTACCGCATTAATGCCATCGCCCTACCCCTGGGCCCGGGCGAGCCGCTGCTGGATCCCCTCGGCGGGCTGGCCGACCTGCAGGCGCGCCAGATGGTGGCCGTGGACGAGGCCAACCTGCTCGACGATCCCCTGCGCCTGTTGCGCGGCATCCGCCTGGCCGCCCAACTGGACTTCAGCCTGGAGGCCCGCACCTGGACCTGGATCCAGCGCCATCACCTACGCCTGGCCAGCGTGGCCGGCGAACGGGTACTGGCGGAACTGGTCAAGCTTGCTGCAGCCCCCCATGGCCACCAGGGGTTGCAACAAGCCCTAGTGGCAGGCCTGCTGCAGCCCTGGGGCGCCGACGACCAGGCCGCAGCGGCCCTAGGGCAACTCAGCCCAGAGCAGGCCCAAACCTGCGGCCTGAACCCCGAAGAGCAGCAGCTGGCCCTGCCCCTGGCCCGGCTGGCCCGCCTGTTTGACGCCCAGGCCCTTGGGGGTTTGCGGGCCAGCCGCAAGCTGCAACAGCGCTGCCAACGGCTGCGCCAGTGGTGGCAGCGGCTGGAGCCTGGGGCGCCTGGGAGCGGGGATCCAGGGGCCGCCATCGCCGCGCTCACGGAGCCGGAGCGCCTGGCCCTGCAACGCCAGCTGGAGGACGAGCTGCCCGCCTTGCTCCTGGCCTGGCCTGGCCCCCTGGCCCAAATCTGGCTAGAGCGCTGGCGCAACCCCAGCGATCCCCTCTTCCATCCCAAGCCCCCCCTCGATGGCCGCAGCCTGCAGACGGAGCTGGGCCTGGCCCCTTCCCGCCGCCTGGGCGAACTGCTGGACCAACTCACCATGGAACGGGCTTTTGGTCGCATCAGCGACCGCGAGCAGGCCCTGCTCTGGTGTCGCCAGGCGCTGCAGCAGCCAAACACGCCTGGCGAAAGGGGCCCTCGCCGTGATTAACTTCACCAGCACAGTCGTTGCTAACGACCTGAATAGCGCCTGTTAGGGCAAAGCTCTCGTTCTGAAAGCCTCCGTTCCGGATCCTTCCAAACAGACGGTGATCGCCGGACATCAGGACAACGCAGAAACGGACAACGGCTCAAAGGTCGGGTCCCTGTTTTTCCGCGTCAGCTCGCAACCCCGACCTGCCCATCCCTCCCGTTCCTTCCTCTCCCGATCCCATGAGCGTTCGTCTTTACGTCGGCAACCTGCCCCAGAGCTTTGATGCCAAGGAGCTCGAAGCCCTCTTCACCGCCGTCGGCGAAGGCGTGCGCTTCAAGGCCGTCCAGGATCGGGAGACCGGTGCCAGCCGCGGCTTCGGGTTCGCCAATGTCGAAGAGGAAGCCCTCGCCGACCAGGTGATCGAGCAGCTCAACGGCCGTGACTTTGGCGGCAACAACCTGCGCATCGAGCGCTCCGAGCGCCGCGACCCCCGCAGTGGCGTCGCGGGTAACGACCGCCGTCCCGGCGCTGGCGCTCCCCCCTCGACCGTGGCCCGCAAGGCCATCAACAAGGTCGTCCATAGCGACACCATCGTCGAAGGCGCTCCCGACCCCCGCTGGTCCGGCGAACTGGCCAAACTCAAGGCCCTCCTAGCCGACCAGAAGACCCCCGTCTGAGCCAACCTGGATCCCTCCTGATCCCCTAGGCCCCTGTGGTCATTAATAAGCTCTGGACCTGGCGGGGTCAGCAAATCAGCTACTGCTGCGCCAGCGGGGACGGCCTCCCTGCCGGAAGGGCCATTCTGTTGATTCATGGCTTCGGCGCCTCCAAGGGTCACTGGCGCCATAACCTGCCGGCCCTAGCGGCCGTGGGCCGGGTTTATGCCATCGACCTGCTTGGGTTTGGGGCCAGTAGCAAGCCCCGCTCACGCCTGGCCGATGAAGCGGACGCGCCCGACTCGGTGCCCTACGGCTTCGACCTCTGGGCGACGTTGGTGGTCGATTTCACCCAGCAAGTGATCGCTAAGGACGCACCTGGATTGCGCCTGCACCTGATCGGCAATTCGATTGGGGGCGTGGTAGCCCTCAATGCCGCCCGGTTGCTGGCCGAGCAGGGCCAGCCCCCTGCCCAAGTGATCCTGATCGACTGCGCCCAGCGCACCCTCGATCGCAAACGGCTGGCAGAACTGCCGCCCCTGCAACGCTGGAGCCGGCCGCTGCTGATGGGCCTGGTGCGTCAGCGCTGGTTAATCGGCAGCCTGTTCAGCCTGCTGGCCCGGCCGGCCGTGGTGCGCCAGGTGCTGAGCCAGGCCTACCCGAGTGGCGCCAACTGCGATGACGACCTGGTGGAGATCCTGGTGGGCCCAAGCCGGGACCCCGGCGCCAGGGAAAGTTTCCGCGGCTTCGTCAACCTGTTTGACGACCACCTGGCCCCGGGGCTGCTGGCCCAACTCCAGGGCCCGGTGCGCCTGCTCTGGGGGGAGGCGGATCCTTGGGAGAGCGTGGCTGAAGCCCGGGAATGGCAACGGAATTTCCCGTGTATTCAGGAGCTGCGGGTGTTAGCAAACCTGGGCCACTGCCCCCACGATGAAGCCCCCGAGCAGGTCAATCCAATCCTGATCGAGTGGCTTCAAAAGGCCTAAACAGCGATCCCCATCCCCCTATCAACCGCCCCGTTAGCGGGTCTGGGAAATCACATAGGAGAAGGGAAGCTCCAGCAATTTGCCGAGCCGGGGCACATAGGCCCGGTGATTAAACACGTCATAGTTCAATCGCTCGATCACATTGAGAATGCCCCGGTAGAGCCGCAGGGAGGTCCACACGGGCCAGCGAGCATCGGGAGCCAACCAACGCACCCCAGCCTCGGAGCGGGCAAACCAATAGCGGGCCCGCTCGAGCTGGAAGGCCATCAAGGCCCGCCAGTTGTCGTTGAGGGTGCCGGCGAGCAGCTCGTCCTCGGAATAATTAAATCGCTTCAAATCATCCAAGGGCAGGTAGATCCGACCCCGACCCCGATCCTCGCCCACATCGCGCAGGATATTGGTGAGCTGGTTAGCGATGCCGAGGGCAACGGCCGCCTCGGACGTATCGGGGCGCTCGCTCCAAGGGGCGGTGGTGTAAGCCGGGTCCACCCCCATCACCTCCTGGGTCATCAGGCCAACCGTGCCCGCCACCCGATAGCAATAGAGCTCCAATTCCGAAAAGCTGGCATAGCGATGCTGGAGCAGGTCCATGCGCTGCCCCTCGATCATGTCGAGGTAGGGCTGCAGGGGCTGGGGATAGCGCTCCAAGGTATCCACCATCACGCGATCGAGGTCATCGCTGACATGGCCTTCAAACAGGCGGCGAGTGCGACCTTCCCAGGCATCGAGGCGCTCCGACAATTCACGCACCGGGCGCTGCTGGGCCTCAGGGCTGTCCATCAGCTCGTCGGTGCGGCGACACCAGACGTAGATCGCCCAGATCGCTCGGCGTTTGGCTTGGGGCATCAACAGGGTGCCCAGATAGAAGGTTTTGGCCCACTGGGCGGTTTCTTGCCGGCAGGCCTCATAGGCCTGGCCCAGCCCTAGCTCCAGGCCGGCTGATCCCCCTGCAGATCCCGCTGATGAAGCCAGTCCCACGCCTACACCGCCGCCAAATTGGCCGGGCTTTGGGCCCCCGGCTGGGCTAATGGGGACTGGCCAATCGCAGCAGCACACTGCTTGCCGCTCAACACGGCCCCCTCCATCGAGGCGAGGTAGCGCTGCATGGTGAAACAACCGGCCAGGAAAAAATTAGGAATCGGCGAGGCTTGGTCGGGCCGCAATTGCTGGCAACCGGGCACAGTCTTGTAAACGGATTGGGGGGTTTTAACCACCTTCGACTTCAGCAATTGGGCCTGATTATCTCCACTGAAATGCTGGGGAAACAGGCGCTTTAGCTCCTCTAGGGTGGCGGCCACGATCTCGGCATCGGGCCGACCGATCCAGTCCTTAGCAGGGGCGAAGACCAGCTCCAACATCGATTTATTAGGGTCTTCGTACTCGCGGCAGGTGTTGCTCATGTCGGCGTAAACACTGAGCAGATCGGAGCGACTAAAGAGCAGGTGGTCGATCTCGGTGAGCTTGCGATCAAACCAGAGGTGGATGTTGATCACAGGCACGCCCACCAGGCCATCGAGCTTGCTGAAATAGGGCATCGCTTTCCATGGCTCAGGCAGCAGCAGCTTGAGCGGATCCACGGGCATGGCACTCACATAGGCATCCGCCTGGATCTGCTGGGGTTCCTTGCCCTTGATACCGCCAATGCGAAAGCCCGATACGCTGCCGTCCTCGGCGAGCTGGATCTCGCGCAGGGGGCTATCCAGGTGCACTTCACCGCCGTGGGCCCGCACGTAATCCACAATCGGCTGACAAAGGCGCTCCGGCGGATTGCCATCCAGGAAAGCCATTTTCGAACCATCGGTTTCCTGGAGGAACCGGTTCAAGGCCGTCAACACCACGGTGCTGGATATTTCATCGGGATTAATGAAATTCAGGGCCTTGCTCATGGCCAGGAACACCTCATCATTCACCCGTTCAGGGATATTGTGCAGGGCCAGCCATTCACTCCAGGAATACTGATCGCATTCCTCCACATAGCTCTGGCCCCTCAGGATCGCCGGCACCAGGCCGATGCCGAAGGCAATCTTCTCCGGCCAGGTGAGCATGTCGTTATTGCCCAAGATGGCGGCCAGGCCATTGAGCGGGGCTGGCAGGTCCGGGAAATCAAAGCGGCTGTAGGTGCCCGGCACCTCTTTCTGGTTGAAGATCATCGAGTGGGACTTCCACTGCAGCCGATCTTCAATATTCAGCTCGGCAATGAGCTGGCGCATGTTGCGATAGGCGCCAAAAAAGATATGCAGTCCTGTTTCATACCAATCACCATCCTCGTCCTGCCAGGCCGCCACCTTGCCGCCCAGCACGTCCCGGGCTTCGAGCACGATCGGCACATGGCCGGCGTCGCAAAGGTATTTGGCACAGGAAAGACCTGCTAAGCCAGCTCCAGCGATGGCGACGCGCATTGCACATGGAATTCCAGGGGCAACCATAGGAGGGCCACCGGCTTGGCGTAGGGGAACCGCCACCACTATCCAAGCCCTTAGGGCCATGCCAACCGACCGTCCCAGCTGGCGACTGCCCGCTCCCAAACCGCTTCAGCCCCAGGCTTCTTGACGCCCGCACGGGCAAACAGGTGGCCGGTTCCGCGCCCCAAGGAGCCAGCCAGCAGGCAGGGTTCCTAAACTGAGCAGAAGCTCGCGACTGGGCACTGCCCTGGGGCCATGGCTGACACCCTGATCAAATCGACGACCCGCCACATCCGGCTGTTCACCGCCCGGGTTGAAGACGGCCAGCTGGTGGCCGATGCCAGCCAGCTGACCATGGACGTGGATCCCGATAACGAATTCCTCTGGGATGCCCAGGTGCTGGAGAAGCTGCAGCAGCGCTTCCGGGATCTGGTGGCCAGCCACGCCGGCGCCGACCTCAACGACTACACCCTGCGCCGGATCGGCTCCGACCTGGAGGGCACCGTGCGCCAGCTGCTGCAAGCCGGGGAGTTGCGCTACAACCCCGACGCCCGGGTGCTGAATTATTCGATGGGCCTGCCCCGCAGCCCGGAGCAGGCGCAGGGATGAGCCGCTCCTATCGCAACGATCCACCGCCCGCCCGCGGCGGCCGCTCCACAGGCAATGGCCCTGGCCGGCGGGCCTACGGCTACGACGAACGCGAGTCCTATGGCGACCCAGACCGAGCCGCGCCGCGCCAACCAGGCCGTTCCGGCAATGGCAACGGGTCTGGCGGTGGCCAAGGTGGGCCCGATGGAAACGGCGGCGGCCCGACTCCGTTCAACGTGGCGAGAATTGCGGTGCTGGCCGGGGTGCTGGTGCTGGGAATCGGCGTGGGCGTGACAATCTCCAGCAATACCCAGGGAGACCAGGGCAACATCGCCAGCAGCCAGCAGCTCGATATGGCCGTGGCGGACCCGGAATTCTGCAAGCAGTGGGGTGCCAGTGCCTTCGTGATGGACCTGCAGATGTACACAACCATGAACCCGTCAACCAGTTTCGTGACCCAGCCGAAGCTGCAACCGGGCTGCGTCATTCGCCGCGAAAACTGGGCCGTGCTGCAGAAACAAGGGGCAATCACGGGCGAACAGATCCGCGAGTGCAAACAACGGATGAATACCTTCGCCTATACGGGCTCGGTCAAGGACAAACCCGAAGTGCGCTGCGTCTATCAGTCCGACATCGTCGATAACAAATTCCAAACCAAGGGTGTCGCTGATGACACCGCCGGACTCACGCCAGAAGCGGATAAGTTCTAACTAACTTCAAGCCAAAGCCCCCCTTTTAAAGGTCCAGAGCTGCTTGCGTTCGTTGGCTAAAACGCTTGTATTCAGCCCAGGGACTGGGCTTGGGGTTGGCGCAGGGGGCTATCGGGGCTGGCGAAAACGGGCAAAATTTCGCGGCGGAAGGCTTCTGCGGCCCTGGAGCAATAGCGGGCCGGATGGGTAATCAACTTGAGTTGGCGGCGCACCTGCAGGTCGGCCAGCATCGGCCGGAAAATGGTGCCGGCCGCCAACTCCCGTTCAATCGAGACCACCGGCAGGAAGGCGGCCCCCAGGCCGCTTTGCACGGCGTTCTTGATCGCTTCAAGGGAATTGAGCTCCATCTCGATCTTGAGCCGACCCACGTCCAGGCCCGATCGGGCTAGCAGCTGGTCCACCATCTTGCGGGTGGTGGACTGGGCATCAAGGCAGACAAACCCAAGCCGGTAGAGGTCGTCCTTGCTGAGCTCCCCCAGCCGGGCCAGGGGATGTTTCACCGGCAGCACCAGGGCCAGCTCATCACTGGCATAGGGCACCACCTGGAGGAGGTCGTTGAGGTCGGCGGGCAGCTCGCCGCCAATGATCGCCAGATCCACCTGGCCATTGGCCACGCTCCAACCCGTGCGACGGGTGCTATGCACCTGCAGTTGCACCGCCACCTCGGGATACTTCTGGCGAAACAGGCCGATCATGCGCGGCATCAGGTAGGTGCCGGTGGTCTGGCTGGCGCCCACCACTAGGGAGCCGCCGCGCAGGTGATGGAGGTCGTCGAGGGCGCGGCAGGCCTCCTGGCACTGGCTGAGAATGCGGTCGCAGTAGCTGAGCAGCAGGTGGCCCGCTTCGGTGAGCTGGGCCTTGCGCCCGCCACGATCGAACAGGGAGACATCGAGCTGCTTCTCCAGGTTCTGGATCTGGAGGCTCACCGCTGGCTGGGTGACATACAAGCTGTCGGCCGCTTTTTTGAAGCTGCCTTCACTGGCAATGGCCCGCAGGATGCGCAGCTGGTCAAGGGTGAACGGCAGATCAGCCATGGAGTGGCCCGATGGAGGCTCGCACCGGCAGTCGAATGGCAACTCTAGGCGGGGATCCCCATTCGCCAGAATCTGACACTGCTTGTCATCACCATGCCGCCTCTTGCCTGCGCCGCTACTGCCACCCCGCCCGGGGCGCTGCACCACAGCAGCCTGGTGATGCTGGCCCTGCTGCTGGCATTTGCCCTGATCCACAGCGGCGGGGCCGCCCTGCGCAGTTGGGGGGTGGAGCGCATCGGCGAGCGCGCCTGGCGCCTGCTGTTCGCCGGCCTGAGCATCCCCTCAGCGGTGATCGTGATCGGCTACTTCCTGGCCCACCGTTTCGACGGCCTGCGGCTCTGGAACCTCCAGGACCAGCCCTGGATCGTGCCCCTGGTCTGGGGCGGCACCGCCATCAGCTTCCTATTTCTCTATCCGGCCACCTACAACCTGCTGGAGATCCCGGCGGTGCTCAAGCCCCAAGTGCGCCTCTACGCCACCGGGATCATCCGCATCAGTCGCCACCCCCAGGCCGTCGGCCAGGTGCTCTGGTGCGCCACCCACCTGCTCTGGATCGGCAGCAGCTTCATGGTGGTTACCAGCCTCGGCCTGATCGTTCACCACCTCTTTGCCGTGTGGCATGGCGATCGGCGCCTGCAGCAACGCTTTGGTGAGGCCTTCTTGGAGCTCCAGGCCCAAACCTCGGTGTGGCCCTTCCAGGCCGTGCTCGATGGCCGCCAACAGCTTGTCTGGACTGAGTTCCTAAGGCCGGCCCAGCTGGGCATCGCCATCGCCGTAGCGATCTTCTGGTGGGCCCACCGCTTCATCGGCGCCGGCGCCCACGCCTTTTTGGCCAGTCCCCTGCAACGGCTGCTGGGCTGAGGGAACCCACACCTCCCCGCAAAAGGGCAGGACAAGCTCCAGAGGCTGCCTAGAGTCAAACCGCTTAAAGCCTGTGCTGGATGGACTCGGCCGCTCCCCTTGCCTGGTTGATCCCGGTGCTGCCCCTGGCGGGGGCCTGCCTGGTGGGCCTTGGTCTGATCAGCTTTAACCGCACGATCAACCGGCTACGCAAGCCGATTGCGGTGTTCCTGATCAGCTGTGTGGGGGCCTCAGCCGTTCTCAGCTACACGATCCTGGCCCAGCAGCTGGCCGGAGCCGGCCCCACAGAACTGTTGTTCAACTGGGCCAGCGCCGGCACGTTCAACCTGCAGATGGGCTTCCGGGTCGACCCGCTCGGGGCCGTGATGCTGGCCCTGGTTACCACCATCGCCCTGTTGGTGATGGTCTATTCCGATGGCTACATGGCCCACGACCAGGGCTATGTGCGCTTTTTCACCTATCTAGCCCTGTTTAGTAGTTCGATGTTGGGGCTGATCATCAGCCCCAACCTGCTGGAGATTTATGTGTTTTGGGAGCTGGTGGGCATGTGCTCCTACCTGCTCGTGGGCTTCTGGTACGACCGCGACGCGGCCGCCAACGCAGCCCAGAAGGCCTTTGTCGTCAACCGGGTGGGCGACTTCGGCCTGCTGCTGGGGATCCTGGGGCTGTTCTGGGCCACGGGCAGTTTTGGCTTTGAGGAGATCGGCTCCCGTCTGCAGGAGGCCGTAGCAGGCGGCAGCCTCCCCAACGCCGCGGCGATCCTGCTCTGCCTGCTGGTGTTCATGGGCCCCATGGCCAAATCGGCCCAGTTCCCCCTACACGTGTGGCTGCCCGATGCCATGGAGGGCCCCACCCCGATCTCGGCCCTGATCCATGCCGCCACGATGGTGGCGGCGGGCGTCTTTTTGGTGGCCCGACTCCAGCCCGTGTATGCACCCTTTCCCCAGGTGCAGCTGGTGATTGCCGTGGTTGGCACGATCACCCTGGTGCTGGGGGCCACGATCGCCCTCACCCAGATGGACCTGAAAAAGGGGCTGGCCTACAGCACCGTTTCCCAGCTCGGCTACATGATGTTGGCCATGGGTTGCGGCGCGCCAGTGGCCGGCATGTTCCACCTGGTTACCCATGCCTTCTTCAAGGCGATGCTGTTTCTGGGCTCGGGCTCGGTGATCCACGCCATGGAAGAGGTGGTGGGTCACGAACCGGTGCTGGCCCAGGACATGCGCCTGATGGGCGGCCTGCGCAAATTCATGCCCGTGACCGCCGGCACCTTCCTGATCGGCTGCGTGGCGATCAGCGGCATCCCACCCCTGGCCGGCTTCTGGAGCAAGGACGAGATTCTTGGCCAGGCCTTCGGCAGTTTCCCGATTCTCTGGCTGGCCGGTTTCATCACCGCCGGCATGACCGCCTTCTACATGTTCCGCCTCTACTTCCTCACCTTTGAGGGCCAGTTCCGCGGCAACGATTCCGCCATCCAGGCCACCCTGCTGGCGGCCGCCGGCAAGGCCCCTGCCGTTGATGGCAGCCATGGCGCTGGCCAGCACGCCAGCCATCCCCACGAATCGGGCTGGCAAATGGCCATGCCGTTGGTGGTGCTGGCGGTGCCGTCGGTGCTCATAGGCCTGTTAGGCACCCCTTGGAACAGCCGCTTTGCCAGCCTGCTGGATCCCGAGGAGGCCGCTGAAATGGCAGCCCACTTCAGCTGGGGCGAGTTCCTGCCCCTGGCCGGCGCCTCGGTGGCCGTCTCCTTGGTGGGCATTGGCCTAGCTGTGGCGGCCTACGCCCTGCACAAAGTGGACCTGGGCCAGGTCGTGGCGGCCCGCTTCCCGGCCCTCAATGCTTTCCTGGCCAATAAGTGGTACTTGGACGACATCAACGACAAACTGTTTGTCCAGGGCAGCCGCAAGTTGGCCCGCCAGGTGCTCGAAGTCGATTCCAAGGTGGTCGATGGGGTCGTCAACCTCACCGGCCTGATCACCCTGGGCAGCGGCGAAGGGCTGAAGTATTTCGAAACCGGCCGGGCCCAGTTCTATGCCCTGATCGTGTTTGGCGGTGTGATCGCCCTGGTGGCCCTGTTCAGCGTGCTGGGCTGAGGCCAACGGGCCTAGCGCGCGTGTGGTTTCGCCTATAGGCTTCTGCCAGCGCTGTCAATGATTTCTACACTTCAGGCAGATCGTCCAGCCTGACCTGTGTTTGTTGACTTCACCCTGTCCCAGGGTGCGACGGTCCTGGCGACGCTGACGCCCCTAGTGCTGGGCCTGCAAAGCTCAGGCCTGGAGCCTTCGGGCCTGCAAGCCTTTCCCTGGCTAAGCGCCTCGATCCTGTTCCCGATCGCCGCCGCCCTGCTGATCCCCTTCATCCCCGATCCGGGCGATGGCAAGACGATCCGTTGGTATGCCCTAGGGATTGCCCTAGCGACTTTCCTGCTGACGGTGGGGGGCTACCTCAACGGCTACGACCCGGCGGTGGAGGGCCTGCAGCTGGTCGAACGGGTGTCCTGGCTACCCAACCTGGGCCTGGCCTGGTCCGTGGGCGCCGATGGCCTGTCCATGCCCCTGATCCTGCTCACCAGCTTCATCACGGCCCTGGCGGTGCTGGCGGCCTGGCCGGTGACCTTCAAACCAAGGCTCTTTTATTTCCTGATCCTGGCCATGGCTGGCGGCCAAATCGCCGTGTTTGCCGTGCAGGACATGCTGCTCTTCTTCCTGGCTTGGGAGCTGGAGCTGCTGCCGGTGTACCTACTACTGGCGATCTGGGGGGCCAAAAAACGCCAATACGCGGCCACAAAGTTCATCCTCTACACGGCCGGAGGCTCGGTTTTCATCCTGCTGGCGGCCCTGGCCATGGCCTTCTACGGCGGTGGCGCCCCCACCTTTGAATTCACGGCCTTAATGGCCAAGGACTTCCCCGAGAAGTTCCAAATGCTCTGTTATGCCGGCCTGCTGATTGCCTTTGGCGTCAAGTTGCCGATCGTGCCCCTCCATACCTGGCTGCCCGATGCCCATGGCGAGGCCACGGCGCCGGTGCATATGTTGCTGGCAGGCATCCTGCTGAAGATGGGCGGCTACGCCCTGCTGCGGTTCAATGTGCAGCTGCTGCCGGAGGCCCACGCCCATTTCGCCCCCTTGCTGGTGGTGCTGGGCGTGGTGAACATCATCTATGCGGCCCTCACCTCCTTTGCCCAGCGCAATCTCAAGCGCAAGATCGCCTACAGCTCGATTAGCCACATGGGCTTTGTGCTGATTGGCATTGGTAGTTTCAGCCCCCTGGGCACCAGCGGCGCCATGTTGCAGATGGTGAGTCATGGCCTGATCGGCGCCAGTCTCTTCTTCCTGGTGGGCGCCACCTACGACCGCACCCACACCCTGCAGCTCGATGAGATGGGTGGGGTGGGCCAGAAGATGCGCAAAATGTTTGCCCTCTGGACGATCTGCTCCCTGGCCTCCCTGGCCCTGCCCGGCATGAGCGGTTTTGTTTCCGAGCTGATGGTGTTTGTGGGCTTTGCCACCAGCGAGGCCTACTCACTCACCTTCCGGATTGTGATGTCGGTGCTGGCGGCGATCGGCGTGATCCTCACCCCGATCTACCTGCTCTCAATGCTGCGGGAAATCTTCTTCGGCAAGGAAAACGCCGAGTTAGCCGCCCACAACCAACTGGTGGACGCCGAACCCCGCGAGATCTACATCATTAGCTGTTTGCTGGTGCCAATCATCGGCATCGGCCTCTATCCCCGGATCCTCACCGACAGCTACCGGGCCTCGATTGAAGCCCTGGTGCAACGTGAGACCTTGGCCATGGCCAAGGTGATCCATCCCCCCACCCCTGGCCTGATCCGCCTCTCCCCCATGGCCGAGCTGCTGCCGCAGGCCCGGCTCCAGGCCCCGGCCCTAGCCGGGTAACGAACCTCTGCGGCAGGGCCCGCCCCTTCACCAGAACCGGGGCAACGTCCTTACGCTCGCAACGTCAGCAAACCCAGCCTTGAGCCATGCGCCAGCTGAACTTCCTGTTGATCTTCAGTTTTGGTCTGGCCACGGTGATGTTCACCCTGGAGAACACGGCGGCCACCACCGTGAAATTCCTGCCCGGCGTTAGCACCACCCTGCCCCTGGCCGCCCTACTGCTGCTGGTTGGTGGCCTTGGCGCCACGGCGGCCTGGGTGTTCGCCGTCTGGAGCGGGGTGGTGAAAAAGGTGGAAACCCTCAGCAACCCGGGCGAAGTCGCCGCCCAGCAGGTGCGGATCCAGGAGCTCGAAGAGGACGTGCAGCGCTACCGGGCCGCCGTCGATGCCCAGTTGGGCCTGCTGCCCGCGGCCGGCCAAACCTCCGCCCAAACCAGCGCCGACTGACGGGCAAGCCTGCCGATCGGATCCGGCTCGACGGTCCCGACTTGTCACTTCCCTCTGGCATGGCTGGCCAGCAAGGTCGCCAGCCGGTACTTTTCGAAGACGTGGACCTCTAGGGATTGGCAGAAGCTGGCGCCAGGCTTGCGATCCGGCTGCTCCAGGATGCGGCTGAACGGGGTGACATCGACCCTTGGGATGTGGATGTGATTGGCGTGATCGATGGCTTCCTCGACCAACTCCGCTCGCGCATTGCCCTACCCAGGCTGGTGGTTGCGCCGGGATCCCGGCGCCAGGGCGGCAGCTATGAACACGATCTGGCCGAAACCAGCGAAGCGTTTCTAGCCGCCTCAGTGTTGGTGGGACTAAAGGCCGAACTGCTGGAGGCGAGCACGGTGCTGCCCGAGCCCGTGCTCGAAGACCCCTTTGACTTCGATGGCGACGGCCAGGGCTGGTTGATCAGTCCGGCCCTGGAGCTGCCCGCCCGGCCCGAGCGCCATCTGCAGCGGCGTCCCGTCGCCCCACCGCCCCTGCAGCGGCCCGTGACCCTGGGGGAGCTGATCCAGCAACTTGAAGAGATCGCCGAACGGCTGGAGCAGGAGGAAGGACGCCAGCGCAACCGCACCCGCAGCAAACGCTTCAGCGACCGGGATGCCATCGAACAGGTGGCGGCCCTGGCCCACCGCGAAAAGCTGCCGGAAACCACCGCAGCCCTGAGCCAGTTCCTTCTGCAGTGGCCCTCCAGCCTCAGCTGGGTGGGGTTCGACGGCCTGGTGGAGGCCTGGGCTGCCGTGGCGCCTGCCGACCTGGATTGCGACCGGGTGGGGGTGTTCTGGGCCCTGCTGTTCCTCTGCTCCCAGGGAAAGGTGGAACTGGAGCAACCCGGGGGCCTCTATGCGCCCCTGCAGCTCAAACGGCTGCTCGAGGGTGGCGAAAGCGTGCAATTGCCCCTGGTGCCCAGCGCTAGCCCGGGGGCCTACGGCCCTAACCGCGCCCCAAGCCAGGCCAAGAACCAGGCCAAAAAGCCAGGTCCAGCTGCGACGCCGGCCAGAACAGCCCTTGCGGCCTGATGGACTTGCGTAGGGTTACCCATCATTTCCACGGAAGACAGCGCCGATGAAGGCGATGATCCTGGCGGCCGGCAAGGGAACTCGTGTGCGTCCGATTACGCAGACGATCCCCAAACCGATGATCCCGATCCTGCAGAAACCGGTGATGGAGTTTCTACTGGAACTGCTGCGCCAGCATGGCTTCACCGAAATCATGGTGAATGTGTCGCACTTGGCCGAAGAAATTGAGAACTATTTCCGCGACGGCCAGCGTTTTGGCGTGGAGATTGCCTATAGCTTTGAAGGCCGTATCGAAGACGGCCAACTGATCGGTGATGCCCTGGGATCGGCCGGTGGACTGAAGAAAATCCAAACCTTTCAACCCTTCTTTGATGAGACCTTCGTGGTGCTCTGCGGCGATGCCCTGATCGATCTCGATCTCACCGAAGCCGTGCGCCGCCACAAGGCCAAGGGCGCCATGGCCAGCATGATCACCAAGCGGGTGCCGCGGGAGCTGGTGAGCAGCTACGGCGTTGTGGTGACCGACCCGGAAGGCCGGGTGCTGTCCTTCCAGGAGAAGCCGGCAGTGGAAGAGGCCGCTAGCGACATGATCAACACCGGTATTTATATCTTCGAGCCCGAGGTTCTCGATGTGATCCCGGAGGGTGTTCCCTTCGATATTGGCTCCGACCTTTTCCCCTTACTGGTGAAGCAGGGGGCACCCTTCTACGCCCTGCCGATGGAATTTGAATGGGTGGATATTGGCAAGGTGCCCGATTACTGGCAGGCGATCCGCAGCGTGTTGCAGGGGGAAGTGCGCCAGGTGCAGATCCCTGGCAAGCAGGTGCGCCCTGGCATCTACACGGGCCTCAATGTGGCGGCCAATTGGGACAAGATCACGATCCAGGGTCCCGTCTATGTGGGCGGCATGACCCGGATCGACGATGGCGCCACAATCATCGGCCCCACCATGATTGGCCCCAGTTGCCACATCTGCGAAGGCGCCACGATCGACAACTCGATCATTTTTGACTATTCCCGCATCGGCGCGGGGGTGCGCCTGGTCGAAAAACTGGTATTTGGCCGCTACTGCGTTGATCGCAACGGCGACCATTTCGACCTGCAGGAGGCGGCCCTGGATTGGCTGATCACCGATTCCCGCCGCCTCGACCATGGGGCTCCCTCTCCCCAGCAAAAGGCGATGGCCCAGCTGCTGGGCAGCGATCTGGCCATCACCGGCGCCAGCTGATCCCAGGCCCCAAGGGCCAAGCCCCGGGCCCGTTCAGGGCCGCGGGCTGATGACCAGGCCAGAGCGCTCCAGGATCAACGGAATCCGTTCTTCCGCCTTGACGGCCATCAGGTGCACCCCCTGGGCAATGCCCCGATAACAGGCCACCTGCTCGGCCGCGATGCTGATGCCCTCGTCGGCCGGATTGCTGGCGGCAGCCAGCCGATCGATCACCGCCTGGGGAATGCGGGCCCCGGGCACGACCCGGTTAATGAACAGGGCATTGCGGGCCGATTTGAGCAGGAACACCCCCGCCAGCACCGGCAAGCCCAGGGGCCCGGCCAGGTCGCCGACGAAGCGACGCAGGGCCTCCGCATCCATCACCATCTGGGTTTGCACGAAGCGGGCGCCGGCGGCCTGCTTGCGTTGGATCCGGGCCTGTAGGCCACTCCAGCTGGGACTCTGGGGATCGGCCGCCGCCCCGGGAAAGAGGTTGGTGGGGCCATCGGGCAGCAGGCCGCTGACGGGATCTAGCCCCTGGTTGAAGGCGGTTACCTGCTGCAACAGCCTCACGGCCTCCAGCTCATTCACCGGCCGGCTGGCCGGTTGGTCACCCGCCCGCACCGGATCGCCGGTGAGGCAGAGCAGATTGCGAATGCCCAGGGCATGGGCGCCGAGCAGGTCGGCCTGGAGGGCGATGCGGTTGCGATCGCGGCAGGCCAACTGCAGCACCGGTTCGATGCCCTCATCCAAAAGGCGGCGACAGACGGCCAGGCTGCACATGCGCATCACAGCGCGGCTGCCATCGGTGACATTGACCGCATGCACAAGGCCGCGCAGGGGGCGGGCCACGGCCAGGGTGGCGGCCAGATCGCCGCCCCGGGGCGGCATCACCTCAGCAGTGACGGCAAAGCCGCCGGCCTCCAGAACCTGTTGTAGCTGCAAAACCCCTTGCACCACTGCGGACTATCATCGGTTAACAGGGTGCTGACGGGCCGGTCAGCCTGCCTACAGTGCTACCAAGGGCCGCGGTGGTTTGATGGTTGAGCTTGATGAGCTGGGCCTGCCGCGAGCGGGGCTATCGGAGCGGGAACTGGAAATCGTTGAACGGGTGGCCCAGGGCCTCACCAACCAAGAAATCGCCACGACGCTGATGATCAGCAAGCGCACGGTGGATAACCACGTCAGCAATGTGTTTAACAAAACCGGTGCCAAAAACCGGGTGGCCCTTCTCAATTGGGCCATGGACCACGGCAAGATTTGCCGCGATGGCTTCAACTGTTGCGCCCTGCCAGCGGCCGGAAGCGAGCCCCCCAAAGGCATTTAGGGACCTGGCGCACCGGGCCGCCATCGGAGTTCCTCAGGACGGAACGACAGCCAGGATTTGCAGGATGGGCTGCCGCTCCTGACTTGGCCATTGGTCAAAGGGGTGACTGGCCAGGGCCGCGTTGCTAAAGGCCCCCTCGCCGGTGATCTCGCGCACGCACCAGGGGGGAATGGCCACGGGCTGGTCGTCCCGCTCCAATTCCACTTCGGCAATCACCAGGGGGGCGTTGCCGGCCTCAAACACATCCAGGACCCAATCGCCCCCAGGCAGGTGGAGGCCAAAGCGGCGTTTGACCAGCTTGCTGCCGCAATGCCCCAGCAGGGCCAGGCCATCGCCAGCCGGGATGGCGTACTCGTATTCATGGCGGGCGATGCCGGTGGCCGCCAGCTTCAAGGTGAGCCAAGCCTCGGCGCCGCTCGCCAAGCTCGCCTGGCTGGCGCTGGCGCGACTGCTACGCACCCGCAGGGTCGGTCCATCTGCAGAAGCCACCAGGTAGCCCTGCTCCAGGTCCTGGCTCCAGGCCACCAGGGACCTCCAGGCCTCCCCCGCCACCAGGAAGCGCCGCTCAATTTCCAGCGCCATGGCCTGGCCCTATCCGGGACACCATGCTGTCACGGGCAAGGGGGCTTAATTCCTGGAACGACGGGGCCTAATTCGGTGAAGCCTCGCCACTGGTGAGGCTGCCGGCCCAATGGAGCTTGCGGGTGAGGGTGCGGTAATAGGAGGGGCTCTGGTCGAGGATCACCATCAGGGCATGGTCGCGGGCCTGCTGGATCACACAGCGATCCCCCGGCTCAAGCAGCGTGGCTGCAGCGCCATCCTTCCAAAGCTTGACCCGGCGGTTGCTTTCGCCCAGGGGCCAAACCCCCAGCCGCGAGCGGGGCGGCACCACCACAGCCCGGCTAGAGAGGCTCATCGGGCAAATCGGATTGACCACAATCGCGTCGATGCCGGGATGGAGGATCGGCCCCCCGGCCGCCATGGCGTAGCCCGTGGATCCGGTGGGGGTGGCGATGATCAGGCCATCGCCCCGGTATTGGTCCACCACCTCGCCATCAATCTCCAGCTCCAACAAACAGGTGGGCGAAACCTCATCGAGGCAGGGGCGGAAATAGAAATCATTGAAGGCCAGATGCACCCCGTCCTGGCTGCCATCGCCCGGCTGGGGCACGCCATCGCCCCGGTCGATCAGGGCCTGCAACATCAGGCGCCGCTCCAGGGCAAAGCGGTCTTCGCGCAGGCGTTGCCAGAGCTCATCGCTACCCGATTGATCGGAGCCGCTATGGAGCAATTTGCGGTCGTGGGTGAGGAAGCCCAGGTGGCCGCCAACGTTGAAGCAAAGGATGGGAACCTGCAGGGGGGCCATGTGGCGGGCGGCCCCGAGCACGGTGCCATCGCCGCCAAGCACCACCACCAGGTCGGGGGGGGCGCCCTGGTCAGCCAGCAGGCCCGGGAAGGGGTTGGCCTCCAGGCCGCTCATGGCCACACTCACTTCGCAGCCCGCAGCCCGCAGCTCGGAGCCAGTGCGCCTGGCCTGGCGCTGGGCCGCCTGGCTACCGGCGCGGTAAATCAGCCAGACCCGATTCAGTTGCATGGCGAGGGCATAACGACCACGGAACGACTAGGCGGGCTGCTAAGGCTGGGCCGGGCACTTGGACCCTTGGGGCAAAAACCCCTGATTGCAGGATCGGGCCAACTACCAGCGCAACAGGTTGAAACGCTCCATGTCGACGGTATCGCGGTTGCGATAAAGCGAAAGCAGAATCGCCAGGCCCACGGCCGCTTCCGCTGCCGCCACCGTGATCACAAAAATGGTGAAGACCTGGCCACGAATCAACTGGCCATCAAGGTAGCTCGAAAAAGCCATCAAATTAATATTGACACCATTGAGCATGAGCTCAATACTCATCAACACCCGCACCGCATTGCGGCTATTGATCAGGCCCCAAACTCCCGTGCAGAAGAGCACGGCAGCCACGGCAAGAAACCCCTGCAGGGGCACCGTTGTTGGCAGGGTGAGCGCGAACAAAGACGAAAGGCTCATGGCGTCTTCTCCAGGACAGGTTGGATCTGCAGGTTTTTTTCAAGCAACAGGGGCGTGCGGGCCTTTTCAATCAGTCCCTGGTCGACCCCTTCGCCGGTGATCACATCGCTGCTGAAGACGTCGCGCCGGGCCAACACGATCGCCCCGATCATGGCCATCAACAGCAACACCGAGGCCAGCTCAAAGGGCAGCAGGTAGTCGCTGAAGAGATGCTCGCCAATCCGGATCGTGGCCCCTTCACCAATGGAGACCGGGCCCGGCAAGGCCCAGGGGGTGGTGAAATCAACCCGCAAGAGCAGGCCTAACAGGCCAGCGCAGACGGCACCGGAGAGGATGCGACGTACGCCCAGGCCGGGAATAGCCTCAAGGGTTTCCTTTTTGTTCACGAGCATGATCGCAAACAAGATCAATACATTGACGGCGCCGACGTAGATCATCATCTGGGCAGCCGCCACAAAGCTGGCATTCAGCAACAGGTAGAGCCCCGCCACAGCCAGAAACACACCGCCCAGCAGAAAGGCGGAATAGACAATGTTGGGCAACAGCACCACGCCCAGGGCCCCGAGCAGCACCGCTGCCGAAAGAGCCAGGAAACAGAGGAACTGGGTGGAATCAGCAATGCTCATCAGCCTGGCTCCTTGGAGGTTGGGGCAGGGGCCAGGGTCTCGAGAACCTGCTCGGGGCGCTTGCCGGCCCGGGGCCGATTGGGATCCAGGTCATGGGGATCCATCACCCCAGCGGGCAGGTAGGCCAGCTCCCTCAGGGCAATCACAGCCGGATCGCTGGTCACGCTGGTGGGCAAGCGCCCCAGGGCGACATTGTCGAAATTGAGGCTGTGGCGATCGAAGGCCGAGAGTTCGTATTCCTCTGTCATGGAGAGGCAGTTGGTGGGGCAATACTCAACGCAATTGCCGCAAAAAATACACGCCCCAAAATCGATGGAATAATTACGCAACTCCTTCTTCTTGGTGGCCTTATTCATTACCCAATCCACCACCGGCAGGTTGATCGGGCAAACGCGCACACAAACCTCACAGGCGATGCACTTATCGAATTCGAAGTGGATACGGCCCCGGTAGCGCTCCGACGGGATCAGCTTTTCGTAGGGATACTGCACCGTGATCGGCCTGCGGCGCAGGTGATCGAAGGTGACCCCAAGGCCCTGGGACAGGCTCTTGGCGGCATCAACCGTCTCGCGGGTGTAGTCGCCGACTGTCTTGAGGAAGCCGAACATGGACCGAAAAGCAAATGGGGGCTGGGGGTGGAGCTAGGGCCTGGAATCGGCAGGCCAGGGGCTGGAGCGGCCTATTAGGACAGGACCCATGATGCCTGCCCGGCTTGCCGGATGGGGTTTAGCCACCGAAAACAGCAGGAAAGGCCAGCTTCAGGGCCGCCGTGACCAGCAGGTTGACCAGGGCAATCGGCAGCAGGAATTTCCAGCCCAGGTTGAGCAGCTGGTCGATCCGCACCCGGGGCACGGTCCAGCGCAGCAAGATCGCGAAAAAGACCAGCAAGTAGGCCTTGAGCACGGTCATCACAATCCCAAGGCTGCCGGTGATCACCTGCACCACGGGGGCATCCACCGACTGGCCCAGGGCACCGGCTAGCCATTCGACCGGCACCGGGAAACCCCAGCCCCCCAAGTACAACACCGAGACCAGCAGGGCCGAAAGCACCAGGTTGATGTAGCTGCCCAGGTAAAAAAGGGCGAACTTCATGCCGGCGTATTCGGTCTGATAGCCAGCCACCAGCTCTTCCTCGGCCTCCGGCAAATCGAACGGCAAGCGTTCGCATTCGGCCAGCGCACAGATCCAAAAGATCACAAAGCCCACCGGCTGGCGCCAGATGTTCCAGCTGAGGATGCCGGCTCCCGTCTGCTGGTTGACGATGTCAACGGTGCTGAGCGAGTTGCTCATCATCACCACCGCCAGCACGGACAGGGCCAGGGGGATCTCGTAGCTGATCGACTGGGCCGCGGCCCGCAGGCCACCAAGCAAGGAATATTTATTGTTGCTGGCGTAGCCACTCATCAACAGGCCGATGGGCTGGAGGCTGCTCAGGGCGATCCAGAGGAAAATGCCGACGCCCACATTGCTGATCAGCAAGTTCTGACCAAAGGGCACCACCAGCCAGCTCAGGATCACCGGCACCACCACCAGGATTGGCCCGAGCGTGAACAGCAGGCCATCGGCCCGGGCCGGGATGATGTCCTCCTTAAACAGGAGCTTGAGGCCGTCCGCTAGGGGCTGGAGCACCCCTAGGGCGCCGGCGTATTCCGGTCCGATCCGTTGCTGCACCGCGGCGGAGATTTTGCGCTCCAACCAAACGGTGACCAGTACCCCCACCACGGCGGAGACCAGCACCAGCACCATCGGCAGGGGCAGCCAGACCAGGTGGGCCGCGGCCGGGGTCAAACCCAAGCCCTCGAGCAGGCTGCTGAAGCTTGATTCCAGGTCAAGGCCAGGGCTGACCACGGCCAGGGAGCTAGCCCCTCCCAAGCCCGGCAGGGCAGGGGCTAGGGGCAACGCCGGGGAGAAGGCGGAGGCGATCACCATGCAGGTGGCGACGAGGGGAGCGATTGCGATGGGGGCAACTTAGGTGCAAGGAGCGCTGAACGCTCGGATGGGCGGAGCGTTCAGCGCTCGGAGAGGGGCTGCCAGGTGAGGCCGCTGGGACCGGTATAGATCTGGCTGGGGCGGTAGATACGGTTGGCCCCGATCTGCTCCTTCCAGTGGGCTAGCCAGCCCGCCACCCGGGCAATCGCGAAGATCGGCGTGAACAAATCCTCAGGGATGCCGAGTTTGCGATACACCAGGCCGGAATAGAAGTCAACGTTGGGATAGATGCCCTTGGGCCCCAGCCGTTCGCCGGCGACCGCCTCAAGCTTGCGGGCCAGGTCGTACATCGGATCGTGGCCGAACTGGTCAAACAACTGCTCAGCAAGCTGCTGCAGGATCACCGCCCGGGGATCCTTGACCTTGTATTCCCGGTGGCCGAAGCCCATGATCTTCTGCTTCTGGGCCATGGCCTGGTCCAGCCAGGCTTCCACCCGGTCTTCCGTGCCGATGTGCTCGAGCATCTCGAGCACATCCTCGTTGGCGCCGCCATGGAGGGGGCCCGCCAGGGTGCCGACAGCCGAGGCCACCACCGCATAGGGATCGGTGAGCGTGCTGGCTGTGACCCGGGCGCTGAAGGTGCTGGCGTTGAGGCTGTGCTCGGCGTGCAGGATCAGGCAGGCATCGAAGATACGGGCGGCCAGGGGCTCGGGCTCCCGCTCGGTGAGCATGTAGAGGAAGTTGGCCGCGTAGGGCAGGTCGTCGCGGGGCTGGATCGGATCCTGTCCCTTCCGAATCAACTGGAAGGCCGCCACCATTGTGGGGATCTTGGCGATCAGTCGCACCACGGCCCCGTAGATGTATTCGGGGTTATCCAGGGCCCGCCGCGAATAGAACAGGCCCAGGGAAGCGGCACTGCTCTGCAGGGCATCCATGGGATGGCCCGCCGAGGGGAAACTTTTCATCATGTCCCGGATGCGGAAGCTCACCCGGCGGTGCATCTGCACCTCATGCTGGAAGTCTTCGAGCTGGCTAGCCGTGGGCAATACGCCCCACACCAGCAGGTAAGCGGTTTCCAGAAAGGAGCTCTGGGCCGCCAGGTCGTCAACGGCGTAGCCCCGGTAGCTGAGGATTCCCTTCTGGCCGTCGATATCGCAAATGGCCGACTGGGTGGCGGGTACCCCCTCCAGACCCGGACGGAACGGCGGAGCGGTGGGAGTTTCGGCCGGAGTTCCGGCAGCCAAACTTGCCTCTGCCACGGTGGCGTTCCTGCAGCGATCCCCAAACGCTAGGGCCCACCCCCAGGACGGCGCCGTAGCGCTACTGACAAGCCAGCAGGCTGCGCGGGCTGAGGAGCAACTTGAGCCGGGCCGCGCTGCCGCCCTCCGGCAGGGCCACCAGGGCCACCCCGGCTTTCTTGAGGGTCACGGCGCCGGCGGGGGCGCCGATCAGGCGGGCCGCCAGCTGGCCCAGGTCCGGCTCATGGCCCACCAGGGCCAGCCGCCGCCAGCCCGGCCGGGGGGAGCTGCTCCCGAGCCAAAGCTGCAACAGGGGACCGATCTCCCCAGCTGGCTCCAGGGCGGCGGCCAGCTCCAGGTCGGGGGCCAGACCAGCAAGCCGGGCCAGGTCCGCCGTTTGGCGGGCTCGGGTGAAGGGACTGCTAAGCAGCAGGTCGCAGACCAGCCCCAGTTCGAGCAAGCGCTGCAGCACCGCCTCGCTGCGCTGACGACCCTCCGGCGTCAGGGCGCGGCTGCCGTCGGGCAGGTCGATGCGGCGCTCCTCGGCGATGCCGTGGCGCAATAGCAGCAGTTCCCGTGGCGCCATCTTGAGCTCCGCTGGATTAACCCTGGAACTGCAGCTGGCCCCGCAGCCGCAGGAGTCTGTCCCTGCTGGCCGAGGCAGGAGCCCCCGGATCGGCCTCCAAGCTGAGGGCGGCGCCGCGCACACTCTCCGCCAGGGATCCGTCCGCACCAGACAGGGCCACCAGCAGGCGCCAGGGCTGCCAAGTCGCCAGCAGGCTGCGGGCCGTGGCCCCATCCATGGCCCATTGCAGGGGGGCCTGGGGCGACTGGAGCAACTCCAACTGCCGCAGCCGCTCCTTGGGGGGATGGTGGCCCTCCAGCTGGGTCTCCAGCACCGCCAGGCCCTCGGCCCACCAGGCCAGATCGGAGCCGGTGCCAGGGCCGGTGTCAGCGCCAGCCATCGGGCCTTGGGCCCGGGCCCCGGCCAGGCGGGCCTGCAGCTGGTCGGGGTTGCCCTTGACGGGCTTGGAGAGCAGCTGGGACCACACCAGTAGGGGCCGTTGCTTGAGCAGCAGCGGCGCCGGGACGTAGCCCGCCTCGGCCAGGGGAGCGGCCAGGCCGGCGGGATCGGGTTGGTCCTGGCGGCTGCCCAGCAGCCAGCCCTGGTCGGAGCGGGCCCCCAGCAGGGGGCCGCCATCGGCGCCGGCCACCAGGGCCGGCAAGGGCCCCGCCGTGGGGGGCAGGGCTAGGGCCAACAGGGCCGTGGCCAGGGGACGCCAGGGGGATTCGGCCGCCAACAGGGCCGCCGGGTTCTGGACCAGGGCCAAACTGGAGACCGGCAGGGCGATCTGCTGGAGCAGCGGTTCCCCATCCCGCAGGGGGGTCAGGGGCAGGGGCTGGCCCAGCTGCAGCAAGCCCGCCAACTCCAGGCCCCGGCCCGCCGGAGCGAGGGCTAGCACCAGCTCCTCCACAGCCGGCTCCCCGGCCCCCGGCCCGGGAGCCGCTCCGGGAGCCGCCCCGGGGGCAGGGGCCAGTCCAGCGCCAGGGTCCGGCAAGCCCAACCAGCCGCCCAGGCCTCCAGGCCTGGCCGTGAGCAGCACCACGCCCTTGCCGAGGCGATGAACGGCCTGCTGCAACTGGGGACTGCCGGCCTGGTTCAGGTCCTCGATCTGGGAGACATCGAGGGCCTGCTCGAGGGCGCCGCGGCCGGAGGCGATCAGCACCAGGTCGTCGTTGATCAGGGCCGTGGCGATCGGCTGGGGGTGCTGGCCGACCAGGGCGCCGCGGCCACTGATCAGACCCATGCCCCGGTAGCTGCTGATTTGCAGGTCGGTGCCGGCCAGGCTGCGGGTCTGCCAGAAGCGCTGCAGGAAGCGACGGGCCCCCTCGGGATCGCGACTGCGCAGGGCCAGCACCCAGCCGGGCGGATGGTCTGGCCCAGGGGGCGTCAACAGGGCCAGGCTGATTTCCTCCCCCAGCCAGGGGGCCAATTCCGAGGCGTAATCAAGGCCGGCCGTGGCAAAGACGCCATCTCGCAGGCGCTCGGCGGCGGCGGCGGCCCGGCGGCGCTCACCAGGCCTGGCCACGGCCCGCAGGTAGGCGGCCGGCTGATCGGCAGACACCAGCCAGTGCAGGCTGAGGGGCACGTTGCGGGGCACAAACCGGGCTGCCAGGGGCAAGCTGAGCGGGTGCTGCTGCAGGGCCAGGGGGCTGCGTTGCAGCAGCAGCCACCAACCCCCGATCCCCAGACCAAAGAGCAGAATCGCTGCCGCCAACACGGCCGCCAAAAAAGGGCGGGCCTTCATGCGCCGCACGCAGGAGTGGTCTCATCTTTATCCATCGGGCCGATCTTTGGCATCCCATGGCCCCAGAGCAACCTCCTACAAGACCCACTTCCCCCATGGCCACCCCCCTTCCCCTGCGGGCCCCTGAGCTGCAAGCCCGCCTGCAGCAGGGCGAAGCCCTACAGCTTGTCGATGTGCGGGAGCCCCGGGAGCTGGAGCTGGCCGCCCTGGGCCAGCCCGTGATCCACTTGCCCCTTAGCCGCTCCCAGGAGTGGCTCGATCAGATCCCGGAGCTGCTGGATCGCCAGCGGCCGGTGGTGGTGCTCTGCCATGCGGGCATGCGCAGCTGGCAATTCGCCTCCTGGCTGATCGAGACCCAGGGCTTCAGTGATGTCTGGAACCTGGAGGGGGGCATCGAAGCCTGGAGCGTCGAAGTCGATCCCAGCGTTCCGCGCTATTGAGCGGTCTGAAGCCAAGCAGAAGTCCTGCTAAGGCGTGTTTCACGCCGCAGCAGGACGGCCCCAGACCCAGGCAGCCCGCCTACGCTTTCAAGACCCTCAGACCTCCCGAGTTCCCTTGCAAGCACTGCCCCGCCGCCAACAGGAGGTGCTGCAAGCAACGGTGCGGCACTACGTCGACACCATGGAGCCCGTGGGGAGTTCGATTCTGGTGCGCCGCTTTGGCCTGCCGGCAAGTCCGGCCACGGTGCGCTCCGCCATGGGGGCCCTGGAACTGAAAGGTTTGCTCACCCAGCCCCACCCCTCCGCCGGCCGGGTGCCCAGCCAGCTGGGCTATCGCCATTACGTGAACTGCCTGCTGCCGGCCCCCGGGGCCGCCGCCAGCCAGCTGGAACGGGAACTGGCCGGCCTCAGCCTGCAATGGGCCGCCCTGGACGACCTGCTATTGCAATTGGCCCGCCGCCTGGCCGACCTCACGGGCCTGCTCAGCCTGATCACCCGCCCCCAGGGCCAGCAGCCCCAGCTCCAGGCCCTGCGCCTGGTGCCCAGCGGCGACCGGCTGCTGGTGTTTCTGGTGGAAAGTGCCACCGCCTCCAGCAGCCTTAACCTGCGCCTGCCGGCCGCCGTCCGGGCCGAAGTGCCCGCCCTGGAGCGCTGGACCACCGCCCAACTGGACCAGCAAACCAACGTCGGCCGGATCGACTGGAGCACCCTGCCGCCCCAACTGCGCAGCAGCGGCTCCCTGCTGCGCCAGGGGTTGCGCAGCCACCGCCAGGCCCGGCCCTTGGAGCAGGAGGGAGCCGTGTCCCTCGGCCTGGGGGGCCTGCTCAGCCAGCCGGAATTCAGCCGCAGCGAAAGCTTGCGGCCCCTGCTACAGCTGGTGGAGCAAGACCCCCAGCAGCTGCTCCAGGCCGATGGAGCCGGGGCAATCGGCGGCGTCTGGATCGGCCTGGAACATCCCCACCCAGCCCTGCGCGACTGCGCCGTGGTGCAGGCCCCGTACCGCACCGGCAGCGGCGGCCAGGGCCAGGTGGCCCTGGTGGGTCCGATGCGTATGGCCTACGCCACGGCCCGGGCGGCGGTGCAGTCGGTGGCCACGATCCTGCAGCAGCTGCTGGGCTGACTCGCCCTGGGGCGAACCCGCTCTGACCCCGCTGGGCCGAGCAGCAGGCCTGCCCTAACGGCCCAGCTGGTCGCCGAGCTTGTCGGCCACGGTGTTCACATCCTTATCGCCGCGGCCGGAGAGGTTGAGCACCACTTCGGTGCCGGGGGCCAGGGTGGGGCAGAGGCTGTCGAGCCAGGCGAAGGCGTGGGCCGTTTCCAGGGCCGGGATGATGCCCTCGAGCTTGCAGACCAGCTGCAGGGCCGCCAGGGCCTCGCTGTCGGTGACGGCGCCGTATTCGGCCCGGCCGATCTCCTTGAAGTAGCTGTGCTCCGGACCAACACCGGGGTAATCGAGGCCGGCGCTGATCGAATGGGCCTCCTGCACCTGACCGTCGTCGTCCTGGAGCAGCAGGCTCATGGCGCCATGGAGCACCCCCACCCGGCCCTCGGTGATCGTGGCCGCATGGCGACCGGTGGCGACGCCATCGCCGGCCGCCTCGACGCCAATCAGGCGCACCGAGGTGTCCTGCACGAAGGGATGGAACAGGCCCATGGCGTTGGAGCCGCCGCCCACGCAGGCCACGAGCACATCGGGCAAGCGGCCGAAGGCCTCCTGGCACTGGCGCTTGGTCTCCACACCGATCACGGCATGGAAATCGCGCACCAGCATCGGGAAAGGATGGGGGCCGGCCACCGAGCCGAGGATGTAGTGGGTGGTCTCCACATTGGTGACCCAGTCGCGGATCGCCTCGCTAGTGGCGTCCTTCAAGGTGGCGGTGCCAGCCGTGACGGGTTCAACGGTGGCGCCCAGCAGGCGCATGCGAACCACATTGAGGGCCTGGCGGCGCATGTCCTCGGCGCCCATGTAGATCACGCATTCGAGGCCGAAACGGGCACAGACCGTGGCCGTGGCGACCCCGTGCTGGCCGGCGCCAGTTTCGGCAATGATCCGTTTTTTGCCCATGCGCAGGGCCAACAGGGCCTGACCAAGGGCGTTGTTGATCTTATGGGCGCCGGTGTGGTTGAGGTCTTCCCGCTTCAGCCAAATGCGGGGCCCCCCTTCGGGCCGGCGGTAGTGCTCGTTGAGCCGTTCGGCCTCATAGAGCGGCGTGGGCCGGCCGACGTAGTGCTTAAGCAGGTGGTTGAGGCGCTCGGTGAAGGCCGGGTCCTGCCAGGCCTCGGCGGCGGCGGCCTCGAGCTCCGCCAGGGCGGGGATCAGGGTTTCGGGCACGTATTGGCCGCCGAACTGGCCAAAGCGGCCCAGGGCATTGGGGCGGACGGCCGGTTCCAGCGCTGCGGGATCAACGGTGAGGGCAGGGATGGTGCTGGTCACCGGCGGCGGTGCAAGAGGGTTCCAGCGTAGGAAGCAACCCGGGGGAAGGGCGCCCATGGGCCGGGGATCTCTTCGGAACCCCATGGCGTGGCCAGGGCAAGGCGAAATCGGGGCCCGTCCTGCGCTGAACTGGGGGCAGCAACGGGCACCACGATGGCCAAGGGCGTCTGGCAGGAATTCAGCAGACCGGAAAGCCTGCAACGCAGCCCGGGGCCCGGGGCCAGTCCTGGCCAGGGCGGTGGCAGCGGCGCCGAGCCCAGCGCCAAGGCCCAGCAACGGGTGCGGGTGCAGCGCACCAAGGCCGGCAAGGGCGGCAAGTTGGTGACCGCGATCACCGGCCTGGAGGCCCCCGAGGCCGAACTCAAGGCCCTGCTCAAACAGCTCAAGGCCCACGCCGGCACCGGCGGCACCCTCAAGGACGGCGTGATCGAACTGCAGGGGGACCAGGTGGCCCCGGCCCTGGCGGCCCTGGAGCAGGCGGGCTATCGGCCCAAGCAGGCGGGGGGATGAGTCACCCCTTAATGGCATGGGTCACGGCTGGTCTTCTGCCGACCCCCAGCCCCCTGGCCATTGGGTTGCCAGCGGTGATCACCCCCGCCGACCTGCTGCTGCAGCTGGGCCTGTTTGCGGCCTCGTTGCTGGCCAACCTGCTTTCGGCCCTGGCGGGGGGCGGCGCCGGGCTGGTGCAGCTGCCGGTGCTGATCCTGCTGGGGCTGAGTTTCCCCCTGGCCCTGGCCACCCACAAGCTGGCCAGCGTCGCCCTGGGCGTGGGCGCCAGCCTGCGCCATGCCCGCGAGCGGTCGCTCAATCCGCGGCTGGCGGCCTTCGTGCTGGTCTGCGGCTTGCCGGGGGTGGTGCTGGGGGCCCGGGTGGTGCTGGCCTTGCCCCCCAAGCTCTGCACCCTGTTGCTGGGGCTGCTCACCATCGCCCTGGGGCTTTATTCGCTGACCAACCCCCAACTGGGCACCGTCAGCACATTGCGCCAGCTGGATCGGCGCGGCCTGGCCATCGGCGGCGCGGGGCTGTTCGCCATCGGCTTTCTCAACGGCTCACTCACCTCGGGCACCGGCCTGTTTGTGACCCTGTGGCTGGTGCGTTGGTTTGGCCTCGACTACGGCCGGGCCGTGGCCTACACCCTGATCCTGGTGGGCCTGTTCTGGAACGGCGCCGGCGCCCTCACCCTGGGGATCGGGGGCCAGATCGCCTGGAGCTGGGTGCCGGTGCTGCTGGCCGGATCCGTCGCCGGCGGTTACCTGGGGGCCCACCTGGCCATCGCCAAGGGCAGCCGGCTGGTGAAGCGCGCCTTTGAGGTGCTCTCGCTGCTGATGGGGATTTCGCTGCTGGTCAAGAGTTTCTGAGCCCGGGGGGCTCGCCCCGACCCTGGTGGGGAGAATGGCCGGCATCGATCCGGCCGTCGCCCGCGCCCATGTCCGCCCCCAACCCAACATCCAGCCCTAGCCAGACATCTAGCCCTAGCCAGACATCTAGCCCTAGCCCCCTCACCAGCAAGGGCGCCTCCACCAACATCGTGTGGCACCACTCCTCGGTGGATCGGGCGGCCCGGGCCCACCAGCGCGGCCACCGCAGCGCCATTCTTTGGTTCACGGGCCTCTCGGGCGCCGGCAAGAGCACCCTGGCCAATGCCGTCAACTCGGCCCTGTTTGAACAGGGTTTGGCCTGCTACGTGCTCGATGGCGACAACGTGCGCCATGGCCTCTGCCAGGACCTGGGCTTTTCCGATGCCGACCGCACCGAAAACATCCGGCGGATCGGCGAAGTAGCCAAGTTGTTCGTCGATGCGGGGGTGGTGGTGCTGACCGCGTTTGTCTCCCCATTCCGAGCCGACCGCGATCGGGTCCGGGCGCTCGTGCCGGAAGGGGACTTCATCGAGGTGCACTGCGCCGCCGACCTGGCCGCCTGCGAAAGCCGCGACACCAAGGGGCTCTATGCCAAGGCCCGCGCCGGGGTGATCAAGGATTTCACCGGCATCTCCAGCCCCTACGAGGAGCCCGAGCGGCCGGAACTGCGGGTGGGCACCGGCAGCCTGTCCTTGGACGCCTGCGTCAGCCAGGTGATCACCTACCTGCAGGAGCAGGGAATCATTCCGGCGGCGGCTTAAGGCTGGAGCCCTCAAGCAAGCTGGGGTCCTGGGAGAGACCCGGAACCTCGGGCAAGCCGAGCTGGGTAGCCCAGGCATCGAGGAAGGTTTTCAGGCAGCTGGCCAGCGGCACCGCCAGCAGCAGACCCAGCAGCTCGCCCAGGCCCATCAGGCTGCCGAAGCGGGCCCCCAAGGGCAAGCTCACCAGCAGCCAGGCGGGCTGGAGGCCAACGATGCTGCCCATCAGCCGGGGCTGGATCACCTGATCCACCACCTGGCCCACGCTGATCGCCGCCACCAGCACCTCCAGGCCGGTGCGGGGATCCTCCAAAGCCAGCAGCAGGCTCACCAGCAGGATCGTGACGGCACTGGCATAGGGCACCAAGGTGGTGAAGCCGATCAGCACGGCAAACAACACCCCATAGGGAATCCCCAGCAGGGTGAACACCACCATCTGGGCGCCGCTGAGGATCAGGGCCAGCAGCACCTGGCCAGCGAAATAGCCCCGGAAGGTGCGGCCCAAGGTGGTGAGCAGCAGGCCACTCCAGGCGGCCGGCAGCCAGCGGGCCAGGCCCGCCACGATCGCCTCACCGCCGAGCAACAGAAACACCGCCAGCACCGTGACGATCAAGGTGTTGACCGTGAGGCCCACGGTGGCCCCGAGCAGGCTGAGCAGCCTTTGGCTCAGCTGGCTGGCCACCTGGCTGGTGCGGGTCAACAGGCTGCTGCTGAGGTCGCCGAATTCCGTGGGCAGGCCCCGTTCGGCGGCCCACTTCTCCAGCACATTCAGCCAGCGTTCCCCCTCGGACAGCCAGCCCGGCAGGGCATTGATCAGCCCCACCAGCTGTTCCACCAGCCGGGGCACGAGCCAGAGGGCGGAGAGCACCAGCAGGCCCAGGCCCAGACCCACCACCAGCAAGACGGCTAGGCCCCGGGGCAGGCCGCGGCCGTGCAGCCAGCGGGTGGGGATATCGAGCAGGAAGGCGATCAGGGCCGCGCCGATGAACAGGGCCGGGAAGGGCGCCAGGGGCAGCAGCAACTGGCGCAGCACCCAAAGGTTGAGCACCAGCAGGGGCAAGATCAAGCCCAGCCGCAGCCAGGGCGGCAGCACGAGACGTTCGATCATCGCGGTCCAGCCATGGCCTCCAGGTAGGCCGCACTGCCCAGCTCCTGCAGGCGGGCATCCTTTGCCACCACCTGGGCCTGGAGGTCGCGGCGATAGGCGAGCAGCTGCTCGGCCAGGCCGGCGTCGGCGGTGGCGAGGATCTGCACCGCCAGCAGGCCGGCATTGACCCCATTGCCGATCGCCACGGTGGCCACCGGGATCCCGGCCGGCATCTGCACGATCGAATGCAGTGAATCCACGCCTGAGAGGGCCCGGCTCTGCACCGGCACGCCAATCACCGGCAGGGTGGTGAGCGAGGCGACCATGCCGGGCAGGTGGGCGGCGCCGCCGGCACCGGCGATCACCACCTTGAGGCCGCGGCCGGCGGCGGCCTGGGCAAACGCCACCATCTCGAGGGGCGTGCGGTGGGCCGAAAGCACCCGCACCTCCACGCCAACGCCGAACCGCTGCAGCAGCGCCACGGCCGGCTCCATGGTGGGCAGGTCCGAATCGCTGCCCATCACCACCGCCACTAGGGGCGCCCTAGGGGGGCCAGGGGCCTGGGTGCCGGGCGCGGGGGCAGCGCCGGAATCGCGCGGGGCAACGGCCATGGGATGGAAAGGGCGATGGAGCGGCGAAGATGGCATTCTCCCGCTTCTGCACCCCTTCGCCCTCCCCCGGCGGGAGTTGTCTCGATGCGCTGGCTCAGCAACCTCCGCCTGCCCGAGGGCGGCCCCCAGCTCTGGCGGATCGGCCTCGATGGCCAGGATCAAATTGCCGTCGTGGAGGCATTGGCCCCCGGCAGCGCTGCGGCCGGAGCCGATTGGCAGGGGGACTGGCTCAGTCCCGGCGGGGTGGACCTGCAGATCAATGGCGGCCTGGGCCTGGCTTTCCCGGAACTAACTGAGGCCGACCTCCCCCAGCTGGACGCCCTGCTGGACCTGCTCTGGATCGATGGCGTCGAAGCGATCTGCCCAACCCTGGTGACCTGCGCCGTGGCCCCCCTGCGCCAGGGCTTGGCCGTGCTGCGGGCCGCCCGGCAGCGCCACCGCAGCGGCCGCTGCCGCCTGCTGGGCGCCCACCTGGAGGGTCCGTTCCTGGCCCACGCCCGCCGCGGCGCCCATCCCGCCAGCCACCTCTGTGCGCCGAGCCGCAGCGCCCTGCTGGAGCGGATCGGCGGCTTTGAAGGGGAGATCGATCTGGTGACCCTGGCCCCGGAACTGGAGGGGGCCGGCGCGGTGATCGGCGCCCTCAAGGAGCTGGGGATCGTGGTGAGCCTGGGCCACAGCGAAGCCAATGAGACCGAGGCCAGCGCCGCCTTCGGCGCCGGGCTGTCGATGCTCACCCACAGCCTCAACGCCATGGCCGGCCTGCACCACCGGGCGCCCGGGCCCGTGGCGGCGGCCCTGCTGGCGGGCGGGGTGCACCTGGGCCTGATTGCCGATGGCGTCCATGTGGCGCCATCGATGGCGGTGCTGCTGCAACGGCTGGCGGGCGACCAGCTGGTGCTGGTGAGCGATGCCCTCGCCCCCTACGGCCTGGCCGATGGCCGCCACCGCTGGGATGAGCGGGAGCTGCTGGTGGAGCAGGGCACCTGCCGCCTGCCGGACGGCACCCTGGCGGGGGTGACCCTGCCCCTGCTGGAGGGGGTGCGGCGCCTGGCCCGCTGGGGTGGCGAAGCGGAGGCCACCATCGCCGCCGCCACGGTGAGCCCCCGGCGGGTCCTGGGCGACGACCGGCCGATCGAAAGCCTGCTGCTGGGCCTACCCCTAGCCGAGACGCTGCGCTGGAGTGGGGCGTCCCAATCCCTGACCTGGCGGCGGAGCGGGCCCCGCGACCAGCCTGCCTAGGATCCCGGCCAATGTTGTCGCACCAGCCGCTTTAACGATGGCCGCCGAGCAGCTCCTGGACAGCACTTCCGAGACCGACGCAGGCGTCAGCGCAAACGCCCCAACTCCATCAGCCAAGGACAGCGAGAAGTCCGTGGTGGAGGCCTATTTCAACAGCACCGGCTTTGATCGCTGGAATCGCATCTACAGCGACAGCGAAGACGTCAACAAGGTTCAGCGCAATATCCGCATCGGCCACCAGAAAACGGTGGACCAGGTGCTGGCCTGGCTGCAGGAGGAGGGCAACCTGGGCCAGCGCAGCTTCTGTGATGCCGGCTGCGGTGTTGGCAGCCTCAGCCTGCCCCTGGCGGCCCTGGGGGCCGGCAACATCGAGGCCAGCGACCTCTCCGCGGCGATGGTGAATGAGGCCAGCCGCCGGGCGAATGAGCAGGGGATTGATCCAGCTCGCCTGCAGTTCAGCGCCTCCGACCTGGAGAGCCTGGAAGGCCGCTACGACACGGTGATCTGCCTGGATGTGTTCATCCACTACCCCCAGGAGCCGGCCGAACAGATGGTCGAACATCTGGCCTCGCTGGCGGAGCGGCGCCTGCTGGTGAGCTTTGCGCCCTACACGCCCCTGTTGGCGGTGCTCAAGCGCATCGGCGAACTGTTCCCCGGCCCCAGCAAGACCACCCGGGCCTACACCCTGCGCGAGAGCGGCATCGTGGCTGCGGCGCAGCGCAGCGGCTTCCGACTGGTGCGCCGCAGCCTCAACCAGGCCCCCTTCTATTTCTCGCGCTTGATTGAGTTCGAGCGGATCTGACCGGGCCTAGGCACCCCCGGGCACC